>Ga0302314_10002439_pt1 | contig 34395 bp, 36 predicted proteins | sample III_Palsa_N2_3_FD_200533 | JGI IMG/M metagenome (GOLD analysis project Ga0302314, IMG submission 200533) | Peat permafrost microbial communities from Stordalen Mire near Abisko, Sweden - III_Palsa_N2_3 | ecosystem: Environmental > Terrestrial > Soil > Palsa > Peat permafrost | place: Sweden...
AGAAAGCCTGGTATGATCAAAGCGGCAATCGCTGCGATCAATCAAACTGCGGCGACGATCGCCGCCGTATCTGCCGCCTGGAGTTCCGCAGGTCCGATAATAAAAAGCTTCTTTGGAATGTCTTGACGATTTGTAGTGCCGATTTTGTTTACGATTTCCGATAAGATATATTATATGACATTTGATAGATGATTGATGCTCTATTCAAAATATTCGTACTGATCGCCGTCACCAACCATCTGCCTTTTCCTTCTATCGCACAACCGGGTCGATCAGCCGCCAGTCGAACCGAAACCCCTCATCACTCACCAGCCGAACCGGCCCCATCGCGGAATGACGCACATTGATCAGGGCGTTGCGCTCCTGGGGCACGACCACGCTGGGGACGATCAAAGCCAAGGCGGCGCCTCGGGCCAGGAAGTCGTCGCCAAGCGCCAGGCAGGCCTCGGCGTCGGGCGGGGTCCGCTCCGGGCGCTCCACCTCCGCATCGTCGGGGATGTCGATGGCCAGCAGCCGGTAGTCGTCCGGCATCAGGTCGATGGGCAGGTCGAGATGCACCAGCACCTCAAGCACCGCGAGGCTGGGGCTGGCCGCGGCGTAGATCATCGGGCGGCCCGGCGAATTCCAGCGGCCGCCGAACAGGCGCGCGCCCTCCCCGTCCAGGGCGATGAAGGCGGCCTTGGCCAGTCGATAGACGATCACGCCGCCAGGCCGTGTCCGATCCGGCCCAACAGGATCTCGACGCTGCGCGCGCCCAGATCGGTGTCCGCCAGCGACAGCGGCGTCTGACCGTCCAGGGCGCGGTTCTCGCGGCCGAGCCAAGCCATGGCCTTTTGCGGATCGCCGAAGGTCTCGTCGGCGGCGGCCACCAGGCGCACCAATCTCATCAGGCGATCGGACTCGATCGGGTCCAGCGGTTGCGCGGCGTCCTGCCGGCGCTTGAAGGTCCGGCGCGCCAGGACGTGATGCTCGATCGCACCGAAGGTCAGGTGCGAGACGGTCAGAAAATGGTCCAGCGCCTGGGTGGGAACGCCGCGGCGCACCAGACGCACCAGGTCCAAGTCGGTCCGCAGCGGTCCGGTCACGTCCTCGCCACCCAGCAACGCCTGAATTTTCGCGACGACGGTCATGAGTACGAACCTACAAAACGCCGAAGTGCTAGCGGCGTTTTGTACGCTACGCTGAAACCTGTGAGTTACAAGGCTATTTTACCGCACACGGCCATCCGGCCGACGCGAGCGGCCACATACGCGCGTCTACCCCGCGCGCGAGGACGGCCGTCGGGGATCGTGGCCGGGTCGGATCAGCGCGGCGATCAGCGGAGCGATGACCGCCGCCAGGACGCAGCTTACGGACACAAAGAGGAGCCAGGTCATCGGGTGCCTCGCGGGCGGTCTGGGCGGGTGGGCGTCAGCAAGACGTCCGTTTCCGGTGTACGGCGACCGCGGTCAAATGGATGTGCCCGGAGCGATTGCGCCGAATACCAGCAATTGGTATCCATGCCTCGCGGAGATCACGCCATGAGCAAGAACACCTCTTTCAGTCTGGGCGATCATTTCAGCGCGTTCATCGAGACGCAGGTTGCGCAAGGACGGTACGCCTCCGCCAGCGACGTGGTTCGCGCCGGCCTGCGTCTGATGGAGGAACAGGAGGCCAAGCTGGATGCGCTGCGGGCCGCGCTGATCGCGGGTGAAGAGAGCGGCTGTTCGACGCCGTTCGATTTCGACGAATTCATCGCCAACAAACGCGCGGCGGCGACCAAGACGGGATGAAGCGCTACCGCCTCTCACCGCTGGCGCAATCCGATCTCGGGTCGATTTGGGAGTACAGCGCGGCGCATTGGGGCGTCGATCAGGCCGAGAGCTATGTTCGTGAATTGGAGCGCGCGGTCGAAGCCGTGGCGAACAACCCACGACTGGGCCGCGCCTGCGACGAGATTCGTTCAGGCTACTTCAAGCGCGCGGCCGGTTCGCATGTCCTGTTCTATCGGTTGACCGGCGAGTCCGTTGAAATCATTCGCATCCTGCACCAGCGTATGGACTTCGATCGCCACCTCTGATCGCTGCGTCTAAAGCGTGACAGCCTGGCCGACTTGCAACCAGAGCCGTCACGCTCCAAGTCGACCCCGCCCGCGCCGCTAGAACGCAATCGCGAAGTCGGTGACGCTGGCCGCTGCGTTGAGGGCGGCGATCGCCGCGTCGATGGGGATGGCGTAAGCCTTGTCGCCATCGACCGAGAACATCAGTCCCAGGGGCTGGTAGCTGGAATTGACCAACAGGGCGCCGCTGTCGCCGGGCTTTTGGAATGCGCCGCTGACATTCTTGACCTGGATGCAGTTGACGAAGGTGTAGGTGACGCCGCCGGCGCTCGCGGACATCTGCGCTCCAAGCAATTGGACCGTCGCTTGGGTCAGTCCGGTGGTGCGCCCACTCTTCATCACCGTCTCATTGGCCGTGGCGAGCGTATCGGGCGCGACGATCGAACGAAACGCGTTGTCCCCGACAAGCTGCTGTCTGTTGTAGCCTGACGAAGCCTGGTCGGCCATCAGCGCCGCGCCGGCGTCGGCGGTGTTGGGCGAGGTCGCGCTCCAGGCGCTCAGGAACCTGGTCGTGGCCACGCTCGTCGAGCCGCCGTCCGGCGCGGACTGCTGCAACACCTGCAGACCGGTCGTCCCCGAAATGGTCGGGTCCAGCACATGCCGATTGCTGATCAGATAGACCTGGTTCTGCGACGTGGCGAAACAGCCCAACGTGCCCGCGCCGTCGCCAACGATGCCGATGGAAACCCCGCCTGGGGGCGCCGAATAGCCCGCCTGGAAGGGCCCGCCCGCTTCGGGTTCCGCCGCGGGCCGCAAGACGATCGGTTCGCTCACCTCGACATAGATCGGAAATCCTTGTTTGGAGCGGATCGGCAATGTCTTGGCCGGCCCCGCGGCGGCGACGTGCAACACGATGGCGGGCTTGAGCGGTCCGCCCTCGTAGTCGGCCCGCAGGCCGAGGCCGAGCACCAGGGCCGGCAGCGCGCCCGAGGCGTGCAATTCGCACAGATGATCGTAGTCGGCTACGAGTTCGGCGAACTCGTCGGCGTCTTGCACGTATTGGCCAAATTGTCGGCGAAGCGTCGAAAGTCTAGACATGGCGAATTCCTCGAAAGACGATGGACAAAACCTTGGATCACCAGGAAACCCCAATCGCGAAGGTCGTCTTGGTGGCTTTGATCAGGAAATTCACATAGATGTTCTGTGGTCTGGTCTCCTCTCCTGTCAGGGATCCGGTTCCGCCACTGTTCAGCAGGTTGGTGGTCGGCGTGGCGGCGGCGGGCTGGGCGGCGCCGGAGGGACCGCTCTGGGCGACCTCGACCGCTTCCAGCGCCTGGTAGTCGTGCTGGTGAAGCTGGACCATGGGCGCCTGGCTGGAGCCGACCGACTGGGCGTTGCTTCCGCCCGGCGGCGCCGTTCGATAGGCGAACCCAGGATCCTGGCTGGAATCCGTGGCCAGGCCGCGCAGGAACTGCCCGCGGTAGTCGGGCACGCAAAACTGGCCCTGTGCGGCCCCCTGGGGCGTGTAGAGCGGACCGATGGCGTGGAACAGGTCGGGATAGTTCGCCTGGGCGACGGCTTGGCCGGCGCAGGGCAGCCAGCCCCGGTTGATCACCGCGGCCAGGGTCACCGCGTTGCTCAGGTCGCCGGCGAACATGATCACCGATCCGACCGGCGTATCGACGCCCTGGCGATCCAGCACCAGGCCCGAACGATCGGATCGTGGGGTGTCGGCGCGCGCCGCGCCCGGAAATGGCGGCCTCATATCCGGCGCTCCGCATCGAAATATTCGTCGGTGACCAAGGCGGCGTGATCGGTCGGCGCCTGCAACCGCCAGCAGTGATCCGGCTCGAGCGGGGTCTGGGCCAAAAGTTCGCTCAACCAGCGCCGGCCCTGCTCGGTGACGAACACCGCCTCGCCTGGCAGATAGCCGAAGGCCAGAAAGAACAGGATCGTGGCCTCATAGCCGCGCCGGACGGTGGCCAGCATCCGCGTCGAGCCCGCCTCCATGAAACTGGACAGCCACGCGGGCGCGTCGCGGTCCGGCGTCGCTTCGCCGGTCCAACGCGGAACTCCGGGCCGGCGATCGGCGTCCACGCCCCAGGGGAAGAAGGCGTAAGTGGCGTCCTGCCAATCCAAAGCGTTGGTGAGGAAGCGGGCTTCCTGGTCCGACAGGGTCGCCGGCGCGGGATCGGCGCCCGCGACGGCCGCAGGCGCCGATGGGCGCGGGACGGCCAGCGCCAGCGCGTCGAGCGCGGCGAGCGTCAACTGCTTGGAGATCAGCCGTCCGACGCCCTCGCTCGCCTGACCGGCGATGGCGGCGAACAGCGCCGCCTCGTGCGCCGCGCGGGCATTGTCATAGGCGCTGAGGATCGCGCGGTGGCTGGCGATCTGCCAAGGGGTCAGCCGGTCGGTGGGGTCCGTGCATTGCGCCTCGGCGACCAGGCTGAAATTGGCGCCTTCGTACTGACAGACCAGAGGAGCCTCACCCGTCAGGCCGTTGGCGAAGGTTGCGCTGCCGGCGCCCGACCCGGGAACCGTCGGGGCCCAGGCAAAGGTCAGCGGATCGGCAATGGAGGGCGGCGCCGAGGCCGCGGCGTCCATCGTCGCCAGGTTGGCCGCGATCTGCCCGGAAGAGCCGACAGCGCCGGTCGTCGGGGTGAAACTGACGGGCGTTTCGGCGATCAGGGCGACGATGGGCAGGCTCGCGTCGGAGACCACATAGGACATCGAGACGCTGGCGGCGGAGAATCCGGGTGGCACGACGAGCATCGCGGACCGGTTCTGGGCGGTCATCCGCACCCGGACGACGGCCGAGGTCGCGGGCGGCGGCGACAGCTCCATCCCATAGGCCGCTGCGGCGCAGGCGGCGTTGGCGGCCGTGACCTTGGCGTAGCCGGCCGGATCGCTCGGAATGCCCCAGGTCTGCGGCGCGAGCACCGGAGCGAGATGCGGCCACAACTCGGTCTTGCGCCGCAGCCGCTCCGCCGCGGTGGTCAGCAGAAACTCGATCACCAGGCGCCGGCCCAGGGAGCGCAGGCGCAGCTCATAGACCTTTTCAAGCCAGTGATAGACGCCGCGCACCGGGGCAGCCGAAGCGCTGTTGTCGATCCGGCGGGTCTGGGTGGATTCATGATCGCGCAGCGTCAGCCTCGAGCGCCGGCGCACGACCTCCGTGGCCACGCGATTGGCCACGCCGCTGCTGACGGCTTCGACGAATCTGGCGGCCCGGCCGACCGCGCGCGCCTGGCTGCCGTCCTCACCCCACCAGCTGCCGCTCACCGACAGATCGGGCCAGGTGGCGGGATCCACCGTCAGGCCGGTATAGTCTCGGATCACCTCGGTCTGGGACAGGGCGTCGCGCAGATCCTGCGCCAGATCGCCGGTGTTGGACCAGCGCTCGTCCCGCGTGTCATCGCGGCTTTCGCGGGTCGCCTCGGTCTCGCTTTCTCGGGTCTGCTGGCGGTCGCGGTCGACCAGGGTCAGCCGCTCGCCGGGCATAATATTGACGACGTCCGCGATCTCCCCCAGGCGGTAGGCCGCCAGACGCTGATCGACAGTCTTTTGCACGCCGACGCCAAGACAATCGACGGTCGCCGAACCGGCCGGCGCCGGCGGGACGACGCCGCTGGGCAAGACCAGCAGCGCGTGGCGCAGGCGCTCGCGCACCACGGAATCGCACAGCTCAAGATCGCCTTGGGCGATGCGCGCGACCAGGCTCATGCTCCTGGCCGTCCGCGCCAGGGTGCGCATCGCCGCGACGACCTCGGCGACGACGGGCCCGCCGGAGGGCATCGGCGCGGCGGCGACCTCGGCGTAGATCAGCTGCCAGATGGTCGAATAGAGCCCGTCCGGCGGTTCGATCTGCTGGGTATTGAAGTCGGCGGAGTCCAGGCCCAGCACCTCAAGAACCACGTCGTCAAGATCGGCCAGCGTCTGCTCGCCCTCCAGCCGCGCGATGGCCTCGGTGAGCTGCTCCAGCCCGCTGGCCAGCGCTTGCGGGGCCGGGGCCAGCGGCCAGGTTTTCGCGATGAAAGCCTGCGCCGCCTGCTGGATGGCGGCCAGCGCTGCGGCAGGATCCTTGCCCGCGATCGCCGTGGCGAAGTCCTGAACCAGCTGCAGGTTCGCGGCGTCGCCGCCGCCGTCGGCGAAGGCGGCGAACCGGCCGCGATCTTCGCCCGGCGCAAGGGCGTCGAACCACACGAAATCCAATACGGCCAGGCGCTCAGCCGACGGTTCGATCTGCGCGCCCCAGGCCAGGCGCCGATGGCCCAGATCGTCGTCGGAGGGATCGAACGGATCGGGCGGCGGCTCGTCGGGATCGGGCTCGGGCGGCTGGGCGGGCCAGCATTGCAAGGGACCATTGTGCCAGGTCGAACGTCCCAGCGGTATGTCGCAGCACAGGCAGACATCCCCCTGAAACCGCAGCAGTATCTCGCCGTTCGATATGTTCGGATCATTGAACACCGGCTGCAGATTGATCCGGCAAACCGGCTGGAGCGGGGTCAGCACGTCCGTGGCGACGAGCTGCGCCGCCGTTTCGGCGTTCTGGTAGAGGCGCCACCGGACTTCGAAGTCGCTGTCCGGCTCGAGCCGCCACCAGATCGCCAGGGCCTTGACCCCGCCGAGCAGCTTGTGGCCCCAGTCGTCGGGCTCGGGCAGGTCCGCCGGAACCATCGTTCAAGCCTTTTCGCCCACGGGCGAGCGGGGATCCTGGTCCGTCGCGCCTGGCGCGGCCGTAACCGGAACCTGTCCCAGCAGGCCGGAAAAGAAGCTTGAAGCGTCCAAAGGGATCAGGCCGAGCAGCGGCAACGTCGCAGGCAATGGGTCCGTATCCCCGCCGAGCGCCAGATGGGCGGTGCGCGGCCCAAGGCCCGGTTCAAGGCTGGTGATCGTCACGGACGCGATCTGGCCCTGGACGACCCCTACGGCGACGGGCGGCGTGGGCTGGCCCACGTTCTGAAAGGTCACCGTCACCGATTGTGACGCCAGGTCGTAGGGGCCCCAAGTGGCCTGCAAGGCTGATCCGTCGGGGGAATCCCAAGTGCACGGGCGCGCGACTGGCGCGTCGGGATCTGGCGCGCCGGGATCTGGCGCGCCGGGATCTGGGGCGCCGGGATCTGGGGCGCCGGGATCTGGGGCGCCGGGATCTGGGGCGTCGGGATCGACGGCCGGCTCGGCGTTCGGGATAGGCTTGGTCATGGCGTGTCCCTGAGCCGGCGCCGCCGCGGCGCCGGGCGATGAGTTGGGTCCGGGATAAGGAATGCGGGCGGGGTTCGCGGCGGCCCGAAGGCCGCCGCGCGTCGCCTAGGCGAAGCTCAAATTATAGCTGGGCCAGTCGCCAAAGTTGCTCGTGTCCTGATAGATCGTGACGTTCACGTTTTGACCGGTCTGCGACGGACTGGTCGTGATCGCCTCGGTGGTGATGCCGTTGACATTGCTCTGGAACCCGTAGGTTTCGGCGGTGCTCACCGGCACCGTATCCAACTGGTTGACCACCACCGCGCTGGTCAGAACCGGTTGCCCGTTCGGTGTGATCGGCGTGGCGGTGATGGTGAAGGTCACCGGTTGACGACAGGTGTTGGTCAAGGTGATCTGGTCCAGCACGGAGCCCGGCGCGTTCAGCACTTGAAAGTTGAACGTGCCGTTGGCCACCAGCATCTGCGCGGTCAGGGACTGCGTCCCGTTGGGCAGGGAGACGACGCTGGATTGATAGGTGTTGCCATCCTCCATCGTTATGTAGGCCACCGCCGTATAGGCCTCCGTGGTCGGTACGATGGTCTGGCCGTTGGCCGCGACAGCGATCCGACCAAACAGGTTGTTCGGACCGCCGGGCGGGCCCTTGTTGATCACAACCAGACCCGGCTGGTTGGTGGTGTTGACGATCGTAAAAGCACTCATTTCGAAGGGCCTCCAAAGGGGTTTGACCTGCACATTAGAGCGCAACCGTTAGGGGCATAAAATCATAAGTTCATTGAATATAAAGAAGAATTTACCCTACTAGAGACTGAGAAAAATTATGATCTCAACTCAGAATTATTCTGAGACTCCTCGCGACCGCCTAGGGTCACAGCGCGATCAGACCGTGCCGCAGCGCCAGCCGGGCCAGCTCCACATTGTTGCGCGCGCCCAGTTTGCGCAGCAGGTTGGCCCGGTGGCTGTCGGCGGTCTTGACGCTGACCCCGAGATCCTCGGCGATCTCACGCGCCCCCATGCCGAGCGCCAGCTTGCGCATGAACTGCAGCTCTCGCGGCGTCAGGGCGTCGATGAGGGTCGGTCCGCCAGCGACATAGCGCTGGGCCAAGGTTTTCTGGAGCGTGGGCGGCAGATAGGTTTGCCGCGCCGCGACCGTGCGAATGGCGTCGGCGAGTTCGGCCGCGCCGGCGCTGGGGTACAGGATTCCCCGCGCCCCGGCGCGCACCAGCCGGATAGCGAAGTCATCCCATTCGACCAGCATGATGATCAAGAGGTTGAATAAAGTTGCGCGGGATTGAAGGTCATTGAAGCGTTGCTCGGCGCGACCAACATCCCCGGCGAAGTCCGCAATCAGCAATGGCTGACGACCGTTACGCTGCTGCGCGGTCGAAATTTGCCGATCTGGCGCCTGTATAACGGGGGTTCCGGCTATCTGATCGACGAGTTTTATAACGCCTTCAGATAATATTTCAAATTGCACGTCAATGAACACCTCGACATGCAGCGAGATAAAATCCGTCATGGCTGATAGCCCCCGATGGATTCAGAGATACCTCATCCATTAAACGTTAAAGTAGCATCATAATTCAAAATTCAAGTCGGCCGGCTGATCTACAAGGCGGTTGGGATAATTTGAACTCTCCTCAGAACATGCTTAAGTATAGAATTGCGAGTTTGAGCTTTCGTTGCGCGGGAACCGCATGGACAGGGCGCCTCAACGGCGATCCGAACCGAAAAGCACGGCGCCGGGGTGAGAGCCGGATCCCTCCCCGCGCGGTGGCGAGTGGCGTCGCGGCGCGGCTTGACGCCCTGGCGCGGCCGCACCAAAAGATCGCGCCAAGCAACTCAACCCAATGGTTTCAAGGACAAGCGACATGGCGGACATCCGCTTCGACGGCAAGGTAGCGATCGTAACCGGGGCTGGCGGGGGTCTTGGCCGACAGCACGCGCTGGAGTTGGCCCGGCGCGGGGCCAAGGTGGTGGTCAATGACCTGGGCGGCACGATGGACGGCTCCGGCGGCTCGTCCGAGGCCGCGCAAAAGGTAGTCGAGGAGATCAAGGCCCTGGGCGGCGAGGCGATCGCCAACGGCTCGTCGGTCACCGACGATGCGGGCGTGGCGCATATGGTGGGGCAGACCATGGACCAATGGGGCCGCATCGACGTGCTGGTCGCCAATGCCGGCATCCTGCGCGACAAATCGTTCTCCAAGATGGAGATCGCCGATTTCGAGCTGGTGCTGAACGTGCACCTGATGGGCACGGTCAAGCCGGCCAAGGCGGTCTGGGAGATCATGCGGGCGCAGAACTATGGCCGGATCGTCGTGACCACCTCGTCGTCCGGCCTCTACGGCAATTTCGGCCAGTCCAACTATGGCGCCGCCAAGCTGGGCATCATCGGCTTCATGAACACGATCAAGCTGGAAGGCCAGAAGAACAACGTCCACATCAACGCCATCTCGCCGGTCGCGGCGACGCGGATGACCGAGAACCTGATGCCGCCGGCGATGCTGGAGAAGCTGAAGCCGGAATACGTCACCCCCGGCGTGGTCTATCTGGCCTCCGAAGAGGCGCCCACCGGCGCCATCCTTGCGGCCGGCGCGGGCGTATTCGCGCTGGCGCGGATCTATGAGACCGAGGGCGTCAATCTGGGCGAAGGCGGGCTTTCGGCCGAGGAGGTCCGCGACAGCTGGGGCAAGATCAGCGACGAGGCCGGCCAGAAGGCCTATTTCAACGGCGGCGAACAGGGCGGGAAGATCTTCCGCAAGCTCGGCGCGGTCTGACCTCAAGGCGGTTCAGCGGATTTCAGGGCGGTCCTTGAGGCCGCCCTTTTTCTTTGCGCGGCGGCCCGGGCGCACCCCGCGAGTGACGCGGAATTCACTTGCGCGCGCCGACCAACCCGCGTTCAGTTTCAGGCGAGTGCGCCTTTAGAAGCGCCGCCGGAAACCGCACGCCCAGGACCCCTCAGTGACATCAACGGCCAACGCACCTGCTCATCAAGGGCGTCTTTCGCTACCCGCCCTCCTCGCCTTCAGCCTGCCTGGCCTGCCCATCGGGGCGCTCGCCGTCGCCCTCGGGGTCTATCTGCCGCCGTTCTACGCCGGACATCTGGGGGTCGGCCTGCAAGCCGTCGGCCTGGCGTTCATGGCCGTGCGCCTGGTCGATATGCTGGTCGATCCGGTGCTGGGCGTCCTGATGGACCGCACGCATACGCGGCTAGGACGTTACCGGGTCTGGCTGCTGCTGGGCGCCCCGATCCTGACAACGGCCGTATACATGCTGTTTCTACCGCCTGCTGGCGTGGGCTATCTCTATCTGATCAGCTGGCTGTTCATTTATTACATCGGCACTTCGCTGATCACCCTGTCCCACGCCTCGTGGGCGTCGGTCATCGCCGCCAACTACCACGAGCGCTCGCGGGTGTTCGGCGTGATCCAGGTGATCAGCATCATCGGCGCGACCGCGGTGCTGATCGTGCCGACGCTCCTGCGCAGCCACACCGCCGGCGGCGACGTGCACTCGATGGGATGGTTCATCGTCCTGGTGTCGCCGCTGGGCGTATTGCTGGCGACGACGATCACGCGCGAGCGCATCACCCGCGAAGTCAAGGGCGAGCATTTCGGACTGCGCGACTATTGGGAGATGATCTCGCGGCCGGACATGCGCCGGATCATCATCGCCGACTTCTGCCTGGCGCTGGGCCCCGGCTGGATGGCGGCGATCTATCTGTTCTATTTCCACAGCGCCCGCGGGTTCAGCGCCGCCCAGTCCCGCTATCTGCTGGCCATCTATATCGTGGCCGGCGTGCTGGGCGCCGGCGTGCTCAGCTGGGTCGCCACGCGGCTGGGCAAGCATCGCACGCTGATGATGGCGGCCACCGGCTATTCCCTGGGCCTGATCTGCCTGACCTTCCTGCCCAAGTCCGTGTTCGCGCCCGCGGCGGTGTTCATGTTCCTGGTCGGCTTCCTGGCGGCGGCGTTTCCGCTGCTGGACCGGGCCATGGTCGCCGACGTGGGCGACGCCGTGCGCCTGGAGCAGGGCAAGCATCGCGTCGGCCTGCTCTACGCCATGATCACCAGCGCGCAGAAGATCGCCAACGCGCTTAGCATCGGACTGACCTTCGTGGTGCTGGGCGCGATCGGTTTCAACGCCAAGGAGGGCGCGTACAATTCACCCGCGGCGATCCACGGACTGGAGCTGGTCTATCTGATCGGGCCGGTGTTTTTCGTCATGCTCGGCGGCGCCTGCTTCATCGGCTACAAGCTGGACCACAAGCGCCATGGCGAGATCCGCGCGGCGCTCGACGCCCGCGACGCGCTGAATCTGGGCGAAGAGGCCCCGGTGCTGGAAGGCCTGACGGGGCCGGCGGCCCAGCCGATCCCAGAGGCGGGTTGAGGGGCTGGCTGAGCCAGGATCGCCAATTTTGCACGACACGTTGCGTCGCGCGAACCCGCCAGCCAAACTGATCTGACCGCCACGCGTCCGTTAGAGACGCCGGCGAAGCACCCGGGAGAACGCCAGTGACAACCGACGCGCAGATCTCTTCGACGACCGAGCGCCCGGCGCCCTTGCCGACCGTGACCGCCTTCGGCATGCCCGGCATCCCAATCGCCGGCCTGTTGCTCATCCTCGCGGTCTATGTGCCCAGATACTATGTCGGACTGGGCATCAGTTTCGCCGTCGTCGGCGCGGCGATCGGCACGGTCCGGGTCCTCGACATCTTCCTCGATCCCGCGCTCGGCCTGATGATGGACCGCACCAAGACGCCGATCGGACGCTATCGGCCCTGGATGCTGCTCGGCGCGCCGAGCACGATGCTGGGCGTCTACAAGCTGTTGGTGTCGCACGGAACGGTCGGGGCGCCGGGTCTGATCCTCTGGTTGCTGGTCACCTATGCCGGCTATTCGATGGTGGCCCTGACCCTCGCCTCGTGGGCGGCCACATTGGCCACCGGCTATAATGACCGCTCGCGGATCTATGGCTGGATCCAGGGCATGACCGTGCTCGGTTCGGTTGGGCTTTTGACCCTGCCCCTCTACACCCATGGCGCGGTGGTGGTCGGCAAGGCGGCGAGCATGCCGACCATCGGCTGGATCCTGATCATCGCCTTTCCGGTCGCGGTGTGCATCGCCGCCCTGTTCACGCCCGACCGGATCAGGCCGACTGCGGACCGGCAGCGGTTTTCGCCGCGAGACTATTGGAAGGCGATCAGCCTGCCGGCGATGCGCCGGATCATCCTGGCCGATCTGATCTTGACCCTCGGCGCCGGCGCCACCGGCCCGATCTATGTTTTCTTCTTCAAGGACGCCAAGGGGTTCAATGTCCGCGACGTCGGACTGCTGCTGATCGCCTATATCGGCGCCGGCCTGGTCGGCGCGCCCTTCTGGGGCCGGGTCGCGCACAGGCTGGGCAAGCACAGGACGGTGCAGATCGCCTGTGTCTGTTACGCCATCGCCCAGACCGGGCTGATGGCCATTCCGAGAGTGTGGCCAGGCTACGGTTTCATCGACGCCTTGCCGACGATTGGCGGCATGTTCGCTGTCGGTTTCATGGTCTCGGCCTTCATTCCCCTGGTCCGCGCCATGGTGGCCGACGTGGTCGACGAGGCTCGGCTGTTGACCGGGCAAGACCTGAACAGCCTGCTCTATTCCATGGTCACCACCACCACCAAGTTCGGCACGGCGATCATCGTCACCATCATTTTCCCGATCCTGGCCATGGTCGGCTATAACGGCAAGGAAGGGGTGGTGAACACGCCGCACGCCATCTTCGGGCTGGAGATGTGCTACCTGTTCGCGCCGATCATCCTGGTGTTCCTCGGCGGTGGCGTGCTGTTCGGCTACAATTTGGACGCCGAGCGACACTCCGAAGTCCTCGCCGCCCTGGATGAACGTGAGGGCCGCACGGACGAGGCCGCGGCGCTGGAAACCTACACCGGCCCGACGCCGATGTCGGAGGCCGCGACCTAACGGCCGGCGGACCTTAATCCTCGAACACGATCGCCGGAGCGGGCTTGAAGTCCGCGCCCTTTTCGATGGCGTCCAGCACGGCCGCGGCGATGGCCACGAAGGCCTTGCCGGCCAGGCTCTCCGCGCCGTCGACCACCAGCGGGCGGCCGGTGTCGCAGGCTTCGCGCAACGCCACCTCGATCGGGATCTCGCCCAGGAAGGGCGCGCCGATCGCCCGCGCCGTCGACTTGGCCCCGCCGTGGCCAAAGATCGGGATCGGCGCCCCGGTCGAGGGGTGGGCGAAATAGGCCATGTTCTCGATCACGCCCAGGATCGGGACGTGGGTCTTCTGGAACATCGACACGCCCCGCCGCACGTCGATCAGCGCCACGGCCTGGGGCGTAGAGACAACCACCGCGCCGGCCAGCGCGACCTTTTGCGCCAGCGTCAGCTGGATGTCGCCGGTGCCGGGCGGCATGTCGATGATCAGCACGTCCAGCGGTTCGGCCTCGGTGCCCCAGACCACATCGTTCAGCATCTGGGTCAGGGCCGACGAGGCCATCGGCCCGCGCCAGATCATCGGCGCGGCCTCATCGACCAGGAAGCCGATCGACATCACCTTCAGGCCCCACGCCTGCGGCGGGATCAGCTTGCGGTCAGGGCCCAGCTCCGGCTCGGATTCGATGCCGGTCATCAGGGGGATCGAGGGGCCGTAGACGTCCGCGTCCAAGAGGCCGACCCTGAGGCCCAGCATGGCCATGGCGCAGGCCAGATTGACCGAGACGGTGGACTTGCCCACCCCACCCTTGCCGCTGGCGATGGCGATGACGTGGCGCACATGGTCCGGCTTCATCGCCCCGACCGGCCTTTGCGGCGCCAGATCGGCCTGGGCTCGCTCGGACAGGCCAGAGCCTCGACGCACCCGCACCGCCCCCGGCGCCGGCGGCGGTTCGGCCGGCCCGCCGGCCGCCGTGGCGGTCAGCACCACCTGGGCCCGCTCCACGCCTGGCACGCGGCGCAGGGCGGCCTCGGCGGCGTCCCGCACCGGAGCGTAGAGCGTCGCGTCGGCGGGAGCGACCTCCAGCATGAATCCGGCCCTCCCCGCACGCACCGACAGGGCCTGAACCAGTCCCGCGGCGACGAGCCCCTGGCCCGAACGGGGGTCGATGACCCCGTCCAGAGCGCTCAGAACCGCCTCACGATCGGGAGATGAGGGCTCGGCCATGTGGTGTTTTTCTTGCACAGTTGTCGGAGGGGTCTCATATCCGAGCCTCTGCGCCGATTTACAAGCCTCGCGCGACGTCCCAAGTCGGCCGGGACCGCGCACCAACAATGAGAGACGACGCGGTTCATGCCCTGGAGCGACAATTCCGACCAAGGATCCAAACCCGGACCCAAACCCGGTCCGTGGGGAGCGCCGCCGTCGGGCGGCGGGCGTGGCGGCGACGACGGCCCCGGAGACCCGCGGCCGCCGCGGGGCGGGGGCGGCGGCGGACCGCGCCGGCCCACCCCGCCCTCGGGCGAGGAGCTGAACGCCCTGCTGCGGCGGCTACGTCAACGCCTGAGCGATCTGATGAATGCGCCCAGCGGCGGGATTCCGCCCCGGCTGATCGGCGCGATCATCGCCGCCGCCGTGGCGGTCTGGATCCTTTCCGGCGTCTATTTCGTGCAGCCGGCCGAGCAGGCGGTGGTGACCACCTTCGGCGCCTATACCCGCTCCACCGGCCCCGGCGCCCACTGGCGACTGATCCCAGTCGAGCAATATGAAAAGGTGTCGGTGGCCTCGCTGATGCGCGTCGACATCGGCGGCGCCCCCGGCGCCGAGGCGCCCAATGAGAGTCTGATGCTGACCGGCGACGAGAACATCGTCGATCTGGCCTTCACGGTTCAGTACCGCATCAACGACGCCACCAAGTTCCTGTTCAACGTCAAGGACCCCGTCGACATGGTCAAGGCGGTGGCCGAGAGCAGCGTGCGCGAGGTGGTCGGCAAGACCGCGCTGCAGTCGATCCTGACCAACGGCCGCGGACGCCTGCAGAACGAGACCGCCGATCTGATGCAGCACATCCTGGACAACTATAATTCCGGCATCACCGTCGTCGAAGTCCAGATCCGTTCCGCCAACCCGCCCGCGGATGTGATCCCCGACTTCCAGGCGGTGGCCAGCGCGGGCCAGTACGCCGATTCCGCCGTCAACGAGGCCAACGCCTATCGCAACAAGGTGGTCAACGAGGCCAAGGGCGACGCCTCCAAGATCACCCAGTCCGCCGAGGGCTATCGCTCGCAGACCGTGCTGGAGGCCGAGGGCGACGCCGCCCGGTTCAATCAGGTCTATGACCAGTACCGCAAAGCGCCGGCGGTGACCCGTGAGCGGCTCTACCTGGAGACCATGGAGCGGGTTCTGGCCAAGTCGAACAAGGTCATTGTCGACGCCAAGGGCGCCAGCGCGCCGATCATCCTGCCGCCCGACGCCTTCCGACCCAAATCCGCGCAGCAGCCACCGCCGCCGCCGGCTTCCACGGATCCGTCCCAAGCCAAGTCCGGAGGCAGCCAATGACCTTCAACCGGAACATGCTTTGGGCTGGCGTCCTGCTGGTGGCGATCCTGGTGCTGGGGCGGACCTTCTTCTTCGTGGTCGACCAGCGCGACAGCGCGATCGTGCTGCGGTTCGGCCAGTTCGAACGCCTGATCGACACGCCAGGCCTTGGCGTCAAACTGCCCTGGGAGCAGGTCATCACCTTCGACAAGCGTAACCAATCCCTGGACGTCGACAAGGAGGAGGTGATCGCCGCGGACCAGGAGCGGTTGGTGGTGGACGCCTTCATGCGCTATCGCATCACCGATCCGCTGCAATATTACCGCACCCTCGGCGACGCCGACACCGCCCACGACCGGCTGCAACGGGTGGTCAATTCCGCGCTGCGCGAGGTGCTGGGCGCCGCCAACTCTACCGACATTATCTCCGGCCGGCGCAGCGAGCTAATGCTGCAGGCCCGCACGGAAGTTGCGACGCAAGCCAAGGCCTCGCGCCTCGGCATCCAGATCCTCGATCTGCGCATCAAGCGCGCCGATCTGCCGCCGGCCAACGAGGCGGCGGTGTTCCAGCGCATGAAGACCGCGCGCCAGCAGGAGGCGGCGCAGATCCGCGCCGTCGGCGAACAGAAGCGCCGCGAGATCATGGCCACCGCCGACAAGGAGGTCGCCATCACCCTGGCCACCGCCAACGAGGAGGCGGCCAAGGTTCGCGGCGAAGGCGACGCCAAACGCTCGACCCTGTTCGCGCAGAGCTTCGGCCGCGACCCGGCCTTCGCCAGCTTCTATCGCTCGCTGCAGGCGTATGAGACGTCGCTCGGCCAGGGCGACACGACCATGGTGCTCTCGCCCGACAGCGCCTTCTTCAAGTATTTCGAGAAGGGGCCGGGGCGGTAACCCTCATCCGCTCACCCCGGCGAATGCCCTAAGGGATGCACACATCTTCGAGGTCGCGCCCTCTTCCCTTCTCCCCTTGCGGGAGAAGGAGGGGCCCAGCCGCGAAGCGGTTGGGAGGATGAGGGGTTTTGCCGGCGGAGCCGTGCAGATAGGGCAGGCTTCTGGGTTGGGGTAATCGTCGAGGGCGGCGGCGAGGCGGGTATTGTTGATGGGCCGGTGAGACCCCTCATCCTCCCACTCGCTCCGCTCGCGGGCCCCTCCTTCTCCCGCAAGGGGAGAAGGGTTCGCTGGACGACCTCGAAGATGTGTGATTCCCTTAGGGCGAATGCCGGGGTGAGCGGAATCTATTGTCGAGACCGGTCAGCAGCGTCCACCAGCTCCAGCACCCGGTGCAGGCTCTCGGCGATCAGCACGCACTTGTCGTGCATCTCGTCGGTCGGCTCGAGCAGGTCGGGCACCATCACGGTCATCATGCCCGCGGCGTGGGCGGCGCGGACGCCGTTGTGGGAGTCTTCCAGCGCCAGGCAGTTCTCCGGCGCCACGCCCAGCAGCGCGGCCGCTTTCAGGAACGGATCGGGGTTCGGCTTGTGCCGCTCGACGTCCTCGCGGGCCACGACGGCGCCAAAGCGGTCGAAGATGCCGTTATGAGTGAGGTGCTTGCGCGCGGAATTGCGGCTCGATGACGTGGCGACGGCGCGGGGTATGGCGCGCTGATCCAAGTGGTCCAGAATTTCCAGCACGCCGGTTTTCAGGACGATGCCTTCGGCGAGCAACAGATCGATCTGGCGCCGTTCCTCGGCCAGGTAGTTTTCCAGCGGAAAGTCCGGTCCGAAGTGTTCGCGAATCCGCTTTACCCCCTGCATGTCGGGCAAGCCGATCATCGAGGCGCATAGCGTAAGCGGCATCTCGAAGCCGAGATTGGCCGCGGCCTGGACCATGCCTTCGCGAACCAGGCTTTCGCTGTCGATCAAGAGCCCGTCCATGTCGAACACGACGGCCAAGATGGGGCGGGGAAACACCATGTCAGCCTCGAAACTCATCCGCCCGATAACCCTGGAAATAGAGCAGAGTGGTCAGATCGGTATGGTCGACGCGGGCGTCGGCTCGGGCGGCGACCACCGGCTTGGCGCGATAGGCGACGCCCAGGCCAGCCGCCTCGATCATGGCCAGATCGTTGGCGCCGTCCCCGACCGCCAGCGCGGCCGAGGGATCCAGCCCGAGGCTAGCCAGTTCCTCGCGCAGGGCCGCCAGCTTGGCTTCGCGACCGAGGATCGGTTCGCGGACCTGACCGGTCAGGCGACCATTGGCCTCGATCAGATGATTGGCGCGATCGGCATGGAAGCCGGCGGCCCGGGCGACCCGGCTGGTGAAGAAATCGAAGCCGCCGGAGACCAGAACGCACCGCGCGCCCTGCCCGGCCATGGTCATAACCAGGGTTCGCGCCCCGGAATTGAGCCGCACCCGCGCGTCGAAACAGCGCTGCAGGTCGCTGGCCGGCAGGTTCGCCAACATGGCGACGCGTTCGCGCAGCGCCCCTTCGAAATCGATCTCGCCGCGCATCGCGCGTTCGGTGATCGCGGAGACCTCGGCCTTGACCCCGGCGTAATCGGCCAGCTCGTCCAGGCACTCGCAGCCGATGATGGTGGAATCCATGTCGGCGACCAGCAGCCGCTTGCGGCGATCGGCGTCGTCGGGCGTCAGGCAATAGTCCACTGGCAGGTCGGCCAGACGGGTCGCCAGGGCCTGTTTCAGAGTGGCGTTGGCGATGTCGAGCGTGGTCTGGGCGGCCGCGGGACCGAGCGGCGTCCAGGCCGTAGGCCCCTCGAGGCCCTTTTCAGCGCGACGCTCGGCCGTCAGCAGCGCTTGCGGATCGGCGGCGACGAGAACAAGGACATAAGCCATGGGCCCGGTTAAACTGCGTCGGCGGACGGATCAACGGGCGAGCCCAACACAAGTGGTTTCCAAATTTTTCCTCGTCCCGAGGCGCTGAGGCGGAGAATCTTCAAGCGCCATGGCCCCCACCATCCTTCTGATCGCCGGCCCGACGGCGAGCGGCAAGTCGGCGCTCGCCCTGCGGCTGGCGCGCGAGATCGGCGGCGAGATCGTCAACGCGGACGCTTTGCAGCTCTATCGCGATCTGCGGGTGCTGAGCGCGCGCCCGGCGGCCGACGAGATGGCGCAGGCGCCGCATCACCTGTTCGGCGTCGCGGACGGCGCCGACGGCTGGTCCGCCGGGCGCTGGCTGCGCGAGGCTCTGGCGGTGTTGGCTGGGATCGCCGACCGCGGCCGCCCCGCGATCGTGGTCGGCGGCACAGGCCTCTATTTCCGCGCCCTGACCCAAGGCCTGGCGGAGGCGCCGCCCGCGCCAGCTGCCGTCGCGGCGGAGGCCGAACGACTGTACGATCAGGAGGGGGAGGCCGCGGCCCGCACGGCGCTGAGGGCGGTCGATGTCGAAGCGGAAGCGCGGATCGGGCCGCGCGATCGCCAGCGGTTGACCAGGGCCCTCGCGGTGGCGCGAGCGACGGGCCGTCCCTTAAGCACCTGGCAGGCCGAGACCCGGCCCGCCCTGGATGCGAGCGCCTGGCGCGGCGTGGTGATCGAGCCCGTGCGCCAGGTCCTTTATGCCCGTTGCGACGCGCGCCTGGCCGCCATGGTCGAGACCGGCGCGGCACAAGAGGCCGCGGCGTTGATCACCCGGCGCCTCGATCCTCGCCTGCCGGTGATGAAGGCGGTGGGCCTGCGCGAACTGGCCGCGGCCGCGGCCGGCGAGACCTCGCTGGCATCGGCGCTCGAGGCCGCCCAGGTCGCCACCCGCCACTACGCCAAGCGCCAGCTGACCTGGTTCCGCCACCAGACCCCCGACTGGCCGCGCATCGACGCCGCCGAGCCGGACGCCCAGTGGAGGCAGTTTCTTGCGCTGCAACCCGACTTGACCGCGCCTGGCGCGCGTGGCATGTGAGCAATCCTGATTTTGGAGCAACAGCCGTGCGCGACACGCTGCTCGTAATTTTGGCGCGACCGCTCTCGGAGTGACCCCCGTCACGCCGTTTCCGGTCGCGCGTCCCAGGCCCCATCCGGGGCCTTTTTCTTTGCCCTAATGTCCCAAACCCAGGCCCTTCGGAAATCCCATGACCGCCGAACAGACCGAGCAGATCGCTCAAGACACCACGACCCCCACGCTGACCGGCGCGGAAATCGTCGTGCGCGCGCTGGTGGACCAGGGCGTGGACACCCTTTTTGGCTATCCGGGCGGAGCGGTGCTGCCGATCTATGACGCGCTGTTCCACGAACCGCGCCTTCGTCACGTGCTGGTGCGCCACGAACAGGGCGCCGGCCACGCGGCCGAAGGTTATGCCCGATCGACCGGCAAGCCCGGAGTGGTCCTCGTCACCTCCGGCCCCGGCGCGACCAACGTGGTGACCTGCATCGTCGACGCGCTGATGGACTCCATCCCGCTGGTGGTCCTGACGGGCCAGGTGCCGACCCATCTGATCGGCTCCGACGCCTTCCAAGAGGCCGACACCGTCGGCATCACCCGCTCGTGCACCAAGCACAACTTCCTGGTCAAAAAGCCGGAAGACCTGGCGCGGGTGATGCACGAAGCCTTCCAGATCGCCACCTCCGGCCGGCCAGGCCCGGTGGTGGTCGATATTCCCAAGGACGTCCAGTTCGCCCGCGCGGCCTATCAGGGGCCCAGCGCGCCGCGCACGGGCCACGTCTACGCCCCGCGCACCAAGGGCGACCCGGTGCGCATCCGCGAGGCGGTCGAGTTGATCGCGAACGCCAAGCGCCCGCTGCTCTACACCGGTGGCGGGATCATCAACGCTGGCCCGCGCGCCAGCGCCCTGCTGCGCGAGCTGGCCGCCCTGACCGGCGCGCCGGTGACCTCGACCCTGATGGGCCTGGGCGCCTTTCCCGCCAGCGATCCGGCGTGGCTGGGCATGGTTGGGATGCACGGCCTGTATGAGGCCAACAACGCCATGCACGACTGCGACGTGATGGTTTGCCTCGGCGCGCGCTTCGACGACCGGGTCACCGGCCGGCTGGACGCATTCTCGCCGGGTTCGAAAAAGATCCACGTGGATATCGACCCGTCTTCGATCAACAAGAACGTCCGCGTCGATGTCGGCATCGTCGGCGACGCCGCCAGCGTGCTGGAAGACATGCTCGCGGTGTGGAAGGCGCGCGGAGGCAAGCGGTCGCCCGGGGCGCTGGCGGACTGGTGGAAGCAGATCGAGGCCTGGCGGGCGCGCCAGTGCCTGCGCTATCGCTCGTCGGACACCATCATCAAGCCGCAGTATGCGATCGAGCGGCTGTATGCCCTGACCCGCAATCACGACGTCTACATCACCACCGAGGTCGGCCAACACCAGATGTGGGCGGCGCAGTATTTCCGTTTTGACGAACCCAATCGCTGGATGACCTCCGGCGGGCTGGGCACCATGGGCTACGGCCTGCCGGCCGCGGTCGGGGTCCAGCTGGCGCATCCGGACAGTCTGGTCATCGACATCGCCGGCGAGGCCTCGGTGCAGATGACCATGCAGGAGATGTCGACGGCCGTGCAGCACGACCTGCCGATCAAGATCTTCATCCTGAACAACGAGTGGATGGGCATGGTGCGCCAGTGGCAGCAGCTGTTGCACGGGGAGCGCTACAGCCATTCCTATTCCGAAAGCCTGCCTGATTTCGTCAAGCTGGCCGAGGCCTATGGCGGCGTGGGCATCCGCGCCGACACGCCGGACGAGCTGGACGGCAAGATCCAGGAGATGCTCGACGTGCGCCGCCCGGTCCTGTTCGACTGCCGCGTCGAAAAGGCCGAGAACTGCCTGCCGATGATCCCCTCGGGCAAGGCGCACAACGAGATGATCCTGGCCGAGGACGTGGGCGACATCGGCTCGGTGATCGACGAGGCGGGGCGGCGGTTGGTGTAGGTCAGGCGGCCTCAACGCCCTTTATAGCAGCCAATTCCTCGCGGGTCGCGATGGCCGCCACCGACAGATCATGCTGGGTCTGGAGATTCATCCAGAACTCTGGCGACGTGCCGAACACGCGGCCGAGCCGAAGCGCCGTGTCGGGCGTGACCGGTTGCTTGCCTCGGATCAGCCGCTCGATGCGAGTGCGGTCGCGCAGATGCATGGCCCGGGCCAGCGCGCCGGCGGTCAGGCCGTATTCGGGGAGGAAGTCCTCCCGCAAATGCTCGCCGGGGTGAGGCAGCGGCGTTTCAAAGGTGGTGTAGTCGTGGGTGGTCATGTCGTTCCCCAGAAGGGTGGCCCGTGGGGCCGTTAGTGGTAATCGCCGAACCAAACCTCCTCGGGACCGGCGGCGCCCCATTTGAACGTAACGCGGAACTGATCGTTGACGCTGATCGACCACTCGCCGGCTCGATCGCCGTCCAGGCGGTGAAGGCGGTGGCTGGGAGGAACCCGAAGGTCCTCTACCGACGTCGCCGCATCGAGACGTTGAAGGCGACGGCGCCTCGCGGTTATCAAGTCGGCGGGAAAGCCCTTACCCGGATTGCGGCCTTCAAGCACAGCCTTGGCCTGTTCACTTTTCCAGCTTTGGATTGTCACGCGGACCGTCTCTGTCGACAGCCGACGTGTAGCGCGACGCGCCACGAATTGCAAATTGATTGTGGCGTAGTACGCTACGAGCCACGGAGACCCCAATGACCAGCGATATCCCCGCCAGCACCGACCAGCCCGGATCTGCCTATTTCATGGATCACGCCCCCGAGCCCGAACAGCGCGCGACCTTCGCGGTGGTGGTCGACAACGAGCCGGGCGTGCTGCACCGGGTGGTCGGGCTGTTCGCGGCGCGCGGCTATAATATCGAGAGCCTGACTGTCGCCGAGACCGACCGGCGCGCCCACACCAGCCGCATCACCATCGTCACGTCGGGGACCCTGGAGGTGTTGGAGCAGATCCGCGCTCAGCTGGAGAAGATGGTCTCGGCGCGGGAGGTCCACGACGTCACCCGCGATCCGCTTGGATTGGAGCGCGAGCTGGCCCTGATCAAGGTCCAGGGCCGCGGCGCCGAGCGGATGGAGGCGCTGCGCCTCGCCGACATTTTTCGCGCCAGGGTGATCGACACCAGCCACGAGAGCTTCGTCTTCGAACTGACCGGCGCGCCGTCCAAGATCGACAAGTTCGTCAACCTGATGCGGCCTTTGGGGCTCGTCGAGCTGTCCAGGACCGGGGTCCTGTCGCTGTCGCGAGGGACGGAGTCGGTATAAAATAAGGAACCCTTCCCCCTCGATGGGGGAAGGGCAGGGTTGGGGGTGAACACGCCGAAGATGAGGCGAAGGACGCGGGAGACGTCGAACGCGATCTTTTCTTCGCCAACTGTGGGCGCACCCCCACTCCAACCTCTCCCCCATCGAGGGGGAGAGGCTTTCAGGTCACGCCGGCTGCGCGTCCGACGTCATGACCGGAGCGGTCGACAGCGCCGTTTTGCGACGCCGACGCTGGGTGATCACCACGCGCATGACGGCGTACTGGATAAAGAACAGCACGACCTTGGAGCCGGCCGGGAAGATGGCCAGGAAGGCAATCCAAAGCTTGGTGTCGCCCAGCGCCAGGACCAGGTTCGCGGCGGCGGTGAAGAACATCAGGCCCGACCAGACATAGCCGAACCCTATGATCAGATCATCGCCGTCCTCCATGGCGATGGGCGGGATATAGCGCATCATCCAGCCCCGCTTCAGCATCACGATCCCGACCGCGATATAGATCAGGGTCGGCTTGACCATCACGAAGTGCGGGTTGTGGGTGATGAGGGTGGCCCCGCCGAACACGACCACCAGGCCGAGGCTCATCCACTGCATCAGGTCGATGGGCCGAGAGCGGAGCTTCAGATAGAGCACCTGGCCGATGCCGATCGCGATCCCCATGCCGGTGGCCGTGTAGATATTGTTGGTCACCGAAAAGACGACCAGGAAAAAGATCGTCGACATCAGATCCAGCAGTAGCCACTTGCCGGCGTAGAACAGGCCGCTCATCGCGAAACTCCCTTGTTGCGTTGAGCCGAACCATGGCGCGGGAGCCGCGAACCGCCCAGAGCCGGTCGCGTAAACCGCAAGCGTTTCACGAAAACGGCCTGTCCGTTCACGCAAATATCCGTCGTTTCGCGCAATCCGGCCCTGGGTCCTTCTTTCCGAAAGGGTTTGGGCCTATGTTGGGTGCGTCCGGCGACGGACTATGGAGATAAACGCGCGCGTAATAAGCGGACTGGACCCGGGTGCGATTCCCGGCGGCTCCACCAAATCTTCCTCCGCGTTATCGGCGGGGAGCATGGGGCCGATCAGCATCGACAGACGTCTAAAGGTGTTTGCTTTCTCTCGGCTTGGCCCACCGTTTCGGGCTTTAAACTAAATGCGAACGATAACTTCGCTCAAGAGTACGCCCTCGCCGCGTAATGCGGTGCGGTCGAACTCGACCTAAAGCCCTAGTGTCTTAGCAGCGCTAGGCGGGGCTCGGGAGGCGCCTGGCAACAGAAGCCTCCCACTTATCTCCGCCGGCGCGGCGCCTCCCTTCTTCCCCTTAAGAATGCAGGCGCCTGGCAACAGAAGCCTCCCACTTATCTCCGCCGGCGCGGCGCCTCCCTTCTTCCCCTTAAGAATGCAGGCGCCTGGCAACAGAAGCCTCCCACTATCTTGCATCATGCGCGACACAGGGCGCTTTAAGCTGGTCTCGTCAATCAGACCGCTTCCCGACAGGGCCGGCTCGCGCTAGCTTCGCGGACTTCACCGTTCGAGACCGCGCCATGGCCCAAGACACACCGCCCGTCGATTTGATGCACTACGAGGCGATGGCGCAGGATGCGTTGAGGGGGGTGGTCAAGGCGGCGCTGAAGCGCGCGGCCCAGGAAGGCCTACCCGGAGACCATCACTTCTACATCACCTTCAAGACCCGCGCGCCGGGCGTGTCCGGCCCGGCGGATCTGCTGGCCAAGTATCCCGACGAGATGACCATCGTGCTGCAGCGCCAGTTCTGGGACCTGGCGCCGGGCGAGACTTTCTTCTCGGTCACGCTCAGCTTCGGCAAGGAGCCGAAGAAGCTGTCGATCCCCTACGCGGCCGTGACCACCTTCTATGACCCCAGCGTCCAGTTCCGCCTGGCCTTCGAGGTGGCGGCGCCGCCGGTGCAACCCGACGAACCCGCCCCGGCCACGACCCAGCCCTCCGACGCCGAATCGGCGGCGGCCCCGGACGAGCCCAAAGTCGTCTCGCTCGACCAGTTCAGAAAGAAGTAGCCCTTGACCGACGTCGCCTCCGACGAAGCCCGAAGCCAGACCGACGACGAGATCCTGGCGCGGTTCCTGAGGACCAAGAACCAGCCCACCGGTTCCCAGACCCTGGGCTTTCGGATGGTCGCCGTCAGCCAGGCGACCAAATCCGTCGAAGTCGCCTTCGACGCCCGCGCCGAACTGCTGCTGAATCCAATGAAGCAGATCCAGGGCGGCTTTCTGTGCGCCATGCTGGACGAATGCATGTCGGTGGCCTGCATGGTCGCCTCGGGCATGACCTCGGTCGCGCCGACGCTGGAGATGAAGACCAGCTTCCTGCGCCCGGGAACGCCCGGCGTCCTGAAGGGGATCGGCCGGGTGATCAAGTGGGGCCGCACCGTCGCCTTCACCGAGGGCGAGATCTACGACGCCGAGGGCCGCCTGCTGGCCAAGGCCACCGGAACGGCGGTGCCGACGCCGTTCTCGAACTACAAGAAGTAGCCGGCGCGGTGCGGCCCGATCTGGCCACAGGGCCGATCCGGATTTTGATCGGTTTGGCGCTGATCCTCGGCATGGCGCTGGGGGCGCCGCACCTGGCAGGGGCGGCCGCCTTTTCCAACTGGGCGGTTCTGGTAGTGGCCGGCGACAATCACGCCCACAGCGGCGCGCCGTCCGAAGTGTTCGACAACGCCCGCCGCGATCTGGTCCGCGCTCTGGTCGCCAAGGGCTTTTCCGCGGACCACATCCGCCAGTTCTCGGTTCAGCCCGAGAAATACGCCCACGACGGGTCCCAGGCCGCCGACTCCCTCGCCATCGTCAAATCGCTCGAAGCGCTAGTCCAAAGCGCGCCAGGCGGCTGCCTGCTCTACTTCACCTCGCACGGCTCGCCGGACGGGGTGATCGTCGGCCCCCGCATGTGGACGCCCAACATCATGGCCGAGGTTGTGGATCAGATCTGCGAGCAACGGCCCGCCGTGATCGTCGTTTCGGCCTGCTTCTCCGGCGTGTTCGTTCCGGTGCTGGCCGACGCCAACCGCATGGTGCTGACCGCCGCGCGAAAGGATCGCGCCTCCTTCGGCTGCGGCGAAGCGGATCACTACACCTATTTCGACGGTTGTGTTCTGCAGGAGATTGGCGCAGCCCACGATTTCGCCGCTCTTGGCCGGGCCGTGCAGGCCTGCGTGGCCGCACACGAGCGGGCGATGCACGCCGTCCCGCCTTCCGAGCCGCAGCTGCAGATCGGCGCGGCCCTGGCGCCCATGCTGCCGCTCTATGCGTTTTCCTCCTCGCCGTGAGGCGCGCGGCCATGGATCAACCGCGCCCGGAAGCCTACACGGGGCCAGTGTTCGGGGAGTGCGTCGATGCGTTCGCGGCTTAAATCGATCCTGTCGCTGGCATTGGGCGCGAGTCTGGCGCTGATCGTGGGCGTTGCGGGCGCCCAGGCGCCCGATCTGAGCACGGACGCGTCGGCCTCCTCCGCCGTATCGGCGCCATCGGCCGCGGCTGACGCCGTTTCCCACGCCATCACGCCCGAGGTCCGCCAGGCCGCTCCGGCGGAGGTCCGCCCAGCGACGCCAGGGCCGCGCCTGACCGCTGGAACCCCGATCCCGCCGGCCGAGCTGGAGGTTCTGGTCGACGGCCTGGTGCGCGAGTCCATGGCCGCCAGCCACATCGCCGGCGTGGAGGTCAGCGTGGTCCAGAACGGCCAGATAGTGCTGAAGAAGGGCTACGGTTTCGCGGGCCCAGGCCGACCGGTCGATCCCGACCAGACCCTGTTCCGCCTGGGCTCGATCTCCAAGACCTTCACCTGGATCGCGTTGATGAAGGAGGTCGAGGCCGGCCACATCCGCCTGACCGAGCCGGTCAACCTGTACCTGCCGGAAAAACTGCAGATCAAGGACCAGGGCTTCAAGCGTCCGATCCTGGTGCGCGATCTGCCCACCCATACGCCGGGATTCGAGGATCGGGCGTTGGGCCAGCTGTTCGAGCAGAACCCCCGGCGGATCCGTCCCTTGGCGGACTATCTTCGCGAGGAGCGGCCCAGGCGCGTGCGCGAGGCCGGCGCGTTCCCGACATATTCCAACTATGGCGCCGCCCTGGCCGGCGAGGCGGTCGCATGGGTCAACGGCCATCCTTATCAAGACATTGTCGAGAGCGAGATCATCCGCCCGCTGCGGATGAACCACACCACGTTCCGCGAGCCCTACCCGGCGCGCGCCGACCTGCCGCCCCCGATGCCCGCCGCCCTGGCGGGCGATGTCTCCACCGGCTATCGCTGGGCCGGCGGCGGCTTTGTTCCGCAGACCTTTGAGTACATCACCCAGGTCGCTCCGGCGGGGGCCGTATCGTCCACGGCGGGGGACATGGCCCGCTACATGCTGATGATCCTGGGCGGCGGGCAGCTGGATGGCGCGACCATCTACAACGCGGCGACCGCCACGGGCTTTCGCACGACGTTGCAGGCCTCCGCGCCCGGGATCGACGGCTGGGACGACGGGTTCATGGAGTTCGCCCTGCCGGGCGGCTTTCGCGGCCAAGGCCATGGCGGCGACACGCTGTGGTTCCATTCGATGCTGGTCACCGTGCCCGAGCTGAACCTCGGCGTCTTCGTCACCACCAACACCGACACCGGCCCGCGCCTGACCGGGCACCTGGCCCAGCGGATCGTCGCCCAGTTCTACGCCCTGCCCCAGGACCTGCCCCTGCCCGGATCGCCGGCCCTGGCCGCTGACCGGAGCGTCTATGCCGGGACCTATCTGACGACGCGGCGGCCCTACGGCGGGCTGGAGAAGTTCGCTTTCCTGATCATCGGGCAGACCAAGATCGGCGTCACCGACGACGGACGGCTGCTGGCGGGCGAGCATAGCTGGGTTCCGGAGGGACCGGCGGGGCATTTCCGCCAGATCGACGGTCCCCAGGCCATGGCCTTCGACGTCCAGGACGGCCGCGCCGAGCGCTGGTTTCCCGCGTCGGGCGCGGTGGCGTTCGACCGGATCGGGCCGCTGTACCAGCTGCCCACCCTGATCTTCGTAGCCGCCCTGGCGCTGCTGGCGTCCATCGCCACCTTGGTCGGCATCTTCACGCGCGATCGGCGAGAGTCCCGCCAGACCCCGATGCAGAACCGCGCCGGCCTGGTGCAGAGCACCATCGCGGTCCTGTGGCTGATCGCGGTCGTGCTGGCCGGGGCGTGGGCCATGGGCGCCGCCGATGTGGGCCGGGTGATGTATCACTGGCCAGGACCGGCGCTGATCATCGCCTCGGCCTGCGCCCTGACGGCCGCGCTGCTGACCCTGCTGACCATCCTGATGGCGCCGTCGGTGTGGCGCGGGGGCCGGCGCGTCGACAGCTGGACCGCCTGGCGCAAGCTGCGCTTCACGATAACCACGATCATCTTCACGGCCTTTTCGGTGATGCTGGGGCTGTGGGGGGCGCTCGCGCCGTGGAGCGGATGACGGGTTAGCCCGCCCGCATCACCCGCACGGTGATGCGCTCGCGCTCGCCGGCGCGGCGCTGGACCAGAAGGCGCGAGACCTGGGCGTCGTCGTGGAAGGCGTGGCCCTTGATCGAGTCCAAGATCGCCTTGGCCAGGTTGTCGAGGTCGAGCCAGGGCGGGTCGCCGACGTAGTCCATGTCGATCTCGACGGCGTAGTCGCCCCAGGCCGGGCGGGCGCCGCGCCACTCCTTGCGGAAGAACTCGTAAATCAAAGGCTTATAGTATTTCGCCTGGGTCGTGAGGCCGTCCACGACCAGTTCCAGACCGGCCTCGGTCTCGCGGGCGCGAACTTTTCCCGAGCCTGTCCACAATCCGTTCACAGGCTGGCCGCGCGCGCGGCTTGCGCGCCTTGCGCCCGCGTGGTTAAGCGAAATAAGAATGTAAGAACGTAAGGCATGACCCGCCCGTGGCAGTTTTCCTCTCCAAGCTAACCTCCAAGGCGCAGACCGTCATCCCGCGTGAGATCCGCGCGCGCCTGGACCTGCGTCCCGGCGATGTGGTCCGCTACCGCCATACCGACACGGGGGTGATGATCGACAAGCTGCCGCCGCCCAACGACGACGACGCACTGGCCTGTTTCACCGAATGGAGCAGCCCCGCGGACGACCAGGCCTACGCGGCGCTATGACCGCCAAGTACCGGCCCTTCGACGTGGTCGCCATCTCGGTCGGCGAGGGCTCCGAGGCGCGCCGCCGGCCGGCCCTGGTGGTCTCCAGCCCAGATTTCGAGAAGGCGACTGGGTTGGTCTGGATCGCGATGATCACCACCGCCAGCCACGAGAAGCAGTACGGCGACATCGTCATCGCCGACCAGGCCACGGCCGGCCTGCCGACCCCCTCGGTGATCCGAGCCGCCAAGCTGACGACGTTGGCGGTGAGCAAGATCCATCGCCGGCTGGGAACCCTGGACGCCAACGACCGGGTCGGCGCCAGGATCGCGCTGAGGGCCGCGGCGGGGTTTTACTGAGACGGTTGTACGATCGAGGACAATCTGGCGAAGGCGTTTTTGACCACCAAGTTCACCAAGGGCACGAAGTTCAGGACGAAGAACCAGCCACGCGCCCTATCCGAAGCGCCAGATCGGCTCTTGGCGTCCAACTTCGTGTCCTCCGTGAACTTGGTGGTGAATAATCTTTCGCTCGGTTCAGACTACCTTCCCCGCCTTGATCCCCCTCCCCCCCGTGCTAAACCGCCAGACAGGGACATCCCGGGGAGCCCATCATGGCCGAGACGCGCACCGAGACCGACACGTTCGGCCCCATCGAGGTCGACGCCACCCGCTATTGGGGCGCGCAGTCGCAGCGTTCGATCGGCAATTTCAAGATCGGCTGGGAGAAGCAGCCCAAGCCGATCGTGCGGGCGCTGGGCATCGTCAAGCGGGCCGCGGCCGAGGCCAACATGGAGCTGGGCAGGCTGGATCCCAAGCTGGGCGAGACCATCATCACCGCCGCCCAGGAGGTGATCGACGGCAAGCTGGACGATCACTTCCCGCTGGTGGTCTGGCAGACCGGCTCCGGCACCCAGTCGAACATGAACGCCAACGAAGTGATCTCGAACCGCGCGATCGAGATGCTGGGCGGCGAGATGGGCTCGAAAAAGCCGGTCCATCCCAACGACCACGTCAATATGAGCCAGTCGTCGAACGACACCTATCCGACGGCCATGCACATCGCCTGCGCCGAACAGGTGGCGCACGACCTGATGCCGGCGCTGGCGCACCTGCATACGGCGCTGGACGCCAAGTCCAAGCAGTTCGCCCACATCATCAAGATCGGCCGCACCCATACCCAGGACGCGACGCCCCTGACGCTGGGCCAGGAATTCTCCGGCTATTCCGCGCAGATCGCCGCGGCGACCCGGCGGATCAAGGACGGCCTTTGGGGCCTCTATGAACTGGCCCAGGGCGGCACGGCGGTCGGCACCGGCCTGAACGCGCCGGTCGGTTTCGCGGAAAAGGTGGCCGAGAAGATCGCGGCGATCACCCGCCTGCCCTTCGTTACCGCGCCCAACAAGTTCGAGGCCCTGGCCGCCCACGACGCCATGGTGTTCAGCCACGGGGCGATCAATTCCGCCGCCGCGGCCCTGTTCAAGATCGCCAACGACATCCGGTTCCTGGGGAGCGGTCCGCGCTCGGGCCTCGGCGAACTGTCACTGCCCGAGAACGAGCCGGGCTCGTCGATCATGCCGGGCAAGGTCAATCCGACCCAGTGCGAGGCCCTGACCATGGTCTGCGCCCAGGTGTTCGGCAACCAGACCACCATGACGGTGGCCGGCGCCTCCGGGCATTTCGAGTTGAACGTGTTCAACCCGGTGATGGCCTACAACTTCCTGCAGTCGGTTCGCTTGCTATCCGACGCGGTGGTCAGCTTCACCGACCATTGCGTGGTCGGCATCGAAGCGCGCGAGGACAATATCAAGGCGGCGCTGGAGCGGTCCTTGATGCTGGTCACCGCCCTGGCCCCCAAGATCGGCTATGACGCCGCGGCCAAGATCGCCAAGACGGCGCACAAGAACGGCACCACCCTGCGCGACGAGGCGGTCGGCGGCGGCTATGTCACCAACGAGGAATTCGACGCGGTTGTGCGGCCGGAAAACATGATCTCGCCGGGCTGAGGCGAAGGGTTCGTCCATGGCCGACCCGATCAATCTGAACCGCGCCCGCAAGGCCAAGTCACGCGCGGCCGATCAGGCGCGCGCGGCGGAAAATCGCGTCCGGTTCGGTCGGACCAAGGCCCAAAAACTCAGCGCGAAGGCCGAGGCTGAGCGCCTTGCCCGGATACTGGATCAGACGCGTCGAGACGATCAATGAACGACACCTGATGCTCGGCTGAGTGACGACAGCGCGAGGATCGCTCGGAAAAACTGACCTTCCTTTCGCCACCGGAAGCGGATTATCATCCGAATACGGAGTTTATTTTACCCGGGTCAGGCGTAAGGTCGCAAGCTAGGGCTGCGATCCGCGCGGCGACCGGGTCGAAAGGATCGGGCGATGCTTCCCGATTGGGAACTCATTTTGCGGCTACTCCTGGCGGCGCTTTTAGGCAGCGTCATCGGGATCGAGCGGGAGCGATTGCTTTGGGCCGCGGGCCTGCGGACACACATGCTGGTCTGTGTCGGCTCTTGCCTGATCATGATTGTCTCCGCCTTCGGGTTTGCCGGAGTGCTGGGCCCACATGTCATTCTCGACCCCTCCCGGATCGCCGCCCAGGTCGTGACCGGCGTGGGCTTTCTGGGCGCCGGCTCGATCATCCTGCGCAACGAGGTGGTCAAGGGGCTGACCACCGCGGCGAGCCTTTGGGCGGTCGCGGCGGTGGGCCTGGCCGTCGGCGGAGGCCTCTACATGGCCGCCGCGGCCACCACGGTGATCATCCTGATCATTCTGGCCGGGATCAAACCGCTGGAAGAGCGCTACCGCAACAGCCGTCAAACCGTTGAGCTTCACCTTCAGGCGACGCGAGGCGCGATGTCGGTCGGCCTGCTCGAGCAGACGCTGGGTTGGCGCGCGGCCCGCGTGAAACAATTGGTGGTTCAAGCCGGCGAGACGGCCGGCATGGACGAAGTCACCGTCACATTCGGCAAGATGCCCCTTAAGGATGTCGCCGACATGATCGAGAGCCTGTCCAAACTCCCGTCGGTGTCAGGGGTCCGCGAGGTTCGCCCCTGAACCCGCGCTGTTCGGCCTACGCCGCCCGCAGCTCCTGCGCCGCCGCGCCAGACGAAGCCGGGCTGGCGCGGCCGTCGCGGAGTTCGGCCGGGATGGACTCGTAATAGTTCGCGCGACCCAGGTTCAGCCGCGCGCGGGCGGCCTCCAGCGGTTCGGCCATCAGCTGTTCGTAGTCCTCGCCCGGCAGCCAGGCGGCGGAGCGGCCGCGCATATACCCCTCCAGAATCGCCCGGCGCACCGGCAGGCCGGTGTTCCCGGCCCGGACCATTGCGCCCAGGGCGATGAAGGCCCAGCCGAGCGAGCGGGTCTGGGCGAAGGAGAAGGCGACCAGGCAAGCTTCGCCCAGGCCATCGCGGCCGTAGCCCGTCAGGAGGTGCCACAGATCGTGACTGTCGCGGATGCGCCGGCCGAACCAGGCATAGGGGTGGCTGATTTCAACCGCGCCGGCTGCCATGCCCTTGCGGCTTTCCTCGGCCAGGCCCTCGGCGGAGAGGTTTTCTCGGGCGGTGAATTCGGCATAGGCGGCGCCGAGGGTGCCTGGCGCGAAGCTTTCGACCCAAGTCCGGTCCATCAGGCGCTGGACCAGTTCGACCCGTTCATAGGCCAGCCGCCCGCCCTGGGGGGTCGCCAACAGCCGGTGATAGCCGTCCGGCCCCGAACGCCCGGACAGCGCGCGCATGATCTCGAACACCTGGGAGGTGTCTTCCTTGTTGTTCAGCAACCGGCGCAGCGCGGTCAGCGCCTTGCCCCAGTCGCGCTTGTAGCCATCGCGCGACGGACGTGAACCGGCGGCTCGGAGATCGGGATTCACGGCGGTCATACTCATCTCCGACAACTTGCCCAGAATAATGACGCATGCGTCATCTTTTAACAAGGGGCTTGACTGCGCAGCCGGAACAGCCTGCCTTGCGAACCGTTAATGTGCGGTCTCCCGGATCGGAAAAGTCATGTTCCCTCGCGTACCCGGCGGGCCGATCCCGCGGCTCGTCTCGCTGGCCACGGCCGTGCCGCGCTTTACTATTCCCCAGACCGAAGTGTCCAAACGGGCGGTGGAGGCCTACGCCGCCACGCCCAACGCAGCGGCCTGGCTGGCGCCGATCTATGTCAATGCCGAGATCGACAACCGGCACTCCTGCGTGCCCGCGCAGTGGTACCTGTCCGAACACAGCTTCAGCGAGCGCAACGACCTGTTCCTGGACAATGCGGTCGAGCTGCTGGCCCGCGCGGCGCGCAGCGCGCTGGACGAGGCCGGGCTGGCGGCGGACCAGATCGACGCCATCGTCACGGTCTGCTCGACCGGCGTGGCCACACCCTCGCTGGACGCCAGGGTGATGGAACGGCTGGCCTTTCGCCGCGATGTCGAGCGCCTGCCGATCTTTGGACTGGGCTGCGCGGGAGGCGTGCTGGGGCTGGCGCGGGCGGCGGCGATGGCCCAGGCGCGGCCGGACGCGCGGGTGCTCCTGCTGGTGGTCGAGTTGTGCGGGCTGACCTTCCGGCTGCAGGACCGGTCCAAGAGCAACCTGGTCGCTACCGCCCTGTTCGGCGACGGCGCCGCGGCGGCGATAGTCAGCTGCCGCGACGAGCACCAGGCCAAGCCGCGCCTGGGCCCGTGGGGCGAGCACACCTGGCCGGACAGTTTGGGGGTGATGGGCTGGGATGTGGCGGACGACGGTTTGAAGGTGGTGTTCAGCCGCGACATCCCCAGCCTGGTGCGCGACGACCTGCGGCCCATCGTGGACGCCTTCCTGGCGCGGCACGACGCGGACCTGAGCGATCTGGCGGGCTTTGTCTGCCACCCTGGCGGGGCCAAGGTGCTGGAGGCGCTGGAGGACTGTTTCGATCTGCGGCGCGGCGCGCTGAAACACGCCAGGAACGTGCTGCGCGCCCACGGCAACATGTCCGCCGCGACGGTGCTGTTCGTGCTGAAAGAGACCCTGGAAAGCGCCGCGACCGGGCCCCAGCTGATGACGACCCTGGGCCCGGGCTTCACCGCCGGGATGTTGGTAGTGGAGGCGGCGTGAACGGCCCGTCGACATGGCTGGACACCATGGCCGGACGCCCGGTCCTCTGGATCCTGGCTCTGGTTGCGATCCAGCGCCTGAGCGAGCTGTGGCTGGCCGAGGCCAACACGCGGCGCCTGCGGGCGGTCGGCGCGCGCGAGGTCGGGGCGCGGCACTATCCGCTGTTCATCGCGCTGCACGCGTCCTGGCTGGCGGCGATCTTGCTGACCACGCCATGGACCCGCGCGCCCAACTGGGCGCTGATCGGGCTGTTCGCGCTGATGCAGTTCGCCAGGTTCTGGGTGGTGGCGACGCTTGGCCCCTATTGGACGACCCGGATCATCACCCTGGACGGTGCGCCCCTGGTGCGAACGGGGCCGTTCCGGTGGGTGCGGCATCCGAACTACT
>Ga0302314_10002444_pt1 | contig 34361 bp, 37 predicted proteins | sample III_Palsa_N2_3_FD_200533 | JGI IMG/M metagenome (GOLD analysis project Ga0302314, IMG submission 200533) | Peat permafrost microbial communities from Stordalen Mire near Abisko, Sweden - III_Palsa_N2_3 | ecosystem: Environmental > Terrestrial > Soil > Palsa > Peat permafrost | place: Sweden...
GGCCAACAAACCCCGCCCCACCAGCACACCCACAGGCCAGCCACCCGAAAACCTCGAACTCGCAGCATGATCAAACTAGGCTACGTGGCATTGGGCCTCGGCCGCCTACCTCGCGTACGACGGCTGCCACTCGATCAGCGACTGATTGCCGGCCACGGGATATCAATGCCCGGAACGCCGCCGCGGATCGATCACATTCGCGGCGGCGTTCGCCATGCGGGCGCCGTTATCCGATCGAAACAGCGAGCTTCCGTCACAAGCGGATCGAATGCAACTAACCTCCAAAGCGATATCCGCTGTGACTTACGTCTCGCGCTCGTGGAGGTACCCATGTCAGGGGCGCCCACCCCGCCTAAGACGATCACTCCGCTCCGCCTGTTCGCGACCCTCTGCGTACTGGCTCCGATTGCCGCCGTGATCGCCGTACCCACCTACAATTCCGCCACGCCCAAGCTCGGCGGCTTCCCCTTCTTCTACTGGTACCAGCTCCTGCTGGTGGTGGCGACCGGAATCCTGATGGTCGCCGCGTACTGGGCCGTCAAGGTGGACGAGGGCCGCCGCAAGCGCTTCAGGCCCGCCGAGACCCCGGGCAACGACGAGGGGGCGGGCGCATGAACCTGGAAGCTTCGCCGACCGCCGGCGGCGTGCACGGGGTCGAGCTCGGCATCGTGACCGGCCTGTTCGTGCTCGTGGCGGTGCTCGGCTTTCTCGCCGCGCGCTGGCGGCGCACCGGCTCCCAGAAGGATCTGCACGAGTGGGGGCTCGGCGGCCGGTCCTTCGGCGGTTTCATCACCTGGTTCCTGATCGGCGGGGATTTGTACACCGCCTATACATTCGTCGCGGTGCCCGCCTCGCTGTTCGCCACCGGCGCGCTCGGCTTCTTCGCGGTCGGCTACACGATCCTGGTCTGGCCGCTGGTCTTCATCTTCCTGCCCAGGCTCTGGTCGGTCTCGCGCAAGCACGGCTACGTCACCCCGGCCGACTTCGTCAAGGGCCGGCACGGCTCACGCGGGCTGTCCCTGGCGATCGCGGTGACCGGGATCGTGGCGACCATGCCGTACATCGCGCTGCAACTGGTCGGCATCCAGTCGGTGCTCTACGTCATGGGCGTCGGCTCGAACAGCTCCTCGTTCGAGCAGGACCTGCCGCTGTTCATCGCGTTCATCATCCTGGCCGCGTTCACCTACACCTCCGGCCTGCGCGCCCCCGCGATGATCGCGTTCGTCAAGGACCTGCTGATCTACGTGACGATCCTGGTCGCGGTCATCTACATCCCGATGCGCCTCGGCGGCTGGACCCGCATCTTCTCCAGCGCGAGCAAGCGGCTGGCCACGGTCAACCCGACCACCCACGCCCCGGCCGGCTCGACTCTGCTCGCGCACGGGAACACCCTGCCGTTCGCCACCCTCGCCATCGGCTCCGCGATGGCCCTGTTCATGTACCCGCACGCCCAGATCGGTGTGCTGGCCACGAAGCAACGCAGCACCGTGCGCCGCAACGTCTCCGCGCTGACCGTCTACTCCCTGATGCTCGGCTTCGTCGCCCTGCTCGGCTACATGGCCATCGCCGCCGGGTTCACCACCAAGAGTCTCGGCGGCAACACCCAACACGCCGTGCCCGCGCTGTTCGACGCGATGTTCCCGTCCTGGTTCGCCGGCATCGCCCTGGCCGCGATCGTCATCGGCGCCCTCGTACCCGCAGCCATCATGTCGATTGCCGCGGCCAACCTGTTCACCCGCAACATCTTCGTGGACTTCATCAAGCCGGACGCCTCACCCAAGCAGCAGACGGACGTCTCCAAATGGGTCTCGCTACTGGTCAAGTTCGGCGCCCTGGCCTTCGTCCTCGGCCTGGACGCGACCAGCGCGATCAACTTCCAGCTCCTCGGCGGCGTGCTGATCCTGCAGACGTTCCCCGCGATCGTCGGCGGCCTCTACACCCGCTACTTCCACCGCTGGGCCCTACTCGCAGGCTGGGCCGCCGGCATCGTCTACGGCTCGGTCGTCGCCTGGAAGCAGTCCTCCGCCACCCAACACCACTTCGCCTCGCAAGTGGCACTGATCCCGTGGACGCACCAGAAGGCGTACATCGCGGTCACCGCACTGGTCGTCAACCTCGTCGTGCTGCTGGTCGCCAACGTGGTGCTACGCGCGGTCAACGCCCCGGCCGGCGTGGACGCCACCTCACCCGCCGACTACAACCACGACGTCGAACAGGAGGAGCCGCTGAAGGTGGCCGCCGCATAAGATCTGCAGCATGGATCTGGTGGTGCGCGAGGCGCGGGAGACGGAACTGGACCGGATCGGCGCATTGACCGCCGAGGTCTACGACGGCGACGGCCTGGCCGGCCCCGAGTACCTGGAGGTGCTGCGCGATGCCCGCACCCGCTGGGAGTCGCCCGCGACCACGCTGCTCGTAGCGTTCGACGACGGTGCCGAAGAGGACGAGGAAGACTCAGACCTCCTCGGCACCGTCGTCTACGCGGCCCCCGACTCGCCCTGGCAGGACCTGGCGTCGGGCGACGAGGCGGAGTTCCGGATGCTGGCCACCGCGGCCCCGGCTCGTGGCCGCGGCGTCGGCGAGTCCCTGGTCCGCGCCTGCATCGACCTGGCCAAGCGCGCCGGATCACCGCGCCTGGTCCTCTCGACCGGCCCGGAAATGCTCCCGGCCCATCGCCTCTACGAGCGCCTGGGCTTCACCCGCGTACCCGGGCGGGACTGGTCGCCCCGACCGGAATCCGGCGTCCAACTGCTCGCCTACGTGCTGGATCTGTAGCGGCCCCTACGCCAGCTCGCCGTGCGCCGAGCACTTCGCCTTGTAGCCGGTGGGGAGCACCTGGACGATCAGGCGTCTGCGACACTGCGGGCAGTAGCGCGGCGGCTCCAAGGCCAGGCGGGCCACGCAGGGCGGATGCGGGGTCGGCGCGGGCTCGCCGCAGTGGCCGCAGTAGGGGACGGCGTCCGTGGTCATGCGCGACTCTCCTGCGGCCGGATCAGCCGAGGACCGCGATCACGTCGCCCTCTTGGATGACGTCGCCGGGCACGACCCCCACCTCGGTGACGGTGCCCCCGGTCTCGCAGAGCACCGGGATCTCCATCTTCATCGACTCCAGAAGCACCAACGCGGTCCCGGCCTCGACGACGTCGCCGACCTTGACGTGCACCTCGGCGACGTTCGCCACCATCTCAGCCAGGACCACTTCGCTCATACTCCGAACAGTACCAACTGCCGGCTCCCCGACGTTGACACGACGTCCACCAAACAGCCGCACCTAGGCGGTGTGGGGCCGGTATTGACAAGCCGTCGGCCGGGGGAAACGCTGCGAGAACTATTCGACTGACACCAGGCGGGTGAGCGACTCGACGGCGCACGGGTCGTACGGGTCCCCTATCCCGCGCCGGATCCGGGCCAGCGCCTTGACGTGCGCGGCCGGGCCGGGCTCCGCAGTACGCAGGTCCTCGAAGTCGTTGGCCACGCGCAGGATCGCAGCGGCACGGCGCTCTCCGTCGTCGGCCAGCGATGGGGCGGTTGACTCGGCGTTATCATCGGCGCCCTCAGCAGCCATAGGCTCGTCCGCGACCGTCACAGCCTCCATCTCCGCCGCCGCGTTGTACGCCAGGGGCTGGGCCTCCAGCACTCGCGCGACCCGGTCCAGCACGCCCGTCTGCCGCACCACCTCCGCGCCGCGCGCCGCCACCTCGGCCGCGACCCACGGCGTGGCCAGCACCGTCGCGCCGCCGGGGAGCGGGTCGGCCAGGGAGAGCTGGCCGATGTCGTGCAGCAGGGCCGCGTACTCGAGGTCCAGCAGTTCGGGCTCGGTCAGCTCCAGGTCGCGGCCGATCGCCAGGGCCAGGCGGCACACGCGACGGGCGTGGCCCGGGTCCGTGTACCCGGCGATGTCGGTCATCCGGGACAGCGCGCGGATCGTCTGCTGGTAGGTGGCCCGGACCGCCGCGTAGCGACGCAGCGCGCGCTGCATCACCAGCACCGGCGCGGCGGCGATCGGCAGCACCCACAGGCCCAGCGGGTCGGCGCCGAGGGCCACCGCGACGGACAGCGCGGCGACCGCCGGGCAGACGCGCGCGACGGCCATGCACTCGTCGAACCAGTTGCCGAGCAGCCGGCGCAGGGCGCGGACCAGCGAGGTGTGCTCGGCGTGCGGGACCACCGACGCGGAGGACCGGGCCGCGGAGCCGAGCACCGCCGCGACCTCGGGATACTCGGGGCTCGGGATCAGCGATCCGTCGGCGTACGTGCCGGAGGACGAGGCGAACACCGCCGCAAGACCGGTGTCCAGGAACAGCGCGAGGCAGGCCATCGCGGCGAACAGCAGGAACAGTTCGGTGTGGGTGGCCGAGGCCACCACCGAGGCCCCCACCGAACGCAGCAGCCAGGCCATGACGCCGGTCACTCCTATGCGCCGGACGAGGTACCCGAGCGAGGCCGGTCGTCCGGCGAGCGCCTGCGGCACCGAGCCGATCACCGTGGCGACCGCGACCACGACGATGACCTGGACCGGGCCCCACAGCGCGGGCTGCCGGTCGATCGTGGTGGTCAGCGCGTAGCCGAGCGAGGCCGTGGCGGCGAGCGGGGCGTTGTCCCGGCCGCCGGGCAGCGTGATGCGCAGCACCTCGCCGAGCACGATGACCGCGCCGAAGGCCAGCGCGACCGGCAGTTGCTGGGGCCCGTGCACCGCGAGCCGGAGCACCGCCGCGAGCACGCCGACGACGAGCAGCGAGCCGAGCAGCATCGGCGTGGCGATGAAGTGGAAGCGCGGGTGCCCGGCACGCGGCCGTGTCGCCACGGGCGGGAACGGCCGGGGGCGCCCGAAGAAGCGGGAGGGCGGCGGGTTGGTCATCGGCCCTCCTTCTCGGGGTCCGCGGCCGGGGCAGGGGCAGGGGCAGGGGCAGGGGCAGGGGCAGGGGCTACGGATGGAGTCTGCGGCTGGTGCGGCGCTCGCCGATCACCGGCCTCGCGATCGAAAGGGGCGGGGGCCGCGGATGGAGTCTGCGGCTGGTGCGGCGCTCGCCGATCACCGGCCTCGCGATCGAAAGGGGCGGGGGCCGCGGATGGAGTCTGCGGCTGGTGCGGCGCTCGTCGATCACCGGCTTCGCGGTCGTCGCGGTCGTCGCGGTCGAAGTCGGGGGTGCGCTTGGTCTGCGCGGGCAGGTTGAGCTCAGCAGCGAAGGGCGCGAGGCGCAGGCCGTCGCGGGGGACGGAGCCCTGGTCGGACGGCGTGGACCGCGTCGGCGGCGCGGGTGCCGACGGCGGCACCGGCAGCGAAGCGGGTCCCAGGGGCCTGAGCTGCGGCGGCACCGCGGGCCGCGGCTGGTGCTGGTCCCCCAGGTGCTCCACGCCCTCGGCGCCGCCGCCGAAGTCGTCCCCGGCCGGCTTCTCGCGCCCCTCCGCCTCGGCCACCGCCATCGGCTGGTACGCCGGGTCGTCGTGGTCGAACTCGGCCACCACCGCCCCCGGCGGCAGGTCCGCCAGCTGGGCACGGCCACCGCGCTCGCCCTCGGACGCGACGGTGCCGTCGCCGCGCCACGGGCGTCCGGCCAGCTCGGCGCGGGCCAGCGCGGCGGCGATGGCGTCCACGATCGCCGGGTCGAACTGGGTGCCCATGTTGGCGCGCAGCTCGGTCAGCGCCTCGTCGGAGCCGCGGGCGCCGCGGTAGGAGCGGGTGGAGGTCATCGAGTCGAAGGCGTCGGCCACCGCGATGATGCGCGCGAACGGCGGAATCCGCATACCGCGCAGGCCACTCGGATAGCCGAGCCCGTCCATCCGCTCGTGGTGGTGCAGGATCGCGCTGTAGGCCTCGTCCAGGAAGGCGATGTCGCGCACCACCTCGACGCCGCGCGAGGGGTGCAGCCGGATCTCCTCGAACTCGTGGTCGTCGAGTCGGCCGGTCTTGCGCAGCAGCCGCGTCGGCACGCCGAGCTTGCCCACGTCGTGCAGGGTCGCCGCGTAGCGCAGCACCTCGACCCGGTCCTCCGGGAGCCGCAGCTCGGCCGCGATCATCCCGCTGATCTTCGCGACCCGCTCGCTGTGCCCGCGCGTATAGAGGTCCTTGATCTCGACCGCCTGGACCAGGGTTCTGATGATCGCGTCGTGCGCGTCGCGCTGCTCCTCGTACTGCACCGTGGCCCAGCGGGTGACGACGACCGGGCCGAGCAGCACGATCGCGGCCAGCGCGTCGTAGGACACGCTCCACAGCACCGCGGTGAGCAGGCCGACGAGGGCGTAGCCGATGTTGCGCGGGCCGGAGCGCAGCGCGTACTCGTGGAACGCGGCGCGCGGGGTGAGCTGGCCGACCTGCACCAGGAAGACGCCGACGAGCACGGCCGGCACGACGCTGAGCACGAGCGAGGCAAGGCCTATCGGCAGCAGGGCCTTGGGAAAGTCCGCGGCGGTCAGCACGCTGCGTCCGCCGACCGCGCGGTAGACGAGGCCGCCGCTGATCGCGCACAGAAAGGTCACCGCACTGGAGAAGGCGACCCGCCAGGGGTCGCCCTTTCTGATCACCATGAACGCGGAGGAGGCCGCGCCGGTCAGCGCGGCGGCGCCTGGTGGCAGCAGCACGATCGCGGCCAGCATCACCGAGACCAGCGCGGGTCCGGCCGGGCTCTCGCCGCGCATCGGGATCCGGATGGTGAACATCAGCAGGACCTGGAGCGCGAGCAGCACCACGAAGGGCGCCCTGGGCACGTGCGTCCAGTCGGTACCGGGGAACACGCAGGCGGCCGTCAACGCCGCCGCGGTGACCACGGCGGCGGAGAAGTACCGGGCGTGCTTCGGCATCGGCCATTCCTCGCCTGCCCGATCGGCCCCTCCGATCGGACTACCGGCTAAGCGTACTGAGCCGAGGCGTCGAAAGGGGGCGTAGTGGCGAGGAATTCATTTCATCGAGCGAACGTCTACTGTGCTGGTCGGCCCGTCATAGACGGTCGGTCACCCCGGCGTCACGGTGCGGCGCCGAAGCTCGCGCGACCCGGCCGCGACGGGGAACACAGCATTTTGATACGCGATGGCTGCCGCGGCTCCGCACGGCCCGCGCGAGATGGTTCAGGACAGCGCCGGGGACTGCTTCGCGGCGACGGCGGCGTCCACGGGCTCGTCCTGCGGCACGCAGCGCGCGTCGGCCGCCGAGGCCGCCTGCACCTGCCGGATCTTGGTGAGCACCTTGGCGCGCAGCTCCTCGGGGGCCGTCTCCGAGCAGCAGCGGTGCACCAGCGACTTCACCGCCTGCTCGAGTCCGTACTCGGAGAGGCACGGGGTGCAGTCGTCCAGGTGCTGCTTCACCGTGGCGCAGTCGTCGTCGTCCATCTCGTGATCGATGTACTCGTAGACGTGTTCAAGCACCGAGGCGCAGTCGTCGTGGGGGTGGCCGCAGCTCATGACACCGTCTCCTTCTGGTTCTCGCCGCCGAAGCCCCTTTGCTCCGCGTAATCGGCCAGCAGTTCCCGCAACTGGCGACGACCGCGGTGCAGGCGCGACATCACCGTGCCGATGGGTGTACCCATGATGTCCGCGATCTCCTTGTACGGGAAGCCCTCGACGTCGGCGAGGTAGACGGCCATCCGGAAGTCCTCGCCGATGGACTGCAGCGCCTCCTTGACGTCCGAGTCGGGCAGGTGGTCGAGCGCCTCGACCTCGGCCGAGCGCAGCCCGGAGGAGGTGTGCGACTCGGCGCGGTGCAGCTGCCAGTCCTCGATCTCGTCGGTGCCCGCGGACAGCGGCTCGCGCTGCTTCTTGCGGTAGCCGTTGATGAACGTGTTCGTCAGGATGCGGTACATCCAGGCCTTGAGGTTGGTCCCCGGCCTGAACTGGTGGAACGACGCGTAGGCCTTGGCGTACGTCTCCTGCACCAGGTCCTCGGCGTCGGCCGGGTTGCGGGTCATCCGCAGCGCGGCCGAGTAGAGGGCGTCCAGGTACGGCATCGCGTCGCGCTCGAACCGGGCGTCGCGCTCCGCGGGGGACTCCGCCTGCGGATCCACGACGGACGGCCCGGCGGCAGCGGCGAGCGCGCCCCCGTCGTCCTCCGACGCACGATGGCCGTGGTCAGCGATCATGCCCACGCCTTTTGCAACCTCCGTGTACGGGCTCGGCCCACGGCGCTCCCAACCGGCGCCGACCAGCCTGCCCCCACCCGACTCTAGCCGCTGGAGGGTCGGGTCAACGAGTCGAGGCACGGTGAACAGTTCGGTGGCCGTCTGTACAGGGGTTCTCGTCATCAATCCAGGCACGTCGGCTAGAACAGCGTGTCGGGTCCGGTTATTTCCTCGATCAGCCCGGGACCGCTGTGGCGCACGTTGCCCACCTCGGGCCCGACCGGCCGCGCGGCCCAGGCGGGGGCCTGCTCGAGGTCGAGCAGCGAACGGACCCGGTCGGCGTCGCGCAGTCCCTCGTCCAGCCACGGCTCGATCAGCTCGCAGTCGACCGTCAGCGGCATCCGGTCGTGGATCTCGGCCAGCGGCCCGAGCGCGGGACCGGTCAGGATGGAGACTGACCACTGCTCGCGGCCCTCGGCGTCGGTCCACCGCTCGTACAGCCCGGCGAAGGGCAGCTGGCGGCCGTCCTCGGCGTGGATGTACATCGGCTGCTTCGAGGCACCGTCCTTCTTCCACTCGTAGTAGCCGTCGGCGGGCAGCACGCAGCGTCGTTTCGCGAAGGCGCCGCGGAACGTGGGCTTCTCGGCAGCGGTCTCGATCCGCGCGTTGAACGCCCGCACGCCGACGCTCGGATCTTTGGCCCAGGACGGGATCAGGCCCCAGCGGGCGACGGACAGCCGCCGCTCGCCCTCGTCCTGCGACCGCTGCCACAGCACCGGGACCGGCTTGGTCGGGGCGACGTTGTAGTCCGGCGCGTAGACCAGGGCGAATTCGTCCCCTGCCAAGGCTCCGAAATCGATCGCCATCTGCTGGAAGGGCGTGGCCACCACATATCTCCCGCACATGTCTTCCATCATCCCCGATAAGCTTTGGCCCGTGAGCGAGCTTGCGAGCGAACAATTAGGCGCAGCGCATTTGCGAACGCCCCGCACCGAGCGCTAATGAGGTAAACGCGTGAGCAGAGATGAGCTGTGGGATGCACCGACGGTGACCGAGCCGGTCGGTGCGCTTGTGACGGTGCCCGGATCCAAGTCGGCGACCAACCGCGCGCTGGTGCTGGCCGCGTTGGCGGACGGCCCGTCCACGCTCTATCGCCCGCTGCGCAGCCGGGACACGCTGCTGATGGCCGGGGCGCTGCGCGCGCTCGGCGCCACGATTCTGGATGTCACTGCCGCGGACGGCGCGGACGGATCCTGGCTGGTCACGCCCGCGGCGCGGCTGACCGGCGGGACCGACGTGGACATGGGCGCGGCCGGCACGGTGATGCGCTTCGTGCCGCCGATCGCCGCGCTGGCCGAGGGCCCGGTGCGCTTCGACGGGGACCCGCGTTCGCACGAGCGGCCGGTCGGGCCGCTGGTGGACGCGCTGCGCGCGCTAGGCGCCGAGATCGACGACAGCGCGCATCCGGGCCACTTCCCGCTGACCGTGCGCGGGACCGGCTCGCTGCGCGGCGGCGTCGTGGAGATCGACTCGGCCGCGTCCTCGCAGTTCGTCTCGGCGCTGCTGCTGAGCGGCGCGCGCTTCGACGAGGGCGTGGACGTGCGGCACGTCGGCGGACGGCTGCCCTCGCTGCCGTACATCGAGATGGCGGTGCAGATGGTGCGCGCCGCGGGCGTCGAGGTGGACGACTCGGAGCCGGAGCGCTGGCGGGTGGCGCCGGGCCCGATCAAGCCGGTCACCCAGACCATCGAGCCCGACCTGTCGAACGCCGCGCCCTTCCTGGCCGCGGCCCTGGTTACCGGCGGCACCGTGACGATCGCGGACTGGCCGCGGCAGACCACCCAGCCCGGCGACCGGCTCCGCGAGATCCTCACGCTGATGGGCGCTACGTGCGCGTTCACCGAGGCCGGGCTCGAATGCCGGGGCGGCGGGGTGATCCACGGAGTGGACCTGGACCTGGCCGACGAGGCCGAACTGACGCCGACGATCGCGGCCCTCGCGGCGCTGGCGGACGGCCCGTCGCGGCTGAGCGGCATCGGCCACATCCGGCTGCACGAGACCGACCGCGTCGCCGCGATCGCCAAGGAGATCAACGGCCTGGGCGGCAGGGTGACGGAGCTGCCCGAGGAACTGGTGATCGAGCCGGCACCGCTGCACGGCGGCGTGTTCCACACCTACGAGGACCACCGGCTGGCGACGGCCGGGGCGGTGCTCGGGCTCGCGGTACCCGGCGTGCAGGTGCAGGACGTGGCTACGACCGCGAAGACCTTGCCTGACTTCCCCGGCCGCTGGACGGCGCTGCTCGCCGGAACGGACTACCCGGCGTGACGGGGACGCGTGGCGGCGGTCGCTCCACGTTCGCGGTCGTCCGCGGTGGAGTCGACTCGTGGTGAGGCGCGGCCGGGACTTCGACGAGGACGACGTCCGCATCCGGGCGAACCCGCGCGGCTCGCGTCCCCGGACGAAGACCCGCCCCACCCAGGAGGACGCCGCCGACGCGATGGTGCTGGCCGTGGACCGCGGCAGGTACACGTGCCTGATCCGCTCGGGTGAACGCGAGGGCGCCGAGGTCACCGCGATGAAGGCGCGCGAGCTGGGCCGGAAGGGTGTGGTCGTCGGGGACTTCGTGTCGCTGGTCGGCGACCTGCGCGGCGGTCCGGACGCGCTCGCCCGGGTCGTGCGGGTTCAGCCGAGGCAGCACGTGCTGCGGCGTACGGCGGACGACACGGACCCGGTCGAGCGGGTCATCGTCGCCAACGCGGACCAGCTGGTGATCGTGACGGCGCTGGCCGACCCCGAGCCAAGGCCGAGGATGATCGACCGCTGCCTGGTCGCGGCGCTGGAGGCGAAGCTGGCCACGGTGCTGTGCCTGACGAAGGCGGACCTAGCGGACCCGGGCCCGCTGCTAGCGGCGTACCAGCCGATCGGCGTGACGGTCGTGGTGACCGAGCGCGAAGGCGACCTGACCGCGCTGCGCAAGGAGCTGTCCGGCAAGACGAGCATCCTGGTCGGCCACTCGGGCGTGGGCAAGAGCACGCTGGTCAACGCGCTGATCCCGGGCTCGGACCGAGCGATCGGCGTGGTCAACGACGTGACCGGACGAGGCCGGCACACCTCCACCTCGGCCGTCGCGCTTCGGCTGCCCGAGACCGACGAGCTTGAGGGCGGATGGGTGATCGACACCCCCGGCGTTCGCTCGTTCGGCCTAGCGCACGTCTCCCCGGAGGCGGTGGTAGCGGCGTTCCCCGACCTGGCGGCGGTCACCGCCGAGTGCCCGCGCGGCTGCACGCACATGGCCGACGCCCCCGACTGCATGCTCGACGAGACCCCCGTGGACCCGGCCCGCCTGGACTCCCTCCGCCGCCTGCTGACGGCGCTGACGGCTGGGGACCGGGACTGAGCCCGATGTCGTTCTGATCAAGCGGCGATGCCCGAAAACGGTCCGCTCACGGACGTTGTCCCTGGTCCACCGGTTGGTGCAGGAATCCGAGTCCGCGACGCACGGTCGAGACGTAATCGTCGAACCAGTCACCTCCAGCACGACACTCCACCGTGAGCGCCATGAGCGACCAGACCGCCCGGTAGAACGCGAGGACGCGTTCGTCCGGCGAGGTCGAGCCGCCGTAGCCTCTGAGGAACCTCTGGAATGCTTCCCCGCTCGCCATCGAAAAACGGGCGAGGTCGAAAAGAGGGTCGCCCACCATCGCGTCTCCCCAGTCGATCAGACCCGCGAGGCGGCCTTCGTCGTTCCAGACATGCCTGGGCGTCAGGTCGCCATGCAGCAGGACCCCTTGAGTAATCCCGGCGAGGTGACCGCCGATGTGATGCTGCTGCGACCATTGCGCGGCCACATCGTCGTGCACGGCCGTGGGCAAGACGTCCACGGGGATGGCCTGTCGGGCGTCGGCCACGGCGGCGCGCAGGAAACCGGCCCAGGTGTCCGAAGTACCCGCCAACTGCCGTTGATCGGTGCCGACCAAGCCGAATCCCGGAAGCTGAATGTCGTGCAACTGTCGCAGGCTTCTTCCCGCGTACGTCAGGGTCTCGCTGTCACGGGTGGCGGCGTGGCCAGGCAATAGGTCCAGCAAGAGGAGATCGTTCGGGAAAGTCGGATTCGCGGGCAGCAGCACGGCGGGTGGGACCGGCACCTCGGTCTGACGGAGCATCCCCAGGACTGCGGCCTCTCGCCTGATGCCCTCGGAGGCACCGGATTTGGCGATGAGCTCGCGCTCTCCACACCGGACGGCGTAGACGACGTTGAGGATCGACCCTGATAGGGGCTGAGTCAGGATGGCCGGGCGCCCCAACTCCTCCTCTATACGGGCAAGTAGCTGGTCGCTGAGCTCAGCATCAGTGCCTCCGGACAACTCTGGTGTGGTCACGGCCGCGATTGTGGCGGCGGACGGTGGGTGGCGGCAAGCGAATTGCGAGCTTGCGAGCTTTTTGCCAGGCGGCTCAGCCGTCGAAGTCGACGCGCATCACGACGCGGCGCTCCGTCGGCCTGCTGACCTGCCGGAATCCCGCCTCCGTGAACATGCTGCGGCTGCCCACGTAAAGCTCTCCCCAGGAGAACTCCTGGCCCGGCTGGACCGCGATGGGATAGCCCTCCAGCGCGCGTGCCCCGCGCTCCCGGGCGAAGTCGACGGCGGCTGCGGCCAGTGCCGTGCTCACGCCTTGGCGGCGATAGCCCGTTCGGGTGAGGAAGCAGCTGACGACCCAGACGCTGTCGTCGGTCTTGGACTCCTCGCGGCCGGACCAGGGGATGCGGCTCGTGAGCAGGCGCGGGTACTCGGTGCGCGGCTCGATGGCGCACCAGCCGACCGGCTCCTCGTCTAGGTACGCGATCAGCCCAGTAGTCGTACCGGCGTCGGGGTAGCCGCACTCGGTCTGGGAGCGCAGCCGCTCGGCACGCTCCTCGATGCTCAGCGCACGCCACTCGGCCGCGCGGGTCTTGAACCACTGGCACTGGCAGCGGTAAGCCTCGCCACGCGGACCGAAGACCGTCTGCAGGTCGTCCCACGAGGCCTCGTTGGCGGGCACGATGCGCAGCGACATTAGGCGCCTCTCTGCAATCGGAAGACCATGATCTCCCGGCCGGACGTAGCCTGCACTCGAACGACGTATTCGTCATACGCGGGCCATACCTCGAGCAGCGACGGCCAGACCTCGGCACGCTCCGCCTGCCCGAGAGTCTTGGCGGTCACTGGGATCCGCGTGCCATGCAGCGACACGACGGCCTCGGGCTTCGCCAGCAGGTTCAGCGCCCAGGCCGGGGGCCGCGCCTGGCCCCAGTTCGAGCCGACGACGAGGAAGTCCGTGCCCTGCGTAGCGTAGGTCAGCGGCGTGACACGCGGTTCACCCGTTCGGCGGCCGGTCGTCTCCAGCAGCAACAGCGGGATCCCCAGGGCGGCCGTGAGCGAGACCCGTCCGCGCGTGACCCGTTGGAGGGCCAGATCGAGGCGGGGGAACACCCGTTTGCCGACGGCTGTGAAGGCCGGGCTGCCGACGAGGCGCTGCGGGAGAATACGAGACAGGCGCACTAGGCGGAGTCTAGGGGTTTACGGGGAGGCCGGCTCCGGGCCGGTGAGAAGATTCATCGCGATTTTGCGGAACGCCGTAACTAGGCGGGCGCGGTCGTCGGTGCGGGTGGCCAGGACTACGTGGCAGGGCTCTACGCCCTCAAGCGGGACCGTTGTCAGGTCGGGGCGCAGCGCGAAGCCGAGCGGTCCGGCCATGATCGCGATGGCCTGACCTGCGGCGATCACCTCGAACTTGTCCTCAAGGGCTTCTACCAGCGGGCCGTCGGGGACGCGGCGCCCGCCGGGGCGCGGCTCGATCCGCCAGAACGCGCTCCAGGCCGGGTCGGCGTGCCGGACCCGCGGCAGCGGCTCGTCGGCGATGTCGTCGATCGTCACGTACTCCTTGCCCGCGAGCCGGTGGTCCACCGGCAGGATCACGCATCGGGGCTCGTCGTAGAGAATCGTGACGTGCAACTGGTCGGTGGCAAACGGCAGCCGGCCCACGACCGCGTCCACCCGGTGGTCGAGCAGGGCGTCGCGTGCCTCGTTCCACTCCACGTGCGCGGCCTGGACGTCGGCGTCGGGGTTCTGCCGGCGCAGTTCACGGACCGCCGGGGTGACGATGATCCCGCTGATGTAGCCCACGATGATCCGGCTCGGCTCGGCGGCGGCCCGGGTTCGCGCGGCAGCCTGCGCCGCCGACCGCAACAGGGCCTTGGCCTGCGGCAGGAAGACCTCGCCGGCTTCGGTCATCCGCGTGCCCTGGGTGGTCCGGTCGAGCAGCCGCGCACCGATTTGCTGCTCGAGGCGGCGGATCTGCCGACTGAGCGAGGGCTGGGCCACGCGCAGCTCGGCAGCGGCACGACCGAAGTGCCGGTGCTCGGCGACGACGGTGAAATAGCGCACCAGGCGAAGGTCGAAGTCGGTGTCCTCCATGCGTCCAGCGTATCTCCCGATTTCCGGGATGAGCTCACAAGTATGGACTTCAGCTGTGGTGATGCCTGTTTCGTATGAGCTACTTCGAAACAGGACTTGGACCCGACGGACCTGCGGCACGCATCGTGGAGTCAATCGAAGTCGTCTTCTACGAAGGACTTGCATCATGCGCGTATTCGTCACCGGCGCGACCGGATTCATCGGCTCCGCCACCGTCAAGGACCTGATCGAGGCCGGGCACGAGGTCGTAGGACTCGCCCGTTCGGAGGAGGGGGCGGCCGTGGTCAAGGCCGCCGGAGCCGAGGTGCGGCGCGGCACGATCGAGGACCTCGACCTGCTGCGCGACGCCGCGGCCGGGTCGGACGGGGTCATCCACACGGCGTTCAATCACGACTGGGCCAATTGGGCGCGGTCGTCCGAGGACGACCGGCTCGCCATCGAGGCCTTCGGCGAGACCCTCGCCGGCTCCGACCGGCCGCTCGTCGTCGCCTCGGGCACGGCCCTGGTCTCCCTGACCGCGCCGGGCGTGGTGGCCACGGAGGAGACCGACGCCCCGGATCCCATGCCGGTCCCGCGCGTCTCGGAGCAGACCGCGCTCTCCTTCGTCGACAGGGGTGTGCGGGCCTCGGCGATCCGGCTCGCCCCGACCGTGCACGGCGAGGGCGACCACGCCTTCGTGTCCCAACTGATCCAGATCGCGCGCACCCGGGGCGTCGCCGCGTACATCGGCGAGGGCGCCAATGTCTGGCCCGCCGTGCACCGCTTCGACGCCGCGCGGCTGTTCCGGCTGGCGCTCGAGTCGGCGCCTGCGGGATTCCGGCCGCACGCGACCGCCGAGCAGGGCGTGCCGTTCCGCGAGATCGCCGAGACGATCGGCCGCGGGCTGAACGTGCCGGTCAAGTCGGTGACGGGTGACGAGGTCGAGGCCTACTTCGGCGGGTTCGCCAGGTTCGCGGGGGTCGACAACCCGGCCTCCAGCGCGCTCACCCGGCAACTGCTGAACTGGCGGCCTGAGCACGTCGGCCTCATCGAGGACCTCGAGGCCGGCCACTACTTCGAGCAGAAGTAGCGGCGATTCGGGGGACGCGGTTCAGCCCCGGCCGTGCACGCTCTCCAACTCACGTTCCGTCAGTTCGCCCTCGCGCACCCAGCGGAGCATCCGCCACTTCCCGTCCACCGGGCAACGGCCGAACTTCGTGATGCCGAGATGCACGGAGAACAGGCGGATGAGCATCGTCATCTTGAACAGGTGGCCGTCCGAACAGCGGTAGACGAACACGTCGAAGCCCTCCTTCGATAGCACCGGGCGGTTTTGCGCCCCCGTCATGTCAAGGTAACCTTTACAAGGATGGCCGTCAAGGTTACCTTGACACGATAGGGGCGCGTAAGGGAGAACCGACCTCATGACTCGGGATCAGGACCGGAACGGGCGCTCGGACGCCGAACTCGCCGCCACCCTCGGCGATACCGCCGCGGCCCTCGCGGACGCACTGCGGCACGGCGATGAGCAGCATGTGCCGGCCGAGCTGAACACCGTGCGCCTTGCGACTCGGATGCGGGCGGTGGCGGACGACGCGCTCCAGCAGTGCGTGGATCGGGCGCGGTCGGCCGGACACACCTGGCAGGAGCTCGGCGACGCCCTCGGCACCAGTCGGCAGGCCGCCTTTCAGCGCTTCGGCAAACCCGTCAATCCGCGAACAGGAGCGCCGATGACCGAGAACCTGCTTCCCGAGGCCGACCGCCGCGCGCTCGAGGTGCTCGACGCGTGGATGTCCGGCCGGGACGACGAACTCATCGCGCGGTTCGACGACACCATGCGCGCGCAGCTCCCGGCGGAGAAGCTCGCGCAGACCTGGCCGCAGCTGACCGGCCTGGTCGGCGCGTACGAGAGCTGCGGCGACCCGATCGTGCGGCCGTTCGGCGAGCACACGGTCGTCAACGTGCCGATGGAGTTCGAGGGCGGGCCGATGACCGGCCGCGTCGTGTTCGATCGCGAGGGCAGGATCGCCGGGCTCTTCGTGCTGAATCGAAGCGCCGGGTAGTCCGCTACCAGCGCTTTGAGATGCCGCGGCCCACCCGGGTGCTCACCCGGCGCGGCACGAGGCGGTTCGCCCCGACCATCAGCTTGTACTTGGCACTCGGCACGCTGACCGTCAGGCCCTTGCGAAGGTCCTCGATCGCCGCGTCCACGACATCCGGGGCGTCCAGCCACATCCAGCCGGGGATCTCGGACGGGTCGACCTCGGCCCGATCGTGAAATTCAGTGTGGGTGAAACCGGGACAGAGAGCCATGCAACGGACGCCGGTCCCGCTCAGTTCCGCCGCGACCGACTCGCTGAAGGTGACCACCCACGCCTTCGCCGCGCTGTACGTCCCGCGCGGCACGAACGCGGCGACCGACGCGACGTTGATCACCGATCCCTTGCCGCGCAGCACCATCCCGGGCAGGGCGGCGTGCGTGAGCCGCATCACCGCGCGCACCTGCACGTCGATCAGCCGGTCCTCATCGGCCGGCGTGCTGTCGCGGAACGAGCGGCCAAGGCCGAAGCCCGCGTTGTTGACGAGGATGTCGATCGGCCGGTCCCGCTCCCCCAGCCGCGCCTCCACGGCCGCCCGGCCCTCGACCGTCGCCAGGTCCGCGCTGAGCGTCTCGACCCGCACCGCCGGAGCGGCGTCGCCCTCGGAGGAATCGCGCAACTCCCGCGCCGCCGCGTCGAGCCGCTCCTGGTCGCGGGCGACGAGCACGAGGTCGTAGCCGAGTGCGGCGAACTTGTCGGCGAACGCACGCCCGATACCCGCTGTGCCGCCGGTGATGAGAGCCGTAGTCATGGGCCCGATCCTCGCACCGGCCGTCCGTCGCGTCGAGTGCGCCGCCGGTCGCGCACGCGCCCGGACGGGGCATGGCGCGGTGCGGCGAATTCGTCCGAATGGACCACGCGTACACACGATATGACCTAGCGTGAGGAGGACCCGCCGGCGGTCACCCCCAAACCCGCCGGACCGAAGAAGACACCGACGACGAGGGGAGCCCGGATGCCGACGCCCTTCGACCCACGCCTGATCCAGCAGTCGTTCGCACTCGTCGAAGCCGAAGCCGACAAGCTCGCGAGTCACTTCTACGCCCTGCTCTTCCTCGAGGATCCGAGCCTGCGGGACCTGTTCCCGCCGATGATGGACGCGCACCGGGACCGGCTCATCACGGCCCTGATCACGCTCGTGCACCGCGCCCACGACGTGGACGCGCTGGACGAGTACGTGCGCCAGATGGGTCGCGACCACCGGCGCTTCGGGGTGCGGCCCGAGCACTACGGCGTGGTCGGGCAGTGCCTGCTCAGCACCCTGCGCAGGTTCGCCGGGCCGCGTTGGACGGCCGAGATGGACGTCGCCTGGTACGCCGCCTTCCAGCGGGTCGCCGGGATCATGGTGGACGCGGCCACCGAAGCGGCCCGCACCGCGCCGCCCTGGTGGGCGGCCCGGGTGGTCGGGCACGTCCGGCCGAACGGCTCCACCGCCCTCGTCACCCTCGAACCGGATTCCCCGTACCCCTACAAGTCCGGCCAGTACTCCGCGGTCGAGACGCTGCGCTGGCCGCGGGTGTGGCGCCCGTACTCCATAGCCAACGCACCGGCCGCGGACGGACTGATCCACCTGCACGTCAAAGCCATAGACGCGGGTTGGGTCTCGTCGGCGCTGGTGCATCACACGCAGGTCGGCGACACCGTCCGGCTCGGACCGCCGGTCGGCTCGATGATCTGCGACCCGCGCTCGCAACGCGACGTGCTGCTGATCGGCGGCGGCACCGGCCTCGCGCCGATGCTCGCGCTGGCCGAGGAGCTGAGCCGGTGGAACGACCACCGCCGCGTGCACCTGTACTTCGGGGTGCGGCGGGCGGACGATCTCTATGCCCTGGACCGGCTCTCGGCGCTGGTCAGGCGGGACCCGTGGCTGCGCGTCGTGCCGTGCGTGTCAGAGGACTACCGCTTCCGCGGCGAGCGCGGCGTGCTCGCCGACGTGCTGGAGCGCCAGGCGATGGAGCACGACAACTGGACCAGGCACGACGTGTTCGTGGCCGGTTCCGGGCCGATGGTCGCCAGCACCGTCGGACGGCTGCTCGACCTCGGCGTGGACGAGCGCCGGATCCGCTTCGACTCCTTCGACCAGCAGTCCGAGGTGATGCTGGACGTGCACCGCCTGGCGCTGGCGAGATCCGCGTAGCGAAGCGAAGCGAACCGAGACCGGGTCAGGCGTCGAAGTCCAGGCCGACCTTCTCGGAGGTCGGCAGGGACTGGCAGGTGAGCACGAAGCCGACCGCCTTCTCCGCGACTTCGAGGGCGAAGTCGTGGTCCATCTGCACGCTGCCCTCGGTCACCTTGGCGCGGCACGTCCCGCACGCCCCCGCCGTGCACGAGTACGGGGCGTCGGGCCGGGCCCGCAGGACGGCGTGCAGCAGGCTGTCGTCCTCGGGACGCATGGAGACGCTGCTCGTCCGGCCGCCGAGGGTCACGGTCAGCGCGGCGGTCGGGACCTCGGCCGCGCGCTCCTCGGGCGACGGGGCCCGGCGCGGGCCGCTGTCGAACAGTTCGAAGCGCACCCGGCTCGCACCCAGGTCCGCGAGCAGATCGCGGGCGGCCTCGACCATGCCGGTCGGACCGCACAGGTAGTACGCGTCCTCGGCGCCGGCGTCGATCGCGGCCAGCAGGCCGGGCAGCCGCTCGGCGTCGATCCGGCCGCTGAGCAGGGGTATTCCGCGGTCTTCGCGGGAGAGCACGTGCAGCAGGTTCAGCCGCGCGCCGTAGCGATCCTTGAGGTCGGCGAGGTCCTCGAGGAACATCACATCGGCCGTGGTCCGGTTGCCGAAGACGATGCTGACCCGGCTCTTCGGGTCGCGCAGCAGCCGGTCGGCGAGGATCGCGTAGACCGGGGTGATGCCGCTGCCCGCGACGATGGCGACGTGGTGCGTGCCGGGCTCGGGGTACGCGTGGAAGCGCCCCGTCGGGGTCAGCGTGTCCAGCCGGTCGCCGACCGCCAGCTTGCGCACCGCGTAGTCGCCGAAGCCGCCGGACGCCGAACGCTTGACCGCGATCTGCAGCGTGCGCGGGGCCTGCTCGGTCGGCGGGGCGCAGAGCGAGTAGGAGCGTCGCAGTTCCCTGGTTTCACCGTTCTCGTCCTGGGTCTCGAAGCGCACGGACACGTGCTGGCCCGCGACATAGCGGTACGCCTCGCCGAGTTTCTCCGGGACTTCCAGGATGATGCGCACCGAGTCGGGCGTGAGCGGATCGAGGACGGCGACTCGGAGCGGGTGGAACTGGAGACTCATGCGGCCACCTCGCCAGCTCTCGGCAGGCGCGTTTCAAGACACTGCGCCAATGGTTCGCTCGCAAGCTCGCTCACGAGCGCACCGCCGGGAACGGCTCGGCGCAGGAGGTGCAACGCCGCAGCTCCTGGCAGGGACTCGCGCCGAAGCGGCTGAGCAGTGCGGTCTCGATGCTGCCGCACTGGGGGCACCGCACGCCGAGCGAAACGGGGACGCGCGAGCCGATGTGCGCGGGCGGCGCGACGCCGGCTTCGGCCAGCTTCCGCCGCCCCTCCTCGTTGATCGACGCCGGCGTCCACGGCGGATCGAGCCGCAGGCCCACGGATTCGACGCGGTAGCCCGCCTCCGTCAGCACCGTGGCCGCGTCCGCGCGCATCGCGTCGATCGCCGGGCAGCCGAGGTACGTCGGCGTCAGCTCGACCCGCACCGAACCGTCCGTGCCGCACTCGACCGAACGGACGATCCCGAGGTCGCCGAGCGTCACCCAGGGCATCTCCGGATCGGGCAGGTCGCACACGAGCTGTCGGGCGCTTATCCGAGTATTCATGGTGTGCACAACGGTCACCAAGTCGCCCCGGGGTGCGCGCGGTGCACCGACTGCATCTCGGCGAGCAGGTAGCTCAGCGCCTCGGTGTGCATGCCGTAGCGACCGCCGTTCGGCCGCCAATCGCCGCTCGGCGCGGTGCCCAGCGTGGCCTCGGCCAGCAGCGACGTCACCTGCTCCATCCACGAGCCCTGAATCCGCTCGGGATCGGGCACCAGGCCCTCGGCGGCCAGCGTGGTCACCAGCTCGTCGCCGGCGAACAGCTCCGCGGTGTACGGCCAGAGCTCGGTCAACGCGGCGACCGCGCGGTCGTGGCTCTCCTCGGTGCCGTCGCCGAGCCGCAGCGTCCAGCCGGCGGCGTATTCGTAGTGGTAATCGACCTCGACGCAGGCCTTCTTGGCGAAGGCCGCGAGCTCGCTGTCGGTGGATTCGCTCAGGGCCGCGTACAGCTGCCGCTGGTAGGCGCTGAACAGCAGCAGGCGCAGCACGGTGTGCGCGAAGTCGCCGTTGGGCAGCTCGACCAGCAGACAGTTGCGATACTCGCGATCCGTACGCTGATACGCGAGTTCGTCCTCGGACAGGCCGCTGGACCGGCCAGCGTAGCCGAGCAGCAGCCGGGCCTGGCCGAGCTGGTCGAGCGCCACGTTGGCGAGCGCGACCTCTTCCTCCAGGTCAGGGGCGCGGGTCAGCCACTCGCTCAGCCGGTGCGAGGCGATCAGCGCGTCGTCGCCCAGGCCGAGCGCGTAGGCGTCCAGCGGTTTGAGCGTTCGAGTCAGCGCCGTCAGCGCGCGCGCACTACTCATAGGCCTCGCACCTCCCTAGGCAACTCATAGTAAGTCGGATAGCGGTATTCCTTGTCCCGGGCCGGAGTGAAATAGGGCTCTTTTTCGCCGGGGTCGCTCGCGGAGACCGCTCCCGCGGGCACGACCCACACGGATACGCCCTCGCCGCGGCGGGTGTAGAGGTCGCGGGCACGGCGCAGCGCCACCTCGGCATCCGGGGCATGCAGGGAACCGACATGCTGGTGGGAAAGTCCGCGCCGGGCCCGGACGAAGACCTCCCAGAGATCGAAGGCGGTATTTTCCGGGCGCGCGTTGACCGTCGCCTCGCTCATGTCGGCACGCCGCCCTTCCGTTTCGCGTGGTACGCGGCGGCGGCCTCGCGCACCCACCGGCCCTCGCGGTCCGCGGCGGCGCGGCGCTCCATCCGCTGCCGGTTGCAGGGCCCGTCCCCGTCGAGCACGGCCTTGAACTCGGACCAGTCGATCTCACCGTGCCGGTAGTGCCCGGTCGCCTCGTCGAGCCGCAGGTCCGGGTCGGGCAGGGTGAGTCCGAGCACCTCGGCCTGGGGAACGCAGAGGTCGACGAAGCGCTGCCGCAGCTCGTCGTTCGAGTGCCGCTTGATCTTCCAGGCGGCGGACTTCGAGGAGTGGGTGGAGGCGGAGTCCGGCGGGCCGAACATCATCAGCGAGGGCCACCACCAGCGGTCCACCGCGTCCTGGGCCATCGCCTTCTGCGACGCGGTGCCGTGCGCCAGCGTGTGCAGCGACTCGTAGCCCTGCCGCTGGTGGAAGGACTCCTCCTGGCAGATCCGGACCATCGCGCGGGCGTACGGGCCGTAGGAGCAGCGGGTCAGCGGGATCTGGTTGACGATCGCCGCGCCGTCCACCAGCCAGCCGATGGCGCCGACGTCGGCCCAGGTCAGCGTCGGGTAGTTGAAGATCGAGGAGTAGCGCTGGCGGCCGGTGTGCAGCGCGTCGAGCAGTTCGCCGCGGGTCACGCCGAGGGTCTCGGCCGCCGCGTACAGGTAGAGCCCGTGCCCGGCCTCGTCCTGCACCTTGGCCAGCAGGATCGCCTTGCGGCGCAGCGAGGGCGCGCGGGTGAGCCAGTTGCCCTCCGGCTGCATGCCGATGATCTCGGAGTGCGCGTGCTGGGCGATCTGCCGGATCAGCGAGGCTCGGTAGGCGTCCGGCATCTCGTCGCGCGGCTCGACCCGCTCGTCCGCGGCGATCAGCTCCTCGAAGCGCGACCGCGTGCCCGTACCCGTGCCGGCGAGCGTCGTCATGCCCTGCCTCCAAACCGACCGAACGTTCGGTTTAAGTTTCCTCGCCAGACCGCGTCACGTCAACAGATCCTCATGAAGACGGTCCAACCGGCCCGCGGAATGGAAAGTCTCTACTGGTGGACGGCCACATTGTCGGAGTCGTCCTGACGTGAATGGAGCGGGACCATGAGGCACGTCCTGGCCGCGAGCGCGATCGCCGCGGGCACTCTGATTCTCTGCACGGCCTGCGTCGGCAGCTCCACCTCCGGCGGCGGGACGAGCAGCACGAGCACCGGCACGTCGACCGCCACCGGTTCGAGCAGCACGACGTCCGCGGCGGGCGGCGGGTCGAGCACGACCGGCGCGACCACGACCACGACCGCCGCGAGCAGCGGGACCGGTGGCGGCTCAGGCTCTGGCAACGGCACGAGCGCCTGCCTGACCAGGTACCTCAACGGCAGCGTGTCCCACGAGCAGGGCGCCGCGGGCTCGACCTACCTGGACCTCGTCTTCAAGAACCTCAACAACCAGGCCTGCACGCTCTACGGCTACCCCGGCGTCTCCTTCGGCGCGGGCACTCCGGTCAACCAGGTCGGCCAGCCCGCCGACCGCAATCCCGCGGTGAGCGTCACGACGGTCACCCTGCAGCCCGGCGGCTACGCGTACGCGGTGCTGCAGATCGGCGGCGCGGAGAACTACCCGTCGGCCACCTGCCAGCCGACCCCGACCACATACCTGCAGGTCTACCCGCCGAACAGCACCAATCTGCTCTATATCGCCTTCAAGTCCACCGCCTGCGCGGGCGGCGTCGTGACGATGCACGTGGAGGCGGTGCAGCCGGGCAACGGCTCATAGGAGTTGAGAGCCGGTACGTTTAGACACGTGACGGGATACGACGATGACCTCAGGCTCGCGCACGTGCTGGCGGATCAGGCAGATTCGCTCACGACGCAGCGCTTCAAGGCCCTGGACCTCAAGGTCGAGACGAAGCCGGACCTGACCCCGGTGAGCGACGCCGACCGGGCCGTGGAGGAGCTGCTGCGCGGGGCCCTCGGGCGGTCCCGGCCGCGCGACGCGATGCTCGGCGAGGAGTTCGGCACCGTCTCGGGACGCTCGGACGGGCGGCGCACCTGGATCGTCGACCCGATCGACGGCACGAAGAACTACGTGCGCGGGGTGCCGGTGTGGGCCACGCTGATCGCGCTGATGGAGGACGGCAAGCCGGTCATCGGCGTCGTCTCGGCGCCCGCGCTCGGCCGCAGATGGTGGGCTTCGAGCGGCTCCGGCGCGTACACCGGCCGCTCGCTGTCCCAGGCCAGCCGGCTGCACGTCTCCAAGGTCCACGAGCTCAAGGACGCCTCCTTCGCCTACTCCTCGGTGATCTCCTGGGAGGAGTACGGCAAGCTCGAGGGCTTCCTCAGCTTGTCGCGGTCCTGCTGGCGCACCCGCGCGTACGGCGACTTCTGGTCGCACATGCTGGTGGCCGAGGGAGCGGTGGATATCGCGGCCGAGCCGGAACTCTCGCTGTGGGACGTGGCCGCGCCCGCGGTGATCGTGACCGAGGCGGGCGGCCGGTTCAGCGCCGTGGACGGCGACCCCTCCCCCGCCGCGGGCTCCGGCCTGAGCTCCAACGGCCTGCTGCACGAGGCGCTGCTGGCGTACCTCGGCGAGGACGGGGCGGAATGACATGCTGAACACGATCATCAACCATCTGCTGATCTTCAGCGGATGGTCGGCGCTGGCCCTGGTGTTCATACTCCCGGCGCTGGAGTCCTCGGTCTTCCTGGGCTTCGTGATCCCGGGCGAGACCGCGGTGGTGGTCGGCGGCTTCCTGGCCTACGAGCACCGGGTCTCGTTCCCCGGCGTGCTCGCGGCGGCGATCCTGGGCGCGATCATCGGCGACTCGATCGGCTTCTGGGTCGGCGAACGCTGGGGCGACGCGCTGCTCGGCCGGCTGCCGAAGAGGCTGATCAAGCCCGAGCACGTCGTGCAAGGGAAGGAGACGATCCAGCGGCTCGGCGGGCGCGCCGTGTTCACCGGTCGCTGGGTCTCGGTGCTGCGCGCGCTGGTGCCCGGCCTGTGCGGCACGAGCCGGATGCCCTACCGCACCTTCCTGCTGTGGAACGCGATCGGCGGCATCACCTGGGCGACCGGGTACACGCTGCTCGGCTTCCTCGCCGGCTCGGCCTGGCAGAAGGTGGAGCACTACACCTCGGTGGTCAGCTACGGGCTGCTCGGCGCGATCGTCGTGGTGATCGTCGGAGTCGTCGTCTTCAAGCACCGCAGGCAGCACGAGCGGGACGAGGAGACGCTGCGCGAGATGGAAGTCGAAGCCGAAGAAGAACTCGAAGAACTCCCGGCGGAGAGCACTCCGTCAGAGAGCTGACACGCTGCGCGAATTCACGCCGAGGCCACCCCGCTGTGCGCCTCGGCGCCGTCGTTCCCGTCGCCCTCGGGGTGCGGTTCGGCCTCGCCCTCGCCCGCCTCGTCCTCCGGGATCTCGGCGAAGCGGGCCAGCGCGATCGCGCCGCCGACGGCGAGCAGGAAGCCGAAGACGCCCACCACCCCGTAGCCGGGCCGGGCGCTGTCGCCGAGCAGGGTCAGGCCGATCATCGCGGGCACCGCCGTCTCGCCGACGACCAGCGCCGCGGCCGTCGCGTTGACCGAGCCGCGCTGCAGCGCCGTGGTGAAGAACAGGAAGCCGGTGATCGAGGCGATCACCGCGGCGTACGCGGCCGGGTCGGTCACCAACCGCGCGGGCTCGACCGAGGGCAGGATGCGCACCGCGATCCCGAAGACCCCGAACAGGAAGCCGGCGACCGTGCCGAGCAGCGCCGCGTGCGCGCCCTTGTAGATATTGCCGAGCACCAGCGCGGTGACCGCGAGCAGCAACGAGACGCCGAGCAGCGCCCAGCGTCCGGACTCGGAGAAGGTGCCGGTGCCCTCGGGACCCGCGGCCAGGCCCAGCAGGATCAGGCCGATGACGACCGCGGCCACGGCGATCTTGTCCTTACGGGCCAGATGGATGCGCAGCACCAGGCCCGCGAAGATCGCCGTCACCGCGAGGTTGGAGTTGACGATCCCCTGCACCTCGAACAGCGGCAGCTCGCGCAGCGCGAACAGGTCGAAGAGCAGCCCGCAGGCGTCCATCGCGGTGCCGAGCAGGAACGGCAGCGAGCCGAGCACCCGCATCAGCAGCCGCGGATCCACGCCCTCGGACCCCGCTACCCGTCGCGCGCCCATCGCCTGGAACACGGTGGCGACGCCGTAGCAGAGGCAGGCGATCAGCGCGCCCGTCAGTCCCCAGCTCACGTAACACTCCTCACCGGATTCCACCGATCTTCTTAAGGATTTCACAATACCGGGAGCGGCGGCGCGGAAACCGCAGGGCGCATGACCTATCTCACGTGGCGCCCCGGCGGCCGAGGAGGCATGCTGAATCAACTTGAGCCGCGGAACGCATGGCCAGGCCCCGATCGGGGCAGAATCCAGCGATACCGCGTTTTTCAACGCCCTGTCCGTGAGCCGTTGTGCGAGAACGCCTCACCAAGTCCGATCCGTATTCACTCGCCGCTTCCGCGTACCCGCGGACGGCCGCCCCATCCGTAAAGGAGTCCGACCGGTGCCCACCCTCGCTCCGTCGCCCGCCTGCCATGCCCTCGAAGCCCCCCGCGTCCTCGACCTGATCACGGCGGACGCCTCCCGCGTCGTCGCCCTCATCACCGAGGCGGATCCGGGCCGCAGGGTCCCCTCCTGCCCCGACTGGACGCTCGCCGACCTGGTGCGGCACCTCGGCGAGGTGCACCGCTGGGCCACGGCGATCGTGACCCGGCTGCCGCAGAAGCGCATCGAACTGAGCGCCGCGGAGATCGGCTTCCCGAAGGACTGGGCCGCCGTGCCCGCCTGGTTCGCCGAGGGCGCCGCGGCGCTGGTCGACGCGCTGGGCGAGGCCGATCTCGATGCGCCGTGCTACGCCTGGGGCGGCGAGCAGAAGGTGCGCTGGTGGCTGCGTCGGCAGTTGCATGAGACGACGATCCACCGGGCGGACGTGGAGCTGGCCGTGACCGGCGAGGTCGGCGAATTGGACGCGGCGGTGGCCGTGGACAACATCGACGAGTTCCTCGCCAACCTGCCCTTCATGGCGCGGTTCCGGCCGAAGGTGCGCGAGCTGCACGGCGACGGCGAGACGATCCACCTGCACGCGACCGACCTCGACGGCTCGCCGCTGCCCGGCGAGTGGCTGATCACCCTGGAGCCGCACGGCTTCCGCTGGTCGCACGCGCACGTCAAGGGCGCGGCCGCGGTGCGCGGCACGGCCCGGGACCTGGCGCTGTGGATCAATCACCGGATCGCCGACGGCGGCGCCGGCCCGAAGGGGCTAGAGCGGCTCGGCGAGGAGCCCCTGCTGACCTACTGGGGAAACAAGACCGCGTTCTGAGGCGGGACGAGCGACGGAGCCCGGGTCCGCGGCGTAACGCGCCGTGGATTCGGGCTCTGATACTTCAGAACCGGTCTGCCCGGTGTTCGCGGCGGCGGCCCGCGCGGCGGCGGCGGTCGTGCCCGGGAAGCCGGCCGGCGGCACCAGCTTGCCGTTGCGGACCGTGAACCCGGCCTCGCCGAGGTAGTCCTTCGCCTGCTCGAAGAGCTTGACGATGCGGCGCGAGACGTAGAAGCAGATCACCGCGCAGGGGATCTCCGCGAAGACCGCCATCAGGATCGAGACCAGCTGGCCGCCGCGGTGCGTGGTCAGCACGTCGAACCAGGCGTCGATCAGCAGCATCGTGCCGGTCATCGCGGCCGTCACGGCGCCCCGCGGCGAGCGGGTGATCAGCCGGAACGCGGTGACCGCGAAACCGAGGATGAGGAAGCAGTCGAAGCCTCCCCAGACCAGCACCCAGTGCTTGGGCACGTTCACCACCTGGGGGACGCTGAACATCAGCACATCCCAGGGGATCAGAACCACCGCACCGCCGAGGAAGAAGGCGACGACCCACCGCGGAATGATCCGCCCAGCTCCGAGTTCGAATCTCACGGTGCACGCTCCTAGTACCGGCCTTGAACGCCCCGCGCTCCCCTAAGGGATCCCCGGCGCCGCCCGAGGGCAATCCACCTCTGCCCGGGGCCGATCGTGATCACCGGCCCCCAGAACGCAGAATGTACCCTCAACCTTTGGCCAAGCTGGGAAATTCCCGACCTTTTCCCAAGCGTGTCCGCGATCACCGCCATCATCCGGCCCGCCATGTATGTTGGGCGTGAAGGGGCGGACGCGGGCAGCGCGCCCCGGGGCACGTGGCGTATTCCGACGACCGCCTGGAGGGCGTGTGGAGCGACAGCCGACCGAATCGACCGCGGACGGCGGCTTCCGCTGGCCGGTTGACCAGTTCGCACTGGACAACGGTCTGCGGGTGGTGGTGTGCGAGGACCGGACCTCCCCGATCGCCGGGGTGAACCTCTGGTACAACGTCGGCTCGCGGCACGAGCCCGCGGGCAAGCACGGCTTCGCGCACCTGTTCGAGCACCTGATGTTCCAGGGCTCGGCCCAGGTCGGCAAGACCGAGCATTTCAGTGTCCTGCAAGAGGTCGGCGGCAGCGCCATCAACGCGACCACCAGCTCGGACCGGACGAACTACTACCAGACGGTGCCGAGCGCGGCGCTGCCCACGGCGCTGTGGCTCGAGGCGGACCGGATGGGCAGCCTGGCGCTGACCCAGGAGAACCTGGACAACCAGCGCGAGGTCGTCAAGAACGAGCGGCGGCAGCGCTACGACAACGTGCCCTACGGCCGCTGGGCGGAGATCCTGCTCGAGCTCGCGTACCCCGAGGGGCACCCGTACCACCACTCGACGATCGGCTCGATGGCCGAGCTCGACAGCGCCGAGCAGTCGGATTTCACGAGTTTCTACGAGTCCTACTACTCCCCGGACAACGCGGTGCTGACCGTGGTCGGCGACGCGGACGCGGCTCAGGTGCGCGCGCTCGCCGAGGAGTACTTCGGCGCGCTGGCCCCCAGGCCGCGCCCCGAGCCGCCGACGGTGGCCCCGCTGCCGGCCGGGATCGACGGGCCGATCCGCGAGGTGATCGAGGATTCGGTGCCGCTGCCCCGGCTGTTCTTCGGCTTCCGGGCCACCCGCTTCGGCGAGCCGGGCTCGGCGGCCGAGGAGATCCTGGCGGCGGTGCTCGGCCGAGGCCGTGGAGCGAGGCTGTTCGCCGAGCTCGTGACGCGGCGGGAGCTGGCCCAGGCCGAGGGCGCGTACCTGGGCACCTGGCAGCTGGCCTGGCACGAGTCGCTGATGACCGGCATCGTCACCCCGCGCCCCGGGGTGGAGCTGGCCGAACTGGAGGCGGCGTACCTCGAGGTCTGCGTGCGGGCCGCGACCCAGGCGCCGAGCGAGGAGGAGCTGGACCGGGCCCGCTCGATGCTGGAGGCGGACTGGGCGCGCGAGCTGTCCTCGGTCGGCTCCCGGGCCGACCAGCTCAGCCGGCACGCCGTGCTGTTCGGCGACGCCGGCCAGGTGCGCGACCGGCTGCCGGAACTGCTCGCGGTGACCGCCGAGGACGTGCGCGCCGCCGCCGAGCGGATCTTCACCCCCGGCAACCGGGTCGTGCTGGAGTACCGGCCGGTTGAGGAATCCGCTGACGCTACCGACACTGCTGAAGGGAACTGACGTGACGTCACCCAGGTTGGTTGCCCGTCCGACCCCGGCGGCCCAGCGGCCGTATGTCTTCCCGGAAGTGCGCAAGCTCAGCTTGTCCGGCGGCCGGGTCGTGGCCGCGCACCTGCCCGGGCAGCCGCTGGCCTGGCTCGGCGTGATGCTCGGCGGCGGAGCGCTGGCCGAGCCCGCGCCGTCGGCCGGCGGCGTGGCCCTGGACGGACTGTCCCGGGCGACCGTGAGCCTGCTCGACGAGGGCACCGAGAACTACACGGCCGACGAGTTCGGCGCCGCGGTCGAGTCGCTCGGCGGGAACTGGGGCGTGGACAGCGGCTGGCAGAGCACGAAGGTGACCATCAACCTGCCGGTGACCCGCGCGACAGCGGGCGCGGACCTGCTGGCCGAGGCGGTGCGTCGCCCGGCGTTCCGGGAGACCGACACCCGCCGCTTCCTCGGCGACCTGACCTCGGCCAAGCGCGAGCAGTTCGCCCGGCCGGGACTGCGCGCGCAGCAGGCCCTACGCAGGGCCGTGTACGGCGAGCAGGCGCGCTACGGCAGGCTGCCCGGCGGCACCCCAGAGAGCACGGCGGCGCTGGACGGCGCGGCGGTGCGGGCGTTCCACGAGCAGTGGCTGCGCGGCCCCGGCGTGCTGCTGGTGGCCGGGGACCTGGACGTCATCGACCTCGAGGCGCTCGCCGCGGTGGTCTTCGCGGGCGCGGCGGCCGACGCCCCGAGCACCCCCGACGGCGAGGCCCCGCTGCCCAACCAGACCAGGCTGACCATCGCCGACCGCCCCGGCGCGGTACAGTCCACGCTGCGCATCGGACACCCCGTGCTCACCCGCACGGAGCTGGCGGCGTCCGGCGTGGACATCGTGGCCCTGCGCGTGGCCAGCACGATCCTCGGCGGCTCCTTCAGCTCGCGGCTCAACCACGAGTTGCGCGAGGTCAAGGGCTACACCTACGGCGCGCACTCGTCCTTCGACCTGGGCCGTCCGCAGGGCTTCTACTCGATGACCACCGAGGTGCAGACGGACTCGACGGTCCCGGCCGTGGCCGACACACTGCGGATCATCCGCGAGTTCTTCGACGGCGGCGCCACCGAGGCCGAACTGGAGTTGACCCGCGCGTACCTCGCCGGCGCGACCCCGATCGGCCTGCAGAGCCCCGGCGCGGTCGGCGAACGCCTGATCGAGATGACCCGCCACGGCCTGCCCGGCGACTTCGTGACGGCCGAGCACGCGCGGCTGCTGGAAGTGACGCTCGACGAGGTCAACACGACCCTGCGCTCGGTGCTGCGTCCGGCGGACCTGGTCGTCGCGGTCGAAGGTGACGAGTCGGTGTTCGGAAGCGAGCTGGCGAAGGCGGTTCGGGAGGCCTAAGCCCCTTCCAACTCCTGCTCAGGCTCACGGCGCGGTCCCGGGATGCTGTTCGTACCCTGCATCCCGAGGGCCGCGCCGATGCGTTCGACGGGCGCCTCGAACAGTCCCATTTCGGAATAGTGCGTATACCCGATCTGCTCGTTAACCCGGATCATGTACGCGTTGTCAGCAGCGGTACTCGTGGTCACGCGGCCGAGGTCGGGAATGTCGGTCAGCAGCCAGCGCATCATCGCCGCCTTGACCACGCGCCCTAGACCCAGCCCGCGATATTGCGCGACGACAGCCGTGTCCCGCTGCCAGCACAGGTCCACGCGGCGCGGGTCGAGACGCATGCCGGTGAGCGCCGCGACGGCTCCGGTCTCCTCGTGCACGGCCACCACGAAGCGAGAGTCGTCCCCCGCCTCGCGCAGGTCCGCCTCGACCTGACGCACCCGCGCGACCGTCCATTCCTCGTTCTGGTAAGAGGAGTCGCCCCGCGGAGCGTCGGCGATCGCATTGCGCGCCGCCGCGAACGCGGCCACAAGCTCGTCCGGCGCGGCGTCGGCCCACTGCACGAGCCGGAAACCCTCGGGAACCGGAATCTCCCACAGCGCCGGATCCACGTCAGCCACATAGAGCATCTGCCAGCACGTGCGCTGTGTATCCGTGAAGCCGACGGCCCGCGCCCAGTGGTCGCCTTCGGTGCCGATCCGGACCAGTTCGCAGGCGAGCGTCGTCCGCCCCCGGGCTCCGGCATCGGCGACCAACTCGCGCAGCAGCGCCGTGCCGATACCGCGTCGTCGATGGGATTCGCTGACGAACACCCGGGGATTGGCCCAGTCGAGCAGGCGGCGATCCGGGTAGACGACGGTGGCGAAACCGAGCACCTGGTCGCCCTCGTACGCGGCCCAGACCTGTCGTGGACCGACGCTGCCGGACCTCGGATCGCGCATGGCCGCCATGAAGGACTCGTACGGCTGCTCGGGAAAGCCCGGGAAGGTGCGCCGCACGTCCGAGATGAACAACTCGTAGCACTGCCGCAGCTCGTCCTCGGACGCCTCCGCGCCGATGAAAGGCCTGATCTCCACTGCTTCCCCGTTCGTACGTCCGCCACCCCGCCCGAACGATGGTAACCGGCGATTGCGTCTTACGGTACGGACAGCGGATGCGGATCCGCGAGCCCCCGTGCTAGCTTTTTGGACCAAGGTCATGAGTACCAGCGACAAGCCCCGGCTCGCTGGTCGGCAACCCTTCGTCCGCGATGGGGTGCCCCGGGTGAAGACCGGGCCGTGCGGAAGGCGTACGGCAAGCGCGGATTCGCGGTGCTCCATACGCGCCGGTACGGCCCCCAGTGAGCCGTCCCCTCCGGTATGGCGGTCATCTCGTTTCCCTGAACCCGTACGGGGTGAACCGATATGACCGAGAGCATGACTGTCTTCGCCAAGACTGAGTGCACCGATTCACTGCTTCCGGTGGTGGGCGCCGGACTTCCGGTGCCGCTGGTCACGGGGGGCTCCGTGCCCTACGCGAACCTGGACTACGCCGCCTCCGCGCCAGCCCTGCGCGCGGTAGCCGAACACCTCGCGACCGCCCTGCCGTACTACGCCTCGGTGCACCGGGGCGCGGGCTACGCCTCGCAGGTGTCCACGGCTCTACTCGAGAACTCGAGACTGTGTATCGGGCGCTTCCTGGGCGCCCGCGAGGACGACCTCGTCGTCTTCACCCGGAACACCACCGACGCGCTGAACCTGCTAGCGCACTGCGTGCCGCAGGGAGGTTCGGTGCTCTACCTGGACATCGAGCACCACGCCAACCTGCTCCCCTGGCAGCGGCGCGGCGACGTGGTCCTGGAGGCCGCGCCGACGCTGCGCGAGACGCTCGCCGACGTCGAGGCCGCACTGGCCGCGACCCCGACCGCGCTGCTCGCCGTAACCGGCGCCTCGAACGTGACCGGCCAGCTCCTGCCGTTCAAGCAGCTGGCCGAGATCGCGCACCGCTACGGTACGAGAATCGCCGTGGACGCCGCGCAGCTCGCCCCGCACCGCAGGGTCTCGCTGACCGAGTCAGGGATCGACTACCTGGCGCTGTCCGGCCACAAGCTCTACGCGCCGTACGGCGCCGGGGTGCTGGTGGGCCGCCGCGACTGGCTGGACGCCGCCCCCGCGTACCTGGCGGGAGGCGGAGCGGTCCGCGAGGTGGGCATCGCGGAAACCGACTGGGCCACCGGCCCGGCAAGGCACGAAGGTGGCACCCCGAACGTCCTCGGCGCGGCGGCCCTGGCGAGAGCGTGCGAGGAACTGGCGACCGTCGGCGGCAAGGCTCTGGCCGAGCACGAGGAAGCCCTGCGGCAACGGCTGCTGGCCGGGCTGGCGCAGCTGCCGGAAGTCAGCATCCTGCATATCTGGGCGCCGGACGACGCGCCCGTATCTGCCCCGGCCACCGGGACCGGAGACGAAACGGCTGGCACTCCAGTCGTCGACGCCTCGACCTCGGACTCCATCGGCGTAGTCTCCTTCACCATCGCCGGCTACCACGCCGGTTGGGTAGCCGCGTACCTGTCCGCCGAGCACGGCATCGGCGTACGCGACGGCCGCTTCTGCGCGCACCCGCTGCTGAACAAGCTCGGCCTCGCCGGCGACGGAGCCATCCGCGCCTCCTTCGGCGTCGGCTCCACCTCAGCGGACGTAGACCGCCTCATCGCCGCGCTGCGTACGCTGCTGAGCGAGGGCGCGTCGTGGAAGTACGAGCTAGTAGACGGCCGCTACACCCCCGTCAACGACCCTCGCCCGATCCCCGACTTCGCAGGCCCCCGCTCGTCAGTCAACTCCCCCTGCCAGTCCGACTGAACAAGGCTCCCGCCCGTCCCAGGGGCCTGGTGCGTACGCACGTACGCACCAGGCCCCCGCAATGCCCGTGAGCAGTAACGTCATCCCATGCGCTTCGCCTTCAAAACCTCGCCGCAGAACACGAGCTGGGACGACCTACTCGCACTCTGGCGTGCCGCCGACGACATCGACGTCTTCGAATCCGGGTGGACCTCAGACCACTTCTACCCCACCCACAGTGCCGACCCGGCCGTCCCACGCCTAGAGGGGTGGGTAACGCTGACCGCCCTAGCCCAGGCCACAAACAGGCTACGACTGGGCACCCTGGTCACCGGAATCCACTACCGGCACCCGGCAATCCTGGCCAACATGGCGGCCACCCTGGACATCATCAGCGCGGGCCGCCTGGAACTCGGCCTAGGCACCGGGTGGAACGAGCAGGAGTCCACCGCCTACGGAATCGAGCTAGGCAGCGCACGAGAACGCAGCGACCGATTCGAAGAAGCCTGCCAAGTCGTCACCAGCCTGCTGACCCAGCCAACCACGACCTTCCACGGCAAGCACTACCAACTGGCCGAAGCCCGCTGCGACCCCAAACCCATCCAACGTCCGCACCCGCCAATCTGCGTCGGCGGCAGCGGACTACGACGCACCCTGCGAACCACTGCACGCTTCGCCCAGCACTGGAACTTCGACTCCGGCAAGATCGAGCAATTCACCCGCGCCCGCGACGCGCTCCACCAACACTGCGCCGACCTAGGCCGCGACCCGTCCCAAATCCAGATCTCCGCCCAGGTCCGCCACACCGGCGACCCAGCCTCCACCGCCGCCACCGCCGCCGATTTCGCCGCCGCCGGAGCCCACGTCGCCATCATCTACCTCCCCCAGCCCTACACCCCGGCCGTCCTAGATCCCTTAGCCCAAGCACTGACCCGGCTCGCTGGCCACTGATCATTTTCTCCCAGCTGGGTTGCCTGCTTGCCGTTATCGATATCGCCGCCTCGCGCCTGTCGCATTCAACCGTCGTCTCGGTTCGCGCTGTCGGTGTCGTTTGTGTCGGCGTCCCACTTCTGGTTTGTGTTCAGGCCTGAAAGTCAAGGTCAACTGCTGCCTCCGGCGGGC
>Ga0302314_10002445_pt1 | contig 34359 bp, 30 predicted proteins | sample III_Palsa_N2_3_FD_200533 | JGI IMG/M metagenome (GOLD analysis project Ga0302314, IMG submission 200533) | Peat permafrost microbial communities from Stordalen Mire near Abisko, Sweden - III_Palsa_N2_3 | ecosystem: Environmental > Terrestrial > Soil > Palsa > Peat permafrost | place: Sweden...
TGAGCCTGTTTCAGGCCGAGCCGCCGCGCTCCCGCAGCGCACGCAGGGCACGCGCCTCCTGGCTGCGCACCGTGCTCTGCGAGACGGACAGCACGTGCGAGACCGTGTGGGCGTCGAAGGGGAAACGTTGATCGAGATCGTCGGACTGACCAAGGCGTACCAGGGCAGGCCGGTGGTCGACGGGGTCGGATTCACCGCCCCGGCGGGCCGGATCACCGGGCTGGTCGGTCCGAACGGCGCAGGGAAGTCGACGATCATGCGTCTGCTGCTCGGCCTCGAGAGCGCGGACGACGGCAGGGCGCTGATCGATGGTCGGCCCTACCCGGAGCTGCGGTACCCGGCGCGGCAGGTCGGGGCACTGCTCGACGCCGGCTGGGCGCATCCGGGGCGAAGCGCCGAGGCCCATCTGCGTACGCTGGCGCTGCTCGGCGGACTGCCCGCGCACCGGGTCGACGAGGTCCTCACCCTGGTCGAACTGCGGGAGGTTCGGCGCAAGCGCGTCGGCACGTTCTCACTCGGCATGCGGCAGCGGCTCGGCATCGCGGCCGCACTGCTCGGCCGACCGCGCGTGCTGATCCTGGACGAGCCGACGAACGGCCTCGACCCGACGGGCATCCGCTGGCTGCGCAATGTGCTGCGCGGTCTGCGGAACGACGGCGCGGCCGTGCTGGTCTCCTCGCATCTGCTGTCCGAACTCCAGCAGACGGCCGATCGCGTCGTGATCCTCGACCATGGCCGGGTGCTCGTCGAGGAGGAGTTGAGCAGCCTTCTCGCGCGGCACGCGGTGCGCGGCTTCCGCATCGTGCTCAGGCTCGGGTACCAGGACCGGCTCGCCCCCGCCCTCCACGGCACGGGCGCCGAGATCTCGACCGCGGACGACGGCACCGGGGCCTTCATCGTGACCGGGATCGACAACGAGCGGCTCAGTGATCTGATGGCCGAGTACGACCTGCGCCCGCTCGAGCTGACACCCATCGCGCTCAGCCTCGACGATGTCTACGCGACGCTGCTCGGCCATGACACACACGTCGGGAGCGCCGCGCCCGCGAGCATCGGAGAGCCGCGATGAACCAGCACGGCTCCGAACCCGCGGGCCCCGCCGCCCCGCCCCGCCCGGCCGCGTGGCGCGCCGAACTGCTAAAGATCAGCTCCCTGCGATCCACCGTCGTGCTGGCCAGCACCGCCGTCGCGACCTCGATGCTCGTCTCCGGCCTAGTGAGCCACGCCGACGACCCGCCACGCCCGGGTGACTCGCAAAGTCCGCTGGCCACGTCGTTCGGCGGACTCATCCTCGCGGAGATCCTCATCGCCGCCCTCGGCGCGCTGGCCGCGACCAGCGACTACTCCTCGAACACCATCCGGGCCGCGTTGATCGCCTTCCCGCAACGCGGACGCCTGTACCTGGCGAAGCTCGGGGCGTGCGCGGTACTGGTCGGCGCCGTGGCGCTGGCGGCGACGGCCGGTTCCCTGGTCGTCGGCCAATGGATTCTGCACGGCACGGACGCCGCGCTGACCGCCTCGACGCCCCATCTTCCGCGCGTGCTGCTTGGCGCGGTCTACTACCTGCTCGGCTGGGGTCTCGCCGGCTTCGGCATCGGCCTCGCGGTGCGGCGTACGGCGCCCGCGATCGGAGTGGTGGTGGTCGTGCTGTGGGTGCTGCCCGGCCTGCTGTCCGTCTACGACCTGACGCTATCCAACTACGTCGCACCGACCGCCACCGGCCAGGAACTGCTGACCACGGCCGCGACGATCGCGGGCGAGCCCGGCGTACCCGGCGCGGCGCTCTCGTTCACCTGCTTCATCCTGCTCTGCCTCGCCTTCGGCTGGCAGAGCTTCCGCCGGGACACGTGAGGGAGAGATGGTCTCTGCGTAGGGCTGGGCTCCGAACCAACTCCCCGTCCAGGCTGGGGCTCGCCGACGTACGTTGATAGGGCCGACCTGCGCGAGCGGGCAACCACGTACGTCGGCGGAAGCGGTGCGATCGAACTCGAACCTCCCCCGGTTGAGGGCTCGGGCAGTGGAAAGCAGGCGGTGGGCGCTTCCGGCCAAGCGACGCCGCAGGCTGGCTCGGCACCCCAACCCCATGTACACTTAATACAGATATCCGCCCGGCGAGTGGAGGGACCATGCCCCGCACCGCAGCACTCACCCACGCCACCCGCGTCGAACCCACCCCCGCCGACCACGACCTGTTCACCGAACTGGATCACGAGGGACAGCAGGGCAAACTCGTTCTGCACGTCCACGGCGGGCGCGCCATCGAGCTACCCGAGTCCCTCGCCCGCCTCGTCTTGGCCGCCGCCCACGACTTGGCCCAGGGCAACACGGTCCTCGCGCTGCCCCTGGAAACCCGCCTGACCCCCAATGAGGCGGCCGACCTGCTCGGCATCTCCCGCCCGTTCCTGCTACGCCTGATCGACGGCGGCCAAATCACCGCCGAGCACCTGCCCGGCAGCAGCCACCGCCACCTGCGCCTGGCCGACGTCCTCGAATTCCAAGCCCGCCGCGAGCGCCGACGCGAGGCCGCCCAGGCCATCAGCGAGATCGTCGAAGAACACGACCTACCCTACTGAGCCCGGGAGACCTCGCCACCATGGCACGCGTCTTCATCGACACCAACGTCCTGTTCCCCTTCTCCCTGATGGACCTGAACCTCAGCCTCGCCGCCGACTACGTCCACGACCTGGTCTGGAGCGAACGGCTCCTCGCCGAGTGGCAACGCGTCATCGTCCGCGAGGGACACCGCGCCCCTGAGGCCGCCGAGCGCATCGCCGCCCACAACCGCACCGGCTTCGCCGACGCGTGTGTCCCCGAGGATCGCTACAAGCACCTGCTCGCCGACCTTGCCGGCCCGGACTCCGATGACCTGCACCACATCGCCGCCGCCATCGCAGGCAGCGCCGACACGCTGATCACCTGGAACCTCGCAGACTTTCCCGCGGACATCCTCGGCGCCCACGGCATCACCGCCACCCCGCCCGACCCTTACCTGTGCACGCTGCTCGACCAGCAGACCACCGAAGTCCTAGCCACTATCCGACGCATCGCCGCCCGCAAGAAGCACCCACCCCTCACTCCACTCGACGTCCTCACCGCCATCGGAAATGCCGGAGCCCCCGCCTTCTCCCACCGCGCCCGCCAACTCCTGCTCGACCCGGCTGCCTGAGACGGGTCGGAACCCGTCGTGCTGGCCCTCGTGTCAGCGTGTCCAGTCTCCGTGATTGGCTGTCCGGCCGTTACCCACCCGCCCCTCGCGCAGCTCCCAGCGCGGTTAAGCCACGTCGGCGACCTGCGGATCAATTCACCGCCACACCCCAACGGGCTCAACCAACCAGGCACTGTCCATCTGCCCGGAGCCAAGCCCCATGCGGAGATCATCTCCCCCTTGCGCCGCTCAACGCGGTGCGCGCGAGGTTCTTCGGGACCGCATGCAGGGGGCCGCTCTCGCCAAGGGCATCATTCACACCATCAGCTTCAGCCCCAGCGCCTCGGCAAGCCGCTCAAGCAGCGGAATCGTGGGCACCGTGCCCCCCCGCCTCAAAGCGAGCCACTGCCGGCTGCCGCACCCCAGTTCGGCGTGCGAGTTCCGTCTGGGTCCAGTTCAGCTCTTCACGCCGCTCACGCACGACCTTGCCCAGTTCGTACCGAAGCCGAGCCGCTGTATACGCCTCAGCGGCCTCCGGCGTCGTCTCGCGTAAGCGCCTCAGTTCGGCAAGCGTCGTTGTCACAGTTCCCCCTCAGCGATATAGCCCTCGTCTTGAAAAGCACTTCGCAAGCGCCGAGCACGAGATCAACATCCTCGCCTACAGCACTCATGTAGTGGCTACGAACGTGTCGTGCCTTCCGAGTGATCGACAGCGGCGATCACCCGAATAAGTCCTACAAGCGCCTCGTCGCGATGATCGTCATCCAGGTTCGCCGCAACGCTGTTCGCAACAAGGAAGCGCTGCATTCGTTCGAGCCGCTGGTGGAAAGAATTGAGCTGAAGAGCGGTGCGTGAGTACAGCCAAAAGTTAAGGCCAGAAACGACCTCCACGATCCCTCCTCCAACGGCGCTGACGAGTGGTGCAGCGAGATCGCGACTGTCGAGGGCGAAGCCAATTGCAGCCATGAAGAATACAAGGCCCACCGCAGCTGCTGCAACTGCAGAATTAAAGCTACGGCGCGCCTGCGTAAGCACATTTTCGTAGTAGCGATTACTCAGAGCGAGCTGGGAGGCTGCAACTTGCTGAATATTGGCAGGATCGGCATTGAATACACTCCCCAGTGCGGCCGATACTGTCGGCTCTTCGGCCGGAAGATTGGTGACATCGATAGATCGACCAAGTTCCCCACCGGCGACACTTAGGAAATCTGACGAGGCTATTGCTCGAGTTATTGGCACAACCCAGATTGTGCCGCCATCAAAGTACTGTGCCATTAGGCCGACGAGGTGACCGTCACAATATAGACCAGCGCCACCTAATCCTCGCCAATTCTCGAGTGGGCGGCCCGGAAGAAAACGCAATATATCGGAGTCGAGGAAGTAGGTTGATTCAACTGACCCCCGGATACCCTGCGCAACTGCAGTGTCGCGCAAAGCTCTAATTAATGTGTATCCCACCATTTCGGCATCGCGGGCTCCAGTGCCGACTAGACGCCCCAATCGTGGTGGTTTGATGCCGCTATAGGCTTCGGAAGGATTCGAGATCCGCAGCAGAGCCAACCCCGCGGTCCGATCGCCGCTAGCCTTCTCTGCCCATACCACCTGGCATTCAAGCAGTTCACTTGTCCCAAACGGCTGCAGCCACAACCTGGCGCCGCCAGTAAGAACAAAGTCCATGGTAAACGCGAGCTGTTTACTTATGAATGCAGCTGAGCCTGAAAAATGCCGAGCACCGGGCTCTCCAATGTACACTTCTGCGGCTAAGCCAATTTCGTCCGCCACTAAACCCCTCCGGGTGCGATAAAAACGGCACGAAAATCACGAGTAAATCTCGTGATCGTGACAGCACACGAGGCCGAAGCCACTACAACACCGGCTGCGCGGCAGTCGCACTCACCTGCATGCGGTCGGCGTGTCGCTTAGGTGCTATGACGAAGACGAGACTTTAGGGAGATTCTTGAGTAGCCTTCGCATAGTAATCAAGGCGTCAGAAATATCACCAGGGTCGATACGGCTAGCATCGCCGTGCGCCACGCTGTTACGCACCTTTAGGGCGCGATCAAAATCTTTCACGTCCGCTGGAGACCAGATTCCCTCATCGAGCAACCCTTCTCGAATTTTAATGATCGAAGCAATTCCGGTCTCACCGAGAATGGATCTGCCTTTTTCTTCGACTGCGGAAAGTTCGTGAAGAAGCATGGCCGAGAGCACCATTTGATATCGCTCTTCACGTGGATCGGCCATCAGGGACCTTAAGAGTTTATTGTGCACATGCTGGAGTTGCGCATCCAGAAAGCCAAGTTCCGATTCTCTAAATGTTTTTCGCACCTTTCGACTGTCGACGATCCAAGTTAGGCCGAGGGTAATAGTAACCCCGAGGACCGCTGACGCGAGGCCGAGCAGGATCTCGGTGCGATTTTCACCAATAATCAGTGAATTCGATGCCGCCGCCAACCCGACAATACCGGTAGCGAGTGCGATGAATGGGAACGCGCGCCTCTGCACTCTCGTCTTCACAGCAGCCTCCGCTTGCCCTGGTATAGGATACAGAAGAGCATTAGCGCGGAAAGGCCAATAAGGGCATACCACTGTAGTTTACTATGCAGGTATCCCCCCATGATTGGTGTCGCAGCAGAGAACACGGGGAGTCCGATCAGCGTAGATGCCTCAAGCCAGTTTTCTGGCCGCTGCCGTTTGGCGGTAGCGCGTTCAAGCGATTCAGCGGCTCGTAGGACAGCGGACTCGGTGATCTCGCAAGTCCTAGCCCCAAGAGCTCTTTCCGAGATCTCCTGGCGTGCACTTTCGGCAGCAAGCCTTTCAGCATATTCTTGCACGTGCTTTGCAAAGGCTTTTCGTGCTGGCTCATACGAGCCATCCAGTTCCACGCGCACTTCGATGGTGAGGCCAGTACCGTCGGGTACCTCGCTGTGAGGCGCAATAACCGGTACTGGGCTGTGGCGCCCTGCGCCGCTGCCGCTAGACCCAGCCATTGATCCCCTTAGTCAAAGTCTGCCCGTATCTCATGGTCATGTGGGGGCAAGGACGGCAACCGTTGGTAATCCGCCAATGCCACAGCGTACTGCACGCATCCACCCCGCGCTGAACGTCTCGGATAATTTGTTCATCTGCCTATTGATCGAGGTCGTGGGCCCCGACCGGACGAGTGCCTCGTCAATGCGCGCACTCGCAGTCTCGTCCTCGTCGAGCAGGAACCCCCGCGTACGTCATCACGTCCTTGACACCATCGAAAAGCCCCAGGGGCAGGCCATGCGCTGCGTGATCATGTATGGCATGGTTGCCTCGCGCAAACTCCCGACGCTCGCGCTGTCCCTCGCCGGTCCGGCAGAAGGTGCCATCCTCTACCCACCTATCGATATGGCCGTGAAACTGCTCCGAGCGTGGGTTCGTGAAGATCAGGACGTCGGCGACGCGGCTTGACCCCGAATCAAGCTTAACCCTGGCTATGTTGGTGGCCCGGATCTCCGACACTCGGGGAGACGTGCGTCATCAGATGTACTCTGCTCTGTCCCGAAGGCCGCCGACGTGACTTGGCCGCCGCCGGTAGCCAGGCGAGGGGCGGTGGGTGGGTAACGCTCCTGCGGCCCTTGCACGGGCACCAGACACAGCAGCAAGAGGCAACAGTTCAGCGGATAGGAGAGCTGCCGACGCCACCGCACCACGCTGAGACCTGCGCGAAGGGCGGGCGGGTGGGACACGGACCGCTAGTCCACCGCGGACACCGGACACCCCGGCATGAGGCACCGGCCACGATCATTACGCGGGCGAAGGAGCCGGCCTAAGTGCACAGAGCTGGTTCTCAGACGAAGGAGCGACGGGGCCTAGTTCGTTGCGGAGTGGGCGGCAGGACTGCGACGAATACCAACGTGAGTCCGTAAGCATAGATACCCCACCAGCAACCGCCCCTACTCCAACCCCACCGAGTCCAACAGCCTCATCAGATTCCGCTTCCTCCGCTGCTCCTTGCGGAAAGCCGCCAGGTACTCGCTGAAGGCGGCTTCCATGCCCAAATGCGTGTGGCAGGCGCGGATGCCTTGCAGGAGCTCGACTTCTCGGCGGTAGACGTCCTCGCCGGTCTGGGTACGCAGCGGGGCCAGGGCTCGGTCGTAGACCTCCATCGCCTCGCTCGGCTTGTCGGCGCGGATCAGCGCCGCCAGCTTCAGGCGCTGGGGCTCGCTGCCGGCCTTGCCGGACAGGTCCCAGGCGGCCTCGAAGTCGCGCTCCAGCACCAGGATGTCGATCAGGACCGGGCCCATGCCGTACTGCGCCTTCGGGCCCTGCTTCGCCAGGTCCTCGTGCAGCAGCGCCATGGCTCGCTCGCGCTCGTCCGGCCAGACGCCGCAGCGTTCGGCGGTTTCGCGGAGGAGTTCGTAGTGGGAGACGGTCATCTCGGCGCGGAAACGGCGGCTTCGCAGGTTGAGCAGGTCGTCCATTCGGCCCATTTGGCCGTAGCGCAGCGCCACGAACTCGACTAGGTCGGTGCCGATGAAGCCGGTCGCGTCTCGGAGGCCGTCCTCGGCCCAGCGTAGGGCTTCGTCTGGGCGGTCCGCGGCTTCTAGCTCCTGGGCGATGCGCAGGTGCTGGTAGCCGCGCGAGTCGAGGTCCCTTGCGAGGAACGCCACTAGTCCGTCTAGGTCGCCGGTGCCGCGGACCAGTTGCTCCATCAGCTGCTTTTCTCGCCAGCCCTTGGGGTTGCGCTCGTAGGCCGCGCGGTACGCGTCGCAGACCAGTTCGGTGCCTACCTCGCCGAGCAGTTCCGCGTAGTCGCGCAGGTCGTAGGCGAACTCGAACTCATGAGTCACCGCGAGGTTGTGCTCGGCTATGTGCCTGGCGAGCTCGGCCGGGTCCGGGCTGGTCGCTCGGCAAGCGCGCAAGTGGATCGGGAGGAGTTGGGCCAGTGCGTGGGCGATGGTGCCGTCGGAGTCGGAGTTCTCCGCGTCTTCCATGGCCGCCCGCGTATCGCTCATCGCCTCGCGGACTATGTCGAGCGCGTCCTCGGCGTTGCTCTCGTCGATCAGGGTGCCGATCGCCTCTGCCACCTCGCGCACGTTCCTGGCGTAGTCGAACGCGTCCTCGTACTCCAGCGGCTCACGCGCCCCGCCTCGGCCGAGCAGTTGCCGCGCTAGCTTGCGCACCTGCTCCACGTCCTGGCCGGCCTGCGCGGCCCGCAGCTCGAAGCGGCGTCGCAGGCCCCTGTCGCCGCGGATCAGGGCACGTAGCTCGGCACGCAGTTCGTCGGGGCCCAGCGCGTCGATCCAGGCCTCGAGGTCGGCGCGACCGACCGGTTGCCGTGCGCCAGTACCGGCGCCGCCTGCGGGCTCCGGGCCCTTCGCCGCCAGGGCGGCCAGGCCCACGGCGACGCAGTGCTTGCAGAAATTGCCCTCCTGGCTCCACGGGCACGAGCACTGGCCCTCGAGCGTCCCGCGCTCGCGCCAGATGGTCACGTCGTACTCGTAGCCGCCGGTGACGATGGCGTTGATCTCCGCGCCCTCGAACTCGAGTTCCTCTACCGCCTCGACGTACTCGAGTCCCCGCTCGAAACTCTTCGGCCCGGCGGCCTGAAGGAGTTCGTCCTCGGTGAAAGCCAACGTCATGCTTGTAGATACTACTTGTCAGGAAACGCGATCAAGCACAAGTTGGCGAGGTACGTACCCGCTCGTGGCGTCCGCCGTGGAGATGTCCCAGCCGTCGGCAAGCGCCTCGACCGCACCGGCGAACCTCTCGGGGGTGTCGGTGTGCAGGGTCAGCAGCGGCTGCCCGGCCACGACCGCGTCGCCCGGCTTCGCGTGCATCTCGATGCCCGCGCCCGCCTGCACCGGGTCCTCTTTCCGCGCCCGGCCCGCGCCGAGCCTCCATGCCGCGACGCCGACCTTCAGCGCGTCTAGGCGGGTCAGGGTGCCGGTGCTGGGCGCAGTGAGTACGTGCTGTTCGCGCGCTACCGGGAGCGCCGCGTCCGGGTCGCCGCCCTGGGCCGCGATCATCCGGCGCCAGGCGTCCATCGCCTTGCCGTTGGCCAGATTCTCGGCCGGGTCCACGCCGGTGATCCCGGCGTTGGCGAGCATCTCGCGGGCCAGGGCGAGGGTGAGTTCGATGACGTCGGACGGACCGCCGCCGGCCAGCACTTCGACGGACTCTCGGACTTCGAGGGCGTTTCCCGCCGTCAGTCCTAGCGGCGTGTCCATGTTCGTCAGCAGCGCCACGGTCTTCACGCCGTGGTCACCGCCTAGCGAGACCATCGTCTCGGCGAGTTCCCGGGCTCGGGAGAGGTCCTTCATGAACGCGCCGGAACCCACCTTCACGTCGAGCACCAGCGCGCCGGTGCCCTCGGCGATCTTCTTGGACATGATCGACGAGGCGATCAGCGGGATCGACTCGACGGTGCCGGTCACGTCCCGCAGCGCGTAGAGCTTCTTGTCCGCCGGAGCGAGGTTGTCGCCCGCCGCGCAGACGACCGCGCCTGCCGACCGTAAGACGGCGAGCATCTCGGTGTCAGAGAGCTGCGCCCGCCAGCCGGGGATCGACTCGAGCTTGTCGAGGGTGCCGCCGGTGTGCCCGAGGCCGCGGCCGGACAGCTGCGGCACGGCCGCGCCGCAGGAGGCGACCAGCGGGGCCAGCGGCAGGGTGATCTTGTCGCCGACCCCTCCGGTCGAGTGCTTGTCCGTGGTCGGCCGGTCCAGCGCGGCGAAGTTCATCCGGATGCCGGTGCGGATCATCGCCTCGGTCCACCGGGAGATCTCCCGCCGGGTCATCCCGTTCAGCAGGATCGCCATGGCCAGCGCCGACATCTGCTCGTCCGCGACCGTGCCCGCGGTGTACGCGGGGATGAGCCAGTCGATCTGCTCGTCCGTCAGTTCCCCGGACTCGCGCTTGGCGATGATGATGTCGATGACGTCCACGAAGGTGTTCCCCAATAGTTCTATTGCAGGTGCTGCGGGCCGAAGGCCTGCGGCAGCACGGCCGTCATCGACTGGATGCCGAGCGGGGTGTCCACCAGCAGTTCCTCGCCGCCGAACTCGTAGAGCAGCTGCCGGCAGCGTCCGCACGGCATCAGGCAGTTGCCGTCGCCGTCCACGCAGGCGAAGGCGACGAGGCGTCCGCCGCCGGTCATCTGCAGCTGCGATACGAGCGAGCACTCGGCGCACAGGCCCAGCCCGTACGACGCGTTCTCCACGTTGCAGCCCGACACCACCCGGCCGTCGTCCACCAGCGCCGCCGCGCCGACCGGGAATTTCGAGTACGGCGCGTACGCGTGCGCCATGGCGTCGCGGGCCACGTCGCGCAGCGTCGGCCAGTCGATCTCATGCTCCGACATGCAAATCAGCCCTTCACGAACGGCTTGTTCTCGGCGGCCGGCGGACGGACCACGCCGCCGATCGTGGCCACCAGGAAGATCGTCACCACATACGGGATCATCTGCAGGAACTCGCTCGGGATCGGCGTGCCCTGGCTGGAGAGGATCAGCTGCAGCTCGGTGGCGAAGCCGAACAGCAGCGCCGCGCCCATCGAGCCGACCGGGGTCCAGCGGCCGACGATCAGGGCGGCGATCGCGATGTACCCCTTGCCGTCCGACATGTCCTTGCCGAACGGACCGGTCAGGCCGATCGTCAGCCAGACGCCGCCGAGCCCGGAGAGCAGGCCGGCCAGCAGCAGGTTCCAGTAGCGCAGTCCCAGCACCTTGACACCGACGGTGTCGGCCGCCACCGGGTGCTCGCCGATGGCGCGGGTACGCAGGCCCCAGCGGGTGCGGTACATCGCGAACCAGACGATCGGCACCAGCAGGTAGGAGGCGTAAAACACGATGTTCTGGTCGAACAGCGGGCCGATCACCGGGATCGAGGACAGGCCGGGGATGGAGATGTTCGAGAAGGTCGGCGGGGTGTTGTACTCGGTGCCGTTGTTGGCCATCAGACGGTCGTAGAAGAAGCCGGTCAGGCCCGAGCAGAGCAGGTTGATCACGACGCCGAGCACGACCTGCTCGATCAGGTACCGGTTGGCCAGCACCGCGAGCAGCGAGCTGATCAGCGCGCCGGCCGCGCAGCCGGCGATCAGGCCGGCCCAGACCGAGCCGGTGACCGAGGCGGTGAGCGCGCCGGCGAAGGCGCCCGCGAGGAACTGGCCCTCGATCGCGATGTTGACCACGCCGGAGCGCTCGGAGAGCAGGCCGCTGAGCGCGCCGAGGACGAAGGGCACCGAACTGGTCGCCGTGAGCGCGAGGATGCTCGGCACCGGCAGGCCGGAGGAGTTGCCCGCCGCGCCCCAGATCAGGAAGGAGAGCACGAACGCGGCGACGAAGACGATGTCGAGGGTCGTCCGCACCCGCTTGGAGACCGGCGCGAAGGCGCGGACCAGGCCGCAGACGATCGCGATGACCGCGAAGAGGATCGCGAAGGTCCGCGCGTCGATCGAGAGCGGTCCGGGACCCGAGCCGTCCTGGTTCTTGAAGCCGAAGATCGTGTGCGCGGCGCCGGAGGTGCGCGAGCCGAGGCCGAAGGCCCACAGGCCGAAGCCGCCGACCACGGCCTGCGCGACGCCGCCGACCAGCTTCGAGTGGTCCTTCTTGGCGACCACGACGCCCGTCGAGGTGAGAGTGGCTGCGGTGGTCATGCCTTGCCTCCAGCGGTGGCGGGGGTAACCCGGGTCGCGCGCAGCCGGAAGATCTCCTTGATCAGCTTCGGCGCGGCCACGAAGATGACGATCAGGGCCTGGATCACGATGATGATGTTGCTGGAGATCTGGTCGTGCGTCTGCATCACCGAGCCGCCGGCCTCCAGCGCGCCGAACAGCAGCGCCGCGCCGACCACGCCCCAGGGCTTGGTGCGCCCGAGCAGCGCGACGGTGATCGCGTTGAAGCCGATGCTCGCGTCCACGCTGGTGGTCACGGCGTAGGCGTTCGGGTTGAGCAGGCCGAGCGTCTGGGTCATGCCGACCAGGCCCATCAGCGCGCCGGAGATGACCATCGCGTAGATCTGCACCCGGGCGACGCTGATGCCCGCGGTGCGCGCGGCGCTCGGGTTCAGGCCCACCGCCTTGATCTCGAAGCCGAGCTTGGAGCGCTGGAAGAACCAGGCCACGACGAAGGTCGCGGCGATCGCGAGCAGCAGGCCGGCGTCGGTGTTCAGGCTCGAGCCGAACAGGTGCGGCAGGACCGCGTCGGGGTCGGCGGGCTTGGAGATCTGCACGCCGTTCTCGCGCTGCGAGGGGTCGTGGAAGAGCGAGGTGTAGAGCAGCCAGGACAGGAAGAAGCCGGCCACGTAGTTGAGCATGATCGTGACGATGACCTCGTGCGCGCCGCGCTTGGCCTTGAGCCAGCCGACGAGGGCGCCGAGCAGCAGTCCGCCGAGCATGCCCGCGGCGATCGCGACGATCAGGTGCAGCGCTCCGGGCAGCGCGGTGAACTCGAAGGCCGCGTACGAGGTGAAGACCGCGCCGAAGATGATCTGGCCGGTGCCGCCGATGTTGAACATCCCGGCCCGGAAGGCCACGGTGATCGACAGGCCGCCGAAGATCAGCGGGGTGGCGTACTCCAGCGTGTTGGTGATCGGGGCGAAGAACTGCGAGGGGGTGCCGCTCAGGTCCGCGGGGTCGAAGACCGAGCCCTCGAACAGGTCGCGGTAGCCGTTGGAGATGTCGTGCCAGGCGGTGGACAGGAAGTCCCCCGGCGCGGAGAAGAAGTAGCCGAGCTGGCTCATCGCGGTCGTGTCGGAGAACACGATCATGGCCGCGCCGAGGATCAGCGCGCTGATGATCGCGAGGATCGTGACCAGGGTGCCGTTCTCGGCGGTGAACAGGTTGCGCAGGACCTCGCCGTAGGGCCGCGGGACCGGCTCGTGCGGCGACAGCGGCTGTTCGGCGGCCGCGGGTGATTCAGACTGCTGTGTCATCAGGCCGTCTCCTCCGTGCTGTCCGGCTCCTCGGCGGATTCGGCTTCATCGGCTTCGGGTGTGGCGGGCGGGCGCTCGTCGCCGGGCACGATGCCGGCCATCAGCAGGCCGAGATCCTCGCGGGAGGTGTCCGGCGGCACGACGGCCACGATCTTGCCGCGGTACATCACCGCGATCCGGTCGGCCAGGGCCACCACCTCGTCGAGCTCGGTGGAGACGATGACCACGGGACGGCCCTGGTCGCGCTCGTGCACGATCCGCTTGTGGATGAACTCCATCGCGCCGACGTCCACGCCGCGGGTCGGCTGCGAGGCCACCAGCAGCCGCAGCGGCCGGGACATCTCCCTGGCCACGACCACCTTCTGCTGGTTGCCGCCGGAGAGCTTGCCGGCCGGGTGCTGCGGGTCGGTCGGCCGGATGTCGAACTCCTCGACCCTGGCCTCGGCGCTCTTGCGGATCTCGTCCAGGTTCAGCGAGAAGCGGTTGCCGTAGGGCGCGGACTTGTAGAGGTCGAGCACCAGGTTCTCGGCGATGGTGAACTCGCCGACGACACCGTCGTGCCCGCGGTCCTCGGGGATGTACCCGACGCCAGAGTCGAGCACCTGGCGCGGGGTGAGCCCGCCGAGCTTGCGGCCGTCGAGCGTGACGCTGCCTGACTCGGTCGGGATCAGGCCGAGGATGGCCTCGGCGAGTTCGGACTGGCCGTTGCCCTGCACGCCCGCGATGCCGAGGATCTCGCCGTCGTGCACGGTGAAGGTGACGTCGTCCACGGCCGCGTTGCCGTGCACGTCGCGCACGGTGAGCCCGTCGACGACGAAGCTGGGGTTGCCCGGCGTGGCCGGGGACTTGTCGACGACGAGCTGCACCGAGCGGCCGACCATCAGGGCGGCGAGCTCGTTCTCGCTCATCGAGGGGTCCGCGCTGCCGACGACCTTGCCGTGCCGGATCACGGTGATCCGGTCGGCGATCGCCTTGACCTCTTTGAGCTTGTGCGTGATGAACACGATGCTCTTGCCGGACGCGCGCAGCGCGTTCATGACCTTGAACAGGTCCTCGATCTCCTGCGGGGTGAGCACCGCGGTCGGCTCGTCGAGGATCAGCGTCTGCGCATCCCGGACCAGGGCCTTGACGATCTCGACGCGCTGCTGCACGCCGACCGGCAGGTCCTCGATCCTGGCGTCCGGGTCGACCGGGAGGCCGTAGCGCTCGGAGACCTCGCGCACCTTGTTCCTGGCCGCGCGGCGGTTGAGCACCTTCAGCGGGCCCGAGGCGGCGCCGAGCGGCGCCTCGTCGCCCAGGATAACGTTTTCCATGACCGTGAAGACGGGCACGAGCATGAAGTGCTGGTGCACCATGCCGATCCCGGCCGCGATCGCGTCGCGCGGGCCGCCGATGGACAGCGCGACGCCGTCGACCAGGATCTCGCCCTCTTCCGGCTGGTAGAGCCCGTAGAGGACGTTCATCAGCGTCGACTTGCCCGCGCCGTTCTCGCCGAGGAGGCAGTGGATCTCCCCGGGCTCCACGGTCAGGTCGATGTGGTCGTTGGCCACCAGCGAACCGAACCGCTTGGTGATGGAGCGTAGTTCTAGCCGCACCGCTTCACCCGTCTCTTAAGCCATGGCCTCTTCGCCGGCCGCAACATACCAAAAGTGCACGCAAGCGTGGAAAACAAAAATCTCATCGCAGGTGCGTGGAAGGGGCCGGGCGCGCAGGAATACGCGCCCGGCCCCCGTCCGCTGTCAGCTGCCGCTCAGGACTTCCGCGACGGTCGACTTCGCGGTGCTCGGCTGGTTCGGCGAGGTGATCTTGATGGTGCCGCTGATGATGTCGGCCTGCACCGTCTTGAGCTCGCTCTGCAGCGTCGAGGAGACCGACGAGGCGAAGTCGTGGAACGGCGCCAGGGTGGTGCCGCCGTTGGCCAGCGTGCCGATATACGAGGTGGTGTTGAAGTTGCCCGCGGCGGCCTGCTCGACCTCGGTGGCCACGGCCTTGTCGATGCCCTTGGTCACGGAGGTCAGGATGATGTCGGCGTACTGCGAGTTCGAGTAGTAGCCGTCGTTGTCCACCCAGATGGCCTTGAGCTTGCCGCCCGAGGCCTGGGCCGCGGCGAGCGCGCCGATGCCGGTGCCGCCGGCGACCGGGAAGACGATGTCCGCGCCCTGCGCCTCGAAGTTCTCGGCGATCTGCTGGCCGCCGGCCTGGTCGGTGAAGGACTGGGTCGGGTCGAAGGTGCCCTTCTGGGTCTTCTCGCTCCAGCCGAGGACCTGGACGGAGGTGCCGTGCTTCTGGTTGTAGTACTGCACGCCCTCCCAGAAGCCGTCCATGTAGACCGCGACGGTCGGGTAGTCGGCGCCGCCGAAGGTGGCCACCTTGCCGGACTTGGTGTAGCCGGCCGCGAAGTAGCCGCCGAGGAAGGCCGCCTGAGCGGTGTCGAACTGCAGGCCCTCGACCTGGTCGCCGACTGAGGTGTTGTCCACGACCGCGTAGTGCTGGCTCGTGTTCGTCACCGAGGACTTCACCAGGGCGGTCTGGATGTCGTAGCCGGCGCCGATGATGATCTTGCAGCCGGCCGAGACGAAGCCGGAGATGTTGCCGGCGAAGTCGTTCGACGTCGCGGACTGGGCGTTCTGCACGGTGATGCTGCCCTTGCCGGCCGTCTGGGCCTCCTGCATGCCCTGCCAGGACAGCTCGTTGAACGAGTGGTCGTCCAGACCGCCGGTGTCGGTCACCAGGCAGGCCTTGAACGCGCTCGCGTTCGAACTGCTCGATGATCCGCTGGTGGTGCTGACGGGCTTGGAACCGCACGCCGCGGCGGCCAGGCCGACGGCGCCGAGGACTGCCGCGAGCTTGAGCGACTTCTTCACTCTGTGCCTCCTGATACGGCCCAACGCCCCCGCCCACCCGGGGCTTCGCACGACGTTGGGAAACCTGAGAGATCCGCGGCCCTCCTGGCCGACGCCTGTGAGAATAGATCCAACCCTGAACCGTTTTGTTACGAGTTCTCCGGAAGTAGGCGTAACGCAACTCTCCCGGTGGGAAGTCGAGATGAATCCGTGATGCACTCTCGGCGACACCGGCGCGATCTGCCACGAACCGTGACTACTCGTTGACTTACGGTATCACCGGAGGCGAGTTTCGGCCTCGGTTGGGAAAACGTTACCAAGCCAGGTCGCGGCCGGATAGAGGAGGCGCCGCACGGAGCTGCCGAAGCCCCGAAAGGCCCATTCCGCGGAAGATCGCGGAATGGGCCTCGAAGAGCTCTCGGAAGGGCCTCAGCCGAGGAAGAGCCTGGTGAAGAAACGCACGCCGACCGCGATCGCGGACTCGTCGGCCAGGAAACTCGGCTGGTGCAGGTCGCGCTGCACGGTGTCGCCCGGGGTGCGCACGCCGAGCCGGACCATCGCGCCGGGCACCTGGCGCAGGTACCAGCTGAAGTCCTCGCCGCCGAGCGACTGCTCCACCGAGACGACGTTCTCCGAGCCGCAGACCTCCGCCGCCGCGGCCCGCATCGCGTCGATCACGGCCACGTCGTTGACCACCGGCGGCACCCCGCGGATGTAGTCCAGCTCGGTCTTCGCGCCGTAGACCGCGGCGATCGAGTCGATCAGCTCGAGCACCAGATCCGGGGCCTCGGCCCAGGCCCGCTCGTCCATGCAGCGCACGGTGCCGTGCGCCTCGCCGCTCTGCGGGATCGCGTTGGCCGCCTGGCCGGCGTTGATCGCGCCCCAGACCAGGGAAAGGCCGTGCCGCGGGTCCACCCGGCGGGACAGGGCCGCGGGCAGCTCGGTGACCAGGTGGGCCAGCGTGTGCACCAGGTCCACGGTCAGCTGCGGCCGGGAGGTGTGCCCGCCGGGGCCGGTCAGCCGGACCGCGAGCTTGTCGCAGGCGGCGGTGAGCGCGCCGACGCGCAGCCCGACCCGGCCCGCGTCCACCTTGGGGTCGCAGTGCAGCGAGACGATGCGGCCGACGCCGTCCAGCGCGCCGGCGCCGATCATGTCCAGCGCGCCGCCGGGCATGACCTCTTCCGAGGGCTGGAAGATCAGCCGGGTCGCGGGCACCGGCTCGCCGCGCCCGAGGGCCTCGGCCAGCGCGAGCCCGGTGCCGAGCACCACGGTGGTGTGGATGTCGTGGCCGCAGGCGTGCGAGACGCCGTCGTTGACCGAGCGGAAGGCGAGGCCGGGGGCCTCCTGGATGGGCAGCGCGTCGAGGTCGGCGCGGATCGCCATGCGCCCCTCGAAGCCGCGGCGGGAGACCGTCGCTGGCCGGCCCTCTATGTCGCAGACCAGGCCGGTCCCCGCGGGCTGGACGCGCGGTTCGAGCCCGGCGGCGCGCAGCCTTTCGGCGACCATCCGGGTGGTGCGTGCTTCCTGCCTGGCCAGTTCGGGATGGGCGTGCAGGTCGCGGCGGAACTCGATGAGCTCGGCCACGCGCTGCTCGCTCAGCTCGAACGGAGCAGACCCGGATGGCACGGCGTCATCGGCGTGATACGGGGCAGCGAGGTTCCTGACCATTCCCCAACGGTAGTCCTGCCAATCCTTTCTAAGACGCGTTTTTGCGTCCAGTTGACCCGCCTGGGGGCGATAAATGATCCGACCGGACTATGTCGCGCCCCGCTTACGCCACCTCAACACCCCCTGGCGTGCGCCGAGTGCGCCCTCGCGCTCACGCGTGGTATTCAAAGTTCGCGGGAATGGGCTATCGGTAATAGTTCAGCTATTCCTGAAGAAGGGCGAGCGCCGATGACGCAATCCCCCGTGCCCCCGCAGGAGGCCGCCTGCGGCTGCGCCAACCGCGGGTGCAGTTGCAACCCCTGCCGCTGCAACCCGTGCGGCTGCGGCGGCCACAAGCAGGACGTGCGGATCGAGCGCGCCCCCGAGCGCGGCGACCGCTGAGCCGAGCCGACCGACCACCATCCCATCCGCCCCACGCTCCCGACCGATAAGCAGCCGGATCACTCGTCCGACGTAGAGTGCCCGGGGGTATGACGGGCAGTCATACCCCCGTGTCCTTGATCTCCCTGCTCTCCGCCAAGTTGCTCGGCACCGCGTTGGCCGCCGGCGCGCTGACCGCCGCCGTACTCCCGCACGGAGCGGTGCACGACGTCGCCCCGCCGCCCGACCTGCCCGCTCCCCCGGCGCTGCTGAGCGTCCCCTGGCCCTCCGCTCCGCTCGTCGGCGCGCAGTTCTCCGGCCTGCCCCAGTTCGGCGAACTGGTGTGGCAGAACCCGGACGGGACGCCCGGCGCGAAGCTGTGCTCGGCGGTGGCCGTGGACAGCGCAGGCGGGGACCTGATCGCGACCGCCGCGCACTGCGTGGGCGGCGTGAAGTCGCGGATCGGCGGATCGATGACGGTGGCCTACCTCCCCGGCGCCGACGACGGCTCGCGGCCCTACGGCGTCTGGTACCCGACCCGGATCATCCGCGCGCAGCAGTGGATGAACGGCGTGAAGAACCCGGACTTCGACATCGCCTTCCTGACCGTGGCCCGGCCGGGCTCCGACCACCGTCCGCTCGAGTCGATCACGGGCTCGGAGCACTTCGGCGCGATCCCGGCCGCCGGAGCCCTCGGCGTGCAGATCGGCTACCCGTATCGCGTCCAGCACCCGGTCGCCTGCCGCACCCCGATCCGCTTCCTGTCCCCCACCCAGCTCGAGTTGGACTGCGCGGACTTCACCGGCGGCACCAGCGGCGGTCCGGTGCTCACGAACCTGGATCCGCGCAACGGGATCGGCACCCTGGTCGGCGTGATGGGCGGCTACGAAAACGGCGGCGAACGCTCGAACGTCACCTACGCCTCGGCCCTCACCCCGGCGATCGAGCAGCTCTATCAACAAGCCGCGCAGTTCTAGGCGCACAGCGAACCGGTTCCAGTCAATACTTCGACACTCTTTGTGATCGAACAACCGCGGCCGGGCCGCGGAGATCCAGAAATCTGACGCGTCATCAATTCCCATCGCCGAATAAGGCCGCGATCCGGAAAACGAGGCCGCTTCGGCGACCGCGCAGCCGTATCAGCGGCCTCGCAAAACCGGACCGGCAACTCTGGCCATACTCGCCCACACGGGGCACGTCAGGGCTACGATGAGCAGGCATGACGACCATAGTTCTGGTGCCCGGCGCGTGGCTGGGAGCAGCGGCTTGGGACGCGGTGGCCGCACGGCTCAGGACTGCCGGGCACGACGTGCACCCGCTGACCCTGCCCGGCCTCGGCGAGCGGGCCACCGGCGCGGCGGCCCAGGTCAGGCTGGTCGACCACGTCGCCGACGTCCTCGACCACCTCTCGGCGCACGAACTGTCGGACGTGGCGCTCGTCGGCCACAGCTACGCGGGCATCGTGACCGGCCAGGTCGCCTCGTGCGCACCCGAACGGGTGACACACGCGATCTTCCTCGACTCCAACCTGCCGCGGCCCGGCCTCTCGATGGTCGACGGGTGGTCAGAACGCGGTGTGCGGTTCGTGCGGCGGCAGATCGCGGAGAACGGCGGTCTGTGGCCCAAGCTGGACCCGGAGGACTTCGAGGGCCAGGACCTGACCGAGCGACAGATCCAACTGCTGCTCGAGCATTCGACCGACCATCCGGGCCGCACGCTCTTCGACCCGGCGGTGCTGCCGCGTCCGCTGTCCCGACTGCGCGCGACGTACATCAACTGCCTCAAGCCGGAGCCCGCGATCCACGCCGACGCGGAGCCCTACGCCGCAGCGCCGAGTTGGAGCTTCGCCAACCTCGACAGCGGGCACTGGCCGATGTACTCCCGGCCCGCCGAACTCGCCGCGCTGCTCGACGAGATCGTCCGCAAGGGCTAGGCCGCCGCCCGACTCCCACCCCGTCCCCCCGGAAGTCGCCTGGCTCACACTTTAGGCCGCACTTGGACCGTGACAAGGCCCTACTGTCGTGCGAATCACACGCCCACGAGATCCACTAGTGGTGGTGAATGTCCTAAATTGTCCGATGCGAGTTCGCTCACAAACCGCCTCGGATGGTCATCGGACCACCCCTCGGGATGGTTACCCTGACGCCGACGAGGACGCGACGACCTATGGAAGGCGGCGACGGGTAGCCCATGGCCACTACAACGTCTGGCGCGGGAACGAGTTCCCGATCCGGGAAGAAGGGCACGCTCTACCGCGGCCGTGAAGGCATGTGGAGCTGGGTGGCGCATCGCATCACCGGCGTGCTGATCTTCTTCTTCCTGTTCGCGCACGTGCTCGACGCCTCACTGCTGCGCGTCTCGCAGAGCGACTACAACGCCGTCATCAACAGCTATAAGAACCCGATCGTCAACTTCCTCGAGCTCGGCCTGACCGCCGCGATCGTCTTCCACGCCTTCAACGGCCTGCGGATCATCGCCGTGGACTTCTGGTCCAAGGGCCCGAGGCTGCAGAAGAAGCTGCTCTGGGTCGTGGTCGGCACCTGGTTCGTGCTGATGGCCGGCGTCTTCTACCCGATCGTGGCGCACTCGCTGCACAAGATCTTCGGCTACTAGGAAAGGAGCGAGTCCAGATGACAACGACGACCACCCCCTCGATCGACGCGCCGCGCTCCCCCAAGGAGCCGCACAAGCTGCGCAGCCGCCGTACCTCGCGGGCCGGGCGCACGAACTTCGAGCTCTACAGCTGGCTGTTCATGCGCTTCTCCGGCCTGCTGCTGACCTTCCTGGTGCTCGGCCACCTGTTCATCATGCTGGTGCTGGACGGCGGCGTCGAGAAGATCGACTTCGCCTTCGTCGCCGGACGCTGGGCCTCCCCGTTCTGGCAGATCTGGGACCTGCTCACGCTCTGGCTGGCCACCCTGCACGGCACCAACGGCATGCGCACGGTCATCAACGACTACGCGGAGCGCGACGCAACCCGTTTCACGCTCAAGACGCTGCTGTACGCGGCGTCCATCGTGATGGTGTTCCTCGGCAGCCTGGTCATCTTCACCTTCACTCCCAACCTCACGGCCTAGAGGCGCGCTCATGACTGACACGACTGCGGCGGCTACCGCTGCCAACGGCGACGCTGACGAGTTCAAGTACACGTACAGCGAGATGATCACGGCCCCCTCCACCCGCGGCCCGTACCAGGTCCACACCTACGACACGGTGATCGTCGGCGCGGGCGGCGCGGGAATGCGCGCGGCCCTGGAGGCCGGCACCCGCTCGCGCACCGCCGTGCTGACGAAGCTCTACCCGACCCGGTCGCACACCGGCGCGGCCCAGGGCGGCATGTGCGCCGCGCTGGCCAACGTCGAGGAGGACAACTGGGAGTGGCACACCTTCGACACGGTCAAGGGCGGCGACTACCTGACCGACCAGGACGCCGCCGAGATCATGTGCAAGGAGGCAATCGACGCGGTCCTCGACCTGGAGAAGATGGGCCTGCCGTTCTCCCGTACCCCGGAAGGCCGAATCGACCAGCGTCGCTTCGGCGGGCACACACGAGATCATGGGAAAGCTGCGGTCCGACGTTCGTGCTATGCCGCCGACCGCACCGGACACATGATCCTCCAGACGCTGTACCAGAACTGCGTCAAGGAGGGCATCGAGTTCTACAACGAGTTCTACGTCCTCGACCTGCTGCTCGGCGAGCCGGATGAGAACGGGGTCAAGCGCACCGCGGGCGTCGTCGCGTACGAACTGGCCACCGGCGAGATCCACATCTTCCGCGCCAAGGCGGTCATCTTCGCCACCGGCGGCTTCGGCAAGGTCTTCAAGACCACGTCCAACGCGCACACCTTGACCGGCGACGGCATGGGCATCATCTGGCGCAAGGGCCTGCCGCTGGAGGACATGGAGTTCTACCAGTTCCACCCGACCGGCCTCGCGGGCCTCGGCATCCTGCTGACCGAGGGCGCGCGCGGCGAGGGCGGCATCCTGCGCAACGCCGAGGGCGAGCGGTTCATGGAGCGCTACGCCCCGACCATCAAGGACCTGGCGCCGCGCGACATCGTGGCCCGCTCGATGGTGCTCGAGGTGCGCGAGGGCCGCGGCGCGGGTCCGCACAAGGACTACGTGTACCTGGACCTGACGCACCTTCCGGCCGAGCAGATTGAGGAGAAGCTCCCGGACATCACCGAGTTCGCGCGCACGTACCTCGGCGTCGAGCCGACCACGGAACTGGTCCCGGTCTACCCGACCGCGCACTACGCGATGGGCGGCGTGCCGACGAACGTGCAGGCCGAGGTGCTGAGCGACAACCGCACCGTCGTCCCCGGCGTGTACGCGGCGGGCGAGGTCGCCTGCGTGTCCGTGCACGGCTCGAACCGCCTGGGCACCAACTCGCTGCTCGACATCAACGTCTTCGGCCGCCGAGCGGGCCTGGCCGCCGCCGAGTTCGTGAAGGACGCGCCGCTCGAAGACCTCGCCGAGGACGCGGCCGACGGCGTCCTCGCGCTGCTGGAGGGCCTGCGCTCGTCCGCGGGCACCGAGAAGGTCGCGAAGATCCGCACCGAGCTGCAGCGGACCATGGACGACAACGCGGGCGTCTACCGCAACGAGCAGACGCTCAAGCAGGCGTACGACGACGTCAAGGCGCTGCAGAAGCGGTACAAGGACGTGGCCGTGCAGGACAAGGGCAAGCGGTTCAACACGGACCTGCTCGAGGCCGTGGAGCTCGGCTTCCTGCTCGACCTCGCCGAGGTGCTGGTCGTGGGCGCGCTGAACCGCAAGGAGTCGCGCGGCGGCCACGCCCGCGAGGACTTCCAGGACCGCGACGACGAGAACTTCATGAAGCACACGATGGCGTACCGCGAGGTTGGCGAGGACGGGGCGTACGACATCCGTCTGGACTGGAAGCCCGTAGTGGTGACGCGTTACCAGCCGATGGTGAGGAAGTACTAGACATGCCTGCCGCAACTTCCGACCCGGAGTTCATGACCATCACGGTCCAGGTCAAGCGGTACGACCCGGAAGCCGAGGAGACGCGCTGGGACGAGTGGCAGGTCCAGGCGCTGCCGACCTGGCGCATCCTGGACGCGCTGCACGAGATCAAGTGGAACCTCGACGGCTCGCTCACGTTCCGCCGCTCCTGCGCCCACGGCGTCTGCGGCTCCGACGCGATGCGCATCAACGGCCGCAACCGGCTGGCGTGCAAGAGCCTGGTGAAGGACCTGAACCCGGAGAAGCCGATCACGGTCGAGCCGATCCAGGGCCTGCCCGTGGTCAAGGACCTGGTCGTGGACATGGACCCGTTCCTGCAGGCGTACCGGGACGTCAAGCCGTTCCTCATCGCGCACGGCAACGAGCCGACGAAGGAGCGCCTGCAGTCCCAGAAGGACCGCGACCGCTTCGACGACACGACCAAGTGCATCCTGTGCGCCGCGTGCACGACGTCCTGCCCGGTGTTCTGGACCGACGGCCAGTACTTCGGCCCGGCCGCCATCGTCAACGCCCACCGCTTCATCTTCGACTCGCGCGACGACGCGGCCGAGGAGCGCCTGGAGATCCTCAACGAGCGCGAGGGCGTCTGGCGCTGCCGCACGACCTTCAACTGCACCGAGGCGTGCCCCCGCGGCATCCAGATCACCCAGGCCATCGCCGAGGTCAAGCGAGCGCTGATCACGCGGCGGGTCTGACGGTTCGCCTCGAGTTTTCGCAAAAGGATTGGGCCCGGACGCAACTGCGTACGGGCCCGTTCTCATTCACTGATCGAGGAAGCTCCCACCGCGGTCCGCTCCCGCTCCGCCTCCGCCACCGCCGCCTTCGAGGCCTTGAGCCCCTTCCAGCCGAGCCGGCCGATGGCCGTGCCCATCACCAGCGAGATGATCGCGAGGACGACGTGGACCATTAGAAAGCCCGTGGGATCGTTACCGTGCCACGACCGTGGGTCGGCGTTGATGTTCTTGATCAACGTCACCCAGATGATCCACGACCACACGGCGAACGCGATCAGGAGCCAGGAAGCACGTCGAGAGAGTCGCATGTCCCCCAGGCTACCCTGCGGTCCCGGCGTCTCCTACGGGCGGTAGAAGTTCCCGCGTCCCCGCCGCTGAGCGGTGGGATCAGTTCCCGCTCCAGCCGCCCGGCTGCGGTGGCTGCGGTGGCTGCGGCTGCGGCGGCTGTCCCGGCCAGCCTTGCTGCGACTGTTGCGGCTGCTGTCCCGGCTGTCCCGGCCAGGGCTGCGGCGGCGCACCGTAGGCCTGCGGTTGGGGCTGAGACTGAGGGGCGCCGTACTGTTGTTGCTGCTGCGGCGGGTAGCCATAGGGCTGAGGGGCGGCCCCGTACTGCTGCTGGACGGGCGGGGCGTACGGATTCTGGCCCATCGCCTGCGCCGGGTTGTACATCTGCTGCTGCGGATACTGACCCGGTCCGGGGTAGGGGCCAGCTCCGGCGAACGCCATCCCGCCTTGGGGGGCGACACCGCGCCGCTTGCGGATGCGGATCTCGCTGCCGAGCCAGAACGCGCCGCCGATGATCATCAGCGGGCCGAGGACGAACATCGTGATGGCCTCGGTGTGGTTGGCGGACTCCTGCTGCGACAGGCCGTTGTCGGTCGTGGTGCCGTCGTTCGTGACCTCGCACGTGTCGCCCTGCTGCATCGTCTGGCCGCCGCAATCAGCAGGGCTCTTCCACGTTGACACGCCGAAGACGAGAAGCAACACGCCGAACAGCACGCAGAGCACCGAGTAGATCAGGCTCTTGGTGGTACCGGATCGTATGGTGGATCTCCTGGCCATGGCCGTTCGGCCTCCAAGCGGTCGAAAGGATTGATGCGGAACGCGGACTTCACCCCGTCGCGGCGCCGCGGACCCGGACTGTCGCCAGGGACCGGCGCGAATATTACCGTGCCGGACTGTTCAGTGCGGAGACGATGAACGGCCAGCCGCGTCCGCCGTGGAACCGGTGGCCGCCCGCCGAATGACGTTTCCGCAAGCTGCCAGTGAGACCGGGTTGAGCTGGGACTGGGGCGGGTGGGTGGGTAACGCCCCTGCGGCCCTTCCACGAGCACCGGACACGACACCAAGGAGGCAGCAAGTAAGGCGCCGCTCACTGGCCCCCGGCCGGCTTGAGGACCGAAGCCGCGTTGACGATGCCCGGGGCCGGGACCGGGCCGAAGGTGCGGCCGGGGGCGGGCTTTAGGGTTGGGGACGTGCCGGAGGTTACGGCGGCGGTGTAGGCGGACCAGACGGTCGCAGGCCATTCGGCGCTGTCGTCAGCCAGGATGTTGCCTAAGCCAGCGAGGGTGTGCTGTGTGATGTAAGCCTTGGATGCTTTGCCGCTCTGGACCTCGTCCCAGACCGCGACCGAGGTGACGATGTTCGCGTTGAAGCCGGAGTACCAGGCGGTTACGTCACCGCCGATGGTGCCGGGGATGCCTACGGCCGCGTCAGGGTCCAGGAACGAGTTCGCGGACGCGGTGAGGGCGTGCCGGTCCCGGAGGATCTGGGTGCTGATCTTGCTTTGGGCGTACGCGAGCACCTGCGTCGTCGTGGGCGTGTAAGTCCAGACGGTGCTTCCGTTGTCGGCCACCGAGAGCAGCGTCGCGAAGGGGTGGTAGGCGCCGTTGTCGGCGAAGATCCCGAAGGCGGAGGCCATCCGGACCGGGGACTCGGGCGCTATGCCGATCGACAGCTCAGGGTCCTGTTCCAGCTTGGACAGCGGCTCGGGCAGTTCCGCCGGGTCCGCGATGAGATTCTGGGTCAGGCCGGTCTTGCCCATCAGCGACCACAGCGACTCGGCCGCGGATTGCGACGTGGTCGGGACACCGGGCGCCACCTCCTTCTCCAGCAGGGATGAATCGGCGAACTGCGCGGCCATGCTGAAGGCGCCCATCTGCGAGCCGGGTTCGATCTGCGCCTGAGTCGCGTCGTTGTACGCGGAGTCGCCCGGGTAGAACGCGAGCAGTTCGCCGGTCGCGGCGTCGATGGTCGCCAGGCCCACGTGCACTCCCGCGCCCGTGCTGAGGCTCGGCTCGCTGCCGGGGCCGAGCTTCCGGTAGACCCCCGCGTTCACGGCCTGCACCGCATCGACCATCGCGCCGTGGTTGACGGTGGTGACGATGGTGTAGCCGCCCTGCTCGACGGTCGTCGCGTCGGGCACCGCCGGGTTCCGGGCGTGCAGCGAGTCGAGGGACTCGTTGGTGACGTTCACGAGCGCCGTGACGTTCACACCGTCCGCGTCGTACTGCACCTCGCCGCCGGGCTTCAGCGCGCTCGGCCAGCGCACCGCGGCACGCTGCTTGGCGCTCAGATAGCCGCTCTTGACCATGTCGTCGAGTACGAGGTTCCACCGCTGCCGGAGCTGCGTCTGCGCGGCCGGGGTGGTGAGTTCGAGTACGGACGGCTCATTGACCAGCGCTGCCAGGTACGCGGCGCGGGCCGGGTCGGTGATCTGGTTCGCCTGCACGCCGAAGTACGCCTCGGCCGCCGCGTCGATGCCGTAGCTGCCGCGCCCGAAGTAGACGGTGTTGAGGTAGTAGTCGAGGATCTGCGGCTTCGAATAGCCCTGAGTGATTTTCACCGCCTTGAAGATCTCGGCGATCTTGCGGCTGAGCGACTGCTTGTCCGTCAGGTAGGCGTTCTTGACGAACTGCTGCGTGATCGTGGATCCGCCCTGCAGCGGCTTGCCCTCGACGTCGTTGACGAACGCCCGGACGATGCCGCGCGGCGAGATTCCCGAGTCGGTGTAGAACGTCGGGTTCTCGATGGAGACGATCGCGTGCTGCATCGTCGGGGGTATCTGGCTGATCGGCACGGAGACCCGGTCCTGCGGTCCCACGATCGCGAACGGGGTGCCGTTCGAGTATTCGTACACGGACGCGGTGGGCAGCCGCAGATTGGCCAGGTCGGGCGTGCGCACCATCGCGTAGACGACGGCGATCAGGCCGAGGAACGAGATCGCGGTGCCCAGGAACGTCGTCAGCACCAGTCGGCGGGAGGGGATCAGCGCACGCCAGCCACGGCGTCCCGTCCGCGGATAGTCGATGATTCTCCGGTAGCCGGTCTTGACGATTCGCGGCTCGCTCATGCGCGGTCCCCGCATTCTGTGCTCGGTACTCGATCATGAAGAGATCAGATCAGCAGTCACCAAGCACAGACCCGCGGCCATCGCCCCGGGCTGCGGCCGGCCTCGTCAGAGTTCTGCAACAGCTCTTCGGCGGGACGGCAACGTCGCAGCTGGGCGCGGGAGCCTTCTAGGTAAGGCTGAACTTCCCGTCGTCGTCCTTGTGCAGCAGGCGGATCCCGGTGACGGCGTCGGGCGTGATCGGGCCGAAGATGTGCGGGAACGGGTCGGGTGAACCGGGCACGTCCTCGTACCTCAGCTCGACGCCCTCCCCCAGCTTCTCCGGGTCGATCTCGAGCAGAACCAGGTCCCCCGCGTCGTCGTCGCGGTAGACGAAGTCTGCGACGATGAGGACCTGGTGCAGGTCGCTCGCGTGGATGTAGCCCTGTTCGTCCAGCGTCCGGCCCTTGGTCGAGATCCGGTATTCGCCGTCCGCCTTGGCCTTCTCCCAGTCGGCGACAGTCGCGATGTGGTAAATCGTCACGGTGGCTCACAGCCTCTTCTCGAACCAGTGGTGGGCGTACGCCTCGTCGTTGAAGGCCTCGACCTCGCTGAAGCCGGCGGTCCGGTACATCGCAACAGCCTCCGTCAGCGCGCGGTTGGTGTCCAGTCGCAGGGTCCTGGCCTTGTGGGCGACGGCCTGGGCCTCGAGTTCGGCGAGCAGCCTGCGGCCCAGACCCAGGCCGCGCACGCTCCGGTCGACCCACATGCGTTTGATGTGGGCGACGCCGCTGTCCCGGTCGAGCTTGAGGGCGCCGCAGCCGACCGGAGCGCCGTGCAGGGTGGCGACGAGGAGCAGGCCCGCGGGCAGCGTCAGCTCAGAGTCGCTCGCGGAGATGCCGCGCGCGGGGTCGAAGCCGTCGTCGAAGCGCTCGGCGAGCTCCTCGAAGTACCTGGCGAGGCATCGGCGGGCCGCGGGCAGGCGCGGGTCGGTGACGGCTACCTCGACCTGGGACGCGGCCAACCTGCGCGCGCGGCCGTCGCCGTCGTCCTCCGCCTCGACCTCGACCTCGACCAAGCCGTCCGCCTCCAGAACGCGCAGCGCGGGTACCTCCGCTGACCCTAGTGAGACATATTTTCCGGCGTCAACGCAGCGGGAGCCGGAACCGCCGTCGCACCGCTCCGCTTCGCCAGCTCGTCCTCGGTCCGGGTCGCCGTCCACGCGGAGAGCGCCAGCAGCATCTGGAAGGTGAGGTCGAGCCAGACGAGAATCGCGATCGGGACTCCGAACGCGCCGTAGAGCGACTTCGCCGCGATCCTGGTCACGTACGACGTCACCAGGCCCTTCGTCACCTCGAAGACGATCGCCGCGACGAACGCCGTACGCAGCAGCACCCACCTCGGCATGTACAGCCTCGGGATCCCGGCGAGCAGGTACGAGAACATCACGGTCTGCGCGATCACGCTCAGCACCACGCCGAGCGCCTGCAGGCCGAAGCGCGCGGCACCGGTGTCCTCGACGTCTATCCACTTCAGCACCGTCGCGGCGAAGCCGGAGGTCAGCGTCGACGCGGCGACCACCACCACGACCGTGACGCCGAGGCCGACCAGCGAGACCAGGTCCAGGGCCTTGCGGCTGAGGTACGAGCCGGGCATGTCGTCCACGCCCCAGATCACCCGGAGGCTGCCCCGGGCCGTGTTCACCCAGTTCAGGCCCGACCAGACCAGCAGCACGCCGCTGATCACGCCGACCGTGGCCGCGTTGCCGACCATGCTGTTGAGGGAGAACTTGCCCGCGAGGCCCGGCAGCTGCTCCTCGATGTGCTCGTTCAGGCTCGCCACGCCGCTGTCGCCGAGGAACGCCGTGGCGATCGCGAGGGCCACGACCAGCAGCGGGAAGATCGACAGGAACGCCGAGTACGTCATCGCCGCCGCGAGCCGCGCGCCGCGCCGCGTGGTGTACCTCTTGTACGTGCGGTACAGGACGGTGTCCGCACCGCGATCGGCGGCCGACTTGGCGCGCTCGACGAGCTCCGGCGGGATCAGCTGCTGCACACGCAGAGCCTATAGACGGACGCATCGACCCCGGGTGATTGAGCGCGGCGGGCCTTCAACGGATGGATGAACTGCCGGTCAGTCCTCGTCCGCCTCGAACGGGAACTCACGCAGCACCCGCCAGACCCCGGCCGGGCACTGCTCGTAGAGCTTCAGCCGGTCGAGGTCGAACTCGGCCTGAAAGCCCGCCAGATCACGCATCGCGAACTCGAGACGCGGCTCGTCGAGATCGTGCGCGACGGTCACGTGCGGGTGGTACGGGAACTGCAGTTCCCGCTCCAGCACGCCGTCGCGCACCTTCGACTCCAGTGCCACGCACCAGTCGAGGCCGCGCGCGATCTGCACGAACACCACCGGGGAGATCGGCAGGAAGGTGCCGGTTCCGTCCAGGCGCATCCGAAAGGGGGACGTCGTGCCCGCGACCTTCGCCAGGTGCTCGCCGATCTCCGGCAGCGTCTCGGCGTCCACCTCGGTCGGCGGCAGCAGCGTCACGTGCGTGGGCACGAACTCCGCCTGGGGATCGCCGTAGGCGGCCCGCCGGGACCGCAGCTCGGCGCCGTACGGTTCCGGAATCTCCAGCGATATCCCGATGGTCGTCACCGCGGCACGAAGCCGATCCGCTCGTAGACCTCGGCCAGGGTCACGGACGCCACCGCGCGTGCCTTGTCCGCGCCCTCGGCGAGCAGCGCGTCCAGCTTGCCCTCGTCCGCCAGGAACTGCTCGGTGCGCTCCTTGAACGGGGTGAAGGTCTCGGTGACCAGCTCGGCGAGGTCCTTCTTGAGGTCGCCGTAGCCCTTGCCCTCGTACTCGGTCTCCAGTTCGGGGATCGTCCGCTCGCCGAGGGCCGCGTAGATCCGCAGCAGGTTGGAGACGCCCGGCTTGTGCTGCTCGTCGAAGCGGATCTCGCGCTCGGTGTCGGTCACCGCGGACTTGATCTTCTTGGCGTTGACCTTCGGGTCGGCGAGCAGCTCGATCAGGCCGGCCGGGGACTCGGCCGACTTGGACATCTTCGCGGTCGGATCCTGCAGGTCCATGATCTTCGCAGTGTCCTTGACGATGTACGGCTCCGGCACGGTGAAGGTCTTGCCGTAGCGGCCGTTGAAGCGCTGCGCGAGGTCGCGGCTGAGCTCCAGGTGCTGGCGCTGGTCCTCGCCCACCGGCACGTAGTTCGCCTGGTAGAGCAGGATGTCGGCGACCTGAAGGATCGGGTAGGTGAACAGGCCCACGCTCGCCGCGCCCGAGCCCTGCTTGGCCGACTTGTCCTTGAACTGGGTCATCCGGGAGGCCTCGCCGAAGCCGGTCAGGCAGCTCATCACCCAGGCGAGCTGCGCGTGCTCGGGCACGTGGCTCTGCACGAACAGGGCGCAACGCTGCGGGTCGAGGCCCGCGGCGAGCAGTTGCGCCGCGGCGACCCTGGTGCGTCGGCGCAGCGTCGCCGGGTCCTGCTCGACCGTGATCGCGTGCAGGTCGACGACCATGTAGAACGCGTCGTAGTCGTCCTGCATGGCCACCCAGTTCCGGACCGCCCCGAGGTAGTTCCCGAGGGTGAAGGAGTCGGCGGTCGGCTGGATCCCGCTGAGCACGCGGGGGCTGCTGGCGCGCGCCGGCTCTGAGGAGTTGAGGTCCGTGGACATGTTCCCCATTCTCGCAGACTGTATTGAAGCTCCCGCAAGCCCGCTGGAACGACTGGTTGCGGCTAGCGGTCGGCTATCGCCGGGGCCGTGGGTGCCTCGGCCTCGTCGGTGACCTGCGCTATCCGCACCCGGGAGACGCGGCGGCCGTCCATCGAGTGCACGGTGAAGCGCAGGTCGTCGTGCACGACCTCGTCGCCGGTCCGCGGCAGCCGGCCCAGCTGGGCGATCAGGAAGCCGGCCAGCGTCTCGTACGGGCCCTCGGGCAGCGGCACGCCGATCACCTCGGCGGCCTCGTCCAGATTCACCAGGCCGGACAGGTCGAGGCCGCCGCCGCGCAGCCGGATGACGTCGGCGCGGGCGCTGTCGTACTCGTCGCGGATGTCGCCGATGACCTCCTCGACCAGGTCCTCGAGCGTGACGATGCCCGCGGTGCCGCCGTACTCGTCGACGACGATGGCCAGGTGGAAGGAGTCGCGGCGCATCTCGGACAGGGCGTCGAGGACGTGCTTGGTGCCGGGCAGGAAGAGGGCGGGGCGGGTGAGCTCGGCGACCTGGCCGCCGCGCTCGGCGGCGCCGGGGCTGAGCAGGTCGCGCACGTGCACGAAGCCGACGACGTTGTCCGCGCTCTGGTCGATGACCGGGTAGCGCGAGTGCGGATACCTGGCTATCTCGGTGGCGGCCTCGAGGATGGGAGTGGCCGCCTCCAGGAAGACGACCTCGGTGCGTGGCACGAGGACCTCGCGCAGCTGCCGGTCGCCCGCGCCGAAGACCTCGTCGATCAGCCGGCGTTCGTCCTTGCTGAGCGAGGTGTTGTCGGCCACCATGCGGCGCAGTTCGGACTCGCTGACCTGCTCGCGGGTGGCCGAGGGGTCCCCGCCGAGCAGCCGGACCACGCCGTCGGTGCACACCGAGAGCAGCCAGATCACCGGCCGGCACAGGCGCGACATGCCGTTCAGGAAGGGGGCGACGGCGCGCGCGGTCGACTCGATCCGCTGCATGGCGAGGCGCTTGGGCGCGAGCTCGCCGATCACCAGGGTGACGAAGGAGATGACCATGGTGACTCCGACCAGGCCGATGAACCCGGCCAGGCCCGAACTCATGCCCGCGGACACGAGGCTGCGCTTGGCCTGCTCGGACAGCGTGGTCGCGCCGTAGGCCGAGGCGAGCAGGGCGGTGAGCGTCACGCCGATCTGCACCGTGGCCAGGAAGCGGTTGGGGTCGCGGACCAGGCGGGCGACGATCGCGCCGCGGCGGCCGGATTCGGCGAGCTCCTGGACCTGGGACTCGCGCAGCGAGATCAGCGCGATCTCGGACGCGACGAACAGCGCCTCGATCAGGATCAGGGCCAGGACGACGAGGCAGGAGACGAGGGTTGGACTCACCGGCTCGGCTCCTCAGCTTTCGGGAGCGAGCCGCAGGGTCTGTTGCACTCCGACGGAGGCGATGGGGACATGCCGTCAAGTCTACGGTGCGCAGCTGCTACGGCGGCGTGGCTGAGCGGCGGTTTCAGCGCATCGAGGGTGACCGCAGATCAGCCCTGGCGGCTGATCTGCGGACGGTCGTCGGTCCTCGGTCGTCAGCTGGCAGCGCTGGCGTTCGAGACGTAGGACTGGGTCAGCGTCGCGCTCGAGGCGTTGAGCGCGCAGATGATGTAGTCCTGGGTCGCGAACGTGGTCGCGTCCTGCGGCGAGTAGCTCAAGAGCCCCACGGTCGAGGGGGTGTCCGACGAGATGGACGACTGCGTGGAGCTGGCGCTGCAGTCGGTCTTCGCCTCGGCTTCGAGAGTGGTGGACCCCGGGAAGGTGGTCTCGGTGATCAGCGGCTCGGCGTAGACCTGCGAGTCGTGCGCCTGGCTGCACGGGATCGCCTTGACGGCGGTGATGGCCGCGTTGCCGCTCGGCGCGTCGAAGCAGTCGCCGACCTGCAACGCGGTGGCCTGCAACGTGCCGGACTGGGTGACCTGGCCGTTGGCGTTGCGCTGGGCCGGGTCGGCGGTCGCGTAGTGGTAGGCCGCGATGCCGCCGACGATGACCAGGCCGATCACGGCGCGGCCGAGCCGGGTGCCGAACAGCATCCCGAAGACGCCCGCGGCGGCCCGGCCGGTCTTGGCGGGCTTGGCCGGGGTCCCGTAGCCGTAGTTGGCGTTGGGGTACGCGCCGGGGTTCGGGTAGCCGCCCTGGTTCGGGTACGCGGCGTTCGGTTCTGCCTGGTTCGGCATCGGCTGGGTGCCGTTCTGGCCCCAGGCCGGGGCGCCGGGCTGGGCCTGCGGCGGCTGGCCGTACTGCGGGGCCGCGCCGTACTGCGGGGCCTGACCGAAGCTCGGCGCGTTGTCGATCGGGCCCGGCGCGGGGGCCGGGGCGCCGAAGGCGGGAGGCGCGCCGAACGCGGCGGGGGCGGCGTCGACCGGACCCGCCGAGGGGGCCGCGAAACCGCCTTGCTGCGGGACCTGCGCGGCCTGGACGAACTGGGTCGGCGCGGCCGGATCCGCGTTCTGCTGCTGCCCCGTGTTCGGGTCGTATGGAGTTGACATGAGTTTGCTGCTTCCCCCTGGCTGACGAATCTCAAAATGGCAGACCGCGACAGCCAAACGCATCCGTACTCGGCAGGGCAAGCGGCGTTATCGAACCGCAAGAAGACGCGGCCCGCCTCCGCCCGGAGCTATCCGGAGAGGCGGGCCGCGCTCACGTTCCGTCGATGCGTCAGACCAGGCCGAGCTTCACGACCTCGTCGCGCTCCGAGACCAGTTCGGCGACCGAGGCGTCGACGCGGCCACGCGAGAACTCGCCCAGCTCCAGGCCCTGGACGACCTCGAAGTTCCCGTCCTTGGTCGTCACCGGGAAGGAGGAGACCAGGCCCTCGGGCACGCCGTACGAGCCGTCGGAGACGATGCCCATCGAGGTCCAGTCGCCCTCGGCGGTGCCGTGGAACCAGGTGCGCACGTGGTCGAGCGCGGCCGAGGCGGCGGAGGCGGCGGAGGACAGGCCGCGGGCCTCGATGATCGCCGCGCCGCGCTTGGCGACGGTCGGGATGAAGTCGTTCTCCAGCCACGCCTGGTCGTCGATGACCTCGGCCGCGTTCTTGCCGCCGATCTTGGCGTTGAACAGGTCCGGGTACTGGGTGGCCGAGTGGTTGCCCCAGATCGTCAGGTTGCTGATGTCGCTGACCGCGGCGCCGGTCTTCTTGGCGACCTGGGCGACGGCGCGGTTGTGGTCGAGCCGGGTCATCGCGGTGAAGCGGGACTTCGGCACGTCGGGGGCGTTGCTCGCGGCGATCAGCGCATTGGTGTTCGCCGGGTTGCCGACGACCAGCACGCGGATGTCGTCGGCCGCGTGGTCGTTGATGGCCCGGCCCTGCGGCTTGAAGATGCCGCCGTTGGCGGAGAGCAGGTCGCCGCGCTCCATGCCGGCCTTGCGCGGCATCGCGCCGACCAGCAGCGCCACATTGGTGCCGTCGAACGCGGTCTTCAGGTCATCGGTGATCTCGATGCCGCGCAGCAGCGGGAAGGCGCAGTCGTCGAGCTCCATCGCGGTGCCGGCCGCGGCCTTGAGCGCCGGGGTGATCTCGAGCAGGCGCAGGCTGACCGGAACGTCCGGACCGAGCAGGTGCCCTGAGGCGATGCGGAACAGCAGCGAGTAACCGATCTGGCCGGCCGCGCCGGTCACCGTGACGTTGACGGGGGTGCGAGTCATGACGTGGACGCCTTC
>Ga0302314_10002446_pt1 | contig 34350 bp, 31 predicted proteins | sample III_Palsa_N2_3_FD_200533 | JGI IMG/M metagenome (GOLD analysis project Ga0302314, IMG submission 200533) | Peat permafrost microbial communities from Stordalen Mire near Abisko, Sweden - III_Palsa_N2_3 | ecosystem: Environmental > Terrestrial > Soil > Palsa > Peat permafrost | place: Sweden...
CCACTTCCGGCCGGGCAAACTCCGGCGGCAGCGCCTCACCGGCACCAAGCATCTGCCGCACCTTGGTGCCGGACGGGCTGATGAAGTCCTCCGGCGTGTGGTCCGGGGCCTCGCGCATCATCACCACTTTGTGCAGCTTCTTGCTGTAAGCCGTGTTGTCGGCCTTGAAGATCTCGATCAGCTGCGCGCCCTTGGGCACGCTGTCGAAGATGGTCTGCGCGTCGAAGGGACCGTAGTAGCTGCCCACCCCGGCATGATCCCGTCCGACGATGAAATGGGTGGCCCCCATGTTCTGGCGGAAGATCGAGTGCAGCACCGCTTCTCTGGGCCCGGCGTAGAGCATGTCGAAGCCGTAGCCGGTGATCATCACCGTGTTCTTGGGGAAATACAGCTCGGCCATCTTGCGGATGCAGGCGTCGCGCACGGTGGCGGGGATATCCCCTTCCTTGAGCTTGCCCAGCAGCATGTGGATGACGATGCCGTCGGTGCCCAGGCGCTCGTGGGCCATGCGGCACAGTTCCTCATGGGCCCGGTGCATCGGATTGCGGGTCTGGAAGGCGACGACCTTGTTCCAGCCGCGTTCCTTGATTTCGTTGCGGATTTCCACCGCGGTGCGGAAGGTGTCGGGGAATTCGGTCTGGAAATAGCTGAAATTCAGCACCTGGATCGGGCCGGACAGCAGGGTGTTGCCCAGGCCGGTGAAGGTGGCCACTCCCGGATGCTTGGGATCGAGGGTGCCGAAGATGTGCTGCGCCATGAACTGGATCTGTTCGGGCGAGACGCTCTGGACTTTCTGCAGGTCCATCACCGCCAGCACCGGGTGGCCTTCGACGTTGGGGTCTCTGAGGGCGATGCGGCCAGGCTTGAGGCCGCTCTCTTTGGTCAGGTTGACGATCGGCACCGGCCAGAACAGGCCGGAAGCGGTTTTCAGGTGCTCGGCCACCGACAGGGCGTCGGCCAGGTCCATGTAGCCGGTGAGGGGGTTGAAGTAGCCGGCGCCGAGCATCACCGCGTTGGCGGCGGCGGCGGAGTTGAGCAGCAGGCTGGGCAGGCTTTCAGCTTCTTTGGACAGGGCCTGATGCTTCTGGGTGTCGTAGACGAACAGGGGGTTAAGCTCGTTGCTGCCGTGCGGCTTGATCATGGTTTTATCCGTAAAGCGAATGGGGGGAATGAAGCTCAGGCGGGCAGGATGCCGCGCTGCTGCAGCAGGCTGAGCAGGGCTTCGACTTCTTCCTCGAGGCTCATTTTGTCGGTGTGCAGGACCAGTTCGGCTTTTTCCGGGGCTTCGTAGGGGTCGTCGATGCCGGTGAAGTTCTTGATCAGGCCGGCTCTTGCTTTCTTGTAGAGACCCTTGGGGTCGCGCTTTTCGGCTTCGGCCAGGGGCACTTCGACATAGACTTCGATGAAGGCCATGCCGGCTTCTTCGTGCAGTTTGCGCACCAGGTCGCGGTCGGCGCGGTAGGGCGAGACAAAGCTGGACAGGACGATGACGCCGGTGTCGACGAACAGTTTGGCGATTTCGCCGATGCGGCGGATGTTTTCGGCGCGGTCTTCGGCGGAAAAGCCCAGGTTTTTGTTGATGCCTAAGCGCACGTTGTCGCCGTCCAGGCGGTAGGACAGCTTGCCCTGGCCGTGCAGGACTTTTTCCAGGGCCACCGCCACGGTGCTCTTGCCGCTCCCCGACAGGCCGGTGAACCAGATGGTGGCGCCGGCATGGCCCAGCAGTTGGCCGCGGTCGGCGCGGGTCACTTCGCCGTCGTGCCAGGTGACGTTGGTGGACTTTTGTTCGGTCATGTTCATCGTTTCCTTGTCATTGCCCCGTGCCTTGCCGCGAACTCCCGGGGTGAAGGCCGCAGCGCGACCAGCCTGGCGAGCCATGCTGCTGAAGGTCGCAATCAAGATTTCCGCGAAGACCTATCTTATAACGGCGCTGCGGCCTTGCGTTGACGGGATCAGCCGCCATGCCGTGTTGGTGCGGTGGATGGCTAAACTGGGACATACGGACAAACTGCGGGAGATCTGCTTGCGAACTTTCAAGGACTGCGAAGCCTGCGTCGATGCCATTCTCGACAAGCTGGGCAAGCGCATCGTGCTCGGCACGCCGCTGGGCATCGGCAAGCCCAATGCCCTGCTCAATGCGCTGTACCGCCGCGCCAAGGCCGATCCCGCGATCCAGCTCGACCTGGTCACGGCGCTGTGCCTGAACCCGCCGACCGGCAAGTCGGAACTGGAAGAACGCTTCCTCAAGCCGGTGCGCGAACGGGTCTGGCCCGGCTATCCGCGGCTGGAATACCTGGACGATCTGAACGGCCGCAGGCTGCCGCCGAACGTGCGGGTGATCGAGTTCTACATGCAGTCCGGCGCCGAGCTGCACAACCCGCTCGCGCAGCAGAACTACATCAGCAGCAACTACACCCATGTCGCCCGCGACATGATCGGGCGCGGCGTCAACCTGCTGCTGCAGTCGGTGTCGCTGCGCCAGGATCAAGGCCGCAAGCGGCTCAGCCTGTCGAGCAATCCCGATGTCACCTTGCAGCTGGTGCCCCTGATGCAGGCGCTGGACCGTCCCTGGCTGGCCTGCGCCCAGATCAACCGCGAGCTGCCCTGGCTCGGCAACCACGCCGAGGTGGGCGAGGACTACTTCGATTTCATCGTCGACGATGCGGCGCTGGATCACGCACCCTTCGCCGTGCCGCACCAGCCGGTCGGCACCGCCGACTGGGCCATCGGCTTCCGCGCCAGCAGCCTGGTGCGCGACGGCGGCACCCTGCAGGTCGGCATCGGCGCGCTGGGCGATGCCGCCTGCCATGCGCTGCGGCTGCGCCAGCGCGACAACGACGGCTACGCCGCCGTGCTCGACGCGCTCGGCACCGATACGCATGCCGAATCCATGGGCGGGCGCGGCCGTTTCGAGCAGGGCCTGTATGTCGCCAGCGAGCTGATCTCCAATCCGCTGTTCAGCCTGTTCGAGGACGGCATCGTGCGCCGCCACGTCCATGAGGATGCGGAGGTGCAGCAGCGCGTCAACGAAGGCCGCGCCAGCGAGGCCGAGCAGCGCGGCGGCACGGTGCTTCAGGGCGCCTTCTTCCTAGGCCCCGCCGATTTCTACCGGCGCCTGCGCGAGCTGCCGGAGGATCAGCGCGCGCTGATCGACATGACCAGCGTGGCCGAGGTCAACCGCATTTACACCCACTACCGCCTGGAGCGCCTGCAACGCCGCCATCCGCGCTTCATCAACATCACCATGAAGGTCACCCTGCTCGGCGCCGCGGTGTCCGACCAGGTGGCCGACGGCCAGGTGGTGTCCGGCGTCGGCGGCCAGTTCGATTTCGTGTCGATGGCGCACCAGCTGCCGGAGGGGCGCTCGATCCTGCTGCTGCGCGCCACCCGCGGCAGCGGCAACAAGCTGGAGTCGAACCTGGTGTGGGAATATCCCCACGCCACCGTGCCGCGCCACATGCGCGATGTCTACGTCACCGAGTACGGCGTCGCCGACCTGCGCGGCCGCACCGATAGCGAATGCATCGCGGCGCTGCTGGCGATCGCCGACAGCCGTTTCCAGGAGAGCCTGATGCGGCAGGCGCAGCGCGCCGGCAAGCTGCCGCTGGACTACCGCATTCCGGAAGCGCAGCGCTCCAATGTGCCGCAGCACATCGCCAAGGCGCTGGCGCCGCATCAGCAGAGCGGCCGGCTGCCGTCGCTGCCGTTCGGCTGCGATCTGAACACGGCCGAACTGGCCCTGGCGGGACGCCTGAAGAAGCTGCAAAAGGCGGCGCAGAGCTGGGGCGGCAGGCTCGATCTGTTGCGCGCCCTGGCGGCGCCGGCAGCGCTGGCGCAGCCCGAAGTCGCGGCGGCCTTGCAGCACCTGCAATTGGCCAAGCCGTCAAATGGGCGCGAGAAATTGCTGGCGCGCATGGTGCGCGCGGCTTACCGGCTGTAGCGGGTTCCGCAGTTGTTGTAGGGCGGGCCGCGTCCGCCGGCTTCATCTCCCGGTTTGAGGAAAAGCGGCGGGCACGGCCCGCCCTACAACTAATGAGCCGCAGCGGGCGCGGTTGTCATCGGGGCCGCCGGCGCCGCGCAGCTGGCGTCACCGGTATTCTTTTTCGCCGGGTCGATCGGGGCAAACTGGGCGGCGTCGGCCTTGCTCAGTATCAGCGGAGGCGTATAAGTGGTGCGCTGCTCCAGCGTGACATTGCTGCTGAAGGCATGGTTGCCGATGCAGAAGTTCATGGCCACGATCGGGTGATGCACCACGGCGCCGTCACGGTCGTGCACATGCTGGTCCTTCAGCACCGGCAGCGCCAGATTCACGGTCTTGCCGGTCACGACCTCGCCGTTGTCGATGGAGAAATGCACATACATGCCGCCCTCGCCGCTGGCGTACTTGATGTCATTGGCCAGCAGCACGGTAGTGTCGCCGCCGCCGTCGAGCTGCGCCTCGATTTCGATCGAGGGCGAGCCTGTCACCAGCGCGTGCTCGATGCGGCCGTACACGTGCGGCGCAGCGGCTGCGGCGGCAGCCGGCGCGGCGGCAGTCTGGGCCTGCGCGGTGAAACCGCACAGTGCGCCCGCAGCCAGCATGATGCCCAATCGCCTGCCCATTGCCGTCCCCGTCGTCATCACCGTTGCCGTCACTGTCATGTCCCCTTTCCCGTTTCCCTGGAAATCGCACGATAGCCGATATCGCTTCTGAAGTGCGCACCCTCCCAGCTGATCCTGGCCAGCGCGGCATAGGCCGCGGCCTGCGCCGCGCCGACGTCGGCGCCCAGCCCGCAGACGCACAGCACGCGGCCGCCGCTGGTCAGCACCTGGCCGTTGCGCAGGGTGGTACCGGCATGAAACACCTTGGCCTTGTCGCCAAAGTCGGCATCGAGCCCGCGGATCGGATCGTTCTTGCGGATGGTGCCGGGATAGCCGCCGGCGGCCATCACCACGCCCAGCGCCGCCTGCGGCTTCCAGCGCGGCGGCGCGTTGTTCGGATCACCGTCCACCGCTGCCTCCAGCAGGTCCAGCAGGTCGGAATCGAGGCGCATCAGGATCGGCTGCGTCTCCGGATCGCCCAGCCGCGCGTTGAATTCCACCACGCTGGGGCTGCCGCCCGGCGCGATCATCAGCCCGGCGTAGAGGAAGCCGGTGAAGGGCCGGCCTTCCGCGGCCATCGCGCGCAGCGTCGGCTCGATCACTTCTGCCCGCGCCCGCGCATCCACCGCGGGCGTCACCACCGGCGCGGGCGAGTAGGCGCCCATGCCGCCGGTATTCGGACCCTCGTCGTGATCGAACACGCGCTTGTGATCCTGCGCCGAGGCCAGCGCCACATATTTGGTGCCGGCGGCGACGACGATGTAGCTGGCTTCCTCGCCCGCCAGGAAGTCCTCGATCACCACGCGCGCGCCGGCCTGTCCCATGTGACCGGCTAGCATCATGCGGATGGCGTCCTGCGCTTCGGCCACGGTCTCGGCCACCACCACGCCCTTGCCGGCGGCGAGGCCGTCGGCCTTGACCACGATCGGCGCGCCGCGCTGCGCCACATATTCAAGCGCCGGCGCGGCTTCGGTGAAGACCCGGTACTGCGCCGTGGGAATGCGGTGACGCGCCAGGAAATCCTTGGTGAAGGCCTTGCTCGATTCGAGTTGCGCCGCTTCCCGGGTCGGGCCGAACACGCGCAGCCCGGCGGCATTGAACGCATCCACCACGCCGGCGGCCAGCGGACCTTCGGGGCCGACCACGGTGAAGCCCACGCCTTCGGCCTGGGCCAGTTCAAGCAGGCCCGGCACGTCTTCCGCCGCCACTTCGACATTGCGGCAGCGCGGCTCGGTGGCGGTGCCGGCATTGCCCGGCGCCACCAGCACTTCGCTGACCCGCGCCGACTGCGCCAGCTTCCAGGCCAGGGCATGTTCGCGGCCGCCGCCGCCGATCACCAGAACTTTCATCCGCTGTGTCACTCCTGCGTCAGGATCCCGCCCCTGCCAGCCGGATCAGCGCGGCGGGGCGCAAGCCATGGTGTCGGATCGGCTCCGGACGCGCCGGCTTGCGCGGATCGCCTTACTTCTTCGACTCGTTGTAGCGCGCCACGCCTTCGAGGATGCAGCGCTGGGAATCCTTGGGGCCGTGCCAGCCGTCGATCTTGACCCACTTGCCCTTTTCCAGGTCCTTGTAGTGCTGGAAGAAATGGGCGATCTGGTCGCGGATCAGCGAGGGCAGGGCGCGCACCGTCTCGACGTCCTTGTACAGCTGGCTGATCTTGTTGCTCGGCACCACGATCAGCTTCTCGTCCTGGCCGGATTCGTCGGTCATCTGCAGCATGCCGATCGGGCGGCAGTTGATCACCGAGCCGGGGATCAACTGCATCGGCATCATCACCAGCGCGTCGAGCGGGTCGCCGTCGCCGCCCAGGGTCTGCGGCACATAGCCGTAGTTGCAGGGATAGCGCATCGGAGTGGTCAACAGGCGATCGACGAAAATCGCGCCGGTTTCCTTGTCCACTTCGTACTTCACCGGTTCGCTGTTCATCGGAATTTCGATCACGACGTTGACGTCGTCGGGGACGTTTTTGCCGGCGGGGACTCTCTGAAAGGACATCGGAACACTCCAAATCGCGGGTTTGTGAAACGAATCGGACGCGAATTATACGGGCTGCGCTGGTCGAGCCCAAGAAAAAGGCGCCCCGCAGGGCGCCTTTTTGAACCGCCAGACCCCGCTTACAGCAAGGGCACCAGCAGCAAGGCCACGATATTGATGATCTTGATCAGCGGATTGATGGCCGGACCGGCGGTGTCCTTGTAGGGATCGCCGACGGTATCGCCGGTCACCGCCGCCTTGTGCGTCTCCGAGCCCTTGCCGCCGAAGTTGCCCAGTTCGATGTACTTCTTGGCGTTGTCCCAGGCGCCGCCGCCGGTGGTCATGGAGATGGCCACGAACAGGCCGGTGACGATGGTGCCGATCAGCACGCCGCCGAGGGCCTTGGGCCCGAGCAGCAGGCCCACCAGCACCGGCACCAGGATCGGCAGCAGCGAGGGGATGATCATTTCCTTGATCGCCGCCTTGGTCAGCATGTCCACCGCCACGCCATACTGCGGCTTGGCGGTGCCTTCCATGATGCCCTTGATGGTGGCGAACTGGCGCCGCACTTCCACTACCACCGAGCCGGCGGCGCGGCCCACCGCTTCCATCGCCATGGCGCCGAACAGGTAGGGCACCATGCCGCCGATGAACAGGCCGATGATGACCATGTGATCGGACAGGTCGAAGCTCACCGCCTTGTTGGCGGTGGCCAGGGCATGGGTGTAGTCGGCGAACAGCACCAGTGCGGCCAGGGCGGCCGAACCGATGGCGTAACCCTTGGTCACCGCCTTGGTGGTGTTGCCGACCGCGTCGAGCGGATCGGTGATGTCGCGCACCTCATGCGGCAGGTCGGCCATCTCGGCGATGCCGCCGGCGTTGTCGGTGATCGGGCCGTAGGCGTCCAGTGCCACGATCATGCCGGCCAGCGACAGCATCGAAGTGGCGGCGATGGCGATGCCGTAGAGGCCGGCCAGGTGGAAGGCGCCCCAGATGCTGGCGCACACCGCCAGCACCGGCAGCGCGGTGGATTTCATCGACACGCCGAGGCCGGCGATGATGTTGGTGCCGTGGCCGGTCTGCGAGGCCGCCGCGATGTGCCGCACCGGCGCGTACTGCGTGCCGGTGTAGTACTCGGTGATCCACATGATGGCGCCGGTCAGCACCAGGCCGATCAGGGCGCAGCCGAACAGCGGCATGGCCTGGGCCCCCATCAGCGCGACGCACACCGGGTAGAAGGCGACCGCCGCCAGTACGGCGGAGACGGCCACGCCGATGTACAGCGCCTTCATGATCTTGCTGCCGTCATTGGTCTTGACGAAGAAGCTGCCGATGATCGAGGCCGGGATCGACAGGCCGCACAGCACCAGCGGGAACAGCACCGCATTGGGGCCGAAGCTGGCCGCCAGCAGGCCGCCCAGCACCATCGTCGCCACCAGGGTCACGGCGTAGGTCTCGAACAGGTCCGCCGCCATGCCGGCGCAGTCGCCGACGTTGTCGCCGACGTTGTCGGCGATCACCGCCGGGTTGCGGGGGTCATCCTCGGGGATGCCGGCTTCGACCTTGCCCACCAGATCGGCGCCGACGTCGGCGCCCTTGGTGAAGATGCCGCCGCCGAGACGGGCGAAGATCGAGATCAGCGAGCCGCCGAAGGCCAGGCCGACCAGGGCGTGCAGCGCCGTGGCCTGGTTGGCGATCTGCGTCACTGCGGCGTAGTAGCCGGCCACGCCGATCAGGCCCAGGCCGACCACCAGCATGCCGGTGATGGAGCCGCCGCGGAAGGCCACATTCAACGCCGCCCCGAGGCCGTGGCGCGCCGCCTCGGTGGTGCGCACGTTGGCGCGCACCGAGATGTTCATGCCGATATAGCCGGTGGCGCCGGACAGCACCGCGCCGATCAGGAAACCGATCGCCGTATACCAGCCGAGGAACAGGCCGAGCAGCACGAACAGCGCGGCGCCGACGATGCCGATGGTGGTGTACTGGCGGTTGAGATAGGCCATGGCGCCTTCCTGCACCGCCGCCGCGATCTCGCGCATTCGGTCGTTGCCGGTGGGCTTGGCCAGAATCCACTGCACCGAGAGGACTCCGTAAACGACTGCCGCGACCGCGCAGCCAAGAGCAATCCACAAACCGTACTCGACTAGCATTGAGGTACCTCCTCCTCAAAGAGTGACGAACGTAATTTGCTGCCCCGCGTGGCCCGACCTGGTCGGCGCAATGCCTGCGTCGTTTAATTATTGGTTGAGTCGTGCCTCATACGGTGATGGCTTGATCATAGCGTCAATCCGCGGCGGATGGCTATTTCACTTCGAATACGGTCTTGAGCTTCTTCGGCACCGGCGCGTTTTTCAGGGTGACATAGGCCGGCAGGCCGTTGCGGTAGGGCGGGTAGTCCTCGCCCTGGATCAAGGGCGACAGGTAGGCGCGGCAGGCGTCGGTGATGTGGAAGCCGTCGGCGCTGATGAATTCGCGCGGCATTTTCTTTTCCACGTTGGCCACTTGGTCCAGCGGCGCTTCGCCGATGCTCCACTTGTAGGGCGAGGACTCCTCGCGCACGATGGTCACCATCACCCCGGACTTGCCAGCGACGGCGAATTCCACCGCGGCCTTGCCCACGGCATAGGCCTGTTCGACGTCGGTCTTCGAGGCGATGTGGCGCGCAGCGCGCTGCAGGTAGTCGGACACCGCCCAGTGATACTTGTACTTGAGCTTGTCCTTCACCAGCGCGGCCAGCATCGGCGCCAGGCCGCCCAGCTGGGCGTGGCCGAAGGCATCCTTGCCGCCGGCTTCGGACAGGAACTGGCCGTCGGCGTTCTGCAGGCCCTCGCTGGCGACGACGGCGCAGTAGCCGTATTTCTTCACCGATTCGTCGACGCGGGCCAGGAACGCCGCCTCATCGAATTTGATCTCGGGGAACAGGATGATCTGCGGTGCCTCGCCTTCCTTCTCGGCGGCCAGGCCGCCGGCGGCGGCAATCCAGCCGGCGTGGCGGCCCATCACCTCCATGATGAACACCTTGGTCGAGGTCTTGGCCATCGAGGCGACGTCGTAGCCGGCCTCGCGGATCGACACGGCGACGTACTTCGCCACCGAACCGAAGCCGGGGCAGGTATCGGTGATCGGCAGATCGTTGTCCACCGTTTTGGGGACATGGATGGCCTGCAGCGGATAGCCCAGCTTGGCGCTGAGCTGGCTGATTTTCAGGCAGGTGTCGGCCGAATCGCCGCCGCCGTTATAGAAAAAGTAACCGATGTCATGGGCCTTGAACACTTCGATCAGGCGTTCGTACTCGGCCTGGTTCTTGTCGAAGCCCTTGAGCTTGTAGCGGCAGGAGCCGAAGGCGCCGGAGGGGGTGTGGCGCAGGTCGGCGATGGCCGCCGGCGATTCCTGCGAGGTGTCGATCAGGTCTTCGGTCAGCGCGCCGATGATGCCGTTGCGGCCGGCATAGACCGTGCCGATCTTGTCGTGGAATTTGCGGGCGGTTTCGATAACACCCGCCGCGGAGGCGTTGATGACGGCAGTGACACCGCCGGACTGGGCATAAAAGGCGTTACGTGGCATCGCTTTGGGGTCCCTGTGCGGCGGAAGCCGCCGCATTTGCGGTTATCGAACCCTTATTATAACCGGCGCTGGCCCGAATCCGGGCCGTCGCCGCCCAATTGGCCCAGCCGCCGCGCGTTGACGGGGTGCGCGGCGAACGGGTACCGTTACACAAATATCAGGTTTGTGAGCGTCGGCTCCCGCCCGGCCGTTCCGCTAAAGATTTTTCCACGCTGGTTCCAAAACTGGGGCTGCATCGTCTATGAGAATCGTTCTGCTGGGCGCGCCCGGCTCCGGCAAAGGCACGCAAGGCGAAAAGCTGGCCGTGCATTTCAGCATCCCCAAGATTTCCACGGGTGACGCGCTGCGCGTAGCCGTGGCCGCGGGCACCGACCTGGGCAAGAAGGCCAAGGCGGCGATGGACGCCGGCAAACTGGTAGCCAACGACATCGTCATCGGCATCGTCGAAGAGCGGCTGGAACAGGCCGATGCCCAGCCCGGTTTCATCCTCGACGGCTTTCCCCGCAATACCGCGCAGGCGCAGGTGCTGGACAAGCTGCTCGAAGGCCACCACCAGCAGGCCATCGACAAGGCCGTGCATCTGGCCGTCGACGACGAGGAAATCATCCACCGGCTGCATGACCGCGCCGTCAAGGAAGGCCGTCACGACGACCAGCCGGACGTGATCCGCCACCGCATCGAGGTCTACAACGCGGAAACCCATCCCCTGCTCGACTACTACGAGGCGCAGGGCAAGCTGGTGACGTTGAAGGGCGTCGGCACGGTCGAGGAAATCTTCCAGGGCATCCTGAAGATCGTGGTCTGAGGCTCGGGAGTGGTTGGTGACCAGTGGTTAGTGATTAGTGAAAAGCCCGGGTTTTGCGCTTTTACTAACCACTAATCACTAACCACTGCTTCATAGCATCTTCAGCAGTTCTTCCCCCGCCGCCTCGCGGCGCCAGCCGCGCAGCAGCGGCACGTCGGCCTCGCCGCCACGGCGCAACAGGGCTTCCACGTCGCCGCGCGGGGCCAGCAGCGAGGGCGGCACGCCCAGCGTCTCGCCCAGGGCGCGCAGCCGCTCCAGCAGCTGTTTCAGCCGGGCTTTTTGCACGTCGTCGAGCAGCGTTTCTTCCAGCGCCAGCGGCGTGCTTTCGCCGGCGGCGCCGGCGATCACTTCCAGCAGCGCGGCGGCATGGCGTTCCAGGGTCTTGGGCGGCAGCAGTTGCAGCCCTTCGAGCTGTTCGCGGCCGCTCGGGCGCCGCTCCGCCAGGCGGTACACCGCATCATCATCGAGTATCCACTTGCGCGGGCGGTTGCGTTCCTGCGCCACGCGCTCGCGCCAGGCGGCCAGCGCCGCCGCTGCGCGTTGCGCCGGCGGCGCCAGGCGGGCCAGGCCCTTGAGGCGGCGCCAGGTCTGCTCCGGCGGATTGCGGTAGCGTGCCGGATCGGCCAGGCGCAGACAGTCTTCCTCCATCCAGTGCAGGCGTCCGCGGCTGACCAGCTCCTCGCGCAGGCGCGGGTAGATTTCGCCGAGATAGCGCACGTCGTCCGCGGCATAGGCCAGTTCCGCCGCATTCAGCGGCCGCCGCGACCAGTCGGTGCGGGTCAGGCTCTTGTCCAGCTTGACCCCGAGCAGTTTCTCCACCAGCGCTGCATAGCCGAGCTGATCGCCGTAGCCGAGCAGGGCGGCGGCGACCTGGGTGTCGAACAGCGGCTGCGGCGCGCGGCCCTGCAGTTGCACGAAGATTTCCAGGTCCTGCGAGGCGGCGTGGAAAACCTTGGTGGTCCCCGCCGCATCCAGCGTCTCCAGCAGCGGGCGCAGCGCCTCTCCCGGCAGGGCTACCGCGTCGATGCAGATGTTGTCGCTGCCGTCGCCGACCTGGATCAGGCACAGCTTCGGATAATAGGTGTCCTCGCGCAGGAATTCGGTGTCCAGCGCCAGCCAGGGCGCCTTGCGCCAGTTGTCGCAGGCGCCGGCGAGCTGCTCGGCGGTGGTCAGCAGCGGGGTGGGGTGACTCGTCAAGTTTGTTTCCACTGGTTCTGTGATCGGCGGCCGCGCGGCGCGTGCCGGGGCGGGTCGGTGAAAACGCTAGAATACCAATCCTGCCGCCCCAGGCCCTACGCGCCCCAAGACGTTCCCATGCTGCCCCAAGCGTTCTGGACCAGTCTCCGCATTCTCCTCTTCCGCGCCGGCCCGGAGGATTTTCCTTATGACGCCAGCAAGCGCCTGAGCGTGGCCTGCATCGCTTTCGGTGTCCTGGTCAACGCCGCGCTGGCGGTGGTGGCGGCAGAGATGGGGGTGTTGGTGAAGGCCCTGACCGAGACGCCGCCGTTCTGGGCCGACCTGGTGCTCGGGGCGGTCAGCGTTGCGGCGATGGGCCTGTTCACCCGCGTGGCGCTGCGCGCACGCCAGCTGGAGAGCCGCTTCCAGCAGACCTTCAATGCCCTGCTGGTCACCAGTTCCACCCTGGGCCTGCTGATGGTGCTGCCGATCCGGCAGTTGCTGCCGTTCCTGCCGGTGGCACAGGAACTGAGCAAGAAACTGACAGCGAATCCGGACCTGGTCAACAACCCGTCGGTGATGTCGGCCTTGCCGGGGTGGACGCTGCTGTTTTCGCTGATGATCCCGGCGCTGCTCGGCTGGCAGTTCGCGGTCAGCGCCTTCATCTACCGCCGCGCCGCCAATACCAAGGCCGGAGGCGGCATTTTCATCGCCCTGCTGTGCGTGTTGACGGTGCTGAGCTTCAAGGACATTTTCTCGCTGCTGCTGTATTGACCGCCGCCCCAGGAAAAAAAGATCACCGGCATGCGCCTGCACATCCTCGGCATCTGCGGCACCTTCATGGCCGGCATCGCCGCACTGGCGCGCGAGGCCGGGCATAGCGTCACCGGCTCCGACGCCAATGCCTGGCCGCCGATGTCGACCCAGCTTGAAGCGCTCGGCATCACCGTCATGCCGGGTTACGATCCCGCCCATCTGCAGCCGGCGCCGGATGTGGTGGTGGTGGGCAATGTCATCACCCGCGGCAATCCGGCCATCGAGTACCTGCTCAACGCCGGGCTGCCCTATGTGTCCGGCCCGCAGTGGCTGGCGGAGAACGTGCTGCACGGCCGCCATGTGCTGGCGGTGGCCGGCACCCACGGCAAGACCACCACCACCAGCGTGCTGGCCTGGCTGCTCGAGCATGCCGGGCTGGAGCCGGGCTTCCTGGTCGGCGGCGTGCCGGTGAATTTCGGCGTCTCGGCGCGTCTCGGCAAGGGCCGCCATTTCGTCATCGAGGCGGACGAGTACGACACCGCCTTCTTCGACAAGCGCAGCAAGTTCCTGCACTACCACCCGCGCACCGCCATCCTCAACAATCTCGAATACGACCACGCCGACATTTTTCCGGATCTGGCGGCGATCGAGCGGCAGTTCCACCACCTGGTGCGCACCGTGCCGGGCGAGGGCCTGCTGGTGGTCAACGGCGCCGACGCCAATTTGGCGCGCGTGCTCGGCATGGGCTGCTGGAGCGGCGTCGAGTATTTCGACGATGCGCGCGGCTGGACCGCGCGGCGCCAGGGACAAGGTTTTGAAGTGGCGCAGCGCGGCGTTACCCTGGGGCAGGCGCACACGCCCATGGCCGGGGCCCACAACCGTTCCAATGCGCTGGCCGCGATCGCCGCCGCCGCGCACGCTGGCGTTGCGCCGGCCGCCGCCCTGCGCGGCCTGGAGAGTTTTCGCGGCGTGAAGCGGCGGCTTGAACTGCGCGGCGAAGTGCGCGGGGTGCAGGTTTACGACGACTTCGCCCACCATCCTACCGCCATCGCCGTCACCATCGCCGCGCTGCGCGAGCAGTTGGGCGACGGCGGCGGCCGCATCCTCGCCGTGCTGGAGCCGCGCTCCAATACCATGCGCCTGGGCGGCCACGCCGAGACCCTGGCCGACAGCCTGCGCGACGCCGCGCTCAGCTTCGTCTACGCCCGGCCCGACCTGAAATGGGACGCGCAGGGCGCGCTCGGTTCGCTGGGCGAGAAGCTGCGCGTGCATGCGCAGCTCGACGCCCTGGTGGCCGACGCGGTGGCGCAGGCGCGGCCGGGGGATCGTCTGCTGGTGATGAGCAATGGCGATTTCGGCGGTATACACGAGCGGCTGCTTGCTGCGCTGGCCGTGTGACATCCTGTCAAGCACCTGGCCATCCATGGCCAGGACTTTTCAAACAAGCGGGAATTGCTTGTATTCTGAGTCGATCATGACAACACAACCCCCAGCACAGAATCTCCCCTCCGTCGCCGAACTGCAGCCGCGCCTGGCCCAGGCGCTGGAACTGGCCACGCGCGGCGGCGCCGGCGCCGCCGAGGCGCATCTGGGCGCCAGCCGCGGGCTCTCGGTCAGCGTGCGCATGGGCGAGGTCGAGTCGGTGCAGTTCCAGCGCGACCGCGACCTGTCGGTGACGGTGTATTTCGGCCAGCGCACCGGCTCGGCCAGCACTACCGATCTGAGCGAGGCGGCGCTGGCGCGCACCATCGAGGCCGCCTGCGCCATCGCCAAGGCCGGCGGCGAAGATCCCTGCATGGGCCTGGCCGATGCGGAGCTGATGGCGAAGGAATTCCCCGATCTGGATCTGAGCCATCCCTGGGATGTTTCCGCCGAAACGGCGATCGAGATGGCGCGCGAAGCCGAAGCCGCCGCCTTCGCCGCCGACAAGCGCGTCACCCAGTCGGAAGGCGCCAGCGTCGACACGCGCCACTCCCTGCACCTGTATGCCAATACCCATGGCTTCTTCGGCCAGCGCGACGCCACCGACCACAGCCTGGGTGTCGCCGCCATCGCCGTGCAGGGCGAGGCGATGCAGCTGGGCCACTGGTACACCAGTTCACGCCGCGCCGCCGATCTGGACGCGGGGCCGGCGGTGGGCCGCAAGGCCGGCGAGCGCGCTGCGGCGCGCCTGGGTGCGCGCGGCATCGCCACCCGCACCGCGCCGGTGCTGTTTCCGGCGGAAGTGGCGCGCGGCCTGTTCGGGCATTTCATCGGCGCCATCTCCGGCGGCGCGCTGCATCGCCGCGCCTCGTTCCTGCTCGACAAGCTGGGCCAGCCGGTGTTCGCCTCGCGTGTCAACGCGCGCCAGTTGCCGTTCATTCTGCGCGCCGCCGGCAGCAGTGCCTACGACCAGGAAGGGGTGGCCACGCGCGAGCGCGTGCTGCTGGACCAGGGCGTGCTCGGCGGCTACCTGCTCGGCAGCTACAGCGCGCGAAAGATGGGCCTGGTCAGTACCGGCAACGCCGGCGGCATTTTCAACCTGGTGGTCGATTCCACTTTCGCCGGCGGTCTCGAAGCGCTGGCGCGCGAAATGGGCGAAGGCCTGATCGTCACCGACCTGATGGGCCAGGGCGTCAACAACGTCACCGGCGACTACTCGCGCGGTGCTTCCGGCTTCTGGGTGGAAAACGGCGCCATCGCCTTCCCGGTGCAGGAAGTGACCATCGCCGGCAACCTCGCCAACATCTTCCAGGGCATCCAGGCCATCGGCGATGACGTCGACACACGCGGCGGCGTGCGCTGCGGTTCGGTGCTGGTGGAGGCCATGACCGTGGCCGGAGAAGCCGGTTGAGGAAGATCCCGATCTTCATGGTCGATGCCTTCGCCGAACAGCTGTTCGGCGGCAATCCGGCGGCGGTGTGTCCGCTCGAGGAATGGCTGCCGGATGTCACGCTGCAGGCCATCGCCGCCGAGAACAATCTTTCCGAGACGGCGTTCTTCGTGCCGTCGACCCAGCCGGGTGTGGATTTCCAGCTGCGCTGGTTCACGCCGACGGTCGAAGTATCGCTGTGCGGGCATGCCACCCTCGCCAGCGGCCATGTGCTGCTCAATACCCTGGGCCTGCGCGGCAACCGCGTGACGTTCATGACGCAGTCCGGGCTGCTCACGGTGGAGCGTGACGGCGAGAGCCTGAGTGTGAACATGCCGGCTTTGCCGCCGCTGCCTTTGAAGGAAGTGCCGAAGGACCTGAGCACGGGCTTGGGCCTGAAGCCGCAGGCCTGGCTGGTCAGCGGCAACAACTACCTGGCGGTACTGGCGGAGGCGGATGCCGTTGCCGCACTGGCGCCAGACCTGGCGGCGCTGACCCGGCTCAGCGGCAAGGGCATGATCGTTACGGCGCCTGGCGGCGAGTACGGCGTCGATTTCGTGTCCCGTTATTTCACGCCCGCGCGCGGCATCCTGGAAGACCCGGTCACGGGCGGTGCGCATTGCGTGCTGGTGCCCTACTGGGCCGCGCGGCTGAACAAGACGCGCATGGAAGCGCTGCAGATCTCGGCGCGGCGCGGCCGCTTGCAGACCGAGTTGTTGGGGGAGCGGGTGCGGCTGGGCGGGAAGGTGGTGCCCTATCTGCGCGGCGAGATCGCTATTCCGTAAAGGAAAATGCCGGCGTGTCGAGCACGGCCCATAGTCACGCGTCTTTGGATCGGCGTGCTACGTAGCGGCGCAGAACACTATCCATGCGCGACTGCCAACCTTCACCCGTGGATTTGAAGAAATCCAGAACCTCGCGGCTATAGCGAACCGACACAAGCTGCTTCTTGTTCGGGGATTTCGGTCGGCCGCGCAATTTCTGTATCGGAGCCATCGACTTAAGTTGCTTTGCCGTGAGCGGCTGCGCGTCGGGATCTTCCTTTGCTGCCGCCGTGATCTTCCGGTCCTCCTCGACGGAGGGCATTGCGATGGCTGGTTTTTTAGATGTTTTGGACATAGTGCATTACCTCGCGACGTGTGGCGCGGCGAAGACTGATGATCCTTTGAATCTCGCCGCGCTCGACAAAGGCCACGTAATAGAGGGTGTTGGTTTTCGGAGCAAGTGCGATCAGCCGCAACTCGTCATAGTTGAAGCGTTCATCAACCCATACCAGCGCGGCGTCCCAGTCAAGCTCGCGCGCCAGTGCCAGCGATACGCCGTGCCTGGCCTGGTTGGCAGCGTCTTTGGTCGGGTCGAAGTCGATCCTCACAATTTACTGTAGCTACAGTAAAGAAACCTGTCAATCGGCCTCACCGGTTTTCTGCGTGGGTTCAAGATAGGGGTGAGAATGGCGAACCCCAAGATGGTCGAGCCTGCGGACGCGGTTCAGTCCTTCGCCTTCACCGCACGCCGCTTCTTCGCAGCGGATTTAGCAGGCGCAACTTTTTCGCTCAGCACCTTGCTGACATGCTGCGTGTCTTCCACGTTCTCGAACTGGTCCGAGATGAGTTGGCCGACCTCGCGGTTGATGCGGCGGATAGCGTCGTAGACCATGCCGATGCTGCGGCGCTGCTTCTCGCGCAGCTTGAGCTTGTCGTCTTCCAGCAGGCCGGACTTCTCCAGCGCCTCGAACGGCAGGGCCGCGATGTGCTGGTGGATCTGTTCCACCGAAGTGGCACCGCGATCGACGGCTTCCTGGATGAAGTCCTTGAGCAGTTCCAGCCGCTGCAGCGTTTTCATCCGGTCTCCTTCGAAGTTTCGGTGCGGTGCAGGCAGCAGGGTACCCGGTGACGAAGCGCAGCGAAAGGCGCCGCTGATTACGCGGCCATCCGCAGCGGTTCCAGTTCCGCGGACACCGGCTCTTCGCGCACCGGCCCGGCGCCGCGAGTCGGCAGCGACAGCTTGAAGATGCGCTTCCAGGTGCTCAGGGCCTGGCCCAGGAAGGAGCCGGTGTTGTAGGGCAGGCCGTATTTTTCGCAGATCGCGCGCACTTCCGGCGCGATCTCGGCGTAGCGGTGCGCCGGCAGGTCCGGGAACAGGTGATGCTCGATCTGGAAGCTGAGGTTGCCGCTCATGACGTGCATCAGCCTGCCGCCGCTGAAGTTGGCGGAGCCGAGCAGCTGGCGCACATACCAGTGGCCGCGCGTCTCGTTCTGCAGCACCGATTCGGGGAACTGCTCGACGTCTTCCGGGAAGTGGCCGTTGAAGATCACCGCGCAGGCCCAGACGTTGCGCGCCAGGTTGGCGGCGACATTGCCGACGAACACCAGCGGCGCCATCGGGCCGGCCAGGACCGGATACAGCACATAGTCCTTGGCGAGCTGCTTGCGCATCTTCTTCCACACCGGCTTGAAGTCTTCCTTCAGTTGCGCGGTGGTCTTGGTCTTGTAGATCAGCACTTCCTCGATCTTCAGGTTCTGCACCGCGACGAAATGCTGGAAGAAGGTGTGCAGCAGCACCGTCAGCGGCACATTGGCCAGGAAGCGCGGCTCCCACTTCTGCCTGGTCGACATGCGCAGCAGGCCATAGCCGACGTCATGGTCGCGGTTGAGCACATTGGTGTAGGTGTGGTGCTCGACGTTGTGGGTCTGCTTCCAGTTCTTTGCAGTGTCGGCGGAATCCCAGTCGAAGTTCTTGGAATTCAGCGCGGGATCGCCCATCCAGTCGTACTGGCCATGCATTACGTTGTGGCCGATTTCCATGTTGTCGAGGATCTTCGACACGGACAGCGCGGCGACGCCCAGCGGCCAGGTCGGCGGGATCATCATCATCACGCGGCCGCCCACTTCCAGCCGGCGCTGGCGCCTGACCAGGCCGCGGATGTAGTTGGCGTCGCGCTCGCCCAGGTCGGCGCGCACGCGGTTGCGGATAAGGTCGAACTCGGCGCCGATGGCGGCGAACTGTTCGGTGCTCAGCTTGCTGAAGTTGCTCATGGGAATCTCGCTCTCAATCAATGAATGGGGGCTTAGAGATCCAGCGTCACGGTGCCGACCGGCACGCTGACGCAGATCTGGATGTCTTCGTCGCCGCTGTCGCTGAGCTGCCCGGTGCGGGTGTCGCGCACCTGGCCGGACAGCTTGCGGCAGGTGCAGGTGTGGCAGATGCCCATGCGGCAGCCGGCTTCCGGCCGCAGCCCCGCGGCTTCGGCCTGGTCGAGCAGGGTGGCGCCGTTGTTGGCGGCCAGGCGCTCGCTGCGGGCGAAGCGCACGTCGCCTTCGGCGTTGGTGCTGTCGATCAGCGGCGCCGTCGCGGTGAAATTCTCCAGGTGCAGGCGTTCGCCGATGCCGTCTTCGGCCCACACTTTCTGCACCGCCTTCATCATGCCGGGCGGGCCGCACAGGAAGGCCGTGGCCTCGGCGTAGTCGGGCACGGCGGTGGCCAGTTGTTCGCGATGGAACAGGCCCTGCAGCTCGCCGCACTGCTCGCTTTCCGTGAAGGCGCGCAGCAATTCCACGTTCGGGCAGCGGGCGGCGATGGCGGCCAATTCGGCGGCGTAGATCAGGTCTTTCGCGGCATTGGAGTAGTGCAGGAAAGTGATGCGGCCGGTGTAGCCCTCGTCGCACAGGGTGCGCAGCATCGCCATCACCGGGGTGATGCCGCTGCCGCCGCTGATCAGCAGCAGGCGCTGGGGGCGTTGTTCCGGCAGGGCGAAGGAGCCGTCGGCCTGCGACAGGGTCACAACCATGCCGGGACGGGCCTGGTCACGCAGGAATTTCGAGACGAAGCCGGTCGGATGGGCCTTGGTGGTCAGCTCGATATGCTCCTTGCCGGCATGCACCGAGTTGGCGGGCGAATAGCAGCGGGTGCGGCGCACGCCGTCGATTTCGACGGTCAGGCGCACGAACTGGCCGGCGCGGAAGCCCTGCCAGTTGCTGTTGGGGCGCAGCGTCAGCGTCACGCTGTCGGCTGTCTGGTGGCGCACCGCGGTGATCTCGGCGCGCACTTCATGGACCGACCAGGTCGGATCGAACAGTTCCAGATAGCGGTCCACGCTATGCGGCGCGGCCATTGCGGCAGCCACGCGGGAGCTCAGGACGCGGCGTAAGCCGGTGCTGAGAAAGCGGGTGCGAGGGCTGGTGGCGATCATCGGCGGCTCAGGTTGTGAACAAGTGTGCACAGTTTGCCCGGGTCAAAAAAGAAAGTCAACACTTGTACACTGAAATTATTGAGTCGATAATGAAAACGGCAGAAAGCGTATATAGATCAAGGGGTGTATAGTGTTAACAGATGTTCTTGACCCGAGTTTATTCGTGCCCATCCGCGAGGATTCCCCCCCCAGCGCCGCTTCCGAACGGGAGGAGCCGGGTGCGCGCGGCTCGCGCAAGCAGCGCACCCGTGATGCCCTGCTGGAGGCCGCGCTGCGGCTGATGCGCGAGGGGCGCAGCTTCACCGGCCTGAGCCTGCGCGAAGTGACGCGTGAGGCCGGTGTGGTACCCACCGCTTTCTACCGCCACTTCCGCGGCATGGATGAACTGGGGCTGGCCCTGGTGGAAGAGGGTGGGGTGACCCTGCGCCGCCTGCTGCGCGAGGCGCGGCGCAACGACATCCAGTTCACCGACATGATTCGCGGCTCGGTGCTGGTGTACAAGCGTTACGTCGAGGACAACCGCCTGCAGTTCCTGTTCATTGCCGGCGAGCGTGCCGGCGGCTCGCCGCAGATCCGCGAGGCGATCCGCCGCGAGGTGACGCATTTCACCAACGAGATGGCGCAGGATCTGCGCGGCCTCAAGGCTTTTCCCGGCCTGTCCACCAGCACCTTGCAGATGATCTGCGGCCTGGTGGTGAACTGCATGCTCAACGCCGCCATCGACATCCTCGACCTGCCGCCGAACCAGCCGCAGCAGGAGCAGGAACTGGTGGACAACTTCGTGCGCCAGGTGCGCATCATTTTCCTGGGCGCGCTGCAGTGGAAGGAAAAGCCGGGTGGGTAGTCCAGGGCAAAAAAATTAAAAGCGGTCTCGCGCAAAGACGCAAAGAAAAGCGCTTTTCCCCCGCGGCTTTGCGCGAGATGCCTTTCTTTTAGCCCCGTGCCGGCAAGCTCAGGCTGACCCGCAAGCCGCCGCCTTCGCGATTGGCCAGCACGATGCGCCCGCCGTGGGCTTCGACGATTTCCCGCGCCAGGGCCAGGCCCAGACCGGTGCCGCTGCGCTTGGTGGAATAGAACGGCAGCAGTGCGTTGGCCAGCACCTGCTCGCTCATGCCGCTGCCGCGATCCCGCACTTCGATGCGCCACTCCGCGCCCGGGTGCAGGATCTCGATCTCGACGTGTTCCGCCGCGCCGCCGGATTCGTGCGCATTTTTCAGCAGATTGATCAGCACCTGTTCGATCTGGGTGCGATCGAACCAGGCTTCGCTTTCCGGCAAGGCGCCGACCAGGCGGAAGCTGCGCTGACTCTCCAGCGCATCGAGAAACGGCCCCCAGGAGACGCGCTCCGGCGCCGGGGTCGGCAGCTTAGCGAAGCTGGCGTAGCCGTCGATGAACAGGTGCAGATGCCTGGCGCGCTCGCTGATGGTGGCGAATACCGCCGGCAGGCGCTCCACATCGCCGCGCCGCGCCAGTTCGGCGCCGGAGTGCGCCATCGAGGAAATCGGCGCCAGTGAATTGTTCAGCTCATGGCTGATGACGCGGATCACCTTCTTCCAGGTCGCCACCTCCTGGCGCGACAGCTCGCGCGTCATGCGCCGCACCAGGTACAGGCGATGCGGCCGCCCTTGCAGGCGGAAGCCGCGCTGCGACAGATGAAAGGTTTCCTCGACGCCTTCCAGCTCCAGCGAAAACAGTGCGTCCTCGCCGCCCTTCAAGGCATCGCGCAGTTGCGGCGGGCATCCGCCCAGCACCGTGCCGAAATCCAGGCCGATCAGGCTGCGCCCTTCGTTGAACAGATGGCGCGAGGCCAGATTGGCGTAGGCCACGCGCTCGTGCAGATCGACCAGCACCAGCGCCACCGGTGTGTTTTGTACCACCGTATCGAGCAGCAGTTCGCGCTGCACCAGATGCTGGCGCTGCTCCCGCAATACCTGGCCGAGCTGGTTGTGCATGCGCGCCAGATCGCCGAATTCGTCGCCCCTCGTGGCCGATAGCGAAAAGCTGAAATCGCTGTCGCGATAGCTGGCTACCGCGCCTTCCAGCGCGCGCAACAGGCGCGTCACCGGATCGCTCAGGCGTTGCCCGAACCACAGCGCAAAGAACAGGATGATGGCGCTGGTCAGCGGAACGACCACATAGGCGCTGTGGATGGTGTGGGTCAGCACCACACCCAGTACCGCGCCCGCCGCTGCGGTTGCGGCGAGCAGCAGACTCAGCTTGCCTTCGAGAGTAAACGGTCGCATCGGCCTTGGATGATTGTGGTGGTGCTGCGGCAATTGTGGCGCAGCCGTCGAATCGCGGCGAATTGATGACAGGCCTAGGGCCTGTCATCAATCACTTTGGTCGCTGCGACGGAGGTCATTTTTACGCAGTGCAAGTCGGACAGGGCGCGGCATGGTGATTCCATGGTGCGCCCTGGCCGGCGCAGCAATGCGTAAAAATGGCCCCGTCCCGAAGGGTTGCGCCCAAAATCGCGCCAGGCTGAGTTGTCAGCCCCGGCCATGGAATCACCATGGCCGGTGCCTGCCGCCTTGCCTGACGCGATTTTGGACTGCAACGCAGCGATCAAAGTGATTGATGACAGGCCCTAGCCTTCCGGCGCCGCCAGTCCGAACTTCTCCATGCGACGGTACAGCGCCTGGCGGCTCAATCCCAGCGCCTGCGCGGCCCGGCTGACCACGCCCGAAGCGGCCTTCAAGGCGGTTTCGATCTGCTCGCGGTCCGGCTCGTTGCTGGCGCCGGGCGCGATGCGCCGTGCCGGCAGGTTGAGGTCGCTGCGATCGATCACACCATCGCGGCACAGCAGACGCGCCCGCTCCAGCACGTTCTTCAATTCGCGCACGTTGCCCGGCCAGGGATAGCCCAGCAGCGCTTCCCGCGCCTCGTCGGAAAGCCTGGCGGCGCCGCCGAGGAAATGTTCGGCCAGCGGCAGGATGTCGTCCGGCCGTTCGGCCAGCGGCGGCAGGGCGATCTCGATGACGTTGAGCCGATAGTAGAGATCTTCACGGAAACTGCCGGCGACGATCATCTCCGCCAGTTTCGAGTTGGTGGCGCTGAGCAGGCGCACTTTCACCTTGCGCGTGCGCGAGGAACCCAGCCGCTCGAACTCGCCGGTTTCCAGCACCCGCAACAGCTTCACCTGGCTGGCCAGCGGCAGGTTGCCGATCTCGTCAAGAAACAGGGTGCCGCCATGCGCCAGTTCAAAGCGGCCTTCGCGCATGCGCGTCGCCCCGGTATAGGCGCCGGCTTCAGCGCCGAACAACTCTGCTTCCACCAGATCATGCGGCAGCGCGCCGCAGTTGACCGCGACGAAGGGGCCATCCTTGACCGCCGAATTGGCGTGGACGATGCCGGCGATCAGTTCCTTGCCGGCGCCGTTGGGGCCGGTGATCAATACCGGCGCATCGGCGCGGGCCACCTGACAGGCCAGTTCCACCACCCGCTCCATCGCGGTCGAGCCGTAGATCAGACCGCGCAGCTCGTAGCGTCCGGCAAGCTGCTCGCGGCGCCTGCGCCGCTCCTGCCGGTAGCGCGCGGCATCGCGCGCGCTTTCCGCCAGCTCCAGCAGATTTTCCACTGTTGCCAGCAGGCGATGATCGTCCCAGGGCTTGGCCAGGTAGTCGGCGGCACCGGCCTTGACCAGCTCCACCGCCGTCTCCAGATGGGTCCAGGCGGTGAGCAGGATCACCGGCAGGTCGGGATGGGCGGCGCGCAGCGCTCGGAACAGTTCCGCGCCTTCCGCGCCCGAGGTGGTATCGGCGCTGAAGTTCATGTCCTGCACCACCAGGTCGATGCGCTCGCGCGCCAGCAGCGCCAGCCCGTCCTGCGGCGTATGCGCCACGTGGGCGCGGATCTCGCGCAGCGAGAACAGCAGGGAAAGCGCTTCTCCCACCACGGGGTTGTCGTCGATGATCAGAACTGTGCGCATGTCGTTCAGTAGTTGTTGGAAAAGATGGCGGCGATGCGTGTCAGGCGCACCGCCGCCATCCTATTCTGTGCGAACGCCTGCTGCGCTGCTTCAGGCGGCCCGTGTCGCCAGCGCGGGCGGAATCGAAGCGGCGCGCAATGCCGGCCACAGCACCGCGAACTGGCCGAGCAGCACCACTGCGACAGCCGGGATCAGCACGTAAGCCGCGCCGATGCGCTCCATCTCGAAGCTGGTCACCATCCACAGGTTCAGCCCCAGCGCCAGCGCCACGCCCGCTACGGCGCCCACCGTCGCGATCATCACGTTTTCGGTCTGGAAATAGGCCAGGATGGCGCGCCGGGTCGCGCCGAGGGCGCGGCGCACGCCGATCTGCCGCCGGCGCTGCGTGACCCAGAAACTGGTCAGGCCGACGATGCCGAAGGCGGTGACCGCCAGCAGGGCGGTGCAGACCACGCCGAGAATGATGGCCAGGCCGCGGTCGTCGCGATAGGCCTTGGCGCGCACCTCCGAAAATGACTTGACGCTATTCAGCACTCGCGCGCGGCTGACTTCGTACAGTTTGTCCTGTGCCGCTTTCATCACGGCGTCGAGCTGGCCCGGCTGGACGCGCACCACCATGGGATAACCGGACGACAGGTAGTGGTAAGGCCACAGCATGGAGTTTTCGACGAACGGGCTGGCCCAGCTTGAGCCGGACACCCAGGGGGTCTGCATCCTGTCGACGATGCCGATGATGGTCGCCGGCTTGTCCTCGCCATAGACCGCCTTGCCCAGAGCGGACTGGTTCGGGAACAGCTTTTCGGCCAGCGCCCTGGTGACGATGATCACCGATGGCGAGACCGGATCGTTGTCGCGCAGCTCGCCGACTTCGTCGGCACTGAAATTGCGCCCTGCGATCAGCTTCAGCCCCAGGGCGTTCAACGTATGCTCATCGCCGAAATACAGCGCGGTGTGGGCATTGGAATGTTTTTGGTTCGGGGTCAACGAAACCCCGTTGCTCCAGCCATTGCCATCCATCGGAACGCTGTTGCTGGCATAGGCATCGACCACGCCCGGCAGGCCGCGCAAGGCGGCGAGATCGCTCTCCAGGAGGGCCTTGGAGTCCTGCGGCTGGCCGACCCATTGGTTGGTCATGATGAAGATATTGGCCTCGTCGATGCCGCTCGGCCTGGACATCAGGTTCAAGCGTTGCTCGATGATGAAGCCGGCGTTGCCCAGGATCGCCAGGGTCACCGCCATCTGCAGGCTGATCAGGAAGGCGCCTACCTTGTTGCGGCGCATCGCGGAAAGTATCGGACGGATATGCATAAGGGTTTTCTCAATTGGCCTTGAGCTGCCAGGCGGGCTGTACCTGGATGGCGCGCCAGGTTGGATAGAGTCCGGCGAGAATCGCGGCTATTACGGCCAGAGCAACGGCGATCGCCACATCGGTGAAATCCAGATGGGTCAGGTGGGTGGCGTCCTTGCTCAGCACCGCCCGCGCGCCAAGCAGACCGGCGGCGGTCAGCGCCAGGCCGAGCAGGCCGCCGGCGAAACCGATCACTCCGGTTTCCACCAAGCACTGCGCGAACACGGCGCGGCGGTTGGCGCCCAGGGCCCGCCGTATGCCGGTTTCCGCGGCGCGGCTCATGAACTTGGCCAGCATCAGGCCGACGGCGTTGACCAGGCAGACGAACAGGAAGCTGAACGAGACCACCACCAGGATGCGCGACTCGTCGGACACCACGTGTTGGTATTGCAGCCATTGGCGTGCGTTGCGCAGGCGGGTCACTGGCGCCCAGTGAAAACGGCCGTTGCGATGCTGCTCCGCAGCATAGTTGTCGAGAAAGGCCTTGTAGCGCTGCTCGGCGCCCGCATCGGGTAATTGCGCCCAGAACTGTATCCATACGCATTCCGAGGCCAGGTGCCCTTCCCAGCCGGGATCGGGGGCCTTGTCGAAGGCGCATTCGTTATTGCCCCATAGGGGCATCTGCTGGTCGATGGCGCGGCTGAACGGCAGGAATACGCTCTCGATTTCGCCGAACTTGTCATTCACCACATCGTAGACGCGCGGTTGCGGCGTCCACTGATCGAGCACGCCGACAATGCGGTAGTCGTGGTTGTCGAGATTGATGGTTTTGCCGACGCTGTTGGCGCCGCCGAACAGCTTGTCATCGAGCTTGCTGTCGATGACGATGACATCGCTGCGCGCCTGGTCCTCGTTTGCGCCCCAGGGTCCGCCGTATTTGAACGGCACGTCGAACATGGAGAAGAAGTCGGCGTAAGTGGCGCGCGCTTCGACCTTGAACGGCCGCAGCTGCGGATCGGTCGGCGTCAGCGCGAAGCCGGTCGGATACATCGCGGCCTGGCGTGGCGCGGCGTGCGCCTGCATCAGCGCCCGGGCATCGGTATAGCTGAGCATGTCCGGCGGCTCACCGTCCTTCTTGGCATGGTCCGGTCCGATGTTGTCGATCTGCGGCACGAACAGCTGCGACGACTTCAGCGGGATCGGATCGCCGGACATGGCCCGGAAGATGGTCAGCATGGTCATCGAGGCGCCGATGCCCAGGCCGATGGCGAGAATCATCAGCCCGGTCAGCGCCGGATTGCGGCGCAGGCTGCGCAGCGCCAGCCAGACGTAGTAGCGAAACATCAGCGATATCTCCCTGGAGTTGTGATGAGCGGAGGCAGGCAGCCATCCTTTGCTTGCGGGAAGCGACCCCGCGCCGACCGGGTTGTTGCGCTGCCGCGCCGGAGAATTTTCATTGCGGCGCCAGATGGTGGTCGTAGCTGATCACGCGAGTGAGCTGCCATGTGCCGTTGTCGTTGCGCCAGATGTGGATGAACTTGGCGAGGCCGTCGCAGCGCCCCGTGGCAAGCTCGCAAAAGCGATGGTCGCCCGTCTCGATCGCGCCGAAGTCCTTGATCGGAAAAACCTCGAGCGTTCCCGCGACCAGTTGCCGATGCACACTGCCGCAGATGTTCTTTTTGACGCTGTCGACGAGCTTCTGCCGCGATCGCATCAGGCCGCCCCGGTCGTGATAGAACTCCACATCTTTGGCCACCAGACTGCCGAATTTTTTCAGGTCGCAGTCGTTGTAGGCGCCGAACAGTTCACCGTCCAGCGATGCGACGGTATCGAAAAGCGGATCCGCTGCCGCAGCGACCGGCTGCCCCGCGGCGTCGGCTGTCACGACGGGCGCTGCATGATGGTCATAGCTGAGCACCCGCGTCATGCGCCAGGCGCTGCCCTGCTGGTGCCACACCATGGCGAATCGGGCGAGCCCTTCGCATTGATTCGTGCCGGTCTGGCAGAAACGATGCTCGCCGATCTCGACGGCACCGTAGCCCTTGATCGGATAAACCTCCAGTGTTCCCTCGACCAGTTCCCGCCGCACCTTGCCGCAGATGTACTTGCGGGTGTTGTCGAGCACCTTCTGCCGTGTCCACGTCACGCCGCCATGGTCGTGATAAAACTCCACGTCGGGTACGAAGAAGGCACCAAACTTGTTCAGATCGCAGGCGTTGTAGGCATCGAACACGGTGCTGTCCAGCGTGGCGATGGTCGTGTACAGGGGATCGGGAGCCGCCGACAGCGGTTGCGCTGCGTTGTCCGCGCCAGCCAGGGGCGCGGCCAACGCCAGCAGCATGGGCCATATGAACAATCGCATGGTTTCGCCCTATGCCGTGGCCTGGTTGCGCGCCGCGGCATTGACGCCATGGAAGCGCGGTTCCTCGGTCAGGTCCACCACCTGGCCGTCGATGATGTGCACGTTGCGCTGCGCCCGCACCGCCAGTTCCGGATCGTGTGTCACCATGACGATGGTGGCGCCGTCGCGATGGATGCTTTCGAGCAGTTCCATCACGCCGCGCGCCATCTGCGTATCGAGGTTGCCGGTGGGCTCGTCCGCCAGCAGCAGGCGCGGGCTGCCGGCCAGCGCGCGCGCAATGGCCACGCGCTGCTGCTGGCCGCCGGAGAGTTCGGCCGGATAGTGCCTGGCCCGCGCCGACAGGCCGACCCGCTCCAGCGCCTCGCCGATGCGCTGCTTGCGTTCGCCGGCGGCCATGCGCCGGTAACGCAGGGGCACGTCGATGTTGTCGAACACGTTGAGATCGGGAATCAGGTTGAAGGCCTGGAAAATGAAGCCGATCTTCTCGTTGCGGATGCGCGAGCGCGCATCGTCGCCGAGCTTACTGACGTCTTCGCCGTCGAGCAGGTATTGCCCGCTGCTGGGAGTTTCCAGCAGTCCGGTGACGTTGAGGAAGGTGGTCTTGCCCGAGCCTGAGGGGCCGGTGACGGCGACGAACTCGCCTTCGCGCACGTTCAGGGACAGATCGCGCAGGGCGTAGGTCTCCACCACTTCGGTGCGGTAGACCTTGGCCAGATGGGTCATTTTCAGCATGTGGTCAATCCCTTGTGCAGATGTTCCGGAGCGGCGGGCTGCGCCACCGTGATCGGGTGCGCGGACTCGCCCGCAGGGTATTCGCTTCGCGCCGCAAGGCGCCACTGCGGCGACTCAATGGTTTGCTGCGGCGGAGCGGCGAGCTGCGCCAGGTATTGCGCCGGTGCCGGCTGACCGGCGATCAACGCGCAGACAAACATCGCGTGCGCCGCCGCGGCCGTGGCCATGCCCGCGGCGGGAACCTTCCATCCGTTGTTGCTCATGCCTTTCTTGCTGATGTTCATGAATGTCTCCTTGTGCTGCATTGCTATCCGCTGATTCAGTGAATCGACAGGCGCCGCGGCTCAGCGGCTGATCACCACACTTGGCGCGCTGTTGAAAATATCGGTGCCGGAAGTGACGATGCGCTCCCCCGGCTGCAAGCCCTCCAGAATCTCCACTGTGGACAGGCTGCTGGCGCCGGCCTGAATGGCGCGCCGCTGGGCCACGCCGTCCTTGACGACATAGGCGAAGTGGCCGCCTTCCGTATCCAGCCAGGAGCCGCGCGCCACCATCAGCACATCCTTGCGCTGATCCAGCACCACGCGCACCGACAGCCGCTGGTTCTGGCGCAGGCCTTCCGGTGTGCCGCCGGCGAAGCGCACCCGCGCCGCCACTTCGCCGTTGACCACTTCCGGCGAGACCGCACTGACCGTGCCGTCCCAGTTGTGATCCGCGCCGCTGATCTGCGCCGGCATCGCCACCGCCAGATCGCGCGCCAGGCTTTCCGGCACCTTCATTTCCAGTTCGAGGGCGCTGAGGTCGATGACTGTCAGCAGCGGCGCGTCGCGAGCCACGCTGGCGCGCTCGGTGCTCAACAGCTGTCCGATCTGGCCGGTGACCGGAGAGCGCAGGGCCAGCGCATCCACCTGCCGCTGCAGATCGGCCACCAGCAAGCGCTCGCGGTCGCGCGCCAGTTTTTTGCTCTGCACGTCGAAGCGCAGTTGCTCCGGCTCCAGCTGCAACTCCTTGCGCGCATGCTCCAGGTCGAAGTTGGACTTTTCCAGCGCATCCTTGGCGCGCAGCAGCGACAGCTCCGAATACGCGCCTTCCTGATAAGCCTTGTCGCTGCGCTGCACTTCGCGCTCTGCGGTGTGCTGGTCGACCTGGGAGCGGTCGAAGTTTTCCTGTACCGTCATCTGCTGCTTGCGCGCATCGAGCTGCGCGCGTTGGTAGTCGACCTCGAAGCCGCCCAGCGCGGCCTGTTCCTGGGCCAGCTTGCTGCTCAGGTCCGGGCTGTCGATGTTCGCCACCACGTCGTTCTGCCGCACCTTGTCGCCGGCATGCACCTTCAGCGTCAGGGTGCCGGCGGACGGCGCGTACAGCGTCGGGCTGACGGCGGCGACCACCTGGGCTTCGGCGGCGATGTCGCGGGTGAAGTCGCCGCGCTCGACGGTGGCGAAGGCCAGCCGTCCCGCGCTGACCGAAGCCTGCGCCGAGAACAGCCGCGCGATGCCCGGCGCCGCCACGGCGATCAGCCCCAGCGCCAGCACGGCGGCCGCGATCCAGATCCAGGGCGCACGGCGGCGCTGGTTTTGCGCGGTCGCCAGCGGAACATCCTGGGCTGAGGTGTCACGAAACATTGCAGGGCCTCCGGGCCGTGTGGGACATCGATTGGGACTTGAAGGCGCAAGCCCCGTGCCGGGTGAGATATTCAATCAAAGCATTGATATTGAACATGTTTATTTCTTCGCCTCGCTGCGGACAGTGTCCGCGGACAGGCCGCCGGACACTGCGGACGGAGTGTCCGCGGCGCCGCTGCGCGCCAGGAATCCGTCGATGGCGCCGAGGTCGGCCTCGCTGAGCCGCCCGGCGAGCTGCTTCAGGGTCAGCGAATTGGTCAGGTAGTCGTAGCGCGACTGGTAGTAGCTGCGCAGCGCGTCGTAGTAGTTGGTTTGCGCCTGCAGCAGCGACAGCTCGGTGCGGGTGCCGACTTCCAGGGCGGCGCGGTTGGCGTCGACGGCGGCCTGGTTGGAGTCCGCCGCCTGCCGGTCGCTACGGATTTTCTCGATGCCGGAGACCACACCGCGATACGCCGCATGGGTCTGGCGCTCGACATCGCGGCGCTTGCCCTCGTACTGCGCGCGCAACTGCTGGTAGGTGTTGCGCGCCTGGCGCACCAGCGAAGCCACCGTGCCGCCTTGGAACAGCGGCCAGTCCACCACCACGCCGACGCGATCATCGCGCTCGTCGCTGCCGATCTGGCTGGAATAGTCGTAGCGGTTGACCGAACCTTGCAGCGACAGCGTCGGCAAGGCCCTGGCGCGGTTGGCGCTGATGTCGCGCTGGGCCGCCTGTGCCTGCAGGTCGGCGGCGCTGAGCGCGTAGTTGTCCTGTAGGGCGGTCTGCACCCAGTCCTCGGGCCGCGCCGGCTCCGGCTGCACCAGCGGTATCTCTTCCTGCAAGGGCGCGATCGCCTGCGTCTCGCGCGCGGTCAACTCGCCCAGCGCGCGGCGCGCATCGTCCAGCGCCGATGCGGCGTCGATCACGCTGGCGCCGGTGACGTCGTAGAAGGACTGCGCCTCCTTCACATCGGTCTGCGGCGACAAACCATTCTCGACGCGCTTTTGCGCCTGCCGCAGCATCTCGCCGTAAGCCTCGCGCTCCAACTGGTTGGTGCGCAGCGTGTCTTCCGCCGCCAGCACGCCGAAATAGGCCGTGGCGACGCGCAGGATCAGACTCTGCTGCGCGTCGCGGTAGCTGGCCTCGGCCTCGGCCACCTGCAAGTTGGCTTCCGCCAGTTTGTGAAACGACTGGAAACTCCAGATCTGCTGGTTCAGGGTCAGCGCGTAGACGGCGCTGTTGCCGAACACCACGCCGCCGGCGGAAACCTGCGGCGCGCTGGAGCCCGCAATCGAAACCGTGGAATTGTCGCCGCCGTCGCTGCTGATGCGGTCGCGCGCGAAATTGGCGTTGGCATCGAGCTGCGGCAGGAACGCGGCAAGCGCCTGCGGCCGCGCCTCGACGGCCGCGCCGCGCTGGTACAGCGCCGCCTCCAGGGTGGTGTCCTGGGCCTGCGCCTGATGGTAGGCATCGAGCAGATCGTTGGCGCAGACCGCTCCCGGCGCCGCCCATACCGCGCAAGCCAAACCACTGATCACCCGCTTCCGCATGTGCCGCTCCGCAGTCTGTCGTGAGAGGGAGGGAGCAACCGCGATGCCAAGTGTTTAGTGACTGATTTACAAGAGTATTTTCAGAAAAAATGGCGCGCCGGAGTGTCCGCGGACAGCGTCCCGGACAGCGTGGACAATGCGCTCAGTGGCCGAAGCCGGCGACGATGTCCTGGAATTCGCGCACGCTGCCGGCGGCGAGGGCGCGCTGCGCCTGGCGGCGCAGTTCCGCCACGTTCGAGTCGATGATGATGCGCTTCACTTCCAGCACGCTGGCCGGATGCATCGAGAACTCGGTCAGGCCCAGGCCCAGCAGCAGGCGCGTGTGGCGCGGGTCGCCGGCCATTTCGCCGCACATCGCCACCGGTACGCCGGAGCGCTCGCCGGCCTCGATGGTGAGGCGGATCAGGCGCAGCACCGCCGGGTGTAGCGGGTCGTAGAGGTAGTTCACTTCCTCGTCGACGCGATCGATCGCCAGCGTGTACTGGATCAGGTCGTTGGTGCCGATGGAGAAGAAGCGCGCGTGCCGCGCCAGCAGGGGCGCCGCCAGCGCTGCCGCCGGCACCTCGATCATGGCGCCCACCGGCACGTCGTCGGCCACTGCCTGGCCTTCGCTGCGCAGCTGCTCGGTGACGGCGACGATGATCTGCTGCGCCTGGCGGAACTCCTGCACGCTGGAGATCATCGGCAGCATGATCTGCATGGCGCCATGGGCGGAAGCGCGCAGCAGCGCCCGCAGCTGGGTGCGGAACAGCTCCGGTTCCTTCAGGCACAGGCGGATGGCGCGCAGGCCCAGGGCCGGATTGTTCGGCGTCGGCCCGAGGCGGCTGCCGGAATCGACTTGCTTGTCGGCGCCGAGGTCGAGGGTGCGGATGGTGATGGGGCCTTTCACCGCCGCCACCACGCGTGAATAGGCCTGGTACTGCTCCTCCTCGCCCGGCAGGTCGCGCCGGTTCATGTAGAGGAACTCGGTGCGGTACAGGCCCACGCCCTCGGCGCCGAGGTCGGCGGCGTGCACCGCGTCCTCGCTCATCTCGATGTTGGCGAGCAGCTTGATCTTGACGCCGTCGCGCGAGATCGCCGGCTTGTCGCGCAGCTGCGACAGGGCGGCGCGGTCGGCCTGCTGGCGCGCGCGCTTGGCCTGGAAGAAATCCAGCGCCTGCGTGTCCGGATCGGCCAGGGCGTGGCCCAGGTCGCCGTCAACGATCACCACCTCGCCCTCGCGCAGCAGGCGCCGCGCGTTATGCAGGCCGACGATGGTGGGGATGCTGAAGCTGCGCGCCAGGATCGCGGTGTGCGACAGCGGGCCGCCGTACTCGGTGATGAAGGCCGCCACGCCCTGCTGCGACAGCAGGATGATGTCGGCCGGAGTGACATCGTCGGCGACGATCACCGGCGGCTCGGCCTGCTCCGCGCGCTGCGACGGTACCCCCTTCTCCTGCTTCAGCAGGATGCGCAGGATGCGCGCGGAGACGTGCTGCACGTCGTCCTTGCGCGAGCGCAGATAGGGGTCTTCCATCTGCTCGAACACTGCCGTCAGCGCATCGCGCTGCTTCTTCAGCGCCGCCTCGGCGTTGCACTGCGCGCTGCGGATCAGCGCCACCACCGCCTCGGTCAGCGAGCGATCGTCGAGCATCAGCAAGTGAGTGTCGATGAAGGCCGCGATCTCGCCCGGCGCGCCGCCCGGAATCTGCGAGCGGATCTGCCGCAGCTGTTCTTTGGCGCGCCGCTGCGCGCCGAAGAAGCGCGTCACCTCATGCTCGATCTCGGCTGGCGGCAGCGTGTATTCGGGAATCTCCAGGTCGCCGCCGTGCAGGCGCTGCACCCGGCCGATGCCGATGCCTCGGGACACGCCGATGCCGCTGAGCCACAGGCTCATGTGGTTTCCCGGCCGCTGCTGGCCTGCTTTATCCCTGACTCAACCACACCCGTTCGTCCCGAGTGCGTTGCGCAGCAAAGTGTATCGAGGGATAGCGCAGCGCTGGCCCCTCGATAGGTCCGCTGCGCGGACACTCGGGGCGAACGGAGTTCAGTGTGGCGTCTGGGAGTCACGAATCCTACGCTTCCTCTTCGAACCGGTTCGCCACCAGCGCGGCCAGCGCTTCCAGCGCCTCGGCGGCGTCGGGCCCCTGCGCCACCAGGGTGATGTGGCTGCCCTGGGCGGCCGCAAGCATCATCACGCCCATGATGCTTTTGCCGCTGACCTCACGGCCGTCCTTGCGCACCAGCACCTCGCTCTGGTGCTTCGCCGCCAGCGTCACCAGCTTGGCGGCGGCGCGCGCGTGCAGGCCCAGGCGGTTGACGATGGTGACGGTCTTTTCGATCGGCTTGTATTCGCTGCTCTTGTCCATTTTCTTTAGTCTTTTATCCCTTGTTGGCGGGCGTGGGGCAGACCACCACGCCGCGTTGTCCGCCCTCGACCGCGGCGCGGGTCATCGTCGCCAGATCGAGCTGCGGGTAATTGAAGATCTTCACCAGCATCGGCAGATTGATGCCGGCCACCACCGCGGTGCGCGGCATTTCGGCCAGGCGGTTGGCGATATTGCTGGGGGTGGAACCGAAAGCGTCGGTGAGCAGCAGCACGCCGCCGCCGCGGTCGAGCCGCTCGATCATGCGCCGTCCCTGCAGCAGCAGCACATCGGTGGCCTGCACCCGCCGCACTTCCAGCACGTCGGTCGGCAGCGGCAGCGGGCCGATCATGTCGCTCATCGTTTCGAGCAGGAAGTGGCCGAGCTTGCCGTGCGTCACCAGCAGCACGCCGACCGCCGCGCCGCCCTTCGCCTCGCCCGTTTTCACAGGCCCAGCTCGCGGTGCTTGGCGGTGACCTGGCCGAAGCGGCCCTGGAACGAGGCGGCCAGCTGCTCCACCATGTAGACCGAGCGGTGCTGGCCGCCGGTGCAGCCGATCGCCACGGTGACGTAGCTGCGGTCCTGCTGCTGGAACGCCGGCAGCCAGTGCGCCAGGAAACTGCGGATGTCGTCGAGCAGCGCCC
>Ga0302314_10002447_pt1 | contig 34343 bp, 30 predicted proteins | sample III_Palsa_N2_3_FD_200533 | JGI IMG/M metagenome (GOLD analysis project Ga0302314, IMG submission 200533) | Peat permafrost microbial communities from Stordalen Mire near Abisko, Sweden - III_Palsa_N2_3 | ecosystem: Environmental > Terrestrial > Soil > Palsa > Peat permafrost | place: Sweden...
ACGCCCGCGCGCTCGGAGGCCGGGACCTCCATACCCTCCTGGCCACAGCCGCTGAAGGAGTCGTCGGGCTCGTTCATCGGGCTGATCTGGTCGAGGTCCACGCCTTCGGAGGCGAAGTGCGCGACGATCGTCGCGATATACGTGCCGTACGCGGCGTCGTCCGAGGTGTTGATCTCCCCGGCGCAGTTGTCGCCGTTGGTCGTGTACTCGCTCGGCGCGCTGTTGACGAAGCCGATCAGGTCGGGCACGCCATCGGACGCCGCGGCCTTGAGGAAGTACTGGCCGCCCGGATCGTTCGACCAGTCGTAGCTACCGGACGAGGTCAGGAAGGTCTCGGGAGCCCGGGCCGCGACCGAGACGCCGACCCCGCCACCGCCTATGTTGTAACGGTACTGACTCAGGTCGATGCCGCTGGTGGTGAACAGATCGGCGGCGACCTGGGCCTGCACGGAGGTGGAGAAGTTCGTCAGGTCGTTCACCCACCAGGCACCGGAGGCGCCGAAGCCCGCGATCGTCTGGGCCGGAGCCGTGACGATCGCGCTCGACGAGGCGGCCTCGGCCGTACTCGGCGCGATCGCGGTGGCCCCGGCGGACGCGGCCAGCAGCGTCGCCGCGGTCAGCAGCGGTGGGAGTAGTTTGCGCGGACGTGTCCGGGTTCGCATCGTTGAGCACCCCTTAATTCGGGCGTAAAATATCTCTCGCGGAAGTTAGATCTCCTTCACTTGGCTGTCAAGAGTCCGTGCTAAGGGCGCAGGCGGCTAGGCTGACGGGATGTCGGTCCGCGGACCGGTCGGCAATGCTTTGGCTTGAGCAGTATGGAGACGGGTGGATATGCGCTGGGGAGCGGGTTCGGTCTCAGGGGACATGACTCGCACCGCGGTGCTCGCCGTCCTGGCCCGGCAGGGCTCGATGAGCCGCGCGGAGATCGCCGAGCGGCTCGAACTGAGCCCGGCGACGATCACCACGATCACGAGGCGGCTGATCGGCGAGGGGCTGATCGCCGAGAACGTGCCGCGCACCTCGCGGACCGGACGTCCGTCGATCCCGCTGGAACTGGTGCCGGAATCGGCCCACGCGCTCGGCGTCCAGGTCGCGCACGAGCACGTCACCGGCGTGCTGACCCGCCTGGACGCGACGGTAGTGAGCGGCTTCCGCCACGCCTTCGACCCGGGCGCGCCGGGCGCGGTGGACGCCCTCACGGCCCTGATCCGCTCGGAGATCGACGCGGCTGCGAGACGGGGCCTGCCACTGCTCGGCGTCGGCATCGCGGTACCGGGCGTGGTCGAACCGGAAACCGGAACGCTGCGGATGTCGGTACGCCTGGGCTGGACCGGAATGCCGCTGGCCAGCCGACTGCGCGAGTCGCTCGGCGTGCCAGTGCTCGTAGACAACGACATCAGCGCCGTGACAGCCGCCGAGCGCCTCTACGGCCCCGGCGCCGACTGCGCGGACTTCCTGCTCGTGGCGATCGGCCAAGGCATCGGCCTCGGCATGGTCCTGGACGGAGCGCCCTACCGCGGCGCGGCCGGCGCGGCAGGCGAGTTCGGCCACCTGCCGATCCTCCCGGACGGCCCGGTCTGCAGCTGCGGCAACCGCGGCTGCCTGGAGACGCAGGTGAGCACGGAAGCGCTGCTGCGCCGGGCGCGCGAGCTCGGAATTGTTTCGGACGACTCAGAGCTCGAAGATCTCCGCGCAACCGCCGATGCCGGCGACCCGCAGGCCGCCGAACTGCTGCGGCAGGCAGGCGAATTGCTGGGCCGCACGCTGGCCGGCTCGGTGAACCTGCTCGGCCCGGAGCGCGTCGTGGTGATGGGCGAGATCACCGAGTTGTGGCCGCACCTGGCAGAGTCCTTCCATCGAGCCCTTGCCGACCATCTACTGCCCTGCGTGCGCGAGACGAGGATCGACGTACGCCCGTGGGCCGACAGCCTGATCGCGGTGGGCGCGGCCGGGATTGTGCTGGCTGCGCCGTTGGCTGCGCCCCGGCAGAGGGGTTGAGGACCGCGGCGCCGCTGCCCCGGCGTCGGCACGTTTCCCTCGGGGCCTCAGACTTCGCTGCCGACCTCGGCCGGAGCCTCGTCCACGGCGGCGTCGGCGCCCCCGTATCCGCCGATCCGGTCGAGCACGGCGTAGAAGATCTCTATCGGGGTGCGCGGGTTGAGCGCGCGCTCGAGCAGTTCGTCGACCTCGGCATCGCTGAGCTGGTCGATCGTCGTGACATCGGTTATCTCCATGCCCACTTAACGATTAAGTGGTCGGAGCGTCACGCTCTGTCTTCGAATCCTTGCTCGGCCAGGATTTTCTCGACCCGGGCGCGGTGCGCGGCCTCCCACTCGTCGAGGGTCTCGGCGGCCTCCTTCGCGAGGCGGGCGCGGGCGTCGGCGAGCACCCCGTCGGCGCGGGCGGCCGGGACCACGGCGACGCCGTCCTCGTCGGCCACGACCACGTCGCCCGGGTGCACGGTCACGCCGCCGCAGGTCACCGGCTGCCCCAGCGGAAGGGCCCGGGACTTGCCGCCGGGCTTCGGGATCACGCCGCGGCCGTAGACCGGGAAGCCGAGCTCGCGCACCTCGCCGATGTCGCGGACCAGTCCGTCGAGCACGAAGCCCGCGACCCCGCGCCGATGCGCGATGGCGCAGACGTTGCCGCCGGCGAGCGCGTAGTCCAGATCCCCGCTCTCGACGACGATCACCGAGCCCGGCTCCGCGCGGTAGATCGCCGCGTGCAGCATCAGGTTGTCGCCCTCGGCGCAGCGCACCGGGTACGCCGGACCGGCCAGCCGTGGCGTGCCCCACAGAGGCCTGATACCGATATCCATGAACCGCTCGCGCCCCAGCAGATCACCGATCGTGGTCGTGGGCACGTCCCGGAATCCGGCGGCGTCGCTCATCGCTCGTTCCCCTCGTGCTGAGCTTGATCTTGCTCTCGGGGCCTCATCTTATGCGACCTACGCCGCCGAACTGATGCCGGTCGGACTAGTTGGCCACCGCATGGCGAAGGCAGTACCGCGCGGCGTTGCGGGCGATCTCGTCGGCGAGGGCGGGCCAGAGCCGGCGCGGCACCTCGTGGCCCATTCCCGCGAACACGACCGCGCGGCCACCGGGAACGGCGCGGGCCAGCGCGGCAGCGGCGGACGGGCGCAGCAGTGGATCTTCCGCGCCGTGAATCGCCAGCAGCGGAACGGTCAGCCGCTCGGGATGCCGCAGCAGCCGGAAGCCGGAGCGGATCGCGGCGAGTTGGCGGGCGGCGGCGGCCAGACCGACCGGATCGACGTAGCGCGCGGCCTCGGCCAGCCGGTAGCCGCGCGGCAGGCCGCTCAGCGAGACGATCGAACGCACCCGGTCGGGGTCTCGTAGGCCAGTTCGACGGATCCGTTGCGGGCCGCGTGCACCGCCATGGCTGCCTCCCACGTGCGCTGAGGGAAACGGGGCAAAACTCCCTCGCCGGGAAGATTGCCCGATTCGGCGCCGGATAATGCGCGGGAGGGCGATTCATCCGGCGAACCCGTCCGTGCCGATGAATCGCTCCACGCTGGTTCACGGCGGTCCCGCGGCTCGCCTCGTCTCACAGGGGCTCGGCGCGCCAAGTGCGAGACTGAAGTGTGTGAGGCCGCGGCGAAGGGGTACGCGTGGCCTGAGACTGTCGGCCGCAAGGTGGATCTGAACAATGGAGCTCTCTGCCCGGGACAAGCGCATACTCGCCGATATCGAGTGCGAGTCGGCCATCGAGGATCCACGCTGGGCCCGCCGTTTCGAGCGGCTGGGCCGGCACGGGAACGGTGAACGCAGCGGGTGGCGGCGGCTCGGGTTCGGCGCGATGATCGCCCTGGTGCCGATGGTCTGGATCACCGGCGTGGTCCTCGGCGCCGTGCTGCTGCGGCCGTTGCTCTGGGCCGTGCTCGCGGTCGGCGCCCTCGGTCTCACGGCACTGATCATGCGTCGCAGGCGCGTGTACGGGCACTGGTACCGGCCGCGTCGCCGCATCTCCCGGATCCCGCGGCAGAACCCGCCCGGCCGGCGTGACGGGGCCGAGGGCTGAACCGACTTTTTCCGGGATTCGAGGCGCATGGCTCGGCGGACCCCGGGTAACCGAAGCGGGCGTGTGCGTCATGCCGGTGTCGTGCACGCGACCTCGCGCCCGCTGCGGGCCGACGCAGGACCGGCCAGGCTCCTCCCCCTCCTCGCCTGGCCGGTCCGCCTCTCCCCCGACCGCGTCGGCCCCCCGCGCGAGGAGCCACGCGAACCCCGCCGGTCCTCACGGACCGGCGGGGTATCGCGCGCTCGGGGCCTACGCCCGCTCGGCGTCAACCGGCTCGGGCTCGCGCACTTCTTCCTCGGGCACCGCTACTTCTTCCTCGCGCACCTTCTCCTCGAGCACTGTCTCTTCCTGCTCTTCCTCGGGCGCGACCGTCGTCGCAGTCACCGGCCGTGCACTCCTCCGGCGATAGCGGATCAGCCCGCCGAGCAACAGCAGGACTCCGGCTCCGAGCTGGCACCACGCGCCAGGACGCAGCGCGTGATACGACGTGCCGAAGTGCTCGCCGTAGTGCCGGAAGACCTGCACGGCGAACAACGCGAACAACAGCACCGCCGCGAAACCGGCAAGCCTCGTCAGCCAGCCGGTCCGGTCGAGTAGGCCGAGCAGCGCGAGGATCGCGACCAGCACGCTGGCCGCGCCGACCGTCCGCAGCACGTCGCTCCTGGTGGCGAAGTCGTTCTGGATGAGACTTCGCAGGGTCAGCTTGTTCCCGGCGAGGTCGCCCTCCCAGTTGAGGACCGCGCCGACGAGCAGCGCGGCGATCCCGAGGACGGTGAAGACCAGCCTCGACCTGATCCGGCCCGCGCTCATGCGCCGTGAGCGGCGCGGTTGCGATTCGTACGCCATGATCACACCTCTGTCCCGACATACCCGCGCGATGCGGGCGCTTACCGGGTAACCGCGCCGGACCGGCGCAAACAGACGAATCAGGGCGCGTCGAACCAGAGCGCGTCGCCGGACGCGTCGCCGGTGGAGAGCAGTTCGACGAACGCGAGCGTGCCGACGCCGTCCTCGCCCGGTCGGATCTCGCAGCGCAGCTCGGAGACGAGCGCGCCGAGCACGAGCCAACCGAGGCTCTCGCGGTCGGGCCAGCAGTTCGGGATCGGGCCACGCACCGTGATCCGCAGCGCGTGCGGTCGGCGGTCGAAGAAGAGCTCCAGCGGCGGCTCGGCGCCGAGGGACGACGAGGGCACCTGCAGGAACTGCGCGCACGCCTCGTCCACCGCGAGCCTGAGATCCGCGACGCGGCCGACGGACAGTCCGAGCGCGCCGCCGATGTGCGCCGTGGCCAGCCGCGCGAACGAGACGTACGCCTCCGACGCGGGCATCGTGATCGCGGCCATCCGCCGCACCTGCCCCACGCCACCCGCCGCGACCGAATCCGCCGCGCCCCCGCGCGCCCGTTCGGCGACATCCTGCTCGTTGGCCCGCATGACCGCGCTCCTCGTGGAAAGGTCCGGACCCCGTCCCGTGACACGAGGCCCATATGCGGGTAACCGCCCGCCCCCGCGAATAAACTTCACCACCATACGGGGGCCCACGTCGATCGGCTTGAAGATCCGTCTCCGTGAGCGCCGCTCCGTGCGCCGCCGCGAGCCGCCCCCACCAGCCCGGTCTCAGTCGGCGATCTCCGGCTCCTCTTGCGGTTCCGGCGTCCAGAGGGGCAGCACCTCGTGCCCCTGCGAACGGCTCGTTCCGGCCGCGGCCCGCTCGGCCAGGCACGTGCAGTCGTGCGCATGCTCGGAGCAGCCGCCCGCCGACGCGGCGCCCCCGAAGGCCAGCGCGGCGAGCCGGTCCCAGGAGTCCTCGGTTGCGGCCGCGCCGCGCTCGACAGCGCCCTGCGCGGTGGTTGCCGTGGCTTTGATCTGCTCGTTCACCGCTTTCCCCTACCCGCGATCAACCGAGGCATGCGCCCACGCCGCCGCACGCCAGGGTCACGCCAGGCCGCCGTGCTCAGTCGCGCTCAGTCGCGCGCGGGGATCGGCGCGGGCGGGGGCGGGCCGATATAGCGCGCCGACGGTCGGATGATCTTCGTGTCGCGCGACTGTTCGAGGACGTTCGCGCACCAGCCGATGACGCGGCTGCTGGCGAAGGTCGGCGTGAACATGGCGCGCGGCAGGCCGCACAGCTCCATTACGACGCCCGCGTAGAACTCGACGTTCGTGTACAGCTCGCGACCGGGCTTGAGTTCGGCCAGCAGTTCGACGACGCGGCGCTCGACCTGCACAGCCAGGTCCACGCGCTCGCCGCCGAAGGTCTCGGCGATCTCGCGGAGCATGCGGGAGCGCGGATCCTCGGTGCGGTAGATCGCGTGGCCGAAGCCCATGATGCGTTCACCGTTGTCGACGTGCTCGGTGATCCAGGCATCGATGCGGTCCGGGGTGCCGATCGCGTCGATCGTGTCGAGGGCCCGGCTCGGCGCACCGCCGTGCAACGGGCCGGACAGCGAGCCGATCGCGCCGACGAGGCAGGCGGCGAGGTCGGCACCGGTGGACGCGATGACGCGCGCGGTGAACGTGGAGGCGTTGAATCCGTGGTCGATCGTCGAGATCAGATACTGCTCGATCGCCCGCGCGATCTTCGGCTCGGGTTCGACGCCGGTCAGCATGTAGAGATAGTTCGCGGCATAGTCGAGGTCCGCGTGCGGCGGAATCGGCTGATGTCCCCGCATAAGCCGGTAAAGCGATGTGAGCAGCACCGGCGTGACCGCGGCGGCGTAGAGGGCGTCGGCGCGGCGCTCGTCCATCGTCAGGTCCATCAGTGGCCTGAAACCGCGCGCGGAACCGGCGAGCGAGAGCGCCGTGCGCAGTCCGTCGAGCGGGCTCGCGGAGCCGGCGGCGATCAACGGCAGGGCGCTGACGACCGGCTCCGGCAGGGTTCGCAGGGACCTGATTTCGTGCGCGAAGGCCGCGCCGCGTTCCCGGGAGGGCAGCTCGCCGTCGAACAGCAGGAGCCAGACGTCTTCGATGCTCCTCTCCTTGGCGAGGTCGACGGCCGAGTACTGCCGGTAATGGTAGAAGCCTTCGGCCCCGCGAACGTAGCCGAGCTCGGTCTCGGCCACGACGACGCCCTTGAGTCCGCGCGGCACCTCGATCAGGTGCTCGTCGCTGTGAACAGTGCTGCTGGTAGGCATGATCTGCTCCCCTTTCTCGACTCGGACTCTGCTATCTTGATAAGGTCTTGTCAATGTTGACTAGTCAATGCATGGCAACGGCGAGAGGAGCCCCGCAGTGACCGAGGAGAGCGAGCGGCTATCCACTCGGCAGGTCGCCGACCGGCTCGGCGTGAAGCCGGAGACGGTGTACGCGTACGTCAGCCGCGGCCTGCTGCGCAGCCATCGCACTCCCGGCGGACGCGGTAGCTGGTTCGACCCGAACGAGGTCGAGGAACTCAGCACCCATACGCGCCAGGCGACGGCCAACGGCGGCCGGCCGGCTCAGCCCTTCATCGCGACCGAGCTCACACTGCTCAGCGAGGGAGGGCTCTACTACCGCGGCCGGAACGTGGCCGAGCTAGCCGGATCAGAGTCCTTCGAGTCAGTGGCAGGCCTGTTGTGGACGGGACGGTTGACTCCGCTGACATTCGAAGCAGGACCGCAATCCCTAGACCTGGTACGCAAGGTCGCACATGCGATGCCGGGCAACGCGCGCTTGCCGGACCTCCTGCGCATCACCCCGTCGATCGCCGCCGCGGCCGACCCGCTGCGCTTCGACCTGAACCCTGATTCAGTCCGAGCCGCGGCGGCCGGCCTGTTGGCCGTCATGGTCGAAGCCCTCCCCACCCGCGCGGACGACGCGGAACTCGGGCCCTGTACGTCGCCATCCATCGCCCAGCGCCTCTGGCCGAAGCTCACCGGCAAGCCCGCGACCGAGCACGGAATCAGGGCACTGAACGCCGCACTGATCGTCCTCGCAGACCACGACCTGGCGGTATCGACGCTGGCCGGGCGGGTGGCCGCGTCAGCCAGGGCGCATCCGTACGCCGTGGTCTCCGCCGCATTGGGCGCCTTCGACGGCCCCCTGCACGGAGCAGCCGGCAGCCACGCCTACCGCCTGGTCACCGACGCCCTGCACAGCGGCGACCCCGTGGCCGCGTACGCGGACCGCCTCCGTACTCAGGGCCACGTAGAAGGGTTCGGACACGCCGCGTACCCCGACGGCGACCCGCGAGCCAGAGTCCTGCTACGGCTCCTGGACGCAGCGGGCGAAGAATTCCCCCCACCCGTCCGCGCCGTGGCCGGCGGCCTCCGAGCCGCGGCCAGCCGACGCGGCCCCGGCCTGCCCAACGTGGACTTCGCACTCCCCCTCCTGGCCCACGCCTACGACATGCTCCCCGACGCGGGCGAGGTCATCTTCATCATCGCCCGCGCAGTCGGCTGGATCGCCCACGCGCTGGAGGAGTACGAAGAGCCCGCGATGCGCTTCCGCTACCAGGGTGCGTATAGAGGCATCATGCCAAGCTGACGTCCGGTCCGAGGTGGCCTAATGCGGCATTCACTTGGCAAGTCGATTGTCGGTGAGACTACCGTCGGGCCTGGAACATGGTTGGCGGCGGACGCCCGCGTGCAAGCGCTTGGGGTATTTCACCCCGCGCAAGACGCTGGCCGGCGGCGAACTGGCCGAGGCACACGCCACTCACGACGTGTTCGTCTGCGTCGAGCTGGATCTGTGGGTTTGGCTTGGCTGGGATGCAAGACGCCAGCGCGGGTCACCCCCGGCGCAAGCCACGCGATGGTTCGTTGCGACAGTCGCGAAGCGGCGATCACGCATCGGTGCGATGAGCGTGATCGAACTCTGAGTGCGTGCGCTGATGCGATGATCACAACGGGGCGGTGAAGGACTGCTGAATTTCAGGAGACCGTTCCGGCCCCAGGCTTGCCCGATCATCGAACGCGTGGCAGACTTGGTGGGTCCCGCATACGGGGGGACCCACAGCTTCAGACCTTTCCTACTCATGGGCCGGTGCCGATATGACCGATACAGAGCCACAGGGCACTGACACGACTGGCGAATGGTACACCGAGCGCATGAAGAAAATGGACTCACACGAGTCCATCGCCAAGCGGCTTCATACGGTGATGTATCGCAGGCACATTCAGAACCTCACCACCGGCCGCGTGCTGGATGTCGGCTGCGGCATTGGCATGAACCTCCGTTTCACCAGCGCGGAAAGCGTGGGAGTCGACCACAACGAGCATTCCGTGACCGAGGCCCGGGCCGCCGGCCTCACCGCATTCACCCCCAAGGAAATCCACGCGCAGGCGGAAAAGTACTATGAGTACTTTGATTCGATGCTCGTGGCTCACGTCGTCGAGCACATGGACAAAGAGTCCGGGGTCGGCCTCCTTGAGGAATACCTCCCGTATCTCAAGCCTTCCGCCCGGATCGTGCTCATCACCCCCGACGAGGGCGGTTACGCGACCGACCCGACCCACGTGCGTTTCGTCGACTTCGCCGCCTCCAAAGAGCTCGTGGAATCGGTCGGCTGCTCGGTGAAGAAGAGCTACGCCTTTCCGATTCCCCGCGCCATCGGCAAGTCTCGCAGGGGCAACGAATTCGTGGTCGTCGGGGTTCGGCCGGGGCCCGCGGCGTAGGTTGACGCCGGCCCTGACGAACCCGGGTCGGCCCTCAACTCCCGCTCGGCGTCACGGCCAACCGGTACCCGCGCTTCGTCACCGTCCGCACGAGGTCGGCGTCCTCGCCCAAGGCCGTGCGCAGGCGGGCGATCGTGGACTCGACGATGTGCTGGTCGCGCACGCTGGCCGCGGTGCCGCCGATGCCCGCGCCTCGGGAGCGCCAGACGCGGCGGAGCAGTTCGGTTCTGCTGACGACCCAGCCGGGGCGCAGGGCCAACTCGGCCAGGACCGCCGCCACCACCGGCGGCAGGATGACGGGCTCCTCACGGACCAGGATCGCGCTGCCCTGGATCGTGAGGGTTCTGCCGTCCTCGGCCGGGATCTCGCGGCGGATCTTCTGCGGGACTGCGACGCAGAGCTCGGCGACCAGTGCGCCGAGGCGGGAGCGCTCCGGGCGGACGGTGGGCACGCCCCGGTCCTGCAGCGGCTTCGCGCAGACCGGGCCGACGCAGGCCGCGATCACGTCCGTACGCAGGGCCTCGAGCAGCCGTTGCGCGCCCGCACCCGGGTCGCGGGCCTCGGCGGCCTCCAGCAGGGCACTGACTCCGGGGGCCGAGGTGAAGGCCACGGCGTGCACCTCGCGCTTCTCGATCGCCTCGATCAGCCGCTCGACCGCCGCCCTGTCGTCCGGCGGGTCCCAGCGGTATACGGGCACTGCCACCACCTCGGCGCCCTCGTCCCTGAGCTCGGTGGCGAGGTCGCAGTCCACCGTCGGGTCCACCGCGCCGTACTGCTGCACGGCGATCCTCTTGCCGCGCACGTCCTGGGTGCGCAGCCAGGCCAGGACCTCGCTGCAGAGCTCGGACTCGGCTGAGAACTGCTCGCGCAGGCCGCTGGCCCGCACGGCTCCGGTCGCCTTCGGCCCCCTCGACACGACGATGGCGGCTGCCAGCGCGGACTGCAGTTCCCTCGCGTCGCCCCAGCCCTCGGCCGCCGAGATCCAGCCGCGCCAGCCCCTTCCGGTGGTGGCGACGACGTAGTCGGGCGGGGACTCGATGCAGGCGCGGGTCGCGGCCCGCAGTTCGGCGTCGTCCTCGAGCGGGACGAGCTTGAGCGTGGGGGCCTCCAGCACGCGGGCACCACGCCGGCGGAGCAGCGCGGCGAGGTCCTCGCGGCGGCGGTCGGCCGTGACGGCGACCAGGCAGCCGAGCAGCGGCTGTTCAGCGAGGGCGGGCGGGGTCATGGCCGCAGGCTCCGCGATCACTGTTTCGCGCGTGTTGCCTGCCGGATACGCGACGGTTAGCTCCCGCTTCGATTCGTGACATTCGCGGAACTCACCGCCTTGCGCCCGCCGGGAAACGCCGCGGACCCGGCGGCGTCATCGGGCGCGCACACGCTCAGGGCGAGGGTCGAACATCCTGGAGGGACCGAAGCATGAGAATCCTGATCGTCGGTTACGGCATGGTGGGCCACCGCTGCGCGAGTGTGCTGTCCGAGCTCACCGCCGCGCGTCCGACGCACAGTCACAACGGGAACGCCGACCCGGTCACCATCACCGTCCTGTCCAAGGAGGCGCGGTCGGCGTATGACCGCGTCCATCTGACCTCGCTGTTCAGCGGCTCGACCGAGGCCGATCTGAGCTATCAGGACCCGCCCGGGGTCGAGATCCGGCTCGGCGAGGAGGCGGTGGCGCTCGACCGCGCGGCCCGTACGGTCCGTACCACGAGCGGCGTCGAGATCGAGTACGACGTGCTGGTCCTGGCCACCGGCTCCCGCCCCTTCGTGCCCCCGGTCCCCGGCCACGACCTGCCCGGCTGTTTCGTCTACCGCACAGTCGACGACGTGGACGCCATCAAGCGGTACGCCGCCGAACGGGGCGCGGGCGCGATCGGAGCGGTGGTCGGCGGCGGGCTGCTCGGGCTCGAGGCCGCCGGGGCGCTCAGCTCGCTCGGCCTGAACACGCACGTCATCGAGTTCTCCCCGCGCCTGATGCCGCTTCAGGTGGACGACGCGGGCGGTTCGGCGCTGCGGCGGCGGATCACCGAGCTCGGCGTCACCGTGCACACCGGCACCCGCACCGAGGCCGTGCACGCCGGTCCCGAGGGCGCCGCGGCCGAGATGCTGCTGGCCGCCGGGCACGAACCGACCGACCAGCGCACGCTCGGCGTCGACCTGGTCGTCTTCGCCGCGGGAGTACGCCCCTGGGACACGCTCGGCCGCGAGTTCGGGCTCGAACTCGGCGAGCGCGGCGGCATCCGGGTCGACGCGCACTGCCGGACCTCCGACCCGCACGTCTACGCGGTCGGCGAGTGCGCGCAGGCGCTGGACGGCCGCGTCTACGGGCTGGTCGCGCCCGGATACACGATGGCCGAGACCGCCGCGCGGCACATCCTCGGCCTCGACTCCGCGTCCTTCCACGGCGCCGACCTGTCCACGAAACTGAAGCTGCTCGGCGTGGACGTGGCCTCCTTCGGCGACGCGTTCGGGACGACGGCCGGAGCCCGCAGCACGCTCTACGTCGACGAGAGCGAGGGACTGTACAAGAAGCTCGTCGTGAGCGAGGACGGACTGCTCCTCGGCGGCATCCTGGTCGGCGACGCCTCGGCGTACGACGTGCTCAAGCCGCTGGCCGGGACCGACACCGCGCTGCCCGGCTCGCCGATCCAGCTGCTGCTGCCCCCGTCGGACGGCGAGGCGGTCTCGCTCGGGGTCGGCTCGCTGCCGGACTCGGCTACCATCTGCAGCTGCCACAACGTCAGCAAGGGCGCGCTGCTCGAGGCGATCACGTCCGAGGGCTGCGGCACCGTCAGCGCCCTGAAGTCCTGCACGAAGGCGGGCACCGGCTGCGGCTCGTGCGTGCCGATGCTCGGCAAGCTGCTGGACGCGGCCGGGGTCGAGCAGTCCACGGCGCTCTGCCCGCACTTCCCGCAGACGCGCGCCGAGCTGTACGAGGTCGTGCTGGTGCGCGGCATCGACACGTTCGCGCGGCTGCTGGCCGAGCACGGCGAGGCCGGCGCGGATCCCGAGGGCTGCGAGATCTGCAAGCCCGCGGTCGCCTCGATCCTGGCCTCGCTGTCCGGCCGGCTCGGCGGGCCGAAGCACATCCTGAGCGGCGAGCAGGCGGCCCTGCAGGACACCAACGACCACTTCCTCGCGAACATCCAGAACAACGGCACGTACTCGGTCGTCCCGCGCATCCCCGGCGGCGAGATCACCCCGGAGAAGCTGATCGTGATCGGCGAGGTGGCCCGCGACTTCGGGCTCTACACGAAGATCACCGGCGGCCAGCGGATCGACCTGCTCGGGGCGCGGGTCGAGCAGCTGCCCGCGATCTGGCGGCGGCTGGTGGACGCGGGCTTCGAGTCCGGGCACGCCTACGGCAAGGCCCTGCGCACGGTGAAATCCTGCGTCGGCTCGAGCTGGTGCCGCTACGGCGTGCAGGACTCGGTGCGCCTGGCCATCGACCTTGAGCTGCGCTATCGGGGCCTGCGCGCGCCGCACAAGATCAAGGCGGCGGTCTCCGGCTGCGCGCGCGAGTGCGCGGAGGCGCAGGGCAAGGACATCGGCGTGATCGCGACCGAGCAGGGCTGGAACCTGTACGTCGGCGGCAACGGCGGTTTCCGGCCCCGGCACGCCGACCTGTTCGCGAAGGACCTGAGCGAAGCGGAACTGCTCCGGGCGATCGACAGGTTCCTGATGTTCTACATCCGCACGGCCGAGCGGCTCGAGCGCACCGCCACCTGGATCGAGCGGATCGAGGGCGGGCTCGAGCACGTGCGGGACGTGGTGCTCGGCGACAGCCTCGGCCTGGCCGACGAGCTCGACGCCCTGATGCGCGCGCACGTGGACGCCTACGCGGACGAATGGAAGGCAGCGCTGGACGATCCGGACACGCTGCGCCGCTTCGTCTCCTTCGTCAACGCGCCGGACACCCCGGACCCGTCCATCGAGTTCAGCACCGAACGCGAGCAGATCAAGCCGCTGCTGCGCATCGGCCATCGGAAGGACCTGGTGTCTGCCGGATGAGCGCCCTGCCGAAATCAATCCCCGTCTGCCGGTACGAAGACCTGACGCCGGGCCGCGGCGTGGCCGTGCTGCTGCCGGACGGCTCGCAGGCGGCGGTGTTCCGCACCTTCGCCGAGGAGCTCTACGCGGTGGGCAACCTGGATCCGGCGACCGGCGCGCACGTGATCTCGCGCGGTCTCACCGGTTCGCGCGGCGCGGTGCCGACCGTCGCCTCCCCCATGCTCAAGCACGTCTACGAGCTGGCCTCGGGCCGCTGCGTGGACGGACCGGCCGGTCCCGAACCGGCGTACCGCCTGCCGACCTTCCCCGTACTGCGCTACAACGGAGTCGTGTACGTCCTCGACGATCCCGCGACCCACAGCGGAGGCAATTCGTGAGCATGTTCCGACCAAGACCGCGGGCGCCGATCACCGAGTGGCGGCCGGAGGACCCCGAATTCTGGAACGAGTCAGGCGCCCCGGCGGCCCGGCGCAACCTCATGTGCTCGATCTTCATCGAGCACGTCAGCATCTCAGTGTGGTCGCTCTGGTCGGTGCTGGTGCTCTTCCTCGGCCCGAAGTACCACGTGGACGCGTCCGGGAAGTTCCTGCTCACGGCCGTGCCCACGCTCGTCGGCTCGCTCATACGGGTGCCCTACAGCATCGCGGTCACCCGAGTAGGCGGACGCACCTGGACCGTCATCAGCGCCACGCTGCTGCTGATCCCCTGCGCGCTGGCCGCGATCCTGATCAAGCCGGGCATCTCCTACACCCAACTGGTCGTGCTGGCCGCGCTGGCCGGCGTCGGCGGCGGCAACTTCGCCTCCTCGATGACCAATATCAACGCGTTCTACCCGAAGAAGCGCAAGGGCTGGGCGCTGGGCCTGAACGCGGGCGGCGGAAACCTGGGCGTCGCGGTCGTGCAGCTCGTCGGCATCGCGGTGCTCTCCTGGGCCGGGGCGACGCACCCGCGGCTGCTCGCGGGGATCTACCTGCCGCTGATCGTGATCGGCGCGGTCGGCGCGGCTCTGTGGATGGACAACCTGCCCAGACCCGCCGAGCGGATCGGCGCGGTGCGCGCGGCCTGCAGGGAGCGGCACACCTGGATCGTCTCACTGCTCTACATCGGCACCTTCGGCTCGTTCATCGGGTTCAGCTTCGCCTTCGGCCAGGTGCTGCAGATCCAGTTCGCGCACCAGTTCTCCACGCCGGTCAAGGCTGCCTACCTGACCTTTCTCGGCCCGCTCATCGGCTCGTTCACCCGGCCGATCGGCGGCCGTCTCGCGGACCGGCTCGGCGGCGCGCGGGTGACGGTGTGGAGTTTCGCGGCGATGGCGATCGGCGCCGCCGTGGTGCTCGAGGCCTCCTGGCGGCACTCGCTGCCGGCCTTCATCGCCGGGTTCGTCTGGCTGTTCGCGCTGAGCGGGGTCGGCAACGGCTCGGTCTACAAGCTGATCCCGGGCATCTTCGCGGACCGGGTCGAGGACCCGAAGCGGGCGCAGGCCCTGGCCGGGGCGCTGATCGCGATCGCGGGGGCGGTCGGCGCGTTCGGCGGCGTGCTGGTGAACCTGGCGTTCCGCGAGTCCTTCCTCACCTACCACTCGGCGACCGGCGCGTACGTGGCGTTCATCGCGGCCTACGTGGTCTGCGGCGCGGTCACCCGGCTGGTGTATCAGCGTCGTGAGGTGCTGACGGTGGCACCGGTGCCCGCGTAGCGAGGCTGATAACGACGATGGCCCGGGACTGGTCCCGGGCCATCACCCTTAGTATCTTCTCTGGTATATCAGATGACGGAGAAGGCGAAGGGAACCGCGGGGATGAGATACCAGGGACCCGCCTCAAGGGGCGAACGTATCACCCGGATCGCGATAAGTCTGGCGGTCGGACCCGCGCTGCTGGTCTGGGGCATCGTCGACAACGCGAGCAATACTGTGACCTGTGGCGATGAGACGATGTCCCCGGGAGACGTCTGCCGGGACAACGATTCGGGCAAGACCACCACGTACGACCAGGCGGCTTCGGGCAGCCACACCGCCTCCATCCTGATGATCGTCGCGGGGGTCGTCCTCACGCTCGGCGCGGCGGTCTGGTTCGCCTACCGCTGGCAGAATCGCGCCGAGCGGCCCCTGCTGCCGCCGAAAACCCCGCGCGGTACGCAGGTGAAGTGGACGTGGATCGAGGCGAGGCTCGCCGAGAACGCGCAGTACGGGCTGGCCGTACGCGTCTCCCCGAGCCACGCGACCATAGCGAAGGCACGCGAGGATCTGCGGACGCACCTGCGTACGCAGGCGCCGAGCGATCCGAACTACGCGCGCGGCGCCGCGGCACTCGCGGCCGACGCGACCGCCGGGACCGTGGTCTCACCACCGCTGCTCTGGTTCTTCGCCGCCCTCCCCGGGCAGGGCGAGCGCAAGCAGCGGATCCACGAAATCCTCGCCGCCAAGGCGCCGACGATCCGGGGGCTCCTGCAGGAGGCCGCGGCCAAGGAGGCGGGCTGATTCCGGCGAAGGCTTGGCGGGGCGTCAGATCGGGAAGTGCGCGTGCCCGCTGATCTGCGCCGTCACCCACCTCGTGTCGGTGAAGGCCTCGGCCCCGGCCTGACCGCCGAAGCGCCCGTAGCCGGACTCCTTGACGCCGCCGAACGGGGCCTGCGGCTCGTCCGCGATGGACTGGTCGTTGACGTGCACGATGCCGGTGCGCAGCCGGCCCGCCACCTCGAGCCCGAGGGCCAGGTTCTCGGTGATCACGCCGGCGCTCAAGCCCTGCGCGGTGTCGTTGGCCAGCGTGATCGCCTCCTCGACGCTGTCGACCGGGTGGATCGCCGTGGCCGGGCCGAAGATCTCCTCGTGGTAGATGCGCATGCCTGGGGTGACGCCGGTGAGCACGGTCGGCCGGATCAGCGTGCCGGGATCCTCGATCTCGCCGGTGCCCGCGACCAGGCGCGCGCCCTTGGCCACCGCGTCCGAGATCAGCGTGGACACCCGCTCGGCGGCATCGCGGCTGATGACGGGGCCGATCGCGGTCCCGGGGTCGGTCGGGTCGCCGCAGGGCAGCTCGCGTACCCGGGCGGCGAAGCGCTCGGTGAACGCGCCGGAGAGCGAGCGGTGCACGATCACGCGGTCCACGCACATGCAGATCTGGCCGGCGTTGAAGAAGGACCCGAACAAGGCCGCGTCCACCGCGTAATCCAGGTCGGCGTCCTCGAGCACGACCAGCGGGTTCTTGCCGCCGAGTTCGAGCACGGCGGGCTTGAGGAAGCGGGCCGCGGTCATGCCGACCTTGCGGCCGACCTCGGTCGAGCCGGTGAAGTTGACCATGCGCACCCGCGGGTCGCCGATCAGCGCCTCGACCACCTCGGCGGCGTCCGCCCGGTCGTTGGTGACGACGTTGAGCACGCCCGGCGGCAGCCCGGCCTCGTGCAGCACGTCGGAGATGAGCAGGCCGCAGGCGATCGGCGCGTCCTCGCTGGGCTTGAGCACCACGGTGTTGCCCATGGCCAGCGGCAGCGCGACGGCCCGCACGCCGAGGATGACCGGCGCGTTCCACGGCGAGATCGCGGCGACCACGCCCTTGGGCACCCGCTGCTGGACGGAGAAGACGCCGTCCGCGTTGGTCGCGAGCACCTGGCCGACCGGCTGGGTCGTGGCGGCCGCGGCCTCGCGCAGCATGTCCGCGGCGAGCATCACGTTGAACCCGGCCCACGGCGCGACCCCGCCGACCTCGCCCGCCATCACGGACACGACCTCGGCGGCCCGCTCGCTCAGCAGGTCGGCGGCGCGGAGCAGGATGCCGCGACGCTCGGCGGGCTTGGTCGCGGCCCAGGAGTCGAAGGCGGCAGCGGCGGCGGACACGGCGCGCTCGACATCGGGCGCGGTACCCGCGGCGACCTCGGCGAACGGGGCGCCGGTCCACGGGTTGACGGAGAGCGTGCTGCGGCCGGAGACGGCCGGCGCCTCGGCGCCGGCGATGACGAGACCTCTGCTGACGGTTGCCATCCCCGAACCGTAAATTCGGGCCGCGAGCGCGTCAATGGGCGCACGTTCGTTCGGTGAACTTTTTTTCGCATGCCTGGTCGCGGGGATTTCCGGCAAGCCGGGGACAACGGTGCTACGCGCGCGTATGCTGCGGATTTAGGCCAAAAGGCGCGTAGTCGTGGTGGGGTTGTGATGCGCATGGGCGCGACAGCGGGCGGAACGACGCCCTGGGAACCGCGGCTGGGCAAGGGCTGGCGACCGCCGGACCCGCCGACCGACCTGCCTCATCCGCTGCGCATGTGGGACTACATGATCGGCGGCAAGGACAACTACCAGGCCGACCGGGACGCGGCGGACCACGTCCTCAAGCTGGTGCCTGATGTGCTGCTCGTATCCCGCGCCGGGGAGGCCTTCCTGCACCGGGCCATCGCGTGGATCGCCGAGCCCGAGCAGGGTCTCGACCAGTTCCTCCACCTCGGCTGCTTCATCCCCACGATGAACAGCTACGACGGGATAGCCCGCACGCACAGTCCGGGCTCTCGCTTCGTCTACGTGACCGACGACCAGGTCAGCGCGGCGCACGCGCGGGGAGTGCTGGCCGCCCAGGCGCGCGGCTCCGGCGAGGTGCACGCGCTGTGGGCCGAGTTCCGCGACCCGGCGCCGATCCTGGCCAGCCCCTGGCTGCACGAGCGGCTCGACTTCTCCCGGCCGGTGGGCGTGCTGCTGCTCGGGATGCTCGACTACACGGCCGACGAGGCGCGGCTGTCCCGCGCGCTGGCCAAGCTCAGGGCCACGCTGGCCCCGGGCAGCCTGATCGTCATGCTGCACTTCCTGGAGTATCCGAACGCCGACGCGGGCGCGAAGGCCATCGGGTCGCTCGGGCCGAACCCCTTCCAGTACACGCCGCGGCCGATGGAGCGGGTCAGGCAGCTGCTTTCCGACTTCGAGTTCGTCGATCCTGGCTTCGTGCTGTGCACCTCCTGGCGGCCGGACGAGGCCGGTCCTGGCCGGGAACTCGAGGACCGCTGCCATATCGCGGGCGGCGTGGCGATCATCCGCTGAAGCCATTACTTGTCAGTGGCCCTCGGTAGAGTTGGACACACCCTGGTCGCCCCCGCTCGAATGAGGACAGTGCCGGACTTTGTCCCACTCGTTCGTCCGCCTGCACAGAAGGAGGGCCGGACTTTGTCCGACTCGTTCGTCCACCTGCATGTTCACAGCGAGTACTCGATGCTCGACGGCGCCGCGAAGGTCGGCAAGATGCTGACCGAGGTGGAACGGCAGGGCATGCCCGCCATCGCGATGAGCGACCACGGGAACATGTTCGGCGCGTACGAGATGTACACCCTCGCAAAGGACTCGCCGGTCAAGCCGATCCTCGGCATCGAGGCGTACGTCGCGCCGGGCAGCCGCTTCGACCGCAAGCCGATGTTCTGGGGCCAGCGCGGGCAGAACGGCGGGAGCGCGGACGGCGAGGGCGGCAAGGACGTCTCCGGCGGCGGTCGTTACACCCACATGACGATGTGGGCACAGAACTCGCGGGGCCTGCGGAACCTCTTCAAGCTCTCCACCCTCGCCTCGTATGAGGGCTACTACGGCAAGCCGCGGATGGACCGCGAGCTGATCGCGGAGAACGCCGAGGGCATCATCGCGACCACCGGCTGCCCGTCCGGCGAGGTGCAGACTCGGCTGCGGCTCGGCCAGTACGACGAGGCGGTGGCCGCGGCGTCGCACTACCAGGACCTCTTCGGCAGGCAGAACTACTTCCTCGAGCTGATGGAACACGGCCTCGACATCGAGCGGAACGTGCGCGAGGACCTGCTGCGGCTGGCCAAGCAGCTGAACATCCCGCTGCTGGCCACGAACGACTCGCACTACGTCACCGAAGACCAGTCGGATGCGCACGACAGCCTGCTGTGCATCGGCGTGGGCAAGAACAAGGACGAGCCCAACCGCTTCCGTTTCCACGGCACGGGCTACTACCTCAAGACCGCGGACCAGATGCGGGACCTGTTCCGCGAGCTGCCCGAGGCCTGCGCGAACACGCTGGCGATCGCCGAGCGGATCGAGTCGTACGACGAGGTGTTCTCGCCGGTGGACCGGATGCCGGTCTTCCCGGTCCCGGAGGGCGAGACCCCGGCGAGCTACCTGCGCAAGCAGGTGGACGAGGGCCTCAAGTGGCGCTACCCGGCCGGCCCGAGCCAGGAGGTGCTGGACCGGGTCAAGTACGAGCTCGAGATCCTCGGCCCGCTCGGCTTCGACTCCTACTTCCTGGTCGTCGCGGACATCACGGCGCACGCCCGGCGCAACGGCATCGCGGTCGGTCCGGGCCGTGGTTCCGCGGCCGGTTCGATGGTCGCCTACCTGCTCGGCATCACGGACGTCGACCCGCTGCCGTACGGGCTGCTGTTCGAGCGCTTCCTCAACCCGGAGCGCGTCAGCCCGCCGGACGTCGACCTCGACTTCGACGACCGCTACCGCGACCAGATGGTGCGCTACGTGGCGGAGAAGTACGGCGAGGCGTACACCGCGCAGGTCAACACCTTCGGCATGATCAAGGCCAAGGCCGCGATCAAGGACAGCTCGCGGATCCTCGGCTATCCCTTCGCCATGGGTGAGAAGATCACCAAGGCGATGCCGCCGGACGTGCTCGGCAAGTCGATGCCGCTCTACGGCGTGCTGGACGAGAAGCACCCGCGCTACACCGAGGCCACCGAGGTCCGCGAGCTCTACGGCAGCGACCCGGACGTCAAGAAGGTCATCGACACGGCACTCGGCGTCGAGGGCCTGATGCGCGGCACCGGCGTGCACGCCTGCGCGGTCATCCTGTCGAAGGACCCGCTGATCGACCTGATCCCGCTGCACCGGCGGGACAAGGACGGCGTGATCATCACCGGGTTCGACTACCCGTCCTGCGAGTCCATGGGTCTGATCAAGATGGACTTCCTGGGCCTGCGGAACCTGGGCATCATCGACGACGCGCTGAAGATCATCAAGCAGAACCGCGGGATCGAGTTGAACATCAACGACATCCCGATGGACGATCAGACGACCTTCGCCATGCTGGGCCGCGGCGAGACCCTGGGCATCTTCCAGCTCGATGGCGGCGGCATGCAGACGCTGCTGAAGCTGATGAAGCCCACCCACTTCAACGACATCTCGGCGGCCAGCGCCCTGTACCGTCCTGGCCCGATGGGCATGGACTCGCACACCAACTACGCGCTGCGCAAGAACAACATGCAGCCGCAGACCCCGATCCACCCGGACCTCGAGGAACCGCTGCAGGAGGTGCTCGGCGAGACCTACGGCCTTGTGGTCTACCAGGAGCAGGTGCAGCGCGCGGCGCAGGTCCTGGCGGGCTACTCGCTCGGCAAGGCCGACCTGCTGCGCCGGGCGATGGGCAAGAAGAAGAAGGAGATCCTGGACAAGGAGTTCATCCCCTTCCAGGCCGGCTGCCGGGAGCGCGGCTACTCGGACGAGGCGGTCCAGGCGGTCTGGGACGTGCTGGTCCCCTTCGCCGGCTACGCGTTCAACAAGTCGCACTCGGCCGCCTACGGCATGGTCTCCTACCGCACCGCGTATCTGAAGGCGAACTTCCCGGCCGAGTACATGGCCGCGCTGCTGACCTCCGTCGGCGACAACAAGGACAAGGCGGCGCTCTACCTCGGCGAGTGCCGCAAGCTCGGCATCAAGGTCCTGTCCCCCGACGTCAACGAGAGCATGCTGAACTTCAGCGCGGTCGGCAACGACGTGCGCTTCGGCCTCGGCGCGATCCGGAACGTGGGCGAGAACGTGGTCTCCTCGATCATCCGCTCACGCGAGGCCAAGGGCCGCTACGAGTCCTTCCCCGACTTCATGAACAAGGTCGAGATCGCGGTGTGCAACAAGCGCGCCATCGAGTCGCTGGTCAAGGCCGGCGCCTTCGACTCGCTGGACCACACCCGGCGGGCGCTGATCGAGGTGCACGAGCGGGCCGTGGACTCGGTGCTCGACGTGAAGAAGCAGGAGTCGATCGGCCAGGACAGCCTGTTCGGCATGTTCGAGGAGGAGCCCGGCGCGGCCGGTTCCGCGTCGGTGGGCTTCGAGGTGCCCGGCACGCCGGAGTGGGCGCAGAAGGTGAAGCTGGGCTTCGAGCGGGAGATGCTCGGCCTCTACGTGTCGAGCCACCCGCTGGACGGCGCCGAGCCGCTGCTCGCGCGCAACCGCGACTCGACGATCGCGCAGCTGCTCGGCGGCGAGCGCACCGAGGGCGAGGTGCGGGTGTCCGGGATCATCTCCAAGGTGGACCGGCGGATCAACAAGAACTCCGGCGCCGCCTGGGCGATCGTCACGGTCGAGGACCTGGACGCGGCGGTCGAGGTGCTCTTCTTCCCGAAGGTCTATCCGCTGTACCAGACCGAGCTCATCGACGACGCGTGCGTCAGCGTGCGCGGCCGGATCAACGAGCGCGACGGCGCGATCTCGATCTTCGGCCAGGAACTCGTGCCGCTCGACCTGACGAATGTGGGCCAGGGCATGCCGCTGCAGCTGACGATCAACGCGCGGCACATCAATCAGCAGTCGGTCGCCGAACTCGGCCGCATCCTGTCCGCGCACCCCGGACCGCGCCCGGTGCGCCTCACGCTGCAGGAGCCCCACACCAAGGTGCTGTTCGACCTTCCGGGCCATCCGGTGGAGTACAACAGCGCGCTCATCTCGGAGATCAAGACCCTGTTCGGGCCGAACTGCGTGGCGGTCTGACGCCGAGTCGGGCGACTTGCGAGGGCCGGGCTCCGACGTCGAGGAGGGTCCGACGCCGGAGCCCGGAGTCATCGGCCTGAGAAGCCGAGGTTTCCATCCGAGGTGAGACAGAAGCTTGGGATAACCGGACAAAGGGTACAAAGCTGGTCAGTAGATGACCAACAGGTACCACTGTATCTTCCGAGGATCCCATGGCATCGACGGCTGGCCGCGTCCCCCGCAGAACCCTCGCCCTGACATCCGTGCTGGTCACCGCCGCTGTGGCCGCGAGCCTGGCGACCGCGAAGCCGGACTCGCCGAGCGTGGCCGGCGCCGGTGACGCCGCCTCCGCCGCGACCGGTGCGAGCTGGGCCCACACCGTGTCAGGCAAGATCGTCCAGGTCGCGCCGACCCACTATCTGACGCCGATTCACCCGGAAACCCTCACCCATCCGGACGCGGACGACATGGGTTCGACGCTGGCCGGGATCCAGTTGGCCGCGGCGACCGTGAACGGGCAGCCGTCCGCCCCTGCGCCCGCGCCCGCCCCCGCCCCCGCCCCCGCGCCGAACGTGGTCGTGCCGAACGGTCCGGCGGGCATCGACGTGAGCAGCAATCAGAAGCCGATCAGCTGGGCGAAGGTGGCACCGCACGTCGACTTCGTCTACGCGAAGGCGACCGAGGGCACCTATTACACGAACCCGGAGTTCGACAACCAGTACGAGGGCCCGTACGACTACGGCTTGATTCGCGGCGCGTACCACTTCGCCATCCCGAACAACTCCAGCGGCACCGCGCAGGCCGACTACTTCGTCGCGCGCGGCGGCGGCTGGTCCGCGGACGGCAAGACGCTGCCCGGCGCCCTCGACATCGAGTACAACCCCTACGGCCCCGAGTGCTACGGCCTCACGGCGGGCCAGATGGTGAACTGGATCAGGAACTTCGTCACCGAGTACGCGGCCAAGACGCACGCCTTCCCGGTCATCTACAGCACCACGAACTGGTGGAAGACCTGCACCGGAAACTCCGCCGCCTTCGCCGCCGACGACCCCTTCTGGGTCGCCAACTACGGCACGTCCGGCGGCGGCCCCCTGCCGAGCGGCTGGGACTACTACTCCTTCTGGCAGTACTCGGACGCAAGCACGCAGCCAGGCGACCAGGACGTCTTCAACGGTGCCTACGCGGACCTGCGGACCCTGGCCGTCAACGGCTGAGGCCGGACGACGGCACCCGACGGTGGCGAGCGCGCAGCGTCACAGCAACCGGTTCCGGATCATTCTCTGATAGGCGCCGGGGATCATCTGAAGAACCTGCTCGCGCATATCCGGGGCCACGAATTTCAGCTTCTCCGCCGCGTCATACGGGGACAGCTCGTAGATCACCCGCGCGGCCTCTTCCGTTCCGAGCGCCGAGAGGATTCGGGACGCTTCCACACCCTCGGTCTGCGCGAGAAGCTGGGCCCAGGTCAGCACGACGCGCCCCGAACGGTCAGCCTCCGCACCGCCCGCAAGGCGCTCACTGCCCGACCGCTCGCGAAGCCTCAGTTCGATATCCGCGAGCTCTTTCTCAAGGTCTTCCGCATGCCTGCGTTGCGCCATGGCGTACACGCGCAGGTCCTCGATCGCCTGCGAGGCGCGCCGCTCCGCCGAGTCGAGCTCGCGCTCAAGCCGTTCGCAATCCTGCTCCGCCTGAACCCGCCGGGCCTGTGAGTACTCCAACTCACTCGCCAACTCCGCGATCTTCGCGAACAGGCGCTCCCGCTCTTGGGCCAGATCATCCATATCCGTCTGGTAGAGGGCCACCTCAGCACGATGCGCATGCCGCTCCGCGTCGCTCCGGATCTCAAGCTCCTGCTGCGTGACCCGGAGTTCGGCGACCTGGTGCCAGGTCGCTTCGAGCTCGCTCGCGATGCGCTCTTCACTCCTGCGTGCTCGCGCCACCTCGACGTCGGCCTTGGCGAGCTGGTCCTTGAGCCGCGCCAGCTGTCCGGCGGGCGAATTGTCCGCCGCCTGCGCCTTCGCGTGCAGGTCCTGGACATGGCAGATCACCTCCTGCGTCGGGGCCTGGAGACCCTCCCGCGCCTGCGTCGACTCGACCATGAGTTGGCGCACGAAGGCCCACGGGGGTACCGTGCGCCCGCTGAGGTACCGGGACACATTGCTCTTGTCGACGTTGACCCGGGCCGAGTACCGGGTGAGCGAAATACCCATCGGTTTGAACAACTCGCGCAGAGCGGCAGCGAACGCGATGACCGGCTGAGGCAGGTCATCGCGCAGCGGCTGAAGTTCACCCATGCTTCCATCATCCTCCGCGCGGCGAGACGGTGGCGCGCAAAACGTTGCGAATATCGACGCAACGACCGTTGCCCGGCCCGCAACGCCAGCGGCACACGTCTATTCGGCGTCGGCGACGATGGAGCCGACGCGGTCGCCGAGGGTCGGGTCGCGGCGGACCAGGTAGACGGCATAGGCGATGGACAGGACCAGGGCGCCGAGAGCGATGTAGGGGAACCAGTCGAGCGGCGGGGCCTGGCCGGGCTTGGCCAGGTAGTAGAGCGGCACGAGGATCGCGGCGGCGCCGATGATGGGGAGCACGGCGTGTTTGACGACATGGAACTCGTCCGGCCGGAACTTGCGGTAGTAGAAGGGCAGGGCGAGGTTCGAGGCGAGGTAGACCAGCAGCACGAGGATCGTGCCCATGGTCGACGAGTCCGCGAAGAAGTTCACCGCGTTCATCTGGCCGCCGCTCGCGCCGCCGATGATGTGTCCGAGTCCCCAGCCGCCGATGATCAGCAGCGAGATGATGACGAAGGTGATGATCGCCTTCGTGGGGGTGCGGCGGGTCGGGTGGACCTCGCCGATGAAGGAGGGCAGCAGGCCCTCGCGTCCGGCGTTGAAGATCAGTCTGGCCTGCGAGTTCACCCCGGCGATCAGGCAGCCGAGGGTGGAGGTGAGCCCGGCGAGGAACGCGAAGAACAGCAGCACCGAGACCGTGCCCTGCGCGACGTTGATGAACGGGATCGCGGCGTTGCCCAGGTTGGTGACGTTGTAGTCGAAGCCGGTGACGGTGGCGTAGGCGAACAGCAGGTAGGCCACGACCATGATTGAGATCGAGAAGAAGACCGCGCGGCCGACGTTGCGCCGCGGGTTGTCGGTCTCCTCGGCGAGCGCGGCCGAGTTCTCCCAGCCGATGAAGAGGTACACCGCGAGCGGGAAGCCCGCGGCGAGCCCGCTGAAGCCGTTGGTGATGTGCTTCGGCTCGAAGGGCGCGAAGGAGAGGTGCCCGCTGTTCTTCACGATGGACACGATGGAGACGACGACCAGCACCGTCATCTCGATGCTGAAGAAGAGCCCCGCGATCTTCGTCGAGACGGCCACACCGCGGATCATCAGCAGCACGGCCAGCGCGGTGAGGATCAGCGTCCAGATGATCCACGGGAAGTTGAAGCTGGGGAAATAGTGCTGGAGCATGATCTGCAGGAAGCCGCCGGAGATCGCGATCACCGAGGCCATGGCGATGATGTAGCCGAGGCCGACCAGCAGGGCCGTGGTCACGGCGCTGGTCGGGCCGAAGGTCTTGCCGACGAAGGTGATGAATCCGCCGGCCGAGGGATGGGCCCTGGAGAACTGGGCGAGCGTGTTGCCGAGCAGGGCGATCGCGATGCCGGCCGCCACGATCGTCAGCGGCGAGGCGACGCCCGCGGTCACGGCGAGGAAGCCGAAACCGAAGTAGAAGCTCATCGCGGGGCCGATGTTGGCCATCGTGGCGGCGGCGATGTCCAGCATGCCGAGCGAGCCGCCGCGCAGCCGCTCGTGTCGGACTGCTGGTACGTCGTCGGCCGGGACCGCGGCGGGGGTGGCGCTGGTGGACGAGTCGGGCATGCTTGTGCTCCTCCGTTCGCCGCGTGAGCCGGACCGGATCCGGCTCACGGTGCGTTGACCATAGATCGGGCCTCCGGGGTCGGCAAGGGCGACGGGTCCGGCGAAAGTCCGAGGATCGAGCCCGGAGAAACCCGGCCGTCGTTACGATGAAGAGGCACTCGCCGATCGATCGGAGGGGGAAGCCGTGCATCGTGACGACGGACCGGGGCGACGGGGTTTCCGGAAGCCGGCCAGAATTCTTGTTCTCAGCGCGACGGGCCTGGCACTGGCGGGGTGCTCCTCGCTCGGCTCCACGGCGAACACGTCCGACGCCAAACCGGCGACCACGTCAGCCACGGCCACGACTACGGCCGCGAGCGGCGACGCGGGTTGCGGTTCGGCGCTGCACGACGTCAGCACGTATGGCCCGTCCACGGTGAAACTGCTGGCCGACGGCCGCGAGGCGCTCAACAAGGCGGGGGTGCAACTGCTCGTGGACGGCCTCGACGGAGCGGCCAACGCGGAGAGCTCGCCGCAGGCGAAGCAGGACATCAAAACCCTGGCGGACGCCTACGACGACTACTTCGACCTGACGACGGATGCCGTGGCGATCCCGTTGTCCGCACTGCTCAAAGACACAGCGAACCTCGAGTTCGTGTGCCGCTGATCTCCGAAGCCGACCGGCTGCGCGACACGAGCCGGATCGGCGACGAGACCAGGTCGACGACGGTCTTCGAGCCCTTATGCCGGGCCACCCGCAGCAACTCGGCCCGGACACTCTGGCTCCTGGACCCGGTCCGCCAGGCGATGGCCCGCACGGTCCCGCCGGTGCCGAGCTCGACCGGGCCGCAGGTGAGCGTGCGCCAGGCGGCGCCGGATGACTCCTGGAGGCACAGCCGCTGGTATCCGGCCGCGTCGTCGCCTCCGCTCGCGGTGATCCGGAACTCATCGGTGGGCGCTCCCCTGACGACCACCGGGACGACCGAGACCGTCAGGCCCGACTTGGCCTCGGCCGGACCCGCCACGAGACAGAGTGCTGCGACGCTGGCGAGCGATGTGATCAGAACCCGCATATACGTATTCACTGTTGTCCTGTACCTCTGACTGGCTATTGGAGGGCGTGGGCTTCGGCGGAGTTAGCGGTGGCAGTGGCGGTGGCAATGGCCGAGGCGGGGGCGGAGTCCGCGAACGCACAGGGCACCCCGAAGCCGCGGCCCCCGTCGAGCGCCGGATCCACTCCGGGCGGCGGTGCCTGGGCGTCGTCGTACGCCTGACCGGCCGGTTCCTTCGCGGCGGCCTTCGCAGGGTTATCAGTAGACCCCGACGCCCCTGGCGTGGCCCGCGCCTCGATCTCACGTCCTTGGCCGTGGCCACCGCCGTGGCCGCAGCCAGTATGCATGAACTGGCCCATCGGCGGGTTCACGTTGGCGAACAGGTCGCTCACGCTCACGATCAGCCCACCGTACGCGATGTTCACCGATACCAGCACCGCAACCGCCGTCGCTGCGTAGCCGCCGAGCAGCAGACCGAACCGGGTCAGGCCCTTGACCACCAGCGGGCCGTGGACCTTGTTCCACAGCATCAGCACCGCCACGGTCGCCAGGATCGCGACCACGCAGCTCCAGTACTGCAGTGCCGGGGCCGTCAGCAGCATGTCGTCTCCTCGTTCAGTCGCCCCGGTCCCGTCATGACGTCGGCCCGGCCAGCCGCTCGGAGAGCCAGGTGAACGCGGTGGGCAGCATCTTCTCCCAGGCGCTCTGATTGTGGCCGCCGCCGAGCGGGGCGACGAAGGACTGCACGTCCGTCGCCTTCGCCAGCGGGTTCGCCTTGGCCGCGGCGATCACCTGCGCGGCCTCCGACGCCGGGTCGACGTGGTCCTCCGCGCTGGCCGTCATCAGCAGGCTGACGGCGGGAGTCCTCGTGCGCGACAGCAGCCAGAGCGGGCTGTCGACGCGGTCGAGCTCCGGATCGTCGGACAGCTCCAGCGAGTCCGGCACGTAGTACCCGGAGAGCGAGACCGCGGCACTGTAAAGGTCAGGGTGCTGCAACACGAGCTTCGCCGCGCAGAAGCCGCCGGTCGAATAGCCCATCAGACCCCAGGCGTCGGCCGCGGGCTCCGCCCTGAAGTCGTCGATGACCAGGTCGCGCACGTCCCGGGTCAGCCAGGAGTCCACGTCCGCGTCGCCGGGGACGTTGCTGCACTCCTCGTTGTTCCACGCCAGGGTGTGCCCGTAGACCGGCGTGACTTCGGGTACGACCAGGATGTAAGGGAACACCTTCGCCGAGCCCTCGACCGCCTCGAGGTGCTGGACGACGTTCATCGGGCCGGTCCAGCCGCCCGGCGACCCCGGCACGCCGTGCAGCAGCTCCAGCACCGGGAAGTACGTGTGCGGCTCGTCGGCGTACTGCGGCGGGGTCCAGACGTAGACCTGAGAGGTGATGCCGGAGGCCGGGCCGCGGAAGGTGGTCACCTCGAAGCCGTCGCCCGAGTCGTGGAACGAGGCCTTGATCGATCCCCCGGCGGACGCGCTGGCCGCGCGCACCACGACCTGCGCCTTCGGGTCGAGGTCGATGGCGCCCTGCTGGCCGGCGAACACTCCCCCGCGGGTGCTCTGATTGCCCAGCAGGTCCTGCCAGGACACGACGAGGCCGCCGCTGGAGATGTTGACCCAGACCAGGATCGCCATCGCGGCCATCAGCTCGCCGAAGACCAGCAGCGCCGCCCGCTGCAGCACCCGCACCGCGCGCGGCCCCCGCATCCGGTTCCACAGCAACCAGGTGGCGAGGGCCGCGAGCACCGCCAGAACGATGGTGGTGATCTGCAGGGATCCGCTGATCGGGGTCACGTGCGCGCCTTCCTGCGGCCGGTTGATTTCCGGCGCAGCAGGAGACTAATCCCTCACAATCCGAGATTCGGTGATATTGAGGGCGTGTCCCCAAAACCGATCAAGATTGCTGACGGCGCGTCAGTGGCGGAAGCCCTCCTTGAGCTCCACGCCGAGCTTGTGGCCGGGCGCCGGCTGGTTGTTCAGCTCGGGCAGCAGCCGGGCGATGTCGGCGATCAGCAGGTCGGCGAGGTCGTGCGAGAAGCCGTTGCGCACCACGACGCGCAGCACGGCGAGGTCCTCGCGGTTCTTCGGGAAGGTGTACGCGGGCAGCTGCCAGCCGCGCTCGCGCAGCCGCCGCGAGACGTCGAAGACATCGAAGTTCTCGACGTGGTCGGCGGTGGTGAAGGCGAAGACCGGGAGCTGGTCGCCGCGCGTCAGCAGCCGGAAGTCGCCGAGCGCCTCCACGCCCTCGGCGATGTACTTCGCCACGTCCCGCGCGGACTGCTGGACCAGGCGGAAGCCCTCGCGACCGAGCCGCAGGAAGGTGTAGTACTGGGCGACGACCTGGGCGCCGGGACGGGAGAAGTTGAGCGCGAAGGTCGGCATGTCGCCGCCGAGGTAGTTGACCCGGAAGATGAGCTCCTCCGGCAGGGCCTCGGCGTCGCGCCACAGCGCCCAGCCGACACCCGGGTAGACCAGACCGTACTTGTGGCCCGAGGAGTTGATCGAGGCGACGCGCGGCTGGCGGAAGTCCCAGACCAGCTCGGGGTCGATGAAGGGAGCGACGAAACCACCGGACGCGGCGTCCACGTGCACCGGGATGTCCAGGCCGGTGCGCTCCTGCAGCTCGTTGAGCGCGTCGCAGATCTCCCAGACCGGCTCGTAGCTGCCGTCCATCGTGGAGCCCATGATCGCCACCACGCCGATGGTGTCCTCATCGCACAGCGCCGCGGCCTCGGGGCCGTTGATGCTGAAGCGCTCGCCCTCCATCGGCACGTAGCGCGGCTCGACCTCCCAGAACTCGCAGAACTTCTCCCAGCAGACCTGCACCTCGATGCCCATCACGAGGTTCGGCCGGGCGCCGGCCTTGTACCGCTCCTTGTTCTTGTTCATCCAGCGGCGCTTGAGCGCGAGCCCGGCGAGCATGCAAGCCTCGCTCGAGCCGGTGGTCGAGCAGCCGACGGCGGTGTGCGGGTCCGGCGCGTGCCACAGGTCGGCGAGGATGGCGACGCAGCGCCGCTCGAGCTCCGCGGTCTGCGGGTACTCGTCCTTGTCGATCATGTTCTTCTCGGCGCACTCGGCCATCAGGAGCGCGGCCTGCGGCTCCATCCACGTGGTGACGAAGGTCGCCAGGTTGAGCCGGGCGTTGCCGTCGAGCAGCAGCTCGTCGTGGATCAGCCGGTAGGCGGTGTCCGGCGGGATCGGGCCCTCGCCGCACCGGTACATCGGCGGGTTCACCATCATCGCCCCGGACGGGTCCACCCCCGCCGCCACCAGGAGCGGGTTCACCGGGATCGTGCGGTGCGGATCGCGGTGATTCTTCTTCGTCGCGTGCACCGGCACGCCGCGCACCTGCGGCGTGTGCAGCCCCGTCTCCTGTGATCCAGTTCCGTGCAACTCTGCCATCGGAGCCCCTTATTCATGTCTTCGCTAGAGCTGTCGGAACCCCACCCTTCCACCGTGGCGCGGTGGGCGCCACCGGCACCGCGGGAACGGCGCGCGAACGCGGCGGGGCTCAGCCGGTGCGGGTGAAAGTCGCAGGTCCGGACCCGCTATAGACGGTGACCTCGCTCGCGGACGCGCCCGGCTGGATCAGCAGTACGCCACAGTACGGAAGCGCTTCGGTTTTCGTGCAGCCGGTCAGCACACGCGCACCGACCGAGTAGTACGCGCCGATCGTGCCGAAGTCGACGGTCGAGGCAATGGTGCCGCCGGCGGTCTCGTACATCACGCTTCCGTCCTTCAAGATCCTCAGCGTCTGCTTCCCGGCGCTGCTGATACTCGTCCAATCTCCGACAAGCTGCGTCAGCACCGTCGCTCGGCTCAAGGCCCCCGAGCTGATGGCGAGGACGCGCGCGTACGACGCCTGGTAGCCGGTGGTACTGGCCTTCGAGGGCGAGTCGAGAGTGAGCGTGAGCCCTGATTCGCCGTTCACTTTGGCCAACGCCAGGCCCGAGGACAGACCGTAGCCGTCGCACTCGACCGCACTGAACGGCAGCGCGAACGTGTACGAGCTCGGGGTCGGGCTCACGATCGAGTTCGAGGCTGAGACGCTCGGCACGGACGTGGATGTGGACGCGGGGGCGGTCGCTGTCGAGTTCGCCGCGTCCTGGGCTTTGACGGCCGCGGTCTGCGAGGCAGTGAGCCCACTGCTCACGCGCCCGTAACACAACGAAGCGCCGCCGGTCTCGCTCAGACCCACCACGCCGTCCGGGAAGACCATCAGATAGCCGCCTCGCGCCGCGCTGTTCTCCCAGACTCCGACGAAGGACCCGTCGGTCCCCTCGGCGGCGCCCGAGGACGCGGTCGCACTCGGACTGGGAGTCGCGGATCCCGGCGTCCCGGTCGCCCCGGCGGAGGACCCGCTCGGCGCACTCGCCGTGTTGACGCCGCTCGGCCGGCCGAACCGCCCGTCGATCGCCGCACCCGCGACGCCGGTGACGCAGAGCAGCGCGAAGGCGATGGCGGAGGCGGTCATCCGGCGGCGCACGGTGCGCTGGCCGGCCCGGCGGCGTACCGCGGCGAGGTCGGGCAGCGCGACGGAACCGCCGGCCGCGTCCGCCAGTTCGGCGAGCATGCTGTCGAAACTCTCGGGCATGGCGATCACCACTCCCCGGCCAGGTCGGTGCCCGAGCGGCGCGGGCCGCCCGCGCCGACCTCGGCGAACTCGGAAACCAACGGGGCCAGCGCCTTGCGGCCCCGGCTCAGATGCGATTTGACGGTGCCCACCGGGTTTCCGGTCTCCTCGGCGATCTCGGCGAGGGTCAGGCCCACCAGATGGTAGAGCACGATCGCCCGGCGCTGCTCCGCGGAGATCCGGCGCAGCGCGGAGACCAGCACCAGGTGGTCCGGGGTCAGGCCGGGAAGCTCGGGCGAGGTGGCGGCCCTGCGGTGCGCGGTGCGCCGGTTGACCGACTTGCGCCACGCGGAGACCGAGAGGCGGTAGGCGACAGTGCGGATCCACGCTTCGGGATCGCCGTACCCGCGCACCTCCTTCCACCGCTGCCAGGCGCGCGCGTACGCCTCCTGGACCGAGTCCTCCGCCTCGGCCAGATTGCCGGTCATCGCGTAGATCTGCCCTACGATGCGCCGGAAGCTGGCCGTGTAGAACTCGTCGAAGTCGAGTTCATCCGGCAAAGCCGCCTCCCTGGGTTCCCGCCGCGCCGCGCCGTCCGCGGACGACGCGGTCCTCCTTCTATACGCGCGAAACCGGCATCCGGATGCGCCGGGGCCGACGGTTCGTCGCAGAAGGGCGCCTCTGTAACAATCCTCATTAAATCCTCAGGCACCTTATTGACAGAGACGCGCCACTCGGTAACCGTGGGTTCTCGGTCGGTGACGACCTCTGATACACCCGATGAGCTGTTACATCCGAAGAGAAGTGGAACCCACGTGCACACTCCTCGAATAGGCCGAGCCGCGGTGGTCGCGGCTGCGGCCGGCGCGCTCGCGGTGATCGGGCTGCTGCCCGGCGCCGCGCAGGCCGCCTCCACCCCGGCCCCGAACGTCGCGAGCCTCCACCTCGGCTCCGCGGCGACCCTGCCGAGCGCCACGCTCGCCGGCCGCGGCACCGCGGCCGTCTGCAAGACCTACGGGCACTGCGTTGCCCGGATCCTGACCGTAGCCCCGGGCTCCAGCAAGCCGCTGACCACCACGGTACCCGCCGGCTACGGTCCCGCCGACTTCGCCAAGGCCTACGGCCTGCCCGCCGGCGTCGGCCAGAAGGGGACCATCGCGATCCTCGACGAGGGGGCTTTCCCGACCCTGGAGAGCGACCTCGGCATCTACCGCTCGACCTACGGACTGCCGGCGTGCACCACCGCGAACGGCTGCTTCAAGCAGGTCAACGAGCACGGGGGTGCGCCGCTGAAGGCGGGGACCACCGCCGACGAGAAGATCTTCGACGAGGAGGTCGGCGTCGAGACCACGCTCGACGTGGACATGGCCTCGTCCGCGTGCCCGGGGTGCAACATCCTCGAGATCACGGTGAACCGGGACATCACCGCGACCAACGACGTGGCCGCCGAAGACTTCGGCGTAGCGCTGGACACGGCCGCGAAGCTCGGCGCCAGCGCGGCGAGCATCAGCTACCAGTTCGCGCCGGACGCCACGCTGGACCTCGGTCCGGTAGCGCGCGACTTCTTCCACCCCGGCATGGCGATCACCGCGTCCTCGGGCGACGGCGGCTACGAGGGCACGCCTGACGGCTGGCCGCAAAACCTGCCGACGGTGACCTCCGTAGGCGGCACGTCGCTGTACCTGACGCCAAGCACCACCCGCGGCTACACCGAGGTCGCGTGGGGCGGAGCCGGCAGCGGCTGCGCCGGCGACCTGCCGCCCGCCCTTGGCCAGCCGAGCAGCATCAGCACGCTGTGCGGCGGCCACCGCACCGACTCCGACGTCTCCGCCGACGCCGACCCCAACACCGGAGCAGCCGTCTACGACGACTACGCCCCGTACTCCGGCGAGCCCTACGACTGGATCGTGGTCGGCGGCACCAGCGAGTCCAGCCCCTTCATCGCCGGCGTCTACGCGCGGGCCGGAAACCTCACCGAGGTCGAGGGCCCCAGCACTCTCTACGCGGACCCCTCCACGGCCTTCAACGACGTGGTCATCGGCGAGAACTACCCGCCCAACGCGGGCTGCAGCACCGCCCTGTGCGTCTCCGGCCCCGGCTGGGACGGCCCGACCGGCCTCGGCACCCCGAACGGCCTAGCAGGGTTCTAACTTCAGTAGTCTGATTTCATCAGTCTGACTCCAGCGGTCTGACTCCAGACAGCAGGGCCCCGTCGCACCCGGTCACCAGGCCGGACGCGGCGGGGCCCGACCAAATCTCTTCGCCGATCCTCCGAGTCGTCGGAGGCCAGCTTTGTCGCCTGCTCACTGTTACCAACATCGCCGCTGCGCGCCTGTCACATTCAACCGTCGCCTGGTCCGCGCTGTTTGCTTGTTCGCTCCGGCGTCTTGCTCCTGGTTTGTGTCCGGTCCTGAACGTCAACTGCTGCCTCCGGCGGGCACCTCCCTCGGAGAGCCGTCCTGGTCTGTCGGGTTGGGGTTCTGGGTGGTGGGGTGGGGGTGGGGTTGTGTGCAAGGTGGGGGCCCCGAATGGGGTGAAGTACCATCCC
>Ga0302314_10002448_pt1 | contig 34323 bp, 28 predicted proteins | sample III_Palsa_N2_3_FD_200533 | JGI IMG/M metagenome (GOLD analysis project Ga0302314, IMG submission 200533) | Peat permafrost microbial communities from Stordalen Mire near Abisko, Sweden - III_Palsa_N2_3 | ecosystem: Environmental > Terrestrial > Soil > Palsa > Peat permafrost | place: Sweden...
GCCTTCGCCTGATAGTGCTCGTGGTCGGTCAGCCGATCGGTCCAGACGACCGTCCAGGTCGCCGTGCTCGATTCGCCGGCGACCGCCGCAGCGGCCTCGATCGCGTCGACCCCGTCCTGCGGCGTGATCCGGAACGCGCACAGGATGTCGGTCGGCTTGGGCACGTAATCGGCGTCGTAGTAGCCCATCTCGGCGTACGGGGTGACGCCGGACGCCCAGCGGTCCTTGGGCTTGATGATCGTCGTTTCGGTGGTCGTCATCGGGTGCGCCTTTCGGTTTGAAGCTCGCCCGCCGACCATATGGACCGTTTGCATAGACGTCAAGGGCGCATTAGCCGCCAACTCATAGCCTTTACCCTATACTGATGTCGCGGGGAAGGTTATGCACTCCCGGCGCCGCGCACGAGGTCGATGAGGCCGGGCACGTCTTGCGGGACGCGGTCACCGCACCAGGCGACATGCTGGTCGGGACGAACCAGCGCCAGGCAGCAGCCATAGCGCTCCTGCAGCCCCGGCTCCGGTCGATGGGCGATCCGTAGCGGCACGTGACGAGCCTCCGCCGCGCGGGCGACGACCTCGAGTTCGGAGGATGCGCACCCGTCGAGCGCCAGCAGCGTGAGGTCCTCGCCGAGCTCGTCGTAGATGGAGTGGTCCGGGCCGAGCCAGACGTGCGGGAGCCGCGCGCCGGGGCGCACCTCCGTGATCGGGTCGTCATCGTCGGCTGGTTGGCGGACCGATCCCGCGGCGGCGATGATCGGAGAGCCCTCGTAGGCGAGATCGAGCACGAGGCTCAGTGCGTGGAACTCGGCATGCTTCTCGGCCTGGATGCGAGCATCCGCGGCGGCGCGGGCCCGATCGCCGAGCTCCCCCGGCGCATCGAGGTTATCGGCGAGCAGATCGGACGCGAGCACCCGATTGTTGGCCGCCGCCGCCGCGATCACGCGCGATTGGATCGGCCGGCGTTCGGGCTCGTAGCTATCGAGCAGGCGCGGACCGCCCCAGCCCTCCAAGACGGCCGCCAGCTTCCACCCCAGGTCAACGGCATCGCCGATGCCGGTGTTGAGGCCGTGACCGCCGAAGGGCGGGTTGAGGTGCGCCGCATCCCCGGCGAGGAACACGCGCCCCACCCGCGCACGATCGACCAGCTGCATGCGGGCAGTCCAGGGATCGGTCGAGAGGATCTTCGCGCCGACCGCGTAGCCGGCGGCGCCGTCGATGATCGCCGCGCCGTCGCGCTCGCCGGTCTCGCGGTCGACCCCGACCGCCCCGATGAACCACGTGCCCGCGAGATCGATCGGCCCCATGAACGATGGCGCGTGCACGTTGACGGTCCAGTACTGGACCGCGGGGCCGTGCGCGGTGCGCGCCAGCAACTCAGGCGCCCGGAACAGCATCCCGAAGTTCGGGCGCAGCGCCTGCTCGCCCACGTATTTGGCCCCGATCGCCTCGCGCACGGCGCTGCGTCCCCCATCGCAGCCGACGGCGTAATCGGCGGCGAGATTCTCGTGTGTGCCCGAGCGCTCATCGCGGACCGACACTCGCACCTCGGCCTCGTCCTGGCCGACGTCCGTAACGCTCCAGCCGTAGCGTAGGGTGACCGTCTCCAGCTCCGCGGCTACATCGCGCAGTAGCTCCTCGAGCACGTACTGTGGCGCCTGCTGGCCGATCTCGGCGGCGCGGTCGCCGCGCTCGAGGCTGAGCGCCCCGGTGAAGCGCGAGAGCTCCCAGCCAGTCAGCGAGGTGCAGAACACGACGTCGCGCGAGAAGTCGACCGACAGGGGGGCGCGCTCGCGCAGCCGCTCAGCGATCCCCCATCGCCGCAGGTGCTCCATCGTGCGGATGTTCACTGTCTTGCAACGCGGCCGGGCGTGGGAGACGGTGACGCGCGGCTCGATCACGACACAGTGCACGCCGCGGCGGCCGAGCTCGATCGCGGTCGCCAGTCCGACCGGCCCGCCGCCGGAGATAGCGACCTGGGTGCCGCGGGTGGCGGCCGAGCCGGGCATCGACAAAACTCTACGTACGACGGTGTTGCGATGAGTCAAGCTGCAGCTCGATCCGAGGCGCTTCGCGCTTGACGTAGACCACGTCAAGGTCCGGCAGGCTGCGTCTGCTGCGCGCCGTGGTCAGGACGGGGGCTCCGCCAGCCTTCTGGAGAGGTCAACGTGCAGGTCTGTCACCAGGCGTAGTCTTCAGGTGCGGTGCGGTAGCCCGGGAAGATCTCGTCCAGCCGGGCAAGCACGCCGGGATCGAGTTCTAGGTCGAGAGCGCCGATGTTCTCGTCCAGCTGGTCGACGGTGACGGGACCGATAATCGGGCACGTGACCCCTGGCCGTGAGAGCAGCCAAGCCAGGGCCACCAGCGCGGGCGATGCGCCCAACTCGGCACACAATCGCTCGTAGCGTTCCAACTGTGGACGCCATCGCGCGAGCACCTCAGGTGAGACTCGGTGCCCCTTGGGACCGCCCTGACCCTCTGTCGCGAGAATGCCGCCCAACAGTCCGCGCTGCAACGGCGACCAGACCAATATCCCAACGCCGTATGCACGCGCGGCTGGAATAACCTCTCTCTCTATGTCACGCGTCACCAGGCTATATATGGATTGCTCACTTACCAAGCCCAACAAATGCCGCGCGCGCGCCTCCTCCTGGGCCTGTGCGATATTCCAGCCTGCGAAGTTGGAGGAGCCAACGTAAAGGATCTTCCCCTGTGCTCGCAGGACCTCCATTGCCTCCCAGATCTCATCCCATGGGGTGCCGCGATCCACGTGGTGCATCTGGTAGAGGTCGATGTAGTCCGTCTGGAGCCGTTTCAGCGAAGCGTCGCAGGCTCGGCGGATATGCAGGGCCGACAGTCGTCCGTCGTTGGGCCAATCGCTGAGCGGTTGATAGACCTTCGTTGCGAGGACGGTTCTCTCACGACGGCCGCCACCCTGAGCGAACCAACGGCCAATGAGATTTTCTGACCAGTCCTTGCCTTCCTGCCAGCCGTACACGTCAGACGTATCGAAGAAATTGATTCCGTGCTCGTGGGCGCCGTCCATGATCGCGTGTGACTCTGATTCCGGGGCGCTTGACTCGAAGGCGAGTGTCCCTAGGCACAAGCGACTCACGACCACGCCAGCGCGGCCAAGATGTGTGTAGTCCATCCGACTGATCCCTTCCGCGTCAGTTGGCGGTCGTGGTGAGTGTAAAGCGCATCGGAGACGTGCACGCCCCAGGTAGCGGGCCCGCGGAGTCATAGGCTTTCTCCATGGCGGTATGGACCTCGAAGCGGTGGGGGGCGCCGCGCCACTGCGCTCGCCGGGGCTCAAAGAAGACGCTATCGCCGGTCGATTTACAACCGGCAGGCTATGTCAATCGGTTCGGGATCGCCGCGGCCTTTGAGGTCGAGCAACTGGTCGCCCGGTGAGCCGCAGCGTGAGCGAGGCTCGGCACTCGCCGTCTCGGGCTCCACGGCCTCAGACCGCGCTGCCCCCCTGTGCGCTCATTGACGAGCGCCGAGGAACTTCTCGATCTCGCGTCGGGTATTCAGCAGGCTGTGAGCGAAGTGTTGCTCGTGGGCCTCGAAGCGCTGGGTGGGTGCCACCACGGTCACGGCCGCCAGCACCGATAGGGCATCCGAGATCACGGTCGCCACAGCGGAGATGCCGATCGTGTGCTCATCGTGATCGAAGGCCACCCCGGTCTCCGCGACCTCGGCAAGCTCCTTCCACAGCTGCGCACGCGAGGTGATGGTGTTCGGAGTCAGCGCCTCGAGGCGTCTGGGCAGCAAGCGCTCGGCTTGATCGCGCGGAAGCGCCGCAAGCAGTGCTTTGCCGTTAGCCGAGCAATGCAGCGGGAACGCGGCACCGACGCTCGAAACGGCCCGGAGCCGATGCACCCCGGGGATCTGGTCGATGAATCGCACCTGGGATCCCTCGAGAATCGCCACATCGACCGTCTCCTGCACCTCGGCGGCCAGATTCCGCAGGAACGGTTTGATCTCCTCCCGCACGTCCCGCCACCCGGCGGCGCCCAACCGCGCCAGCAGCGGGCCGAGCCGCATCCGGCCCTTGGGGCTCGCCGGGATGACGAACCCCTCGTCGGCCAATCCGACGGTGAGCCGGTGCACGGTCGAACGGGCGAGGCCGACGCGCGCGGCGATCTGAGTCAGGCTGAGTCCATCGGGCTCGCCCTCCAGGGCGCGGAGGATGTCCGCGACCCTGCTGATGACCTGAACGCTGTTCTGACTTCGCGCGCCGCCGTTGTCCAGCTCGCGATCCTCGGTGATCTTGCCCGGCGCCACCTCACCGAGCGTACCGTACGGATCTCGGGACTCCGTCCGGGATCAAGCCGGAACTCGCCGCTCGGATCGACAATGACCACGAGCCGGACGATGCACCCGTCACCGTTGCGCCGGCGCCGGTGTGACGGTCCTCAGCGGCATCGATGCCGAGAGCGCCGACTCCCGGCATGCGGGACATCCAATCTGCTCTGCGGGAGCGTACTGTAGGCTTTGGCGGTGTGCACGTGGTTCCCGGACCCCGACGGAGGGGACGCTGATGGGGCTCCCGACGACGAGTCCAGACCCGCCCTTCCGGATCACTCGGATCAGTCACGTCGTGCTGGCCGTCACCGACCTGGAAGCGAGTCTGGCTTTCTACACGGGCCTGATCGGACTCGTCGTCACCGAGGCCGGCGACGACGCCGTCTACCTCCGCGGGGTCGAGGAGAGCGCACACCACAGCGTCGTGCTGCGCCGCAGCGACCGAGCCTGCGCGGAGCGGCTCGGATTCCGTGTTGCCGCCGAGGACGACCTCGACGCCGCCTTCGCTCACTTCGAGCGCCGCGGATTGGCCGCCCACTGGAGTGACACCGTCCACCAGGGCCGCACGCTGCACGCCACCGACGTCGGCGGGGTAGCGATCGAGCTGTGCGTCACGATGCCGAGCCGGCCGCGGAGGGTGCTGGACTTCGCCGCCTTCCGGGGCGCCGCCGCCACCCGCATTGATCATGCGCAGGTTCACGTGACCGATCCGGGGGCGTACGCCGGCTTTTACACCGAGCTCGGCTTTCGGATCTCGGAGTACGCGACCGCGACCGGAACCCCGGACGCCCCGCTGCAGGGCGTCTTTCTCGCCCGTAAGGGCGACATGCTCGATCTCGTCGCGTTCGTCAACCGAGGCCCGCGCCTGCATCACGTCGCGTTCACGGTCCACGACGCCTCGATCAAGCTGCCGGCCGTGTGTGACCGCGCGACCAGCCTCGGGCTGCGCGACTGCATCGACTATGGGCCAGGCCGCCATGGGCTCGCGCCGCAGCAGTTCCTGTATCTCACAGATCCGGATGGGCACCGCATCGAGCTGGTCAGCTACGCCTACCAGCTGCTCGACCCCGAGATCGAGCCGGTGGGCTGGGCGCTGGACGATCCTCAAGGGGTCACCCAGTGGGGCCCACCCCCGCCGGCCTCGTGGTGGGAGCAGGCCAGCCCGTTCCGGGGCGTCGATGTCTGTTCGCCGTACGAGCCCACCTGACGATCATGGATCTCGGAATCAGCGGCCGGCGAGCCATCGTATGTGCGTCAAGCCGGGGGTTGGGTCGCGCCTGTGCCGATGCGCTGGCCGGCGAGGGCGTCGACCTGGTGATCAACGGCCGCGAGCCCGAGCGGCTCAAGCACACGGCCGCCGAGCTGCGGCGCGCCCATCCCGGGGTGGTGATCACCGCGGTGGCGGCAGACGTCACGACGATCGAGGGCCGGGAGGCTCTGCTCGCCTCGTGTCCGGATCCCGACATCGTGATCACCAACAACGCCGGTCCGACGCCGGGGCCACCGCTGTCGGCGTCATATCAGGCCTGGAGCGAGGCGTTGAACGCGAACATGCTCGCCGCCTTGATGTTGATCGGAGCCGTCGTGCCGGCGATGACCGAGCGGCGGTTCGGCCGGATCGTGAACATCACCTCGGCGATGGTGACCACGCCCCGAACGCCGCTGGCGATCTCCGCCGGGCCGCGCGCAGGCCTCACCGCCGTCTGCAAGGCAATCTCGCTCGAGGTGGCCAGACATAACGTGACCATCAACAACCTGTTGCCCGAGCGCTTTGACACCGACCGCCAGCGCTACATGGCGCAGCGGGACTCGGCCGCCCACGGCATCACCTACGAGGAGGCGCGTCAGCGCCTGGTGGACACAATCGCCGCCGGGCGCATGGGCCGCCCGGAGGAGTTCGGTGCCACCTGCGCATTCGTCTGCTCCGCGCATGCCGGATACATGAGCGGAATGAACATTCACCTCGACGGCGGGTCCTATCCCGGACTGGTGTGAGCAGTGGTGGACAAGGTCCACGTGACGGACGGCGGTGCAGCCCGTCAGACGTGGGTTGTAGCGACGCAAATCACGTAGCCTCAAACGAGACAACCATCTGCTGGTCGGGACAGAGGAGACACGCGTGACCACTTCGGCGCCGGACATCGCCCGTATCCAGGAGCACCAGCTCTACATTGACGGCCGCTGGGCGCCGGCGAGCGATGGCGAGCTGTTCGACGACTTCGCGCCCTACGGCGGTGAGGTGATGGCTCGAGTCGCCGCCGGAACCCGGGCGGATGCCGCGCGGGCGGTGGATGCCGCCACTCGCGCGTTCCCCGACTGGGCCGCAGCCCCGCCGGAGGCCAAGCAGGAGATTTTCCTGAGCACCGCGGCGATCGCCGAGCGCCGCCGGGAGGACATCCGGGTCCTGCTCGCCCATGAGACGGGGGCCGGGTCGACCTTCGCCGGCTTCCAGGTGGCGTGGATCGTCAAGCTTCTGCGCCAGGCCGCGGGCTGGGTCTACCTTCCGACCGGCGAGGTCATCCCGTCCGACATGCCGGGGACCATGCACATGGCCATCCGTCGTCCACTCGGCGTGGTGGCGGGGTTCAGTCCCTGGAACGGGGCGCATCTGCTTGCCTGGCGGACGATCGTCTCGCCGATCGCCTTCGGCAATACGGTGGTGCTCAAGCCATCGGAGTTTGCGCCCGTCTCGGCCGGGCTGCTGCTCGCCGAGATCCTCCAGGAGGCCGGCCTTCCAGCGGGTGTCCTCAACGTGATCACTCATGCGCCCGGAGCCGCCTCGGAGATCGCGGACGAGTTCTTCGAGAATCGGGCCGTACGCGCCATCAACTTCACGGGATCGACGGCGGTGGGCCGTCTGCTGGCCGAGCGAGCGGGGCACCACCTCAAGCGGATCGTCCTCGAGCTCGGCGGCTACAACCCGTTGATCGTCCTCCGCGATGCAGACCTCGACTACGCGGTGAACGCGGCCGCCTTCGGAGCATTCATGCACCAGGGTCAGGTCTGCATGAACGCGCGCAAGGTGATCATCGAGCGCGACATCGTGGAGCCGTTCCTGGAGAAGCTGAAGGCCAAGACCGACACCATCGTGGTCGGCGATCCCTCCGATCCGGCCACGATCATCGGACCGCTGATCACAGCTGCCGCCGTGCAGCAGGTCGGGAGCGACGTGCAGGATGCCGTCGACCGCGGCGCGCGGCTGGTCGCCGGCGGTTCCGCGGTGGGATCGTGTTACGAGCCGACAGTACTCACCGACGTCCCGCCCGACGCCCACATCTACCGGGAGGAGACGTTCGGACCGGTACTCGTGGTCGAGCCGGTGGACGGCATCGAGGCTGCGATCCGAGTCGCCAATGATCACCACTACGGACTCGCCGCCGGGGTGATCACCACCAGTCCTGACATCGGCCTGGCGGTTGCCGGCCAGCTCGAGTCCGGAATGGTGCGCATCAACGACCAGACGCTCAATGACGAGCCGCAGATGCCGCTCGGTGGCGTGCGCGACAGTGGCTGGGGACGGGCCGGCCCCCACTCGATCGAGGACTTCACCCAGCTGCAGTGGGTCTCGGTGCAGAGCGGCACGCGAACCTTCCCCTTCTGACCACAACGCAACCACGGATGCCCGCCCGGACTCAGCGCCGGTGGTGAGGTGGCGTCTGGAACAGGCCGTCGGGGTCCCGCCGGCGGCGGATCTCCTCTAGCCGTCGCAGCCGGTCCGGCGCCATGAAGGGTGCCGGCCGATTGGCGAGGTTCTCGTCGGCCAGCTGGATCCCCGAGCTGAGATGCTCCATGGCGCGCATTCGGTCGGTCACCCAGCGCACGTTGGCGGCGTCATCCTGCGCTCGCGCGGAGATCCCGTAGACGGCCAGGTAGGTCACGTCCTCGCAAGAGAACGCCATATCCGGGCGCTCCGGCCACGGTTCGCCCCAGTTCATCCACATCAGATGCGACGGCGCGCTGGGTAGCGTCAGGGCGATGCTCGTCAATCCGGGCAGCAGCTCCGGGAACGGGGCGTGGGTCCACATGTTGTCGGCCGAATACCGCCAGCCGGTCGGGTAGAGCTCCACGTTGTCGGCGACCAGGCGCTCCACGTCGGTGGCCAGACCGCGGGGAGCCGCCAGCTCCAGCGCGGTGACGGGGCAGGAATCGAGGATCTCCAGGTCCCGACGCGCCTGCTCTTCGGAGTCAGCGAACACCGGCCCGGCGACGATCACCGCCGGGTCGCGATTGCCGAACGCGCCGCGACGCACAAACGCCATCAGCTCCATCGTCCGCGGGACCTCGGGTCCGACTGCGTGCAGCCAGCCGAGTACCGGCTCCAGTTCCTGCACCGGGTACACGTTGACGGTGAGCAGGCAGACCGCAGGGCGCGGGTGTAGGCGCAGGTGAAAGCGGGTGACCGCACCGAAGAACAACGGTCCGGCGCCTCGGGCAGCCCACAGGAGGTCGGGGTGATGTTCAGCATCGGCACGGACCAGCTGACCGTCGGCGGTGACAACGTCGATCGCCTCGACGCTCATACACGCCGGACCGAGGACGCGGGAGTTCCAACCGAAGCCTCCCTGCAGCAGGTACCCGCCGAGCCCGGGGCCGGCGCAGTGCCCCGTGGGAAAGAACAGATTGTGGGGAGCGAGCGCGGCCGCCAGGGCGGAGCTGCGCATCCCCGGCCCGACGGCGGCCATCGGCGCGTGCGTGTCGATCTCGAGCCCGTCAAGTCCGGCGAGGTCGAGCAGTAGGACGTCATCGCGCAGATGCGACCCCGACCACGAGTGCCCGCCCGAGCGGACCGTCACCACGAGCCCCTCCCGCCGTGCCAGGCCGATCGCGCTCACCACATCATCTGTGTGGCGGGCTCTGACGATGGCCGCCGGCCGGCCCGCCGGCACGCGGCCGTTGGCGACCGTCGCGTCGCGTGCTCGCTCGTACTCGGGGTCGCCCTGCCGAATCAGGGCCCCAGCTAACGTCGACATGGTCCTCCCCGCTTCGCGTCCGGAGCGAGTTAGTGTACTGTTCATCGAGACGACCGCCTGCTAGTCGGGACGACCTCGCGATGGTGCCGGCGGGCAGTTGGGGTGAGAGAGGAGCCAGGTGAAGGGCAAGATCGCCATCGAGGAACACTTCCTGCCGCCAGGACGACCCGACCTGCTGTCCAACCCGGGCTGGTCGGCGGAAGCCTGGACCCAGATCACCAACGCGCTGATGGACACTGAGGCTCGGCTCGAGCTGATGGACCGAGGGGGGGTGGAGCTGGCGGTGTTGTCGCTCGCCTCCGACGGGATCCAGAAGATCCTCGATCCGCAGACTGCGGTCGCGACCGCGCGTGAGGCCAATGACGCTCTGGCCACCGTGGTCGCCGCCCACCCGGAACGGTATTCCGGCTTCGCCGCACTGCCGATGCAGGACGTCGCGGCTGCCGGATCCGAGCTGGACCGCGCCGTCACCGAGCTCGGATTCCGGGGAGCTCTGGTCAACGGCTACTCCAACCTGGGCGACCTCGACACGGCGCTGTACTACGACGACCCGGCGTACGACCCATTGTGGGAGCGCCTGGTTGCGCTCGATGTCCCGTTGTACCTGCACCCGCGCAACCCGCTGCCCGACCAGCGGCGGATCTACGAGGGGCGCCCTGAGCTGCTCGGTCCCACCTGGGCGTTTGGAGCCGAGACCGCGATGCATGCGCTGCGCATGATCGTCGGTGGTGTGTTCGACCGCTTTCCGCAGCTGACGATCGTCCTTGGACATCTGGGCGAGCTGCTGCCGTTTGCGATCCGTCGCCTGGAGCAGCGGCTCGCTCGGCTGCCCGACGTTATGCTCGAGCGCTCGCCGTCGAGTTACCTGCGGGACAACTTCTGGATCACGACCAGCGGTAACTATCACACCGCGTCGTTGGTGGGCATACTGCTCGAGCTGGGATCCGAGCGCGTGGTGTTCGCCGCCGATTATCCGTTCGAGTATCTACACGATGGCACCGATTGGATGGACGCAGTACCGATCAGCGATCGCGATCGCGAGCTGATCGGCCGTGAGAACGTCAAGCGGCTGCTCAAGCTCTAGCACCCGCTCGCGAGCACAGCAACGGGAGGTTGCGGGATGTCGATGGGGATCATGCTGGGACCGGGCGAGGGTCCGAAGATCACCGGCGGCGGGCTCGACGTATCGGTCAAGGTGACGATGGACGAACCCGCGTTCACGTCCACGTTCGAGGTCATCGTTCCACCGGGGTTCGACGTCGGCGCGCACGTCCACAGTCACGGCCAGGAAGTGTTCTATGTCGTCGAGGGCGCGATCGACGTGCTCGCCTTCGAGCCGGTCGACCGGACGATCTCCGACTGGCACCAGTGGGAGACGAGCGACGGGCGACGGTATCTGCACGGCGAGCCCGGGGCGTTCCTGTTCGTGCCCGAGAACACCCCGCACGCGTTCGCCAACACCACCAACAAGCCGGCCAAGATGTTCTTCCAGTCATCGGTCCCCGGCGGGCACGAGAACTACTTCGAAGAGCTCTCCCAGCTCTTGCAGCGATCGGAGGGCAGGCCCGATCCCAAGGAGGTGGCCAAGCTCCGCCGTCGCTACGACATCGAGCAACTGACAACCCTGCGCGACGGCCGACGCCCGGACGCCGCCGATCCCACCGCCTGAGAGGGAGCGGATATGCCACACGTGATGAAGGCCGGCGACCACAGCCGGACCGGAGCGCGACCCGACGCCGCCGGACTGGACACCCGATGGATGATCAGCTCCGACCTGGGAGGAGCGCGCCACGGCATGATCGGTGAGCTGGAGCTCGCGCCCGAGGCCACCGAGCCACTGCATCGGCACGCCAACGCCGACGAGGCGGCGTTCGTGCTGTCGGGCTCCGCCACCGTGCTCGGCGCCGACGGCGAGCAGCCCGCGCCGGCCGGCACGCTGATCCTCTCCTCGCGGGGGATCTGGCACGGTATCCGGGCCGGTGACGAACCGACCAGCGTGCTGCTGATCTACGGCGGCGAGAACACGCTCGACGCATTCGCCGTCGAGCTGGCTGGTCGTGACGCGGCCGGCGCTGCGCCCCGCACGATCAACGCCGCGGAACTGACCCCGCATCCGAACCACAACCCGGAGATGGGGTTCTTCAACATGGCCGCCAACTTCCTCGTGTCAGAGGACGGCCTGCCGGGTGCTGAGCTCGTGGTCGGCGCCGCCCACTACGGCACGCCGGATCCCAAAGGCGGGCACGCCTTGCACCGTCACCCGGCTGCAGAGGAGTTCCTCTACATCCGTGGCGGCCGGGCCTCACACCTGATGGCAGAGGGTTCGATCGCGATGGGTCCGGGCGACATCGCGTTCATCCCGACCGGGGAGTGGCACGGCATCTGGAACGAGAGTGAGTCGGCGACGCAGTCGGTGTTCGGCTACCTCGGGATCGCCAGCCTGCAGGCCGGGGGATACGAGCTCGCTGAGAACGCAAAAACGCCGGGCTAGTGGTCGCCGCCGTAGCCGAGCTCACGTGAGGCTCGCTCGGCCGTCGCCAGCAGGATCGTGGCCAGGCGGCCGGTCTCGGCGGGAGTCATCATCCGGCTCGGCAGGATCAGACCGATCACCGCCTCCAGCGCATCGTCGGCGCCGAACACAGGCGCACCGATCGCGGCTAGCCCGAAGATCATCGCGTCGACGGTCGTGCCAAAGCCCTGGCGGCGCGTCGCCTCGATCAGCGCGCGCGTCTGTGCTGCCGTGACGATCCGCGTCGTCCCCTGGCGCTGCTGGGCACGGAGCACCTCGCGAGTGACGGATTCCGGCAGCTGAGCGAGGAACACGCAGCCGACCGCAGAGTCCAACAGGGGCAGCACCGAGCCGACGCGCACGGCGATCGGCAGCGCGTGGACGCCCGTGTCCCAGCGCACCAGCGTCGGGCCGGCCTCGGTCCAAACACCGACGTTGACGGTGTGGCCTGTCTGATCGCGCAGGCCGACGGCGTGCGCCGAGATTGCGCTGACGCCGTCGGTGCGCCGTAGCGCCTCCACCCCGAGATGGCGCGACGCGGGCCCGAGGTCGTACAGGCCGCTGATCGGGCTCTGCGAGGCCAGGCCCGTGCGGACCAGGCTGGCCAGGTAGCGGTGCACCTTGGCTGGGTGCAACTGCGCTGCTCGCGCGACCTCGGACAGAGCCATCGGCCCGCGCCCCTGCTCGAGCGCCAGCAGGACCCGCGCGCCCACCTCGATCGACTTGATCCCCTGGGGCTGGCCGGGCTGTCTCGTGGTCACGAGCGGCGGCGCGGGTCGCGCGGCCGGTGCGCCGGTCACACCGGTCACGCGGGTGCTGCCGATCTGGCCGGCGAGCGCAGCGCGGACGCGAGCTCGGTCAGCAGCGCGGACAGGCCGGCCACCTCGGCAGTCGCTCCGTAGACGTACCAGTCGGGCCGAACCACCACCGCTTCGACGTCGCGCGCTCCGAACCACTCCGAGTAGACCTGCTCCACGTCGACCAGCTCGATGACCTGCCGGAGGAGGTGATCGCCTGTCCGTGGATCTGCTCCCGCAGTCACCGGATCGCCGTTCTCGGCTGCGCGGTCCGCCTTCGTCGCCTGCTCGGGTTCGCCGACCACCGCCACCCGACCCCCGAGCGTCTGCCAGAACTCGACCTGAGCGGCGCTGAGCGCGCCCAGCATCTCCCGGTGCCGCGCCACGATCACCGGCCCGGAGCCGAGCAGATCGTCGAAGCGCTGCGGCTCGCCACCGCGCCTGGCGACCACACCTTGCACGAACCGCTCGCCCGCGTGCGGCGCAGCGGACGCGACCAGTCCCGCGCCCAGCCCCGGAAAGACGATCTTCGCCGGTGTCTGCTCGGCCCGACGCTGAGCGATCAACCGCCGGTCGCGCTCGTGCGCTGCCGCCGGATCGCGCAAGGTCTGCACGCGTCCGAGCTCGATCGCCTTCTCGGTGATGAAGCGGACGTGGGGCTCGCGTTCGACTTGGTAGGTGTCCAACACCGCAGCGTCGGCCCGGCCGGTGAGGACGAGGTCGAGCTTCCATGCAAGGTTGTGGCTGTCACGGATCCCCGAACACATCCCCTGGGCAAGGAACGGCGGCATCTCGTGTGCGGCATCTCCGGCGAGCATCACCGGACCGGATCGCCAGCGCTCGGCGATCCGAGAACGAAACACGTAGTTGGCGACACGGATCAATTCCGCGTCTTCGCGGCTCAGGTAGCCGGCCACTCGCTCCCATACGCGCTCGGGGTCGGTCGCCCGCCCCGGCGCCTCGTCGGGATCGAGCATGAAGGAGAAGCGATGGTGCTCGGGACCGATCCGGACGATCGCGATCGGCTGCGCCGGATCGCACACCTGGCGGAAGCTGGGCACTGCGGGGAGGTGGCGCCGCTTGTGGAAGTCGCACACCAGCCAGTTCTCCTGAAACGCATAGTCCACCAGCTCGACGCCCAGTGCGGGGCGCACGAAGCCCGCACCGCCGTCGGCGCCGATAACGAACCGCGCATCAACGCCGGACCGCACGTCCCCTGGCCCCACCGCCGTCAGCTCCACCCGGTCGTCGGACATATTCAACCCGTCGACGACGACCCCCTGACGCACCTCGACCGTCGGCAGCGACCTGCAGAAACCGTCGAGCACCGTCTCCAGGTGAGGCTGGTACATCATGTACAGCGCCGCCCAACCGCCCGGCGCGAGACTGTCGTAGCTGACCTCGAGCAACATCTCCCCGGCGCCGTTGACCCACTCGTAGTCGGTCTGCACGACCGTACCCGGCATCACCGCCTCGACGAGGCCGAGCTTCTGGAACGTCCGCATGATCTCGTCGTCGAAGCACGCCGCCCGCGGCAGGTTATACAGGCCGTCGTAACGCTCGAGGACGACGACGTGGTGACCTTGGCGTCCGAGCAGCGCGGCCAGCATCATGCCCGTCGGCCCGTAGCCGACCACGGCCACATCGCACGTGGTGATGGGGGCGGCGCTGGTGTCGATCGAGGGCTCCGAGCCCGACATACGTTTCATTATGCATAGCGTGCTCACTCATGCATAATGTGTGACGGCTACCGAGAGGAGGGTGAGGCGTGCTGGGCAAGATCGCGGTTGAGGAACATTTCGTCACGTCCGCGCTCGCGGACACGATCTTCGGCAGCATCGGCTGGGACGTCGCGGAATGGCGCGAGATGGCCCGCCAGCTCCAGGACACCGGCCCCGGGCGGCTCGCCGAGATGGACGCTGCGGGGATCAAGATGTCGGTCCTCTCGCTGGCCGCACCCTGTATCCAGGACGAGTTCGACGCCGCTCGGGCGACGGCGCGCGCCCGGGCTGCCAACGATGCCCTGGCGGCGGTCGTCGAGCAGCACCCCGACCGCTACGCCGGGCTGGCCGCACTGCCGATGCAGGACCCGACCGCCGCCGCCGACGAGCTGGGCCGCTGCGTCACCCAGCTGGGCTTCAAGGGGGCGCTGGTCAACGGCTACTCGAGTGTCGGCAATCTGGAGACGGCGGCCTACTATGACGAGCCGCAGTACCTCCCGTTCTGGGAGCGCGTTGCCCAGCTCGACGTGCCGTTCTACCTGCACCCGCGCAATCCCCTGCCCACGCAGCGGCGAATCTACGACGGGCGGGAGGTGCTGCTCGGACCGACGTGGGCGTTCACAATGGAGACCGCGTCGCACTGCCTGCGGCTGATCGTCAGCGGCCTCTTCGACCGGCTCCCGAGCCTGCAGATCGTGATCGGCCACATGGGTGAGCTGCTGCCGTTCGCGGTGCAGCGCACCGAACAGCGGCTATCGCACATCCCAGCCTACGACCTGGAGCGCTTACCCCAACAGTGCCTGCGGGAGAACTTCTGGCTCACGACCAGCGGCAACTTCCACACGCCGTCCTTGATCGGCGCGCTGCTGCAGGTTGGCGCCGACCGGCTGCTGTTCGCGGCCGACCATCCGTTCGAGCGGGCCGGCGAAGCGGCCATGTGGTTTGACGCCACGCCCATCAGTGAGGCCGACCGGCGCAAGATCGGCTGCGACAACGCCACGCGAGCGTTCAAGCTGTGACTGCCGCCGGCTCTAGACCCGATGCGTCGGCAAGTGGCCGTACCCCGCCGGAGGCAATCACCGCTCAGGTGCTGGCCAGCTTCGAGTCGACTCCGGACGCCCGGCTGCAGGAGCTCATGCGCAGCTTCATCGGTCACCTGCACGCCTTCATCACCGAGGTGGGACTCAACGAGGACGAGTGGTCAGATGCGATCCGGGTGCTCACCGACACCGGGCACATCACCGACGACCAACGCCAGGAGTTCATCCTCTGGTCCGACACGCTCGGCGTCTCGATGCTCGTTGACGCGCTTTCGCATCGCCTGCCTCCGGGTGCGACCGAGTCGACCGTCCTGGGACCGTTCTACGTGGCCGGTTCGCCGCTGCGCGAGTTGGGGGCCAATATCGCCGAGCAGGAGGCCGGGACCCCGGCGTGGATCCACGGCTCGGTGCGCTCGCTTGACGGCACGCCGATCGCCAACGCCGAGCTCGATGTGTGGCAGAACGGCGACAACCGTCTCTACGCCGTCCAGGACGACGACGCGCCCGACGACCATCTGCGCGGCCGCTTCGCGACCGATCCCGACGGACGGTTCGCGTTCCAGGCGGTGCGTCCCGTCCCATATACGATCCCCAACGACGGGCCGGTGGGGCGGATGCTGGAGGCGACCGGCCGCCACCCGTGGCGCCCGGCGCATATTCACCTCGTGGTCCGCGCGCCAGGCCACGCCGCGCTGACCACGCACATCTTCGATGCCGAGAGCGAGTACCTGGACCGCGACACGGTGTTCGCGGTCAAGCCATCGCTGCTGCGCACCTTCCGGGAGCGACCGGCCGACGACCCCGACCGTCCCGCGGGGGTCAATACCCGTTGGGTCTCGCTGGAGCTGGACCTGATCCTTGCGCCCGGCGACGCCAGCCACGACGCGGTCATCGACCGCGGGCGCACGCATTGATCAACACATCGACAGAGGGAGCGGATCATGGGTGATCTGGACGGAAAGGTCGCAGTGGTGACGGGCGCGGCCCGCGGCATCGGCCTGGGCTGTGCCGAGTGCCTCAGTGAAGCCGGCGCTTCGGTGGTAATCGCCGACATCGACCAGGCGGTCGCCGAGCAGAGCGCGGAGTCGCTGCCCGGCCCGGCGATCGCGATCGAGCACGACGTGCGCGTGGGCGACTCTGCGGTAGCGCTGGCCGCGAAGGCCAGAGAGGCCTACGGAAAGATCGACATCCTGATCAACAACGCCGGCGTCGGCCCGAAGCCGACCCCGGTCCAGGAGATGTCCGACGAGGAGTACGACCGGGTGATGAACGTCAACGGCCGGGGAGTGTTCCTGACCACGCGAGCGTTCGTCCAGGGGATGATCGACCAGGGCAGCGGCCGGATCATCAATATCTCCTCGATTGTCGGTCAGACCGGTTTCGGAATGGTGCTCCAGTACGTCGCCTCGAAGTTCGCCGTGGTCGGGATGACCCAGAGCCTTGCTCACGAGCTGGCCCCGCACGACATCACCGTGAACTCGATTCATCCGGGTATCCTGGAGACCGATCTGCACTCGGCGGTGGTCGACGCGTTTTCCGAGATGCAGAACATGTCAGTGCAGGAGGGGTGGGAATGGTTCCGCGGTCGGATCCCGCTGGGCCGGTTCCAGACACCCCGCGACATCGGCGAGATGGCCGCCTTTCTCTCCTCGGACAAGGCCCACAACATCACCGGCGCCGCCTTCAACGTCGACGGCGGCTGGGAGATGCACTGACCGCAACGCCCGCCGGCCCGCGCCGAGCGAGGTGTCGTTCGCGAGCGCCGGTGAGGTTAGTCCGCGAGCGAGAGCAGCTCGCGGGCGCGGCTGGCGTCGGCAGGCTCGCGCTCGATCGCGCGCGCGATCGCGACCAGCCGCTCCACGAGCTCGGAGTTGGAGCCGGCCGGGACGCCCCGCCGCAGCATCAGCGTGTCCTCCATGCCGGTGCGGGCGTTACCCCCCAGAGCGAGTCCGATGGTCGTCATCTGCAGATTGGCGCGGCCGATCCCGATCACCTGCCACACCGAGCCCGCGGGGAGCCGCGCGACGATCGACATCAGCGACTCGACGGTCGCCGGGGCTCCGCCGCGTACACCGAGCACGATCGAGAACTGCAGCGGTTCGGCAAGCAGACCCTCGGCGACCAGCGACAGCGCCACGTCCAGGTGGCCGGTGTCATAGATCTCCAGCTCGGGTCTGATGCCGAGCTCGCCCATCCGGGAGGCGAGACGACGAACGCCCTCCGGGGGGTTGCGGAACTCGCCGATACCGAAACTCATCGTGCACACGTTGAGGGTCGCCATGCGCGGTCGGGCCTCGATCAGCTTTTCCCGCGCCTCGTAGGGCACGTCGAGTCCGACGCCGGTGGAGAGCTGGATCAGCGCCGGGCAGCTGTCCTCGATCAGGCCCACCACTCGCCGGGCGATCTGCACGTCCGCGGTCGGTCGCCCCTGCTCATCGCGGATGTGGATGTGGACGACCGCCGCCCCGGCGTCGCTGGCTCCGGCGGCAGCGGCGGCAATCTCCTCCGGGGACGTCGGCAGCGCCGGGTTATCCTGCTTGGTGGCGATCGGGCCCGTCAGTGCCGCGGTGATGATCGCGTCGCTCACGTCTCGATCTCCGGCGTCGGTTTCAGATGCTCAATCAGCGTTCTCCGTAGGCGCTCCTGATCCCCGGGAGCCCAGGTGCGGAAGCCGCGCCCTGTCTTCATACCGAGCCGGTGCTCCTCCACGAGGCGGCGTAGGTACGGGGATGCGCCGGCCGTGCGGTCGAGATCGGGCAGGATGTGCTCGTGGATATCGAGCGTGAGGTCGAGACCCACGTAATCGGCGTTCTCCAACGGTCCCATGACCGCCAACCGCCGTCCGAAGCTGGACTTGACCACCTGGTCGACGGTCTCTGCATCGCAGACCCCGTCAGCCACCAGCGCGATCGCCTCCCGCCAGAGGGCGTGCTGCAGACGGTTGCCCACGAAGCCCGGCACGTCACGCTTGACATGCACCGGCTCCTTGCCCACCGAGCGCAGCAGCTCCAGCGTGCGTTGCACTACGTCCGGCGACGTGCACGACGCCTGGACCACCTCGACGAGCGGGACCAGATACGGCGGGTTCCACCAGTGCGTGCCCACGATGCGCTGAGAACCCTCGATCCCCTCGGCGATCGCGCCGATCGGGATCACCGAGGTGTTGCTAGCCAGCACCACGTCATCGCCGGTCAGCCTGGCGAGCTCGGCGAAGATCGAGCGTTTGATCTCCAGCCGCTCAGGTGCCGCCTCGACCACGAACGTGACATCGGCCACGGCGTCTGCCAGCCGTTCGCACAGCCGCACACGTTGCACCGCCTCGGCGTCGCCGCCGAGCGCGCTCAGATTGGCGGCGATCCGGTCGCGGGCGGACCCGAGCGCCTCCGCAGAGGGATCCTGCAGGGCCACGGGATGGCCTGCGGTGGCGAACACCTGCGCCAGGCCGTGCCCCATCAGCCCGGCGCCGATCACTGCGATGGGATGCGCGCTCACTGGCTCATCCGGCGGTATAGCCGCCGTCCACATACAGGATCTGACCGGTGACGAAATCCGAGGCTCGGGAGCTGAGAAACACGACCGCCCCCTGGAAGTCCTCGGGTTCGCCGAGACGGCCGATCGGGATCCGCGAGAGCATCGCCTCGCGCACGGTCTTGCCCGGGCCGTCCTCGTACATCCAGGCGGTGAGGTCGGATCGGAACACCGTCGGCGCGATTGCGTTGACGTTGATCCGGTGGGCGCCCCACTCGCAGGCGAGCGTCTTCGTGAGGGCGTCGACCGCCGCCTTGGAGGGACAGTAGGCCGAGTACCCCGCGGGATGGCCGAGCTTGCCCCGGGTGGAGGACACGAGGACGATCTTGCCGCCCTCCTGATCGTGCAACATCTGTCGCCCGGCAGCCTGGCAGACCAGCCAGGAGCCGTGGACATTGGCGTCCATCACGCGGCGCCAGTCGGCGTCCTCCATCTTGGTCGTCGGCGCGACGATGTTGACGCCGCTGGCGCAGATCACGATGTCCAGTCGGCCGGTGGCCGCAACCGCCGTCTGCACCATCGCCTCGGCGTCGTCCGGAGACTCCGGGCGGCGGACGATGATCTCGGCCTGGCCGCCGGAGGATTCGATCTCGTGCGCCAGCTCCGTGAGCGCGTCGCTGTTGGCCGCGGCCAGGGTGATGTGCGCACCGGCGCCGGCGAGGACCAGCGCGGCAGCCCGGCCGAACGCCCCGCTGGCCCCTGGGATCAGCGCCGAGCGGCCGGTGAGGTCAAACAGGTCGGTGAGGACTGGCCGGCTCTGGGCTCCGGGGACGCTGCTCATCACGACTCCTTGGGGTAGGGCATGACCACCAGCATCGAGGCCGGCAGGTTGGTGGAGTTGATGATCGAGCGTCGCTCTCCGGCTCGGAGATGACAGGAGTCCAGCGCCTGCAGCTCCACGTCGCCGTCGTCGGTGGTGATCGTGACCGTCCCCTCGAGGACGACGTAGACCTTCTCGATCGCAGTTGCGTCAGATTCCGCGCCACCGCCGGGCAAAAAGCAGGACAATCCGACCCAGAAGTCCTCTGCCGGCGAGGCGTCGAAGCCCTGTAGCCGCAGACCGCGCATGTCGAAGTGCTTGGGCGCCTCGTAGGGCCGGGCGTCGTCGAGTCGGGTGACGTGCATATGTGCCTTTCGAGCTGTTCGCTACGCGGTCAGGCCGCACCGGCGACCGGGATCAACAGGTGAGAGTCGTGGTCGCCGCCGCAATGCAGCACGTGCTGACCCTGGTTGTGCGTGTCTGCGTGGCGGGAGAGCAGCGCCTCGGTGTAATGGTCTGAACCGCGGACCACGAGCTGCAGGATCTCGCCGCTCGCAAAGCTCGTCCCCGACGGCCAGATCTCGATCTTCACGGGGACGACCTCGCCCGGCGCCAGCGGGAGCTCGCGCCGATGGCTGTGCACCGGGCGTTCGACGGTGGAGAGCTCTGAGTCGAGCTCCCGGTGCGACACGCGCAGCCAGCCAAGGGCGACGGGTCCGTCCTCGAGCACGTTCGCGAACGGGAAGTAGACGGGTTGCCGCTGCGCATCGAGCTTGCGCAGGGCGATGAACAGGTCCATGTCCGGACCATCGGTCGACACCCAGAGCTTGCAGGTGGTCGTGCCGATCAGTTCCGATGGCTCGGTGAAGACGTGCTCGAAGACCACCTGGCCATCGCCGGCCTCTGAGTCGTAGGCGACCTCGGCCTCCGTCTGCGGTGGCTCGCAGGTGAGCACCATGTTCGCGGCGTCCAGGAACAGTGCCCGGTGGTTCACAGCTTCCGGAGGCCAGCTGAGCTCGGTGCGCTCCCGGCCGTCGTAGAACGCGTGGCGCACCTCCATTCGCACCGGCGGCCAGCCGGACACCTCGTTGTCGATCTGTTTGAGGAAGTGGTCGAAGAACAGCTTCTGACGGGCGACGCTTGAGGGCTGGTGGTAGTACTCCCACTTCTTTCGACCGTGGACCTCCAGGAACTTCGGCTGCGAAGAGATGCGCTCGTATCCGATCAGGGTGCCGCGCGTGTGCAGTCCCTGGTCAGACCAGCTGGCCACCACATAAGCAGGCACCTCGACGCGTTCCAGGTCGGCGCGCTTACTCGCCCAGTAGACGTCGTCGAGTGAATGGGGACCCATCATGTCGGCCATCGCCTCGACCTGACCACACGAGTACTTCAGGCGGTTGGTCTGCCAGATCCGGGGAAACGACGAGTCGGGGATGCCTCCATGGAAGAAGAACTCGCGATAGGGGTCGGTGACCCCCTCGCAGGGGTTGATTGCCGCTAGGTGAGGCGGGTTCAGCGATGCGGCCCACCACTGGATCATCGCCAGGTACGAGGCGCCGGTCATCCCGACCCGACCGTTGCACCACGTCTCTGTGCCCGCCCATTCGATCAGGTCGTACACGTCGCGTGCCTCGTCCTCGCAGAGCAGGCGCGCAATGTCGCCGCCTGACCACCACAGCGCCCGCGGATCGACCTGGATGATCGCATAGCCGTCGGGGCACCACTGCGCGGGGTCCGGTCCCTCAAAGCGGGCGTATTGCGACATCCACTCGGGCCGGACGCCACCGCCCCTGACGCCGCGCTCGTCGACGAATAGCTGGTACATCTGGACGCCGTTGTGCTTGCCGTAGGGGCTCCAGGCGATCACGGCGGGCACGCGCTCGGCTTCCTCGGGCCGGTAGAGGTCGATCAGGATCTCCACCCCATCGCGCATCGTCACCGGACGATTGCGCTCGATCCGCATCCCGTCCGCGTGCGTCACCGCGTGCTCGGGCTCGGGTACTCCAGCCTCAGCGGGCGAGGTGCCACGCTGAAGCAGGACCTCGATCTCGGGGACATTGCGGGACATCGGTTCCTCCGCCTCCTCAACGACGCCGAACCCTAACGGGACAGCCGTCCTGACAGACAGGACACTATCAAGGGCCAAGGGCAGCGTCAATCGCCGGTCGGCCGCCTCGTGCCCCCCGCTGGTTGCAATGCTCAGAGGAACGAGCCGCCCGAGTTGACGAGGACCGTCTGCCCGGTGATCCATCGAGCCTCCGGCGAGACCAGCAGCGCCACGGCCGCCGAGATGTCGTCGGCCCGCGCGATGCGTTTGACCGCCTGACGACCAACCATGGCGGCGATGTGCTCAGGGCGCAACCCGGCGGTGGCCATCGGGGTGTCGGTGATCGATGGGCAGATCGCGTTGATCGTGATCCCATCCTCACCAAGCTCGGCGGAGAGTGCCCGGGTGAGTCCGATCAACCCCATCTTGCTGGCCCGGTAGGCGATCGACCCCGGCATCGGCTGCATCACCGAACCCGAGGAGACGTTGACGATCCGGCCCCACCCGCCACGGCGCATCAATGGGACCAGCGCCTTGCACATCAGCATCGGCCCGTCGAGGTTGACGGCCATCACCGCCCGCCACAGCTCGAGGTCCAGATCGTCGAAAGAGACGGACTCAAGCCGAGCCGCGTTGTTGACCAGGACGTCGCAGCGGCCGAGCTCGGATTCCACCCGGTCAGCCAGCGCCGCTGTCTCGTCGCGCGAGGTCACATCGAGCGAGACGAACTGGTGAGGAGCCCCGTCCAACCGATCTCGGGTCTCGTCGAGCTCGCGGATGTCAGCGGCGACCACGATCGCGCCGCGCTGCGCCAGGTCGACGCACACCTCCTGACCGATCCCACCGGCGGCGCCGGTGACGACCGCCACCCGAGCGGCCAGCGGCGAACTCTCGATCATCCGCGGTCGCTCCTCTGCACGCTGCTCCGCGGTCTCGTTCCGCGATACATGTGTCTCACAAGGTTAACGTCGCGGATCGACGAGCGGCAGGCGGCGCGGCGCTGTGGACGCGGTAGTAAATGACGTGGCGTTCGCCGTCGCCGATCCAGGCTGCGTCAGATCCTGCCCCCGGCATCATGACCCGGGGCGACCCGCCCCCGGCCGGCGGGGCCGAACAGACGTGTGCACACTAGTCTGGGTCGACGGTCTCGTAAAATGAACGTTCGCGGTTCGCGAGCAGCGGGATCGCATGCTCGAGTGCGTGTTGACGGAAGTGGTCGGACCCGGCGTGGGCGTCATACGCCGCGCGGTCATCGTAGATCTCCAGCAGGAGGAATACGCGCGGATCCTCGGGATCCTGTGTTGGCTGGTAGAAGCGACATCCGATCTCGGACCGGGAACATGGCGTCAACTTGATCAGAGCGGCTCGAACGCGCTCTTCCTCGCCGGCGCGCGCGGTCCATTTAGCGATCACCACGTAGCTCATCGGGCAAGCAGGGTCTCTAAGCGTTCACGAGCGACGATCGCCCTGTCGCCCGTGATGGCCGGGTCGGCTTCGAAGCGATCGGCGCGGCGCTTGGCCGCGGCAGGCGACATGCTGACAGACTGTCCAATGTCGGTGGCCGATGTGCGACCGCGCCCCGCCGACAGGTTGACAGTTCCACGGTCCAAGCCGTCAACATACGCGGATCATATCCCAGATACTCCACGAGCCGCTTGCGCTCATCGACCAGATCCGAGGTGCCTCATGACGACCGTGATTGCCTTCGACGTCAACGAGACCCTGCTTGACCTGCGCGCCCTCGACCCTCATTTCGAAGAGCTGTTCGGGTCGGCCGCGCTGCGCGCCCAGTGGTTCGCGCAGATGCTGCAGCTGTCATTCGTCGGCGGGCTGACCGGCCAGTACGTCGACTTCACCACGGCCCAGCGGGCGGCGCTGCGCATGCTCGGCGAGCGCCAACGGGTGGCGCTCGACGACGCGACCGTCGCCGCGACAGTCGACCGGATGCGCACGCTGCCACCGCATCCGGAGGTCGCCGAGACGTTGCGCACGCTGGCCGGCACTTCGCTGCGGCTCGTGGCGCTCACCAACTCGACCGCGGAGGTCGCCCACGCCCAGCTCACCCATGCCGGCCTGCGCGACCTGTTCGAGGCCGCGCTCTCGGCCGACACCGTGCGAGCGCTCAAGCCGGCGGCGGCCGCCTACCGCCACGTAGCCGAGCAATGCGGAGTCGCGCTCGCTGAGGTAAGGCTCGTCGCCGCCCACGCGTGGGACGTGTCAGGCGCGCTCGCGGCGGGCGCCCGGGCCGCGTTCGTGGCGCGCCCGGGGATGGTCCTGTCTCCGCTCGGCGCCGCACCTGACATCGTCGGAGCCGACCTCACCGAGGTCGCCGAGCTCATCATCGAGCGCGATCTCGGCTGACGGGGTGACGCCAGCCACCAGGACACCCTGGCGGCGGCCGCCCACTCACCTTACGCACGGCCAGCGCCTCGACAATCAGTGATCTGCTCTCGATCGGCGATCGCCTCCCGGGACGTCATCGGCCTGGTCTCATCTCTCACCGCTCACCCCTCCTTCGAGATCGCGGGCCCTGTGTCACGTCTCGCGCCATCCCGACGGCCGCGGGGCTGACGCTTTCGCAACCACGAAGGCTCAGCCACGTCGCTGGCTTATGACCTGCGCTGATGGAATCATCTGTCCTGAATCGTCGGTATTTGCCGTAAAAGCCCTGCAAATAGCGAACTACGGAACCGAAGGTCGGGAGTTCGAATCTCTCCCGGGCGCGCTGGAACAGAGACCTGCAAATAAGCGGATTTTCGTCTGACGAGACGCTCGATATTCGGACGTTCAGACGCTTTGGGTACCGCTTTTGGGTCTCGATGGAACCCACGTAGCGGTGCCGACGACCGACCCGGCCAACCCCTCCCCGAATGTGGCTTCCTAGCTCATCCGCCAAGTCGAGCCGCGGCGAAGATCGAACGCGGGGCAACGACGAGTTTCACCGCGCCCTTCGCTATCCGCACCGTAATGCGCCAGTAATTGGTGGGGGATCAGACGACGAACGCTACCGCGTACGCGGCCGCCACCAAGGTCCCGCGATCCGCCCTGCGAGCGTGACCGCAACTTCGTAGGATGCGCGGGTATTCGTTCTGTATCAAACTGCAACAAGGAGAGGTTGCGATGAGGCGGTTCAGACTGTTAATCGCCGGGTTGCTGGTGCTGGGGGCACTGGCGCCCGCCGTCGCGTTGGCGGCGTCGTCGCCGACCGTGGCGACCGGTCCGGCGACCATGGTGAGCAACGACTCGGCGGTCCTGGCCGGGAGGATCACGCCCCACGGTGCGGCGACCACGTATGCGTTCAGGTACGGCATCTCGGCGGCGCTCGGTTACCAGACGGCATCGAAGCAGGCCGGAGCTGGCACCACGCCCGCGACCGTCACGCAGTTACTCGGCGATCTGAGCCCGGGGACGACCTACTACTACACGCTGGCCGCGCTCAACTCCACGGGGTATGCGGCCGGGCAGATCCAGACGTTCACCACCCTGGGCCCGACCCCGGCTGCCGTCACCGGACCCACCACGTCGATCCGTCCGACGACGGCCAGGGTCTACGGCACGATCGACACCAGCGGCGCCGCGACCACGTGGCAGGTCCAGTACGGGACGGTGAGCGGAGTCTTCACGTCGCAGACGCCGCTGCAGACGGTTGCCAACAGTGCCAGCCCGGTGTCGGTGGCCGCGGCGCTCACGGGCCTGTCACCGCTGAGGGAGTTCTATTACCGGTTCGTCGCCTACCACGGCCCGAATGTCATCGGCACGGGCAACGAGGGGTCGTTCTTCACGGTGCCGTCCCAGCGGCTGGCGCCGAACCTGCGGACCAAGACGACCCCCACGCGCGACAAGAAGGCGCCGTTCAAGTTCACCACCCACGCCAGCCTCAAGGGCAACGCCGTGGTGCCGGCGGTCCTGCGGTGCGGGGGATACGCCACGGTCAACTACTACAGCGGGCGGTTCCGGACCGCCCACGCGTCGGTCCCGGTGCAGCCGAACTGCACGTTCTCGGCGTCGGTGTCGTTCCGCCTCACGGACGGCAAGGGCGTGGTTCCGATCACGGTCAAGGTCCACTACGAGGGCGATGGCTATCTGGCCGGCGCCAATGAGGTCGATCACGTGAGCGTCGTTTCCAAGTAAGACGCTCGCGCGCCCGCGCGGCGCGGACGGCACTCAGACCGTCCGCGCCGCGGCGCGGCGCATAGGATCAGTCTCCGGGCGCGATGACACACCGCACGCCGCGCGTCACCCGCGGGGAGCTGGCGGCGGCGCTCGCAGCCTGGGGCCTGTTCGGAGTACCACTGCCACAGGGACAAACCTCCGGGGTGCGGCGGGCGAAACTCCGGGGTGATCCCCGGTGACTTTCGGCCTGCGTCCAGCGAAGCTCTGATCATGAGCGTTCCTCGATTACGCGCGGGAGGCAAGCGATGACGACGCCGCGCCTGGTGCGCGCGCAGCTCGAGCTCAGCCCGGCGGAGGACACGATCCGTGGACGGCTTGCGGTCGAGGGCGCCCCGCCGAGTGATTTCTACGGCTGGATTGAGCTGATCAATGTGCTCGAAAAGGCCATGAGTTCGCCCGGGGCGCAGCCCACCGGTTCCAGGAAGCCGAATGAGTGAGGGTCGATGGAGGTGCAGTCATGAGCAGCCGCAGGAGTCCGTCGCGCCGAGAGTTCTCGCGGGGTTCGGCGCTGCCCGGGCTGGGTCGGTTGCCGGCTCGATTGGCGGGTGCGCAACCGCGGTCCGCGCTGCCGCGAGCGTCCCTCCGCCAGCGTCGCCCATAAGCTGCGCGAGGGTTGACGGGCAGAGCCCGGACCTCCGGCGGCTTCGGGAGGCGTGTGACGAGCTTGTCCGCCACGCGCGCGCCGGGCAGACGTTTGGTCTGACGTCGACGACATACGTCGGATAGCGACGGATGGCTGTTGCGAGCCGCGCTGGCGAGAGGGATGCCGGACTCGACGATGTTTCCGGCTCGGCGGCGGGCGACGGCGTCCCGTCCGCGGTTACGCTGCGCGCCAGCGGACTGGTGCAGCGGCAGAGCGAGCTCGCTGCCATCGAATTGGCCGTGAAACGCGCCCAATTCGGGCGGGGCGGGCTGGTGCTGCTGTTCGGGGTGGCGGGAATCGGGCGCTCGAGCCTGATTGCGGCGGCGGTGGAGGCTGCGCGTGCCAGAGACTTCACCGTTCTCTGTGCTCGAGGCAGCATGCTCGAGCGAGACTACGCGTTCGGCGTCGCGCGGCAACTGCTTGGGGGGGCGATCGCTGGGCTACCGCCAGCCACACGACGATCGCTGTTCGAAGGTGCCGCGGCCGGCGCTCGCGAGCCGCTGGGATTCTCGAGCGATTCCAAGGCGACGCATGCAGAATACGCCCAGATCGAAGCGCTGCATTCTGTCGCCGAGCGGTTGGCGGCCGAGATGCCGCTGATGATCGCGGTCGATGACCTGCAATGGTGCGATCGGCTGACCCTGGACTTTCTCTGCTACCTCGGACATCGCGCCACAGAGCTTCCGATCGTGATCGTCGGGTCATGGCGTCCTGGCGAGCCGCGGGCCCGTGCGGGGCGGCTGCAGGCACTCGCCGCCGATCGCGACACCCTGTTCCTCACACTCCGGGCGCTGGACCCCTCCGGCGTAACAGAGCTCTTGGAGCGCGAGTTCCCGGGAGGCGCGGACCGCGAGTTCGTCGATGCATGCTTCCAGCGCACCGGCGGTCTGCCGTTGCTGGTCGTGGAGCTGATTCGGGCGGTCGCTTCGACGCCGACTACGGATCCGCTCAGACGAATGCGCTCGGCGATGCCCGAGACGGTGCGCCGGTATGTCATCGCGTACCTCGCTCGTCAGCCGAGGAGGAGCCGGGTGTTGGCCGAGGCGATCGCAGTGCTCGGCGCCGAGGTGCCACTGGGACGAGCGAGCGAAGTGGCCGATCTCGCTCGCAATGAGGCGCGGACGGCTGCCGACGCGCTCGTTCGAGGTGGGCTGCTGAACCATGGTGAAGGGCTCTCCTACGTTGCCCCGCTGCTGAGGGATGCCTTGTACGGAGCAATCAGCCCGCTCGCCCGCGCCGAGCTCCACGCAGCCGCCGCTCGGATCCTGGCGGCGGCCGGCGAGGAGCTGAGCGCAGCTGGCCATCTGCTGCACGCCGAGCCCGAGGGGGCTGCGGAGGTCGCCGAGCTCCTGCGCGCGGCCGGACAGCGTGCACTGGACCGAGGCGACCTGCCGGCCGCCGGTCGCTATCTACGGCGCGCGCTCGCTGAGCTGGACGGCGACGTCTGGGGCGGCTCCGCATTTGCGCAGCTCGGTTACGTCGAGCTCGAGCTGGGTCGGCCGCACGACGCCTTGGAGGCACTGATGGCCGCGATGATGCTCGCATCCGATCCGGCGGAGCGAGCGGAGCGCTCGATGCTTGCGGCCGATGCGGCCGAAGTCGCAGGCGGACTGCCGGAGGCGCTCTCGGTACTCGGAGCGGCCCAACGCGACGGCGGCGGAGTCGCTGGTGAGCTGGCTCGCGAGTTGCAGGCGAAGGCGGACATCCTGCGGCTTTGCCGGGACGCGGAGGGCTGCCGCGTGGACGCGCTGGGCTGCGATGCGGGCGCAGACCGGGCGGCCGTCGGAGCGCTCGATACGTCCGGGATGAGTTGCGCGGAACTTTCGGTTGTGGCCTCGATGGCGGTGCTCGACGTTCGCTTCAGGGCTCCCGCGATCGCCGAGCGATGCGCCGCCGCTCTGGGAGAGTACTCGCCACTCGATGACGCTCAGGGCTTGGCGCCGTTCTATCTCATGTGCAGATCGGCGTTGCTGAGCGGGGCGGCGGACGACGTCGATGCCGCGGTGACGCGGTTGCGGTCGCCGTCGGCGGCGCGGTCTGCGGGCGTGGAGTGCGTCTGCGCCGCGCTGTCGTTACAGCGAGCGGTGGGCCGCGGCGACCTGCGGCTGGCGGACTCCTGCCGGGCCCGAGCGGTCATGTCGGTCGCCTCGCGGCTCGCCACGGCCCTGTGGTTCCGGATTCGCCGGGAGACGCTGGTGGCGAGTGCGGTGATCCACTCCGAGCTCGACAGGATCGAGGAGGCGTGGGACGCGCTGCGGCAATGCTGCGGCGAGGAGGAGCCAAGCGCCTGCGGCGACGTCACCGTGTTCTCCCTGTGGCTGATGCTGTTGGTCACAGACGGCCGCGGCGCGGAAGCGCTGACCGCGCTCGCGGAGGCGGCGCGATCCCGGCCAGTCGGTCTGAGCGTATGCGGGCTGGCGTGGCAGCCGTGGGGCGCCCGCGCCTACGCCCAGGCCGGGGAGCCGGATCTGGCCGTGCGCTTGGCGGACGAGCACCTGGCTCGAATGCGTGAGTGGGGGGCGTTGCCGGCTCATGCCCGCGCGCTGCTCACCCGCGCCATGGTGGACGGCGACCCCGATCACGCGCTGGCGCTCATGGGGGATGCCGTCGAGCTGCTCGCCCGCTGCGAGTCACCGCTCGAACGCGCGCGTGTCCGGGTCGAATTGGGATCGCTGCTTCGCCGCGCGGGGCAGCGGAAGGCTGCGCGTGAGCAGCTCACGCTCGGCGCCGACCAAGCCCATCACTGCGGCGCCGTTGCGGTCGCACGTCGGGCACGGTCTGAGCTGCTCAGGATTGGAGCTCGCCCACGTCGGGGCGCCTTCAGCGGAGTCGATTCGCTGACCGTCGGCGAGCGACGAGTGGCGGAGCTGGCCGCGGATGGGCTGACCAACCGGCAGATCGCGAACACGCTCACGGTGAGCATCAAGACGGTCTCCAGCCAGCTGACGGCCGTCTACCGCAAGCTGGACATCCACAGTCGAGGGACGCTGGCCGCGGCCTTGGGCGCGGACGGACGTCACACTCCAGCCCCGGACGAGGCGCGCTCCTGATGGCTGCGACCGAGGCCGCGCTCGAGCGTGCGCGCGCGTTGATGGACGCGAACATCCTCGATGTGGGGGGTCGTTGCTGGACTGGCCGTGACCTCGTGACCGCGGGCACGCTGACGGGAGAGTGGCCCGCGATGGAGCGGGCCCTGGCGACCGGGGTGCTCGCGCTCGGCCACTGGCAACCGTCAGCCGACGCAGTCCAGGCTGCCGTCCGTGACTTTCGCTACGAGCGGCGACTTGTCAGCGGCGATGAGTACGCCGGCTGGCTCGCTGCGCGCGACCTCAGAGCCGCCGACGTCCGCGCCGTGATGAGCCGCCGGCTGGTGCGCGAGCGGGGCGCAGCTCGGATGGTCGACGGGGATTGGCGGGACGCGACCGGCGGAGCTGGGGCTCCCTCACGTTTCGAGCTGGTCGCCGAGTTGGCCGGCGAGGCGATTTGCTCGGGAACGCTGGCGCGGTCCGGCCGGTGGCTGATCGATCGGCTGCTGTGTCACGCTGACTCGCCCGGCCAGGATGTGCCGCGGGAGGCTGTCGATCAGCTGCTGGCCGACGAGGATGCGCTGCTCGCAGCGAACCTGGCATCCCAGCTCGAGGCGGATGGGCGTCGTCGCGCGGAGCTGTTCGTGGCGGCTGATATCGCCTATCAAGCTCAGGTTCGTGACCTGTCCTCCGATCGGGCGATCGCTAGCTGTCTGCGGCGACGCGCGCTTGACTGGCTCCGTTTTGAACTGGACGAGCTGACTTGCGCCTCGCCGGGGGCGGCCGCCGAGGCGGCGGAGCTGCTGCGTGAAGGGGCCGCGACCGCTCGCGTCGGCGAGCTGGCGGGGGTCCCCGTCGTCGGGCGCAACCTGTATCTGGAGGATGCGCCCGCCGCGATCCAGGGGTCGCTTGGCGCCGCGACAGTGGGCGCAATCGTCGGACCGGTCGAGATCAACGGATTGCACCGAGTGTGGCGGGTGAAGACGCGTCGGGCGCCGAGTGCCTCAGATCCTGACAACCGGGCACGGGCAGCCGCGGAGATCGTGGCCGATGAGATGGCGCGCAGACGCGCCGGAAAGGTTCGTTGGCATGACCATCACTGAGCGAGACGAGCGAGTCGGTTCGACGTCGCTGTACGACCTGCCGATGATGCGCCTGCTGCCGAAGGAGCTCCAGGCACTGATCGTCGGCAGCTTCCAGGAGCGCTCGTGGGGCTTCGGTGAGTACATCGTCGTCGAGGGTGAGCCCGGCGATGGCTTTTACGTTCTCACCGAGGGGGCGGCTCGAGTGATCCGCAAGGGTCCGGACGGCCGCGATGTGACAATCGACATCATGGGCCCGGGCGAGAGCTTCGGTGAAGCATCGCTGCTCGCGGAGGTGCCTTGCAACAGCTCGGTGCGCGCCTGCGAGCCGACGGCGGCCGTTCGGCTTGACGCTGCGGTGTTCCGGTCGCTGGTCCGCTTGCATCCACAGATCGAGGAACTGTTCCGGCTGCAGGGTCGCGCGCGCCGCCTCCAAGCCTTCCTCGGACAGAACCCGGCGTTCGCGCGGCTCTCGCCCGACCGGGTCGCGATGCTGATCCAGTCGGGGCGCGAGCTGAGCTTCGCGGCCGGGCAGGCGGTCGTGACCGCGGGCGATGACGCGGACCGCTGGTGGGTGGTGGAGGACGGCAGGTTGACGGTCTTCGAGGGCGTGGCCGAGACCCGGCGGAACCTCCGCTACCTGAGGACCGGTGACATCTTCGGCGAGCTGGCGCTCGTCCTCGGCGGCACACGAACAGCCAGTATCGAGGCGACCAGCGACGTCACGTTGCTCGAGTTTCCGCGGGAAGCCTTCGCAGCGCTTCGCGAAGACCCGACCTTCAACGCCCGGATCGAGGAGCGCGCGGTGATGTACGCGCGGGCCGCGGCGCGCGTCCCGCTCGACTTTCCTGAGCTGCAGGCCGGACCATCCCCGGGCGTCGACGCGGATGCCGCCGCCGAGCGCCCGGCTGACGCCACTGACGAGAGCGTTGCCGACGGTGTCGATCTGGCGGAGAGCGTCGAACCAGCTCCCGCTTGGAGCGCACCGCGACGGTTCCCCGTGGTCCGGCAGATCGACGAGGCCGATTGTGGCGCCGCGAGCGTCGCGATGCTGTGCCGCGCGTTCGGTCACCACGTGTCGCTCAACTACGTCCGGCATGCCGTCGGCACCGACCAGCAGGGGACGCGCCTGTCCGGGATCGTCCGGGGGGGCGATCAGATCGGACTCGAGGTGACGGCGCTCAAGTCGTCAGTGAGCCGGATCGCAACGCTTCCGTTGCCCGCAATCATCCACTGGAGCGGAAATCACTGGGTGGTGCTCTACGCGGTGGAGTCAGACCGCGTTCGGATCGCTGACCCGGCCCGCGGTCTGCGCACGATCGAGATGGAGGAGGTCGCGGAGAAGTGGTCGGGGTATGTGGCGACCGCGCGGCCGACCCCACGGCTCGCGGAAGCTCCGCGGGAAAAGCTGCAGATCGGCTGGTTGATGCCGTTTCTCGCTCCCCACCGCCGGCGGCTGGTGGTGGCGTGCCTGGCCGCGCTCGTGGCCGCGGGTCTCCTGATGCTCCCACCGGTGCTCAGCGCGAACGTCATCAACGCGGTCATCGGACACCGAGGCGCCGGCCGGGTCGACTTGTTGGTCGCCATCATGTTCGCCGTGCTCGTGCTGTCAGCGGGCGCATCGCTCTTGCAGCGGCGCGTGTTCGCCCGCATGGCTGTGGATCTCGACAGTGACACGCTTGACTTCGTCACCGGGCGCCTGCTGAACCTGCCCCTGTCCTACTTCGAGACACGACGCACCGGCGACATCGAGCGGCGCCTGAACGGGCTGCGCCAGCTCCGCCAGCTGATGGTGCAAAACGTGCCCGGCGCGCTCGCCGCGGTGGTGCAACTGCTGGTCACGCTGGTGATCATGTTCGCGTTCTCGTGGGTGATCGGGGTGGCGTTCCTGGCCACCATGCCGCTGTACGCGGTACTGATGCGGGTATCCGCAACTCGGCTGCGACCGACGTTCGACAACCTCGAAGAGGCCTACGGTCGCCACAGCTCCAAGCAGATCGACGCGATCAAGGGGATCGAGGCGGTCAAGTCCGCCGGCGCGGAGCCGGGCATGCGCAACCGGATCCTCGGCGAGTTCAAACGGCTGGCAGACAAGGTCTTCCGCGCCGACTTCGTGCTCATGTCCTACAACGCCGCCGTGTCGCTGGTCGGGTTCCTGATCTTCGTGCTGTTCCTATGGCTGGCGGCGCTGCTGGCGATCAACCATCAGATCACGGTCGGCGCCGTTGTCGCGATCAACTCGCTCGTGCTGCTCGCGAACGCCCCGATTCTGATCCTGCTGACCACCTGGGATCAGATGCAGATCGCCTCGGTGCTGCTCCAGCGGCTCCAGGATGTCTTCGAGCAGGAGCCGGAGCAACCATTGGACCGAGCCGGGCTGAGGGCGGTGCCGACTCTCGGCGGGGGTCTTGCACTGCAGCGCGTGGGCCTGTTCTACCGCGACGCCCCCGACCGGGCGGTGCTCGAGGACGTGTCGTTCACGCTCGAGCCCGGTATGTCGCTCGGGCTCGTGGGGCGCTCGGGGTCCGGGAAGTCATCGCTGCTGCGGTGTCTTGCCGGGTTGCTGCTCCCGACCAGCGGGGCGATCCTCTACGACGGAGTCGATCTGCGCGAGCTGCGCTGGGACGAACTGCGCCGCCGGATCGGCTTCGTCCTGCAGGAGCCATACCTGTTCGACGACACGATCGCGGCCAACATCGCGCTCGGCGACGACCAGCCGGACTGGGACCGCGTACGCCGCGCGGCGGAGGTGGCGGCGGCGGCGGAGTTCATCGAGGACCTCGCGCTCGGATACATGACACGCGTGGGCGACAGCGGGATGCGGCTCTCCGGCGGGCAGGCGCAACGGGTCGCGATCGCCCGGGCGCTCTACCACGAGCCTCCGGTGGTTCTGTTCGACGAAGCCACCAGCGCGCTCGACACCGAATCCGAGCGGGCGGTCAAGGAGAACCTGGATCGCGTCATGGCCGAGCGGACGACGGTGATCGTGGCGCACCGCCTGAGCACGGTCCGGGATGCCGATGTGATCGGCGTGCTTGACTGCGGACGGCTGGTCGAATGGGGCAACCACGAGCAGCTGATGGCCCGCGAGGGGCTCTACTTCCACCTGAACATGGTCCAGGTCCAGGCGTGAGCGCGGGGGCGATGGTGCCGGCAGCAGGCGCGCCGGAGGTCCCGCCACCGGCGCTGGGTGAGCAGGTCGGCGGCGTTTCGCTCAGGGCGCCTATGACAGCGGGCGCCGAGATCCGCGTCCACCGTGCGCACACCGAGGATGGTGCGGTCGCGGCGCTGAAGCTGGCGCACGGCGACTCGGCATGCCTGGCGCTCGCGCACGAGGAGCGGGTACTGAGATGCCTGCCCGTCGGCCCGTGGCCGGCGCTGATCGGGGCGGGGGTCGGCGCGGGGTGGGACTACCTCGCGCTGTCCTGGGTTCCCGGAGCCGACCTTCGCGCGGTAGCCACCGAACTACGACTGGAGGGCTCCCGACGGGCGCTGGCGCGGCTGTGCGCTGACGTCGCGACGGCGTATGCGAAGTTGCACGCCTGCGGGGTGCTGCACGGGTCGGTGCATCCCCGCAACGTTCGCGTCGACGGCGACGGCTCGGTCGGCCTGCTCGATTTCGCAGCCGCTTCGATCGCGTCTCCGGGCTCCGGCGCAGGCTCGGCCGATGCCGGACCACGTGGCGCCGTGCTCAGCGCGTTGAGTGCGCCCGAGCACGCC
>Ga0302314_10002449_pt1 | contig 34319 bp, 36 predicted proteins | sample III_Palsa_N2_3_FD_200533 | JGI IMG/M metagenome (GOLD analysis project Ga0302314, IMG submission 200533) | Peat permafrost microbial communities from Stordalen Mire near Abisko, Sweden - III_Palsa_N2_3 | ecosystem: Environmental > Terrestrial > Soil > Palsa > Peat permafrost | place: Sweden...
GCGAACCTCGAGGCCGGGGCGCGGCCGGCCGCAGCTATTGTCCAGCGCCGCGTTGATCGGGGTGATCGTCACGCAGGCGGTCTCGGTCATGCTGAAGCTGCCGAAATAGTCGACATCGAAGCGTTCGGCGAAAGCCTTCACCGCGCCGTTGGGCGCGCGGACATTGACGATACGGAGCGGATTGTCCCTGTCGTCCGGGCGCGGCGGCGCCTTGAGCAGGAATTCCATGATCGCCGGCCCCAGCCCCGGAACCGCAGTCGATCCGGTGCGCCTAAGCTGCGGCCAGAAATCGGCGGTGCTGAACCGTTCCAATATCGCCACCGAGGCATTGCGGTAGAGCGCGGCCATCACCCCGCTGATCGGCGAGATATGGCTGAGCGAGGTCATCACCATCATCCGGTCGTCCACCGTCATATAGCCGAGTTGAGCCTGCACCAGGGTCCAGAGCTGTGCATAGGGCACGCGCACACCCTTTGAGCGCCCCGTCGTGCCAGACGTGTAGACCACGGCGGCGATGTCCCAAGGTTGCGGCGCGTGGTCGGGCACCGGCCCATCCGTGTCGAGAGCCACATCGCCCAGGACGCGAACATCCGGAAAAGCCGGCCCCTGACCGCCCAGCACCACAACTGACTCGATTCTACCCAGCGCGATATCGGCGAGACGCGGCGCCAAGCTGGCATTGGTCACCATCAGCCGTGCGCCGCTATTGGCGATGACATGTTCCAAGATACCGCCGCGATAGGAAGCGGCGATCGGCACATGGACTGCGCCCAGATAGTTGGCCGCCAGCCACAGCCGAAGCTGCGCCGGGCTGTTGGGCAGCCAGTTGAGCACAAGGTCGTCGGGTTCGACGCCCAGCCGGACGAGCGCAGCGGCCCCGCGCCGGGCCAGGTCCAGCGTCTCGCGATAGGTCCAACTGGAACCGTCGTCGAACAGGGCAAATGGCTTTGACGGCGTCTCGACGGCCAGCCGGTCGAGTATCATCCTGACGGTGCATTCCGCCGCCGTCGGCATTCTGGGGGCGAATGGCGCGAAGACGGAGCACGGGCGCTTCGGCTGAGCCACGTTCATCCCCGACCACCTCCCGTTTCCCCATTTGACTCTCGAAAGGCCACGGATAAATCCTTATACTTATTTCGACCCGCCGCAAGGGCCGGGTTGGCAGGGAGGGCGCGGTTTCGATGGACTGGAGTTGGAGCGACGAGCATCGGGCGTTCCGCCGGAAAATTCGCGGCGTGCTGGAGAAACACCTGCCGGCCGACTGGGAGGCCAAGTCCAAGCTGGACACCAGCTCAGCCTACGTATCGCGCTTCTCGCGCGAATTCTGCCCGATCCTGGCCCGTGAAGGGCTGCTGATTCCGCACTGGCCGAAGGAATTCGGCGGGGGCGGCCTCGACGCCTTCCATCACTGGATATTGGGCGAGGAGATGTTCGCTGTCGGTGAGCCACGCAGCTATCAATACATGAACGTGAACTGGGTCGGCCCAGCCATCTTGCGCTACGGCACCGAGGCGCAGAAGCGTGAACATATCGGCCGCATCGCGGCGGGCACCCATATCTGGTGCCAGGGCTTCTCGGAGCCCTCGGCGGGTTCCGACCTGGCCTCGCTGACGACGCGGGCCGAGCGGATGATAGGCGGCTACGTCATTGACGGGATGAAGATTTGGACGTCCGGCGCCAGCCTGGCCGATTACTGCTTCATGCTGGCCCGCACCGGCGGCACGCGGCATGAGGGCATCTCGGTCTTCCTGGTGCCGATGGAGCCGTCCGGCATTGCGGCGCGGCCGATTCCCAACCTGATGGGTGAATTCTCGCTGCACGAAACTGTCTTCGACCGGGTCGAGGTGCCGGAAGGCGCCCGGCTGGGCGAGGAAGGCCAGGGCTGGAGCATCGTGCGGCAGGTGATGCATAACGAGCGGATCGGCCAGCCGCGCTACACCCTTTCCATGCGGGCGCTCGACCGCGCGGTGGCGCGGCTCAAGGACACGGGCAAGTTCGGCGGGCAGAGCGTGCGTGCCGATGCCGGACGGGCCCATGCTGCGCTCGTCGCTGCGCAGAGCCTGGCGCTGAAAGTGATCGACGGCCGGGCGAAGGGCCATCCCGCGGATGCGATGACCAGCGTCGCCCGCTATGCCCTGGTCGTGGCCGACCGGCAGGTCGCCGATTTCCTGGGCGCCTATCTAACCGATGACCTGATGTCCGCCGCCGACCCGCTGATCTCGGCCGCCTATCGCCGCACCGGCTCGACCGGCATCGCCGCAGGCGCGGCGGAAATCCAGCTCAACCTGGTCGCCCGCGACCATCTCCACCTGCCGAAGAACTGAGACAATGGACCTGGACCTCACCCCCGATCAGGCCGGCCTGCTCGACGCCCTCGGCAAGCTGAGCGCGCCCTTCGCCACCCAGCCGGCGGGCGCGGCGCAGGATTTCCTGGTCAGCACCGAACTCGATGATCGCCTCACCGTAAGCGGCTTTCGCGATGTCGCCAATGTCGACGGGATGGGCGTTCTGGACGCCGTGCTGCTGACCGAGGTCGTCGCCGCCCTGCCCTACGTCACCGAATTCGCCGCCTCCGCCATAGTCGCGCCGAAGCTGGGCATCCAGGCGGGCCGGCCGACCGTGTTGATACGCCAGCCGCTTGATGCGCCGGTACGGTTCCTAACCGGCGCGGGAACCGCACTGATCGAGGATGGGAATGACGTCCGCATCATGGATCTGACAGGCCAAGAGGTCGAGGCGCTAAGCGCGCCGTTCGGCTATCCGCTGGGCCGGCTGCGCTCGGCTGCCCTGGGGGGTGACCGGATTGCCGGTGCCGCTCCGGCGCTACGCCAATGGTGGCATATCGCCCTGGCGGTGGAGATCGGGGCAGTGGCAAGGGCGGCTGTCGAGCTCACGGTCCAGTACGTCAAGGATCGGCGTCAGTTCGGCCGGACCATCGGATCGTACCAAGCGGTGCAACATCGCCTGTCGGAATGTTCGGTCGCGGTCGAGGCGATCCGCCAGCTGACCCGCCGCGCCGCCGCGACCGAGGACCTTGAAGATGCGCTGATCGCCGCGTCGTACGCCAAGGAGGCGTGCGCGCGTATCATCTACGACACGCAGCAATTTCACGGCGCGATCGGCGTCACCTACGAATACCCGCTGCATCTCTGGACTTATCGCCTACGCTTGCTGCAGGGCGAACTGGGCAGCTTCGCCGATACGGCGAGCGCGCTGGCGGAGGTTCGCTGGGGCTAAACCCTACTCCGCCGCGGTGGCTGTCTTGCCCGTCTCGCCCAACCACGGGTCGAGGGCATGGATGTGCCCCAGCATCAACTCGCGCGCCGTTTCAGCATCGCCGTCAAGAATTGCCCCGCCAACGCGGGCATGGACCTCATGCACCTGCCTCGCCGTCGCCGGACGCGAGCGGGTCGGCGTCGTCTGGTCTTCGGTCAGCATCACCAGACACTGGGCGATCAGATGGACGGCTGGGTTGCCACTCATGCGCGCGATCAGGAGGTGGAAATCCTTGGCCGCCCGCCAATCCTCCTCGACCTGCTTTCGCTCGTCCACGAGCAAAGCCCTCAATTCCGCCTTGTCGTCGGCCGTGGCGTTGATTGCCGCCAATCCGGCGGCGTGAGCTTCGAACAGACCGCGTATATCCAGCAACTGCCCGACCGTAACCCGGGCGAAGGAAAGATAGAGCGCCATGGCATGCGCCACGCCCTCGGATTCCGGCGCGGCAACCACCAACCCGCCATTGGGGCCCGGCCGCATGCGGGCGACCCGATCGGATTCGAGCAGGCGGATCGCCTCGCGGAAGACGGCACGGCTGACGCCGTAGCGCTCGGTCAGCGCCGTCTCCGACCCAAGAACCATGCCGACCGGCCAGTCGCGGTCAATGATGTCCCGCTCGATCTTGGACGCAACGACCTCGGCGAGCTTGCCGGCGGGCCGCGCCCGCGTGCGGAAGAGCGGGTCGTTCATCGCGGAGCAAGCCTGTAGATCGCACAATCGAGGTCGGAGGCGACATAAATGACGCCCGAACGCCCCACTGCCAAGCCGGTCGGGACAAAAGCCGCCGGCCAGCCCGGCGGCCCGCCCTGGCCAATCGGCAGGTTCTCCGCGACGGTGCGACGAGCACCGGTTTCGAAATCAACCGACGTCAGCCGCTGTTTTCCGACCTCGGCGACCAACACGGTCTTCTCGTCCAGAAACGCCAGCCCTTCGGGGCTATCGAGGCCTTCGGCAACCGCGCCAACCGTCCAGCCGCTCGGATCGACGCGCAGAATCCGGCCGCCACCAGCCTCCCCCACGTAGATGCCGTCATCCGGCATAGGCAGCATCGTAGCCGGTCCTTCGAGGTCGGTTACAACTATGTGCCGCCCGTCCCCCGTGACCAGGATCAGCCCCACACTGTAATCGGCCACTAGAATCCCGCCCGGCACCTCCAGTGCCTGGTACGGAAAGTCGAACCCGTCGATCATCTCGACCCGCTCCAGCGTCCGCCGGTCACGCACCTCGACCGAGCGTGTGCGCAGGCTGGACAGCAGGATGAAATGCTCACCGACGCTGACGGCCGAAGGGATGTTGTTGTCTCCGCCGCCACGCCTTGCCACCTCGCTGAGTCGACCCGCCGCCGTGTCGACAATGCGGTAGGCATACTGATCGGCGATATGCAGGACCTCACGACCGTCCCGCATCTCCAACGCGATGCCGCCGGGCATGCTGAGCGTGCCGCGCACAACATCCCGCACCGCCCCGCTGTCCGGATCGATCTGCTGGATCGAGTTGTCGGCCATGTTGGTCACATAGACCCGGCCCTCCGCATCCAGCGCCAGATTGTCGATCGACGGGCTAAGCGCCAGGCTGCGGATCGTACGCCCGGTCTCGCGGTCTAGGTTGAACAGGCGGCCGAGGCCGGCGTCGACCAGCCAGAGATTGCCGTCCGGCCCGACCTTGACGGCGCTCGGCCGCATGAAGCCATCGGCAAGCACTGTCAGTTCCGGCTTGTCGACATCGATCCGCGCCACTTGGCCTTGGAACCAAAGCGGCCCGTAAAGCTTGTCGTCGGGCCCGAACTCGTTGCCGTTGAGGCCGCCAATGCCTTCCAGGATCATCCTGGGTGGCACGTTGCCTACGGGATCGATCTCATAGAGCGCGTCGCCGAGGAAGACGGTGGAGGCGTAGAGGCGGCTACCGCGGAAAGTGATCCCGTTGATGCCCGGCAGGTCGGTCGCCACCGCGCGTACCGGCCCATCCGCCGTCCTGGCGAAGATCGTGCCGCTGTCGGGCGCGGTCCAGTAGAGCGTGCCGTCTGGCGCGAAGGCGACATCGTCTGCCTCGCCATAGGGCGGGCCAACTTCGAGGGTGACGCCGCCGCTCACCGGATCGACACGGTAGATGCTCTGCTTGGCGAGACTGCCGACAAAGATCGCGCCGTCGCGGTCGAAGCGCAGGCCGTGGACGCCGTTGAACGGCGACCCCGGGACGAGAAGATCGACCATGTAGCCGGGCGCGACGACGGTCAAAGGCGTTATTGTCCCTTAAAGACCGGGTCGCGCTTGTCGCGGAAGGCAAGGGCGGCTTCGCGGTGGTCCTCGGTCAGGTGGGTCAGGGTCTCCAGCCCCAAATGGGCATCGAGCAAGTCCTTCACCATCCGGTTGCGCTGCAGGGCCAGCGCCCGCTTGGTCGCATACAGCGCGGGCAGTGGGCCGCAGGCCAGCCGTTCGGCCAAGGCAAAGACCTTGGCGTCCAGTTCCTCCGCTGGCACGGCGTGGTTGACAAGGCCGATCCGTGCCGCCTCGGCGCCGGTCATCACGTCGCCGGTGAGCAAGTACTCCATCGCCTTGGGCAGACCGATCAGCAGCGGCCACAACAGCGCGCCGCCGTCACCGGGGACGAGGCCGAGCTTGATATGGGTGTCGGCGATCTTGGCGTTCTCCGCCATGAAGGTAATATCGCACAGCACCGCGAGGCTGGAGCCCAGCCCCATCGCATGGCCGTTGATCCGGCCGATGATTGGCTTGTCGCAATCGAGCATGCCGAAGATGATCTCCCGCACCTCGCCGATACCGCGCTGCCAGCGCGCCTGGTCGTCGAGGCCGGCGATCAGCGAGTTGATATTGCCGCCGGCGGAGAAGCCGCGATCGGCCCCGGTCAGCACCACCACCGCGGTATCGTCATCGCGCTGGATATCGCGGAAGATGGTGGAAAGCTCGTAATGCAGGCGCGGCGTCATCGGGTTCAGCGGCGGGTTGTTCATCGTCACGACCAGCACGCGCCCACGCCGCTCGATCAGCAGGTACTCATAGCTTTCATACATCGGAGAACCTCGCCCGGCACCGCTGTCAGAAGACAAATCATCGATCGAGATTCAAGGCAATAGAGTATACTGATTTTCCCAGCACACTGGGAAGATCAGCCCGACCAGGGCGCGGACTGAACGTCGTCCGCGAGGCCCGGAACACGACACAAAGCCGCGTGGACGGAAAACGGCCAGAATCCCGGGAGTGGATCGGGGAATCAAACCTGATTATATTGAAATCATTTGATAGTTCTTGGCCCTGCCGAAGGCAGAGGTCACAAGATCATACTCGATCCGGGGAAGCGGGTCGGACCTCGAAGAAGCTCGATACAGAACAAGAGATGGGGGACTAGAGATGACGATTCGGCGTTTCGAGGGCAAGGTCGCGCTGGTGACGGGCGCCGCGCTGGGCATGGGGCGTGTGACGGCAAGGCGTTTCGCCGCCGAGGGCGCCAAGGTCTGCGTCGTCGATATCCTGAAGGAGGGGGTCGAAGAGACGGCCGCGATGATCCGCGCCGAGGGCGGCGAGGCCTTTGCCTGCGTCGCCGATATCTCGCAGGAAGCCGACAATGAGCGGATGGCGGATGAGACGATCGCCCGTTATGGCAGGCTCGACGCGGTCGACCTCAATGCCGCCGTGCTGGGCGAACACGCCTCGTTTTTCGAGAGCACCGTCGCCCATTACGACCGCGTCGTCGCGGTCAATCAGCGCGGCTGCTTCCTAGGCATGCGGGCGGTCGGCCGGGTGATGAAGCCCGGCGGCGCCGTCGTGGTCATGTCGTCGACCGCCGGCCTTCTGGGCCATCCCGCCAACCCGGCCTACAGCACCGCGAAGCACGCGGTGATCGGCATGGTGCGCTCGGCGGCGCCGGCCTTCGGCGCGCGAGGCCTCAGGATCAATGTGATCTGCCCTGGCGGCGTGAACACCCGCATGCACACGCCCGAGCCGGTCGACGACCCGATCGTGCCGCTGGAGGACCTGCCGCCGGTCGCGTTTCGCGGGGTCTCCGCGCCCCAGCACATCGCCGAGGTGGTACTGTTCCTGTGCAGCAGCGCGGCCGGCTATATCACCGGCGCGGTCCATACGGTCGATGGCGGCGGGACGGCCGCGTTCAATATCCCGCTGACCTTTGACATCGGCCAGCAGCACTGAGTCGGGCGGAGAACGCCATGAGCGAGACAGAAAAATCTCCATCACAGCTGATCGACCTGAGGATCGCGGAACTGGGCGACTGGCGGGGCGAGACGCTCGCCCGGCTCCGCGGCCTGATCAAGCAAGCCGTTCCCGACGTGGTCGAGGAGTGGAAATGGCGAGGGGTTCCGGTGTGGTACCGGGACGGGATGATCTGCACCGGCGAGACTTACAAGACCTCCGTCAAGATGACCTTCGCCAAAGGGGCCGCGCTCGACGACCCGTCGGGGCTGTTCAATTCTAGCCTCGAGGGCAAGGTAAGGCGCGCCATCGACTTCCACGAGGGCGAGACGATCAACGAGGCGGCGTTGATCGCTCTTATCCGCGCGGCGGTCACGCTGAACGCCTCCCGCGCTCACCGCTGAGGTTGGGCGTCAGCGGAGCGTGGCCGCGAGGACGGTCAGGGTCACGCATTCGACGATCACCTCGGACGCGCCGAGCACATCCCCGCTATGCCCGCCGATCTGCCGGCGCGCCAGCCTGGTAAGCGCCAGGCTCGCGGCCAGCGCGGCGACGGCGGCGGCCAGCGCGACTTGGATCGGCAGTAATATCAGCAGGGCAAGGCCGACAAGCGCGAGCCCCGACACCGCGCTCCAGCGCGGAATATTGGCCAGTCCGGCCGCCAGCCCGTCGGGCCGGGCCGGCGGCAGGACCAGCAGCGGAACGATCATCCCGCCGCGCCCGGCCATCGCGGCGGCGACGAGCGCAATCAGCACCAGACCGGGCCGCCCGAGCGCCGCCAGGGCGCTGATTCGAATCAGCAGCGAAAGGCCGAGTGCGACCGCACCATAGGTGCCGATCCGGCTGTCACGCATGATCTCCAGCTTGCGCTCGCGCGTTCGGCCGCCGCCAAAACCGTCCGCAGTGTCGGCCAGGCCGTCCTCATGAAATGCTCCTGTCATCAGCAGAATCGCAACCAACGCCCAGGACGTGGCCAGCAAGGGCGGCACGCCAAACCGGCTCATCGCCCAATAGACAACACCGCCGCAGAGGGCGACGACGAGACCGACGACGGGAAATGCCCAGACAGCGCGCGCCAGATCGGAACCGCCCCACCGGCCGACCGGCAGCCGGGTCAGCAGTGTGAACGCGGTCGCGACATCCTGGAGAAACGGCAAACCCTAGCCCCGGTTATCGACGGCGGCCTCGGCAAAGGTCGCCATGCCGGTGTGGCAGGCAAGCGCCGCGCGCAGCAGCGGAACCGCAAGTGCCGCGGCCGAACCCTCGCCCAGCCGCATACCGAGATCGAGCAACGGCTTGAGCCCCAGCACATCGGCCAGCGCGCGATGCCCGTCCTCGGACGAAACATGGGCCAGGACGGCATGGTCGAGTGCCCCTGGCCGCAGCAAAGCAAGCGGCGCCACGGCGGCGGTGCAGATGAACCCGTCAAGCAGCACGGGAATCCGACGATGGCGCGCGGCGAGCGCTGCGCCCATTATCGCGGCGAGCTCGCGCCCGCCCAGCGTCATCGCGGCGGAGAGCGGGTCGCTCAGCCGGTCGGCATGACGGGCGAGCCCGGCATCGATCACTTGGCGTTTGCGCGCCAATCCATCATCGTCGATGCCGGTGCCGCGGCCGGCCCAGCGTAGGCCACCGCCGCCGAACAGAGCGGCAGCGAGCGCTGCGGCCGCGGTCGTGTTGCCGATGCCCATCTCACCCAGACACAGCAGATCAGCGTCGCGCGGCACGGCATCATAGCCGGTTGAAACGGCGTCCAGGAATTCGAATTCATCCATCGCCGACGCCTGGGTAAAGTCATTTGTCGGTCGATCGAGCGCCAGGGGAACGACACGCAAAGACGCACCGGCGACAATGGCAAGCTGATTGATCGCCGCGCCGCCATGGGCGAAATTGGTAACCATCTGCGCGGTGACGCTAGCGGGGTAAGGCGAAACACCCTGCGCGGTGACGCCATGGTTGCCGGCGAAGATCAGAATGGCGACGGTGCCGAGGACCGGCATCGGTCGGTCCTGCCAACGCGCCAGCCATGCCGCAAGTTCCTCGAGCCGGCCCAGACTGCCTGGCGGTTTGGTCAGCTGCGCCTGCCGGGCGGCGACTGCGGCGGCCGCCTCGTCGTTGCCGGCCGGAAGGTCGCGACAAGCGGTCCGTAGGGATTCAAGGTCGGGAAAACGGTTCATGGAGACGATCGCCCTCGGTAAGGCGGGATAGTTACCGCTCCCGGCCGTCATATGGAAGCAGCTCAGGCGAAGGCCTATAAAAGCAACTTCATTGCGCAAGGAAACGCCGCTATCGCCGATTTGCCTCATGTCACGCTGATCCTCGGCGGCGCGCGGTCCGGGAAAAGCCGGCATGCCGAACGGATGATGGTCGCGCTGCCCCCACCCTGGACCTATATTGCCACAGGCCAAGCCTTCGACGACGAGATGCGGGACCGTATTGCCGAACATCGCCGCCGGCGCGGCGACGGTTGGCAAACGATCGAGGCGCCGGTCGATCTGGCCGACGCGCTGGCACAAGCGGGAAGCTCTCCGGTTCTCATCGACTGCCTGACACTATGGCTGACCAACCTGATGCTGGGCGACCACGACATTCCCGCCGCGCTGACCGCCTTCGAGACGATCCTGGAGCGGCGTAACCAGCCGACACTGCTGGTCAGCAACGAGGTCGGCATGGGGATCGTCCCCGAAACCCCGCTCGGCCGCCGGTTTCGCGACGAGGCCGGGTGGTTGAACCAGCGCATGGCGGCAAAAGCCGGTCGTGTGCTGATGATGGTCGCCGGGTTGCCGATGACGGTGAAACAGGCGTGAAAGTCGTTTTGATGCGGCATCCGCCACCGCTTAGCGATCACGGCATCTGTTACGGCCGTCTGGATATGCCGATCCATCCGAATGCCGATATCGACCGATTGGCGCACAATCCAATTCTGGATGGGTCCCTCATTGTCTGGACCAGCCCGGCGCGGCGGTGCCAGGGCTTGGCTGACCGGATCGCCGGCGCCTTATCGATACCGCTGGCGCGCGATCCGCGACTGCTGGAACTGGATTTCGGGGCGTGGGAAGGAAAATCCTGGAATGAGGTCTCGCGGACCGAATTGGATCGCTGGGCCGTCGATCCGCTGAGCTTTCGGCCACCCGGCGGTGAATCGGGCACGGAACTGATCGCCCGCGCTACCGACTTTTGCGCCGATCTCCGGCAGCTTAGGCAGGATTGCGTGGTGGTCTCCCATGGTGGGCCGCTCAAGGTTCTTTCCGCCCTGCTGCGTCGGGAACCGATCGACTTGCTAACCCCGCCGCAGGCGCTCGGGACGGCTGTCGCCCTGACGTCCGCCTAAAGCCCCTGCTCTTCCGGCCGGAAATTGAGCGGCGGAATACGGGAGATCACGCCCTTGCGGAAGGATTTCGGGCGCTGTTTCCAGGGGATTATCCCGTTCATCGTCGCGCCATAGCTCAGCGCGGCGGCGATCACATCTTCGGCGTGAGTCTCAGAGCTGAGATCGCCGACAACATAGGTCCATTTGCCCTCGCCCGCCAAGGCAACCGTGCAGGGCCGCTTGCAGACCGCCAGGCAGTCCACCGCCTTGACCTCGGCCTTGCAATCCGGCCGATCGCCGATCGCTCCGCTCACCCTCTCGAACAGGTCGCGACCCGGCTTGTCCGACCGCGCGCCGTCGACATTGCAGGACACACAGACAAAGATCGTAACGTCGGAACCGGCCATCAGACCGGTGTGCGTTTCTGGAATCGCATCCACAAAGCACCGGCCGCCAGGCCCGACAGGATCCAGAGCGCGGCCTGAATCGTCAGCGAGGCCGCGGCGAAGTGCGCCGCCAATTCCGCCGGCGCCTTGCTCTCGAAGGCCCCCGGCTGCGGTGCGCCGATCAGATGCGGCAGCGCCAGCAGGATCACCGCCACCACCTTCGCAATCCAGTTCGTGCTTCGGACAAACAGCCAGAGCGCAACGCCGGTGGAGATCGCGGTTGCAACCCACCAAACCTGCCGTTCGAGAAGCGGCCCCGCCGAACTACCTGGCAGTTCGGGAGCCAGCCCGAGCGATGGTGCGAGCCCGGTTGCGACAAACGCGGCCAGCGACCAGCCGAAGGCCTTCTTGACGGTGATCTCGTCGCCGCTGACCAGCATTCCGGCGAGCAGGACCAGGGCAAATCCCGCCGAGGTGGCGATGGTGGCGATACTGGTGAAAGCGGTCCGCTCGATGCCATCCGCCGGCTTCCAGTCGTCCATGCCGGCCATGTCGTGAGGCTCGGCCGTTTCGTAAACCTCACCAGCCAGGATCAGCGGCGTCGTTACGAAATGCTGCAAGGTGGCCACGACCAGACCAGCCAACAGGCCGGCCAGCAGGCCGACCATCAGAACGCGATGGATCATGACCGTATCAGTGACAGGGGAAGCTCATCGCATGGCGTGTGTCGTGCGCCGCGTTGTGGACATTATCGATATGCGAGAAGCCGGTGATGAAGACGAGTGTCACGCCAACCGCGAAGGCGACGAAAGCGGCCTTCAGAGCCTCGGTCCTTCCCCGGACGACCGGAATCGCAACTGCAGTCATGTCATACTCCCTGGACCCAATGTCCAATCCTTATAAACCCTGACGGGCTGTTGATAATAGTCGGAAAGCCCGATTTCAGACAATCTTGACCTGCCGGCCGGCTTCGGTGCGCGCCTGCCAGCCGAAACGTTCGAGTTCGGGGTCGAGATGCTGCTCCTCCGGCCAGCCAACGCAGAGATAGGCGATGAACTTCCAGGCCGGCGGCACGTCGAGATCTTGGCTGACCCGCTCGGGGTCGAGGATCGAGACCCAGCCAACGCCGAGCCCCGCCGCCCGCGCCACCAGCCAGAAGGTCGCGATCATGTTGGTTGTCGAATATTCCGCGGTCTCCGGCATCGTCCGCTGGCCTAGGCCGTGGCCCTGAAGAGTCGCCTTGTCGCAGAAGACGGCGAGCTGCAGCGGCGCCTTGTCCAAGCCCTCGAGCTTCAACGCGGCGTAGGCATCGGCCTGGGCGTCGGGATGCTCGGCCCGGGCACGGGCGTTGCAATCCTGGAAATTTGCCCTGACCGCGGCCCGCTTGCCGAGACTATCGACTCGCACCCAGCGCCATGGCTGGCTGTTGCCGACGGAAGGGGAGAGCTGGACGAGGTCGAGCAACTCGTCGATCAGCGCCTCGGGCACCGGCGCTTCCCGGAACCGGCGCACATCGCGGCGCCAGGCTAGCAGAGCGGTGAGCAGTTCGCGGAAAGCCGCATCGAAGACCGGAGGAGAGCCTGAGGTCATGGCACCGCCGCGATGACGTGGAAGAAGCTGCCTGACACCAACCCGCGCCGGCTGCCGGTCGGCACCGGGTCGCTGCCGTAGGCGTCAATGACAGTGGCGAGCGGTTCGTCCCGGCCGGGATCGGTGACACTGGCATAATGGAACTCATGCCCGCGCAGCCGGGTTCCGGCGGGTCCCAGGCAGGTCCCTCCAGCCAGACTGGCCTCTCGGTATCCGAGATGCAGTTTGCGCTTGGCGAAGCTGGTCGAGACATCCAGCAGCCCTGCCATCGGGTGAGCGGTGCCCGCGGCATCGGTCAGGATCTTGCCCAGGACCATATAGCCACCGCACTCGCCATGGATCGGCCGGTTTTCGGCAAAGCGCCGCAGCCCGCCCATGAATCGGGAGGCGGCGGCCAGCCGACCGGCATGCAGCTCGGGATAACCGCCGGGCAGCCAGCACGCGTCGGCGCTGTCGTTCGGCGGAGCGTCGGCCAGCGGCGAGAAGAACGTCACGTCCGCCCCCTGCGTATGCCAGCCTTGCAGGACATGCGGATAGAGGAAGGAAAAAGCCTCATCCCGTGCAACCGCGATCCGCTGGCCGGGCGGCGGAAGCGCACGGCCGGGAGCGCTCGGCGGCGCCATGCCGTGAGAGGCGAGCACGCGGATCGCATCGATATCGGTATTGGCGGTGACGAAATCCGCCATCGCGTCGATTCGCATTTCGAGATCGCCGGTTTCGCCCGCCTGCACCAGGCCGAGATGCCGTTCCGGCAGGGCGACGACGTCCGAGCGCGGCATCGTGCCGACGACCGGAATGCCCAGCGCCACGATCGCTTCGCTTGCCAGGCGCGCATGGCGCGGGCTGCCCAGCCGGTTGAGCACGACGCCGGCGACCCTGATGCGAGGGTCGTAGGTGGCGCAACCTTTAACGATCGCCGCAGCCGATTGCGACTGGCCGCTGGCGTCCAGCACCAGCAGGACCGGCCAGCCCAGCGCCGCCGCGACATCGGCCGATGAGCCGGTCCGTCCCGCCTCGCCCGGCACGCCGTCGAACAGCCCCATCAGGGCTTCGCAGATCACGAGGTCGCATCCGGCCCCGACTTGTGCCGCCAACCCGGCCATCAGTGCCGGCGGCATCGCCCAGGAATCGAGATTGATACTGCCTTGCCCGGTCGCCGCCCGATGGAAGCTGCCATCGATGTAGTCCGGTCCGCATTTGGCGCTGCCGACTTTGAGCCCGGCGCGGCTGAATGCGCGCAACAACCCGAGTGTCAGCGTGGTTTTGCCGCTGCCGGAGCGCGGGGCGGCGATCATCAGGCCCGGCGGCGTCATCCTTTGGCCGTCAATGTGATGGCGAAAGGGGACAACGCTTCCCGAAGCCTGACCATCTCGCCGATCGCGATAATCGACGGCGCGCCGAAGCCCTGCGTCGCCGCGTCAACCCCGGCCCGCGCCAGCGTGGTGACGAAGACGCGTTGCCGCGGCGTAGTCGCGTTGTTGACGATGGCAACCGGCAGGTCGGGTGACATGCCGCCGGCCAGCAGCGCGTCGGCGATCTCAGGCAGGCGGCTCATGCCCATATAGAGGATGACCGGGAGCCTGGTCTGAGCCACGGCCGCCCAATCCATGCGCCGTTCGCTGCCGGCGGCATATTGGCCGGTGACGAGTATGACCCCATGGTTGGTATCGCGTGTGGTGGCGGGAATATTGGCATAGGCTAGGCCGCCCAAGCCTGCTGTTACGCCAGGAATTACGCGAAACGGGATGCCGGCCGCGACCAAGCCCAGCGCTTCCTCCCCGCCGCGGCCGAAGACGAATGGGTCCCCGCCCTTCAACCGCAGAACCCGCAGGCCTTCGCGCGCGAGTTCGATCAGCCGTTCGGTGATGTCGCGTTGGTTGGCTGAGGGTCGGCCGCCGCGTTTGCCGGCAAATTCCTTCACCGCCTCAGGCCGCGCCAGCGCCAGCACACCTTTATCGACAAGCGCGTCGTAGAGAATGATATCGGCCTGCTCCAGGGCGTTGACCGCATGCAGTGTCAAAAGGCCTGGATCGCCCGGGCCGGCGCCGGAGAGCCAGACCTCACCAGGATTGAACATGGGCAGGTTAAACGCGCCGATTGCGTCTTGAAGCGTCATGGCCTGGTACTCGGGTCGCTAGGCAGAACCGCTCCGCTCGGATAGGACAATAAACCATGGAGAAGCCGGACCTGAACCGCCCCCTGCGCCGCGGCTGGACCACGGGGGCCTGCGCCGCCGCCGCCAGTCGCGCAGCCTATGAGGCGCTGCTGACCGGGCAGTTTCCAGACCCGGTTCCGGTGCAGTTGCCCGGAGGACAACGCCCGGAATTCGCGCTCGCGGTCAGTAAGCTGGACTCCGGCTTTGCGCGCGCCGGTATCGTCAAGGACGCTGGTGACGATCCCGATGTGACGCATGGCGCACTGGTCGTGGCGACGGTTCGTCTGGCCCCCGCCGGCAGCGGCATCGTCTTCAGAGCCGGTGAAGGCGTCGGCACGGTCACCCTGCCCGGCCTGCCTCTGCCACCCGGCGAACCGGCGATAAACCCGACGCCGCGTGAGATGATCCGCTCCGCCATCGCCGAAGTCGCCGCCGAGCATGGCGGCACATGCGATGCGATCGTCGAGATCTCGGTCCCGGGCGGCGAAACGATCGCCGAGCGCACGCTCAACCGCCGACTGGGCATCGTCGGCGGCCTTTCGATCCTCGGTACGACCGGGATTGTCGTGCCCTATTCCTGCTCTGCTTGGATTCATTCCATCTATCGCGGCATCGACGTCGCCCGCGCAGCCGGCCTGACGCATCTTGCCGGCGCAACCGGGTCGACGTCCGAGGCCGCCGTCGCCCGTCTCTACGGCCTGCCGGACGCGGCGCTGATTGATATGGGCGATTTCGTCGGCGGGATGCTGAAATATCTGCGCCGCCATCCGGTCGCCCGAGTGACGGTGGCCGGCGGGTTGGCCAAGATGACCAAGCTGGGCCAGGGCCTGCTCGACCTGCATTCTCGACGCGGCGAAGTCGATCTCAACTGGCTGAGCGCCCGCACGGACGACGTGGAACTGGCGAAGCGGATTACCGGTAGCAACTCGGCAATGGAAGCGTTCGGCCACGCTAAAGCCGTTGGCATCGACCTTGCCATACCGGTGATCGACGCAGCCTGGCGGACCGCTGCCACGGTATTGGAGGGCAGCGATACCGCGCTTGAGATCGTCATGTTCGATCGCACCGGGGAGTTGTTGGGGCGCACCGGTTTTCGCGAGGTTCATCGCTTCCTTGCCTGACCGCGGTCCGGGCGAAAGCGGCGCAGATAGTCCGGATCGTACAGCGCGCTTTCAGCGAAATCGCGCGACGCCAGCACCGGCCCGACCAGGATCAGCGCCGTCCGTTCGATCGGCGCCTCACCGATTTGCCCGCCGATCATCGACAGCGTCCCGCGAATAACCCGCTGATCCGGCCAAGAGGCGCGATAGACAATCGCCACCGGGCAATCCGACCCATAATGCGGAATCAATTCGGCGGTCACCTGATTCAGTACATAGATCGATAGATGGATGGCGAGAGTCGCGCCGGTGGCGGCAAAGCTGGCCAGCTTCTCGGCCTCGGGCATCGCCGAGGCTCGGCCACTGGTGCGGGTCAGCACCAGCGATTGGGCCACGCCGGGCAAGGTCAATTCCTGGCACAGTGCGGCGGCCGCCGCGGCGAAGGACGGCACGCCCGGAGTCACTGTGTAGGCTATGCCCAGCCGGTCCAGCCGCCGCAACTGCTCGCCCATCGCACTCCACACCGACAGATCGCCGGAATGGAGCCGGGCGATATCCTGGCCCTCAGCCTCCGCGCGGCTGAATTCCGCGGCGATCTCGTCGAGCGACAGTGGCGCGGTATCGACGATGCGGGCACCGGGCGGGCAGTAATCCAACAACGCGGTTGGCACCAATGACCCGGCATAGAGGCAAACCGGGCAGCGCCCGATCAGGTCGCGGCCGCGCACCGTGATCAAGTCTGGCGCACCCGGACCGGCGCCGATGAAATGGACGGTCATGGCGCCGCCCCGGCAATCGCGCAGGTCGCCCCGCCGGCGGCGATGCGCGGGACGATCAGGACGGAAGCGGGCCCTGCCCCGGCCAATGCCGCGGCCTCGGCGACCGAGGGAACACCGAACAGGCTTTCGGCCGAGGGCGAATACGTTTGGACATCCTCCGCCCGCGCCCGCAGCGCTTCACGCGCGAGATAGGTGAGCTCCAGCCCCATCAGGCCAGCCGCCTCGGCAATGCCGGCCTCCCCTTGCTTGTCGACTAAAGTGAACAGGCCGAGCGGCGCTGCATGCGGGACGCGATTAAGCGCCTGTCGGACCAGCGTCTCGATGACGCCAGCCGGACAATTTTTGCGGCAGCCTATGCCGACCGCGACATTCATGGCTTGGTGACCGACCACTGCGTCACCGGCATCGCCGGCCGCATGCCGTGGAAACCGCCGACCGGGTCAGCATGGGAGATTTGGATCGTCGTCAGCCCGCCGCCATGCGCCTTGAATCGCCGGGTCAACTCGGCCTGAGTTTCGATGGTGATGCCGTTGACAACCAATCGCCCGCCGGGTCGCAGCGCCGCCCAGGCCACGTCGATGACGCCGTCACCTGTCGATCCGCCGCCGATGAACACGGCATCGGGCGTCGGCAGCCCCTCAAGCACCGCCGGAGCAGCCCCGAGCACGATCTTGAGATCGGGAACGCCAAGCATAGCGGCATTGCGCGCGATCCGGCCAGCACGGGTTTCGTCCTGCTCGATGGCAATGGCGTGGTTGGCGGGGTCGGCCAGCATCCATTCGATGCCAACGGAACCGGAGCCGGCGCCGATATCCCACAGCAGCTCACCCCGGCACGGCGCCAGCGCCGACAGCGTGACCGCGCGGATGTCGCGCTTGGTCAGCTGCCCGTCATGTTCGAACCAGTCGTCGGGCAGGCCGGAGGTCAGCGGAATGGCGCGCGCGCCGCGACTATCCGGGATATCCAAGGCAACGAGGTTCAGCGGCGCGATGTCGGCGATATCGAAATTGCGGGCCGTTGCACCGCGTAATCGCTCTCGCGGTCCCGCCATCGCTTCGCACACCGTCATCCGCGTCTCGCCGAAGCCCTGGCGAACGAGAAGCGCGGCGAGTTTGGCAGGGGTGGTTCCGTCCCATGACAAGGCCAGCACCCGATTGCGCGGTTGTAACGCCGGAATGATCCGCTCCAGCGCGCGGCCATGCAGCGTGACCAGGGCACAATCCTGCAGCGCCCAGCCCAGCCGACCGGCGGCGAGGCTGAACGCGGAAACGCCAGGCAGGCAGATCATCTCGTCGGGCGGTACTTCGTGGGCAAGCAGCGAGCCGATGCCGTAGAAGAATGGATCGCCGCTCGCCAGGACCGCAATCGGTTGGCCGCGCCGTTCGAGAATGACCGAGAAGCCAGCCTGGGGTGGCGACGGCCAGACCATCGTCTCACCCGTCGTCACGCCGGCGACCAGATCGAGGTGCCGGCGCCCGCCAACGACCAGCACAGCCCGTGCGATCAGGGCCCGCGCGGCATCCGACAATCCTGCAAGCCCGTCCTCGCCGATGCCGATGATCGACAGCCAGCGCCCGACAGGGTTCAATGCCCCGCTCACGCGGCGATTCCCGGCAAGGCGGCTTCATGCGACTTCTGATACTCGGTGGCACGACGGAGGCGAGCGCTCTGGCCCGCCATATCGCGGGACGCAGCGATCTCGACCCGATTCTGTCGCTGGCCGGCCGGACGCAGCATCCGGTCATGCCACCGATCCCGTACCGCACCGGCGGCTTCGGGGGCGTGGCCGGCCTGAAAGCCTATCTGACGGATGCGCATACCGATGCGGTGATCGACGCCACCCATCCCTTCGCCGCCCAGATGTCGGCCCATGCCGCCAAGGCCTGCCGGGAGTTGGCCTTGCCGCTCGCGATGTTCACCCGCGCGCCTTGGCGTGCGGTTCCGGGCGACCGCTGGGAGCCCGTCGCTGATATGGACGCCGCCGCGGCCGCGCTCGGCGATAGGCCGCGACGCGTCTTTCTGACCGTGGGAGGCTTGCAGCTTGCGGCCTTCGCCGCCGCGCCCCAGCACCATTATCTGGTCCGCACGATCGACCCGCCGGATGTCACGGGCCTGTCGGACCATCGCCTTATCCTGGCGCGCGGTCCGTTCACCGTCGACGATGAAACCGCGCTCATGCGCGATGCCGCCATCGATGTCCTGGTCACCAAGAACAGCGGCGGAAAAGCGACCGCGGCCAATCTCGCGGCGGCGCGCGCGCTGAGCATCGAAGTCATCATGGTCGAGCGCCCGAAATCCGAAGACGTCCCGACCTCCGAGACACTGGACGCTGTGATGGCCTGGATCGAGGCTCACCGTCCCACCCCATAGCTTCTGGGCGTCAGCAGCCACGGCGTCTGCCCCGGCCGGTCAATGAAACGTGTCTCGCTCGAGCCGATCATCACCAGCGTGCTCATGTCGGCGACGGCCGGGTCCGCTCTGTCCAGCGTCGTCAACACGATCCGTTCGTCCGCGCGTCCGACGGAACGCGCAAAAGCCACCGGCGTCGCCGCCGACTTGGCGCCTCGCAGCAGCGCGAAAGCATCGTGAATCCTCTCCGGCCGAGCCTTGGATGCAGGATTGTAGAGAGCGATGACGAAGTCACCCTCCGCAGCCGCGCGCAACCGCCGTTCGACGATCGCCCATGGCTTCAGATTGTCCGAAAGCGAGATCGCGCAGAAATCATGCCCCAGCGGCGCGCCGAGCCGGGCGGCGGCGGCCTGCATCGCCGAAATGCCGGGGACCACGGTGACGTCGAGCGATCGCCAAGCCGGATTGCCGGCCTCGATCGCCTCGAACACCGCCGCGGCCATGGCGAAGACGCCGGGATCGCCGCCTGACACCACGGCCACCCGCCGGCCTTCGGCCGCCATCGTCAGGGCGTGCTGGGCCCGGTCGATCTCAACCCGGTTGTCGCTGCCGTGCCGCAGCTGGCCAGCCTGTTCGGGCACACGGTCGATATAGGGCTGATAGCCAACCACATCGCTGGCGGCTTCGAGCACGGCGCTCGCCTCCGGCGCTATCCAGCACGCCGGGCCGGGGCCGAGACCGACGACGGCCAAGCTGCCCGTCACGGCCGTCGTCCCTGCCCGGGGATCAGGATCAGCGAGAAGTAGGGCGCCTTGCCGTCGGTCTTCTCAGCCAATGGCATCACCAGCTCATCCGCCATGGTGCCGCGCTCGACATAGATAGCGCGCGGCAATAGCCCGGCCTCGGCCACCGCCTCGCGCACTTTGGCGAAGTTTCGGCCCAGTTTCATGATTACGGCGGCGTCGGTCGCCCTGAGTTTCTCGACTAGGCCCGCATGCGACAGCGTTCCGGGCAGTACCGACATGGTGTCGTCGCCCCAGGTCATCGGCTCGCCCGCCACCGACCAGCACCCGGTCATGCCGGTGACGCCCGGCACCAGCGTGACCGGATAGCGATCCCGCAGCCGGACATAGAGATGCATGAACGAGCCATAAAATAGCGGATCGCCCTCGGCCAGCAATGCGACGTCGCGCCCGGCATCGAGATGCGCCGACAACGAAGCGACCGCACCCTCGTAGAACTCCGTCAGGACCGAAACGTAGACAGGGCTGTCGAAAGCATGCTCGGTCGTCATCGGGTAGTAGAGCGGAATCTCCTCGGCGCTGCCCGTCATCCATTGATCGACGATGGTGCGGGCATTGCCGCGCCGGCCGGCCTTTGCGAAATAGCTCACCACCGGCGCCGCCTGAATCAACCGCAGCGCCTTCAGCGTCAGCAACTCCGGATCGCCGGGGCCGAGTCCGATGCCGTACAAGCGCCCGGTCATTCCTTGGCGCTCGCCAGAGCATTGATCGCGGCGGCGGTCATGGCGCTGCCGCCCTTGCGCCCACGCACCGCCAGATAGGGCACGCGACCATCGGCGATCAGCGCCTCCTTCGATTCCGCCGCGCCGACAAACCCGACCGGCATGCCGATGACGCAGGCCGGCGCGGGCGCACCGTCATCGAGCATCTCAAGCAGGCGGAACAAGGCGGTCGGCGCGTTACCGATCGCGACCACCGCGCCGCCCAGCCGGTCGCGCCACAGCTCCATCGCCGCCGCCGTGCGGGTGGTGCCCAATTCCTTCGCCAGGCCCGCGGTTAGCGGATCATCCAGCGTGCAGACGACAGGGTTGTCAGCAGGCAGGCGCGCGCGGGTGACGCCGTTCGACACCATCTTGGCATCGCAGAGGATCGGCGCACCTGCCTCCAGCGCCCTGATCCCGGCCAGCACGGCGCCTGACGAAAAGGCTATGTCCGGTGCGACCTCGACCATACCGCTTGCATGGATGATGCGCACCGCAACCCGTTCCTCCTCCGCGGTGAAGCGCACAAGGTCGGCTTCGGCCCGGATGATGGCAAAGGATCGCCGGTAAATCTCGGCGCCGTCGCGGATATAGTCGTGGGTGGCGTTCAAGCTGTTGGGCCTCGTGAATCCGTTGCCGCCATCTGTCGCAGATAGATCGCGACCTCGTCCAGCGTCAGGCCGTGCAGAGCCGGCGAATCCGCGGGGTCACCGTCGCGGATCAGGTCGTAGAGCCCGTCATTGCCGACCAGCGTAACCGGCGCCGGGCGCGGATGCGCGCAGCCCTTGGCGCAGCCGGAGACATGCAGGAAAACGCGTTCGCCGACCAGCGGCGCCAGCCGGCAGGCATCGTCGCGCACGCCGGTGGTCGCGCTCTGGCAGGCCGGCGCGCCGACGCAGGCGGCCACGCGGCGGCGCGGATCGGCGGGGTCGAGGACGAAGGCATCCCGCGGCAGAGCTTGAGCGAGCCATTCGGCGGCCTCGGCGGACGGGCATGGAATGAGGATGGCCCGCCAGGGTGTGAGGCGAAGCTCGGCGGCGCCAGCTTTATTCGCATGTTCGGTCAAATGCCGAAGGCTGCTCGCCGAGATGCGGCCGAAGGGTAGACCGACGCCAATAACTCTCAGCGTCATTCCCGCGAAGGCAGTAATCCATCCATCCATTTGCGCGGAGGCCCGAAATGGATTCCCGCCTTCGCGGGAATGACGGGGGAGCGGAAGAGATGCCGCCTCGGCGATCGCCGTCGCGCCGATCCGCTCCACCAAATCCCGCATCCGGCGCACATCGCCGCGCCGCGCGAGGAACAGGCCGGCCAGCTTGGCGGCGATATCGGGCACATCATCCGGTCGGCATGGCCCCAGCGCGTCATCCGGCGCACCGTCCAGCCGAACGGCAAAAGCCGGCCCGGCGACCGCCTCGAACCGCACATCCGCCCGCATGTCGCCAAGGCCGAACCGGCCGCCGTCATCGACAGCGAAACAGAATTTCGCCGGCAGCGCATAGAGTTTGGCATCGCCGGTCAGCCTGGCCTCCAGCGCCGCGACCGGCGGGCGGATATCGAGGAGCGCATCGGGATCGAGGCCGGCCAGAGGGCTGGCGATGACGTTACGGATCGCCTCGCCGTCAGGATTTTCGTCGAGGAGGCCGGCATCGGCGATCGCATCCCGCAGTTCGGGCAGGCCTGCGTCGGTGATACCACGCAGTTGCAGATTGGCCCGCGCGGTCAGGTCGATCTCGCCGTTGCCGAACCGGCGCGACCAGTTCGCGATCTTCATGGCCAGATCGAGTGGGACGATCCCCCCGGTGAGTTTCAGCCGGACAATGAGCCCGTCGCCGCTTTCCATCGGGCGGAGCGCGCCGGGGCACCAGCCCTTGACCACCGGCATGTTCATTCGGCTGCAATCCGCATCGCCGCCAGGACGGCGGAGGTCGAATTGCGCCGCGTGGTCCAAAATCCACGCCTGATCGCCTCGTCGAACTTATCAGCCATGCCGCGTGCCGCCGCGAGATTGGCGTCGAGCAGGAAGGTGCGAACCTGCTCGTCGCCCAGCGTGGCATCGAACAGCAGGTCGAACTGCCGGTTTTCCGTGACGTCGGTCAGGGCGGCATAGGCGAAGAAATTATCCACGGACTCGGCGATCTCGGCCGCCCCCCGGTATCCGTGGCGCATCTGACCCGCGAGCCAGCGCGGATTAGTTGCGCGGGCGCGCAGCACCCGGGCGACTTCTTCCCGCAATGTGCGGATTTTCGAGGCGTCGGGCGCGGTAGTGTCGGCGTGATAGAGCGCCGGGCTGTTGCCGAGCGCGGCGGCGGCGGCGGCAAAACCGCCCTCATGTTCGGCGAAGGCGTCGGCGCCGAGCACGTCCTGGTCGGCCAAGTCCTGAACATGGACGAACGCGTCCGCCTCGGCGACGCGGGATCGGAATGCCGGCGCTGCCGGTACACCCTCGGCGTCGGCGCCATAGGCGTGAGAGGTGGCGTCGAGATAGGCGTCGCCCAAAGCCCGCCGCTCCTGCCAGTCGCCGGAATTCAGCAGACGCGAGACGCCAACGCCATACTGGCCGGGCGCGGCGCCGAAGATGCGCTGGCCTGCATCGCCTTCGTTCATGGCGGCAGCAAGCGGATTGTCTTCGGGTGCCTCCTCCTGCTCCGCTACAGCCCGAACCACGGAATCGAACAAAGCGATCTGGCTCGGGAAGACGTCGCGGAACAGACCGGAGATGCGCAAGGTCACGTCGATACGTGGCCGGCCGACCGCAGCCAACGGCAGAATGTCGAAGCCTGAGACACGGTTAGACCCGGCGTCCCAGCGCGGCCGCACGCCCATCAAAGCGAAGGCCTGGGCCAAGTCGTCGCCGCCGGTGCGCATGCTGGCGCTGCCCCAGATATCAAGTACGACGCGTTTCGGATACTCGCCATGATCCTGGACATGACGGGTCAGCATCTCCTCCGCCGTGCGCCGACCGATCTCCCACGCCGTGCGAGTCGGCACGGCGCGCGGCTCGATGCCGAACAGGTTGCGCCCGGTCGGCAGCACGTCGGTTCGCCCACGCGCCGGGGCGCCGGCCGGCCCGGGCGGGACCAATTTGCCATCCAGCGCCGTAAGCAAACCCCGCATCTCGGCCTCACCGCATTCATCCAGCAAGCGCTCGATCGCGGCGGTGTCGCTCCCGCTGAGCGCGGCAAGCGACGCGGCGGTTTCCATAAGGCGCTCCGCGTCCGGCGCCTCACCGAAGACATGCAGCCCGTCGCCGACCCGCATATCCTTGAGGTCGCAGAGCCAGGCGTCGAGCTTCATCAATGCCTCGGCGAGCTCGATGCCGGGCGTGATGCCCGATTCCGCAGCCAGCCCCGTGTCCTGGGCACGCGCCATGATCACATCCGCCAGGCGCGCGGCGCGGCGCGGATCGAGCGACTGCGCCTCGGAATATTCGTCGAACAGCCCTTCGAGTTCGACCGTCGCGCCGTGTGTGCCGGCGGCGACCAGCGGCGGCGTCAGATGGCCGATAGTGACGGCGGCCGTGCGCCGCTTGGCCTGGGCTGCTTCGCCCGGGTTATTGACGATGAACGGATAGATAAGCGGTAGCGCGCCGAGAACAGCGCGCGGCCCGCAATCCTCCCCCAGCGCCACCGCCTTGCCCGGCAACCATTCCAGCGTACCGTGGGTACCGCAATGGATCACGGCATGAACGTCCTCGACCTGCCGCAACCACAGATAGAAGGCAATATAACCATGACGCGGCGGCAGAAGCGGGCTGTGATAATCGGTTTTGCGCGAGGCAGCGGTGCCGCGATCCGGCTGAACGGCGATGACCAGGTTGCCAGCGCGAGTGAAACGGAATTGAAACGCGCCATCCTTCACTGAGATGTCGCCGCCCGGTGCGCCCCAGGCCGCGCGAACACCGGCGACGAACGATTCGGGCAAGTCTCTCAGCAGCCGCTCATAATCGGCCAAGGTCAAAACAGCATCCGTCTCGCCGGGCGAGAGCGCCGCGATCAACACCGCCTCACCATCCGCCAGTTCGACATCATAGCCTTCGCGCGCGAGCCGATCGGCAATGGCAATGACGCTGCGCGGCGTGTCCAAGCCGACGGCATAGCCGGTGCGGCCACCCTTGGCGGGATAGTCGGACAGGATGCAGGCCAGCCGCCGTTCGGCTCTGGGTGTATGGCGCAGCCGAACCCAGGCCACGGCAAGGTCGGCGGCGTAGGCGATGCCGCCGGCTTCGGGCTCATGCGCCAGCCGGGTGAATTGCAGCGCGTCGCTGCGTTCGGTTTCGCCCTTGAAGGAAATGGCGCCAGCCAGGATTCTGCCGTCGAATTCCGGCAGCACGACATTCATCGCCAGATCCGCCGGCCCGAGGCCGCGCTGGGAGCCCGCCCATTGCGCCCTCCCGCCGCCCGACAGGACCAGCTGGAACACCGGCGCATCCGCCGAGTCCAGCACCGAGCCGCCGCCATCCAGCCCGGCGGAAAAGGCGGTGAGATTGAGGATGGTGTCGGGCCGTTCGGTCGCGATCAGATCACGCAACGGCCCGATAACAGCCTCGTCTTTCAGGCTGGTGACATAGACAGCGATAACACTGAAACCGCGTTCCGTAAGCGCTTCCGCCAGGGCTGTGACCGGCGCGGTATCGGCGGCCAGCGTCCAGGCGCGGTAGAAGACGATGAGGGCTGTTTTTGCGTCTATCTCTCTTTGCCTCCCGCCTTGAGGGGGAGGTCGGACCGCAGGTCCGGGTGGGGGGTGCTGGTTCAGCCTTTGCGATGCCAGGGAGAAGGCGGGACCATCACCCCCCACCCGGCGGCCAAGGCCACCGACCTCCCCCTCAAGGGGGGAGGGGGAGGCGCTTTGAACAGGATTGCGGCAGCCAGCCGCAAAAAGTCCAAACGCTGGCACTGCGAACGGCAACTCCGCCGGCGCCTGTTCGGAAAAGTATCCGGCGGCGAAGCACAGGCAGGCCGCGATATTTTCCGAACCCCCGGACGAAAAATAAGCGCCGATCCGGCGCAAATCCGCAATCGGCAGGGTCGAAGCCTCGTCCAGCCTTGCATCGTCGCGATGATCGCCCGGAACGATGGCCAGGTGGATGCCGCGCTCGCGCGCCAGCATCGCCAGCTCGTCGACACCATAGCGCCAGTAATCCTTGCCACCCAAAAGCCGGACCAGCACGAAGCGGGCGTTGGCGACGACCTTCTCGAGATAGAGATCGGTCGAGAACGGGTGGCGCAGCGCCGTCAGGTTGGCGAGGCGCAAGCTGGGCAGCGTGGTCCCGTGCCGGTCCCAGGCGGCCGCCAGGACCGAAAGATCGGTATCGGTGAAGGACAGCGCGACGATATCGGCCGGCGTCTGATCGAGGTCCACGGCCTCGGCCGTGCCGTCGATCGACCGGGACTCGACGCGCAACATATGCATGGGACGAACCTAGCCTCCCAAGGCAGCTGTGATCGCGACGCGGTCGAGGCCCTTTTCGCCGATCACGACCAGCCGGCTGCGCCGGTCCTCGCCCAGGCCCCAAGGCCGGTCGAATTGTTGGCGGAAACGCTGGCCCACGCCCTGAACCAGCAGGCGCATCGGCTTGCCCACCACCTCGATGAAGCCCTTCATCCGCAGCACATCATGATGCTCCGCAACCACCGCCAGCTGAGCCAGCAGGGCGGCCGGATCGGCGGTGGCCGGGATATCGAGGACGAAGCTTTCGAAATCGTCGTGATCGTGCCCTTCCTCCGCATCGTGGTGCGACGGACGGTTGGCCAGATCGTCCTCGGCCGCGGCGCCCAGCCCGAGCAGGATCGACGGATCGATGCGACCCTCGCGGGTTTCAACGATCTTGACCGCGCGCGGCACGGTGGCCTGGATTTCCGCCGAGACACGCCGCGCCATTTCGCCGGTCATCAGATCGGCCTTGTTCAGCACCACGAGGTCGGCGCAAAGCAGCTGGTCCTCATAGACCTCCTCCAGCGGGTTGTCGTGGTCGATCGAGCTGTCGGCGGCGCGCTGAGCCGCGAGCTTGACCGGGTCGTCGGCAAAGCGCCCGGCGGCGACCGCGGCGCCATCGACTACCGCGATCACGCCGTCGACGGTTACACGTGTACGGATGCCGGGCCAGTCGAACGCCTTGACCAGCGGCTTGGGCAGCGCCAAACCGGATGTCTCGATAACGATCTGCTCGGGCTGCGGGACACGGGCTAGCAACGCCTCGATCGCTGGGATGAAGTCATCGGCCACGGTGCAGCACAGACAGCCATTGGCCAGTTCAACGATATTCTCCTCAGGGCATGTGTCGATGCCGCAGGATTTGAGGATCGCGCCGTCGACGCCGACATCGCCGAATTCGTTGATGATCAGCGCCAGGCGCCGCCCGCCGGCATTTTCGAGCACATGGCGTATCAGCGTCGTCTTGCCCGACCCCAGGAAGCCGGTAACGATGGTGACCGGTATTTTCGCCATTGGCTGCATGCGAGACCCCTGAATCCTGGGTGCAGGACCGCACGCCGAGGGGACGGCAACGCGGAACCGCGCCGGGGCACCCCGCCCGTCGCGTCAAGTCTGGTCCGCCGGCCGGTTTCCTGGCTTGTGGATCGACGCCGTACACCGCCTTCCCGGTTTCCCAGTGGCATGGATGGTGCGTGGCTCACCACATACAGTTGCGGGGGCAGCTGCGGTCTCGACCCGGTTGCACCGCGCCGCCCGCATTCCCGTTTCACCCTCGACGACGAGGGACCTTCGGACCAGCCCCTTGTGTGCGGCGGCCAAGGCCGCACTGTCAACGTCTAAGGCCGTCGCTTGCCCACCGCGCGAATTGCATGTTCTCTGAGGAGTTCCCGAGAACCTACGGACAGGCGATGACCGAACCTGACGACGCAAACCGCCGCCACGCGGCCAAGATGGCCAAGCGCAAGCAGGTGCAGGATGCAGAGGTGGCGTCGAAAACGATCACGTCGAAGGGCCTGCTGATGGTCAATACCGGCCCCGGCAAGGGCAAGTCGACGGCCGCCTTCGGGTTGGTTTTGCGTGCCTTAGGCCACGGCTGGCCGGTCGGCGTTGTGCAGTTCGTCAAGGGCGCGTGGGACACGGGCGAGAAGCATGCGCTGGAGCGCTTCGCCGACCTGATCCAGTGGCACACGATGGGTGAGGGCTTCACCTGGGAAACGCAGGACCGCGAGCGGGATATCGCCGCCGCCACGCGGGCTTGGGCGATGGCCCACACGCTGATGGACGATCCCGCCATCCGTCTGCTGGTGCTGGACGAGCTCAATATCGCTCTGCGCTACGACTACCTGCCGCTGGACGAGGTGCTCGCGACGCTGGCGAACCGGCGGCCGAATCTGAACATCATCGTCACCGGGCGCAACGCGAAGCCTGAGTTGATCGAAATCGCCGACCTGGTGACAGAGATGGGGCTGGTGAAGCACCATTTTGCCGCCGGGGTGAAGGCGCAGATCGGGATCGAGTTCTAATGGCAACTGCCCTGATGTTTCAGGGGACCGGGTCGGATGTCGGCAAGTCGCTGATCGTCGCCGGCCTGTGCCGGGCGCTGACCAACCGGGGCCTTAAGGTCCGGCCGTTCAAGCCGCAGAACATGTCGAACAATGCCGCCGTCACCGCCGACGGCGGTGAGATCGGCCGGGCGCAGGCGCTGCAGGCGCGAGCCTGCCGCGTACCTGCGTCAGTCCGGATGAACCCGGTGCTGCTGAAGCCGCAGAGCGATGTCGGCTCTCAGGTGGTCGTGCTGGGACAGGTCGTCGGCAATGCGACCGCACGGGATTTTCAGGCGATGAAGCCGGACCTGCTGCCCCGAATCGTCGAGGCATTCGAACAGTTGAAGGCCGAGGCCGATATCGTCCTCGTCGAGGGCGCCGGGAGCACCGCAGAGATCAACCTGCGGGCGAACGACATCGCCAACATGGGGTTCGCCCGCGCCGCCCGTGTGCCGGTCGTCCTGATCGGCGATATTGACCGGGGTGGCGTCATCGCTCAGATCGCGGGAACCAAGACGGTCATCGATCCGCAAGACAGCGAGATGATCGTCGGTTTCCTGGTCAATAAATTCCGCGGCGACCCCGCCCTGTTCATGCCCGGTATGGAGATCATTACCCGCCATACCGGCTGGCCGGCGCTGGGTTTGATCCCGCATTTCCCTGATGCCGGCCGGCTGCCGGCCGAGGACGCGGTCGCGCTCGACAAGCGCGACAGCCCAACCGGCGGCGACATCGTCGTCGCGGTGCCAAAGTTGGCCCATATCGCCAATTTCGACGATTTCGACCCGCTGAAGCTTGAGCCGTCGGTCCGGCTGGTCATGGTCCAGCCCGGCGAGCCGCTGCCCGGCGATGCCGATCTCGTGATCTTGCCGGGATCGAAGGCAACACTGGCCGACCTAAGCGACTTCCGGCGCAACGGCTGGGATATTGACCTCAAAGCCCATGTCCGGCGCGGTGGGCGGGTGCTGGGGCTGTGCGGCGGCTATCAGATGCTGGGCCGAGTAGTCGCTGATCCGGATGGAATCGAAGGACCACCCGGCAGCGAACCCGGCCTGGGGCTGCTCGACATCGAGACCATCCTGACCGGCGGCAAGACGCTGACCGAGGTTATCGGGGTGTCGGTGGCGGACGCAGTACCGTTTCACGGCTATGAAATGCATGTCGGCCGGACCGACGGGCCCGACCGTCTGCGGCCGCTGCTGCGCTTTGCCGATGACCGACCGGACGGAGCCGTGTCGGCCGACGGGCGCATCCGCGCCACCTATGTCCATGGGCTGTTCGCGGATGACCGACAGCGTGCGGCCTGGCTGTCGTGGCTGGGTGGCACAGCCGCGGGATTTGACTATGAGGCGGAAGTCGACCGGGTGCTGGATGCGCTGGCCCACCTTTTGGCCCGCCATATCGATCTGGACCAGCTGCTCACCATCGCCAGATGAGGCAAAGCGCGACCAGCAACAGCCATTGGACGGCGCAGGCCGCCAGGAATATCCGCAAGGCCGCGCGAACATCGCCGGCAGTGGCCTCGCGGCGGCCATCACCCATGAAAGCGTCGTCGACCGTCTCCTCACCATAGACTCGTGCGCCGGCTAGTTTGAGGCCGAGCGCGCCGGCGATCGCCGCCTCAGGCCAGCCTGCATTGGGCGAACGATGGCGGGATGCATCGCGCCAGACCGCCCGCACCGCACCCGCCGGCGAACCGCCCATGACCATCGCGGCCACGGCGATATACAACGCGGACAGGCGCGATGCCGGCAGGTTCAGTACATCGTCCAGTCGCGCTGCCGCCCAGCCAAAGGCTTGGTGGCGGGGCGTGCGGTGCCCGATCATCGAGTCCGCGGTGTTCGCCGCCTTGTAGAGTGTTGCGCCCGGCAACCCGGCGACGGCCATCCAGAAGACCGGGGCGACGATGCCGTCGGAGAAATTCTCCGCCAAGCTCTCAATCGCCGCGCGGGCGACGCCAGCCTCGTCTAGCCACTCCGGGTTGCGGCCGACGATCATCGACACTGCCTTGCGGCCTGCCTCCAGCCCGTCTTGCTCCAGGGCGTCGGCGACGGCCCGGACATGATCGTACATGCTGCGCTGCGCGATCAGGCTGGTCGCGGCGAGGATGGTCAGGATAGCGCCGATAAGGCCGGTCGAGACGAACCACTCGAAGATGACCGCCGCGCCGGCGCTGGCGGCGAACAGGATCGCCAGGGCGCCGATCCCGGCCATGGGGCGGCGAACGAACAAGTCGGTCTCGCGGTTCAGCCGCCGGTCCAACAGGCTGAGCAGCCCGCCCATCCAGGTGACAGGGTGGCCTATGGCGCGGTAGACAAAGGCCGGATAGCCTATCGTCGCCTCGACCAGCACTGCAGCGGCGGCGAGTTCGGCGGTGGACAAGGAATGCATGGATAGCGGGGCGACGATAGCTGAGGTTGCGGATGCGCCATGGTATCATGGCGGCAACATCAATGCTGCCCGGCGGCTGTTTCCCAACGCACCGGAACCCTGGATCGACCTGTCGACCGGAATCAATCCCGTGCCGTATCCGGTCGGCGACATTCCCGGATCCGCCTGGACCCGCCTGCCGCAACCCGCCGAGCTGACCGACCTGGAGACGGCTGCGCGCAATGCCTATGATGTGCCCGTGGCAGCGGACGTCGTGGCCGCGCCCGGTACGCAGGCGATCATCCAATGGCTGCCATATCTTTTCCACGCGCGCCGTGTCGGCATTCTGGGCCACACCTACGGCGAACATGCAAAGTGCTGGCGCGCCGCGGGGGCGGAGACCGTCGCGGCGTACAGCCTGGCGGATTTCGGAAGCTGCGATGTCGGCGTCGTCGTCAATCCCAACAACCCCGACGGCAGGATCGTCGAGCCGGCACAATTGGCCGTGGCCGCGACCGCGTTCGCCAAGCGGGGCGGGCTGCTGGTCGTCGATGAGGCGTTCATGGACGTCGTGACGCCATCGATGAGCCTGGCTCCTGCCCTGCCACGCGAAGGCGGGGTTGTGCTGCGGTCGTTCGGCAAGGCCTATGGCCTGGCGGGATTACGCCTCGGATTTGCCGTCGCATCCGAGGAAATCGGCGCGAAACTGCGCAGTGCATTGGGCCCCTGGGCGATTTCGGGGCCGGCGATCGAGATCGGCCGGCGCGCGTTGGCCGACCGCGCATGGTTGGCTGCGGCCAGGTCGAAGCTGAACGAAAGCGCAAAGCGTATGGATCATTTGCTGACGGCGGCGGGTTTCACAATCGTAGGCGGAACGCCGCTTTTCAGGCTGGCGGAGCGCGAAGACTCGGAGTCCTGGTTCGAGAGTCTGGGGCGTGCGGGAATATTGACACGTCCCTTTCCCGACAGGGCTGGCGCTTTGCGGTTCGGCATCCCATCTGGTGAGGCCGGATGGGCGCGCTTGGAAACGGCGCTACGGCCCACACGTGCGCTATTTTAGCGCCCCTGCATTGCGGCAAAAAATGATCCTAATCCGGCTGAAGGGCTATCGGTCCGGATTATCTAGGATTATTTATATTCTCCGCGGAACACTGACGCGAAACCTATGCACACCGGAATGATGAATATCAGCGAGACTGAGGCGAGGGATATTGCGGCCCGTTGGGGCCAAGTCGCCGCATCCGAACCGCTTACCGATTTTGCCAAGACCGGACTGGTTGCCGACCGCAAGCGGCTGCTGGAAGCGATCGATTATGTCCGGCTGTTCCTGAAGCATCCGGAAGAGATCAACCGCCTGCGCGATTACATCACCCATCCCTGCCGGTTCGAAATGGCCGCCCGCGAAGAGGGCTGGCAAGTGCAGGACGACGCAATCATCCACACCCACGATTACGACAAGTCCGTCTGCTACAAGAGCTGGGAGGACTGCTGTCAGTCGGAGGATATCGTCCTGCGGGACGAGGAGCCCGCGCCGAAACGGCGCCTGCTACGCCGCTCCGGCCGTTAATCGCAGCCGGGCAAGCTCGGCTTCGAGTTCCGCAATCTTCCTGTCGCGCTCGGCTAAGGCCGCTGCGACGTCCGCCGCATCGAAGCGTTGCGGTATATGCTGCGGGCAGTTCATGTCCCAGGCCCCCACTGTGAACAGGATAACCTGCTCCGCCCGCGCCTTGTAGTTGACGGGCATCAGCTTTGCCGTCAGTTCGGCGTCCCCCTCCACCACCCGCGCCCCACCCCAGAGCTTGATCCGCCGGCGATGGGCGTAGTCGATCAGGAACAGATAGGCCTTCGGGTTTTCCGAGAGATTGCCCTGGGTAATGAATTGCCGGTTGCCGGAGAAATCGACAAAGCCGATCGTCTTTTCGTCCAGCACATGGAGGAATCCGGCCGGGCCGCCACGATGCTGGATATAGGGTTGCCCCTCGGCGCTGGCGGTCGCGAGGAATACACTGGTTTGAGCGGCGATGAAATCGGCCAGATCGGGCGTGATCGTAGTTCTCCATGACCCGCCTTCCTCCATCCGCGCATAGGTCGCGCGCGAGCCTTTACGGTCCTGAATAGCCTTCACTGACGGCGAAAAGCCGATATCGCTTGAGTATTCGACCGACGTTTTCATTTGGCGCCCCTACAGCCCCAGGTCGCTCAGGCCCGGATGATCGTCCGGGCGACGACCCAGCGGCCAGTGATATTTGCGGTCGGCTTCCGCGATCGGCGAGTCGTTGATGCTGGCGATCCGGCGGCTCATCAGGCCCTGCTCGTCGAACTCCCACAGCTCATTGCCATAGGAACGTAACCAGTTACCGCTGTCGTCGTGCCATTCATAGGCAAAGCGCACGGCCATCCGGTTAAGGCGAAAGCCCCAGACTTCTTTGATCAGGCGATAGTCGAGCTCGCGGTTCCATTTGCGGGTCAGGAACGCCTCGATGGCCGGCCGCCCCTGCAGGAATTCGGCGCGGTTGCGCCACTGGCTGTCGGGCGTATAGGCGAGCGCCACTTTCGCCGGGTCGCGGCTGTTCCAGGCGTCTTCGGCCAAACGGGCCTTCTGCGCGGCGGTATCCGGCGTGAAGGGCGGAAGTGGGGGACGGGTCATCGCGAAACCTCCTTTGTTTTGGAGAAGATAGTTATTTCCATAAATCGGGATCAGATACTAAGATCGGCAGACGACCTGCCAAATTTTGGAAAGATGGATGGATCGCCTCGAATCGATGTCGATGCTGGTCGCGGTAGCCGACGCCGGCAGTCTTTCCGCCGCCGGCCGCCGGCTGGCAGTCCCCTTGACCACGGTCAGCCGCAAGATTTCGGACCTCGAGGCGCATCTGGGCATGCAGCTGATCCAGCGCTCGAGCCGGCGGGTCGTGCCGACAGAGGCCGGCGCCGCCTATATTGAGACCTGCAGGCGCATTCTGGAAGAGATCGGGGAGGCGGAACGGGCGGCGTCGGGCGAATACAGCTCGCCCAGGGGCGAGTTGGTCATCACCGCGCCCATCGTCTTCGGACGGCTGCATCTTCTGCCCATCATCTGTGACTTCCTGAAAGCCTATCCGGAAATCGACATCCATCTTGTCCAATCCGACCGAAATGTCAGCCTGATGGACGAGCATATCGACCTGGCGCTGCGCATCGGGGCCCTGCCCGACAGCAGCCTGATCGCGACGCGGGTCGGGGAGGTCCGGCGTGTCGTCTGCGCCAGCCCGGCCTATTTCGCGGCGCGCGGCACGCCGAAACGGCCAGAGGATCTGGCGGGCCATGACTGCATCACATCCGACGTTCTGGACTCGCCGAATGTCTGGCGGTTCGGAACCGGCCGGGCGGAGATCGCGGTCACCGTCCATCCCCGCATGAGCGTCACGACAGCCGAAGCAGCGATCGACGCCGCGGTCGCCGGCATCGGAATCGCACGGCTGCTGTCCTATCAGGTGGCGCGCGCCCTTATAGAAGGGGCTCTGACCTTGGTTCTCGAAGAATTCGAGCCCTCGCGGCGGCCGGTCAGTCTTCTGCATGCCAGCGGCAAGCTGGTGCCGCTCAAGCTGCGCGCATTCCTCGATTTTGCCACACCCCGGCTGAGGGCTCGATTGCCGTGACGCCTAGCGGAACCGCGTGAACGCCGTCGGCTGCCCCGGAACATCCGACCGGCCACGATAGATCGTTCCGGTCTTCTCCGTCAGGTTGTTCGGATTGGCGAAGCTGCTGCCCGTGACGATATAGAGATCGCACAAGTCGGGGCCGCCCAGCCACACGCTCTGCGCTTCGCGCACCGGCACCTTATAATGTCGGTCAACCGTGCCGTCCGGGTTGAAGCGCG
>Ga0302314_10002450_pt1 | contig 34318 bp, 32 predicted proteins | sample III_Palsa_N2_3_FD_200533 | JGI IMG/M metagenome (GOLD analysis project Ga0302314, IMG submission 200533) | Peat permafrost microbial communities from Stordalen Mire near Abisko, Sweden - III_Palsa_N2_3 | ecosystem: Environmental > Terrestrial > Soil > Palsa > Peat permafrost | place: Sweden...
TCGCGGCCTGTCCAGCGTTCGACGTCCACCAAGGCCTCGCCCTCGAGACGAAGAAGCTGGATCACGTCCGTGCGGCCGCCGCGTCCGGCCTGACCTGAGAACGGCACGACGGCCGAGGTGGCGTCGCGCCGCTCCAACTCCTCCCAGACGGCCGCACGGCGGACCAGCTCCCAGCGGGCCGGCCGCAGCCTTGCCGTGTGAACCTTCGACGCCACGCTGCCGCTCGGCGTGCAGCAGCGCTCTCCAGAGGGCGCCTTGCACGTCGGGCATGGCCGCTCGAGCCAGCCGCGGGCTGGATGCAGCTGGGCGGCTGGCTCATGGTGACCGCGAGTTCCACGGCGTCCCCAACGCCACACCTGGCACCTAGCGCCGGGCGCCGCGCCGCAGGCCGGGCACCACTGCTCCAGCCAGGTCAGACGATCACTCATCGCCCCTCCCGGCGTCCGATGGCCGCAGATCGTGAGGCGCGGAACGATGCTGCAACGGTGCTGCAAATTGAGCAGCCGCGGTGTCTATCCGGGGTTCTCGGCGTCCTCTCCTGGGCAGGCTGCCACCCAACGGAATCCCCTGCATTCCCTGCGATTTCTGCCGTCTAGCAGGGAAACCGCCATCCAGGCCCAGACCGGAGACGCTTACGTTACGAGTGAAGTGCTCTACCAGCTGAGCTACGTCGGCGTGTGCAGGGATTTCCCGGATTTTCCAACTCCCCGGCGCCGACTTTGGGCTGCACGGGGGCTGCAAAATCCTGGTCGGCCGCCGCTCCGGGCAGGGTAGCCGACGCGTGCTCCGGTCGTCGACGAAGCAAGCTGTCTGTGCCTGTGCCGTCGTCTCCGACGACGGCCAGGTGACGCGCCGTGGAGGACTCCTCCGGGCAGCCAGAGCAGCTTGCCGGGCACGGAGGCGCTCCTCCTCGGCGGGCTTCGGCCGCTCATCTTCGAGATCCTCGATCGCGAACGAGTAGCTGGGCTCCAACATCTCGACGCTGGTGCCGCACTGCTTCGCGATCGCCTGTCGGTCCTCGCCGGCGCGGATACGCAGAGAGATCATGCCGCGTCGAAGCGAATAGGGGGTGGCCCCGACGATGTCGCCGTGTTCATCGGGCCAGTGCTCTGCGACGGAACGGCGGTGTGTGGCGTTCGGTCATGATCAGAAGTCCTCCGTGGCCGGGAGGCCGGCGTAGTTTTCGGCGAGGGTGGTCGCGGCGGCCACTGACCGGGAGAGGTGTTCCAGCCGCGCCAACTGAAGCTGCCGTTCGAACGGCCCGTGCTCGAGGTCGTGGAGCAACTGGGTCATGTAGTTGGAGAAATCCTGTGCACGCCAAACACGTCGCAGCGCGACCTTGGTGTACGCGTCGAGCGCCGCCTCTCGCCCAGTCTCGACGTGATCGGCCAGCGCCGCGGCCAGCAGGCGGGCATCGTTGACGGCCAGATTCAGTCCTTTGGCGCCTGTAGGCGGCACGATGTGCGCTGAATCGCCCGCCAGCAGCAGCCGTCCGTAGCGCAACGGCTCGCAGACGAAGCTGCGCATCGGAGTGATCCCCTTCTCGAGCACCGGGCCCTCGTTGACGCTCCAGCCCTCGGTGCCCAGCCGCGCTTGCAACTCCTCCCAGATCCGCTCGTCCGGCCAATTGTCAAGCGACTCGTTGGTCGGAACCTGGAGGTAGAGGCGACTGACCGTCGAGGATCTCATCGAGTACAGCGCGAAGCCGTGCTCGTGCCAGGCGTAGATCAGCTCCCCGGTTGCCGGGGCAGCGTGCGCGAGGATCCCGAGCCAGCCGAAGGGGTACTCGAGCTGATATTCGGTCAAAAAGCCGTCCGGAATGGAGGCGCGGCAGACGCCGTGAAAGCCGTCGCAGCCGGCGACGAACGCACATCCCAGCTCGTCGGGCTGCCCATCGCGGTGGTAGCCGATCCGTGGACCCTCGCTGAGCAGATCGCCCAGGACGACGTCCTCGACCTCGAACCGGATCTCGATGTCGCGTTCCAGGCACGCCGCGATCAGATCCTTGACCACCTCCTGCTGGCCATAGATCGTCACGTGCCGGCCGGTCAACTCCGTGATCGGGATGTGCTGGGTCATGCCCTGCCGGCGAAGGTAGATCCCGTCGTGGCGCAGGCTCTCGCTCCGCAGCCGCGCATCGACGCCGAGGTCGTGGAGCAGCTCCACTGTGTTGTGCTCCAGCAGACCCGCCCGCACGCGGTGCTCGACGTAGTCACGGCTGCGACGCTCCAGCACCACGCACCCGATCCCGCGGCGCTGGAGCAGCAGCGCAAGCGTGAGCCCCGCTGGTCCCGCGCCGACGATACCGACCGTGGTGCGCATCTTCCTCCTTCGCGAGCGGTGTGGGGTTGCGCCCTCGGCCGGCACGCTATAGCTTGTACGACCGGTGATCAAGTGTCCGGATAACGTACACTGTGGCTGACATCGTCTCACTGCCCGAAGCCGTTTTAGAGCTCGTTCACGATGGCGACAGCGTCGCGTTGCGCATCCGCCGCGGAAGTGCAGACGGTCGTCGGTGCCCGCCGCTTGGCCACGGCGCCGACCGTGTTCATCGGCGTCGGGCGGCCGAGCACGGCGGCGATCCTGGCCCGGAGCGTGCACAATCCAGCGTTAGTGCTCGTGTACGAGTCGGGCGCGATCGGCGCCAAGCCCTTCCACATACCGCTGTCGATCGGTGACGGCGAACTGGCCGAGACCGCCGATACGGTCGTCTCGGGTCGAGGCGACCGTCCCCCCGAGCGAACGGGAATTGGCGGCGCTCAGGCGACTGATGCGCTGCGGCGGCTCGTCGTCGACGGATTCACGCTCGTGATGCACCAGGCCGCTATCGCTCACGCCCGCCCGTCACCATATGACGACGCTGGTGCTATCGGCATCGGTGTCGGATAAGGACTCTCAATCGTCCGGAACGGATGACCATGACCACACAAGAAGAACGCGAGATTTACGACCCCGTTGCGGAGACGCCGACGAGCTACGTCCGCGAGCGGCCGGACGCGCATCCACCGGTCGACTACGCGCCGTACAAGGCGACAGCGCTGCGCCACCCCAAGCAGCCGCCGGTCTACCTACCGCAGACGATCACCGAGGTGACCGGACCGCAACTCGCGGGCGAGCGGATCGCCGGCGAGCTGGACAGCGATCTCACTCGGCAGCACGACGGCACCCCGATCGGCGAACGGATTGTCGTCTCCGGTCGCGTGTTCGATACGGAGGGCAAGCCGCTGCGCAGCACGCTGGTGGAGATCTGGCAGGCAAACGCGGCAGGCCGGTATCGCCACCGTTCGGACCGGTGGCCTGCCGAGCTTGACCCCAACTTCTCCGGGGCAGGCCGCTGCGTCACCGATCGCGACGGCCGCTATTCGTTTACGACGATCAAGCCGGGGCCGTACCCGTGGGGCAACCATCACAACGCGTGGCGCCCGGCCCACATCCACTTCTCGCTGTTGGGGCGGGCGTTCGTGCAGCGGCTCGTGACGCAGATGTACTTCCCCGGCGACCCATTGTTCGAATACGATCCGATCTTTCAGTCGGTGCGTGACCCGGCTGCGCGCGAGCGGCTCATCTCACGGTTCTCGATCCACGACACGGTTCCGAACTGGGCGCTTGCGTATGAGTTCGACATCTACCTGCGCGGTCCGGGCCAGACGCCGTTTGAGGAGGAACATTGATCTTCGCTACCACGCCGTCTCAGACGATCGGTCCGTTCTTCGCGATCGGTCTCCCCTGGGATCGCGGCCCGCTTGCGGTGCCCGAACACACGGCCGGTGCGATCAGGATCAACGGGACGGTGTACGACGGCGCCGGGGAGCCGGTGCCCGACGCACTGATCGAGACCTGGCAAGCCGACCCCGACGGTCGGTTCGCCGAGCTCCATGGCTACGGCGGCCCCTCGAGCTTCGAAGGGTTCCGCGGTTTCGCGCGGTGTGCTGCTGATGTTGCAGACGGGAGCTACGAGATCGTCACGCTCAAGCCCGGACCTGTAGCCGGACCGGCGGGCACGATTCAAGCGCCTCACATCGACGTATCGGTGTTCGCGCGCGGGATGCTCAACCGCTGCGTCACGCGCATCTACTTCGGTGACGAGCCGGAGGCCAACGCCGCTGATCCGTTGCTCGTCAGCGTGCCTGCGGCACGACGAGAGACGCTGATATCGCGGCCGGAGGTGGGCGGCTACCGTTTCGACATCCGCCTGCAGGGGCAGGACGAGACTGTCTTCTTTGCCCTCTGACCCCCCCGGGCCGTTCGACACGCCGGCGGTGCCCGAGCGCGACTTCGTTAAGTCACTCGATCGCGGCCTGGCGGTGATCCGAGCGCTGAGCGTGCCACCGCCCGGTCTGACGTTGGCGGAGGTGGCGCGCGCGACCGGTCTCGCCCGCCCGGCCGCTCGTCGCTTCCTGTTGACGCTCGAGCAGATCGGGTACGCGCGCTCCGAAGAGCGGCGCTTCAGCCTCACCCCCCGAGTGCTGGAGCTGGGCTACTCGTTTCTCTCGGGCCTCACGCTGCCAGAGCTGGCGCAGCCGCATCTGCGCGAACTGGCGATGCAGGTACACGAGTCGTGCTCGGTATCGGTGCTGGACGGCGCCGAGATCGTGTACGTCGCCCGCGAGTCGACGCGGCGGATCATGACCGTGGCAATCGCCGTTGGTACCCGCTTCCCCGCCTACGCGACCTCGATGGGACGGGTGCTGCTCGCCGGGCTTGACGACGCCGACGTGGACCTGATGCTCGGCGATGCGCTGCGCGCGCTCACCTCCTCCACGATCACCCGTCCCGATGCTCTGCGGGCCGAGCTCGCCCGCGTACGGCGGCAGGGGTGGGCGCTCGTCGACCAGGAGCTCGAGGACGGCTTGCGATCGATAGCCGTACCGCTGCGCGACCAAAACGGGCGCGTAAGCGCGGCGGTCAACCTGTCCACCCACGCGAGTCGCCGCACGCTGAAGCAGGTGCGCGCCGGACTGCTGGAGCCGTTGCGCGAAACCGCGTCGAAGATCGAGCGCGACCTGCGGATGGCCGAGGCACCGGCACTCGGATCTCGCACCACCACGTCAGAGCGTGAACGAGAGACCATCTTCTTCGACGTCTGAGCTGTTCGGCGGGACCTACGCCCGCGGCCGGGTCACCGGCGAGGTGAGCGACACCGCGTGGGTCCAGGCGATGCTCGACGTCGAGCACGCCCTCGGCGGACCGGCACTTGCGGCCGAAGACATCGACATCGCCGAGCTCGGCCGCCTCGCGGCCGAGCACGCCTCAGCCGCCGTTCCGCTCGCTCGTCGCTTCCCTGCCACGCACACGGGCGCGACATCGCAGGACATCATCGACACAGCGATGATGCTCGTCAGCGCCCGAGCGCTGGGGCCGCTGCTTCAGGACGCGGCGGCAGCATCGCGGGCCGCCGCGCGCCTGGCGCGCGCGCATCGCGTCACGCCGGTGATGGGTCGGACGCTCCTTCAAGAAGCCGTGCCAACCTCGCTCGGTCTGAAGGCCGCCGGCTGGATGACCGCGATCGGCGAAGCGATCGTCGAGCTGCGTGCCGTGCCGCTCGCCGTACAGATGGGAGGCCCGGTCGGCCAGCGGGATCCCACCGTCGCGACCCGGGTCGCCGAGCGGCTTGGGCTGGCCGCACCGGTGATCCCGTGGCACACCGATCGGATCCGGCCGGCTCGCCTCGCCTGCGCACTGGGGCTGCTCGGCGGCGCGCTGGCAAAGGTCGCCCGTGACATCACGCTGTCCACGGTCCTGCGCGAGGGAGACTCGGATCCTGAGCACCCACGCGGCGGATCCTCCGCGATGGCGCACAAGCGCAACCCTGTCGCCGCGGTGTCGGTGCTGGCGTGCAGCAAGCGCATCCCCGGGCTCGTCGCGACGATGCTCGCCACGATGGAGCAGGAACACGAACGCGCCGCCGGGGCCTGGCAAGCTGAATGGGGAACGCTCACCGACCTACTGCGCCTCACCGGCTCTGCCGCCGCTTGGGGTCGGGATCTGCTCGAACATCTCCAGGTCGACACCGCCGCTGCCACCTCGAGCGCCGGCGCGAATCCCGATCTCGGGTTCGCGGGCGAGCTCGTCGATCGCGCGCTGAAGACGCACGACCGGTGACACCGCTTGCGTACACCGTCGTCGGGAACCGCTTGATCTGGACCGCCGCGCACATGCCGCCCACCACGGCGTCGCAGGAGCACGCCGCGACGGTGCTCGCGGCGGGGCGGCGCCAAGCCGATCGCCGACGCCATCCTCGACCGCTGGCTGACACCGGAAAGCTGTTCACCTCGCGAACCCCCGACGCCAGCAACGAGATCGTCGCCCGCCGGGCCCGTCGCCGCAGTCGAGCAACCGACACCATGAATCATCTAATCGAGGAGCGTCTGTCGTGACCGAGGATCCTTATGAGACCGGGATGCGCATCCGCCGCGAAGTCCTGGGTGACGCGTATGTGGACCGAGCGATCGCCAACACAACCGCTTTGACGGAGCCTTTTCAGGACTTCATCATCCGCTACGCCTGGGGATCGGTGTGGGCGCGTGACGGTCTTGATCGCCGGAGTCGCAGCATGATCACGTTGGCTGTCCTCGCCGCGCTCGGCCGCGAGCACGAGATCGGGATGCACGTCCGCGCGGCACGGCGCAACGGGCTCACCGTCGAGGAGATCGGCGAGATCCTCCTCCATACCGGTATCTACGCCGGTGTCCCGGCAAGCAACGCCGCACTGGCGATCGCCCAAGACGTCCTCAACGAGGAGAGCGCAAGCTAAGGCGCCGGGGCTGAATCGTGCTCGGTGACCCCTATCGTCGATCTGCACACGTGAGTCGAACCAACGTGCTCCACATTGCCCGTCGACCGTGCTTGACGACATCACAGGCGATTCGGCGATCACGCGTGCGCAGTGATCGGCCCGCGCACAAGCGGGCCGACGCGGTCCTCGACGGCGTCGCGGACCTGACGGCATGGCTATGAACCGGATCGAGCTCGACCACCGCGAGCTGCTCGCGAGCGCCGGGCTGACGGTAGCCGGCCTGTACGACGAGCTGACCGATCGGATGACCCGCTCGGTGGCGCTCGAGGAGCTCATGGATGCGGCCGCCGAGCGCGTGCCGGGCCTCGTTCCGGCGCGGGCTGAGCTCGACGCCGAGCGCGAGCGACCGCTGGCCGACAAGCACGGCCTCGAGCTCGCGCAGGGACTGCTGCTGGCGGAGTTCCTCGCGCTCCCCGAGCAGGGCGGCCACCTGCTCGGCGCGATGCTCGAACCGACGCCGCTGGCGCTCGCGCGGCTCGACGAGCTGCGCCGCACCGGCACGGTCGACCTCGGCCACGCACGGGTCACACGACAGGGCAAGGCCGGGGTCCTCGAGCTGCTCAACCCGCGCCACCTGAACGCCGAGGACGGCACCACGCTCGGACCGACCGAGGCTGCGGTCGACCTGATCCTGCTGGATCCCGAGATCGAGATCGGCGTGTTCCGCGGCGGGCCGGTCGTGCATCCGCGCTACGCCGGGGAGCGCGTGTTCGGAGCGGGCATCAACCTCACGCACCTGTACCGCGGGCGGATCGACTTCCTGTTCTACCTCGTGCGCGACCTCGGCTATGTCAACAAGCTCTACCGCGGCCTGCGCGACGGACAGGAGAAGCTGTGGATCGCCGCCGTCGAGCGGTTCGCGATCGGGGGCGCCTGCCAGCTCCTGCACGTCGTCGACCACGTACTCGCGACGCGCGGCTCGCGGCTGTACCTGCCGGCCCGCAAGGAGGGGATCATCCCCGGGGCATCCAATCTCCGCCTGCCGCGGTTCGTCGGCGACCGCGCGGCGCGGCAGGCGATCCTGTCCGGGCGAGAGTGGGTCGCGGGCGAACCCGACGCGGCGCTGCTGTGCGACGAGGTCGTCGAGCTCGGGGAGCTCGACGGCGCGCTGGCGGCCCGGATCGAGGCGCTGACCGACTCCGGGCTCGTCAACGCGATCGCGAACCGGCGCGCGATCCGGATCGGCCAGGAACCGCTTGAGCGCTACCGCGAGTACATGTCGCTGTATGCACGCGAGCAGGCCGGCTGCCACCTGAGCCCGCAGCTGGTGCGCAATCTGGAGCACAACTGGGATGCTGCCCGGCGCCGCCTCTGAACACGTGATCTGGGACCGGGAGGCCGAGACGCTGGGCTCCGATCAGCTCGCCGAGCTCCAGCTCCAGCGGCTGCGCGCGACGGTCGCGCGCGTGCTGCGTGCCCAGCCGCGCGGGGCCGAACTGCTGGCGGCGGCGGGCGTGACGCGGCCCCAGGATCTGCGCTCGCTCGACGATCTCAAGCGGGTTCCGTTCATGACCAAGGCGGAGCTGCGCGACCACTATCCGTTTGGCCTACTCGCGGTCCCCCGCGAGCGGCTCGTCCGCGTCCACGCCTCCAGCGGCACGCACGGCAAGCCGACCGTCGTCGGCTACACGCGCGCCGACCTCGAGCAATGGACCGAGCTGATGGCGCGCTGCATGACGATGGCCGGCGTCCGGCCCGGGATGGTGATTCACAACGCCAACGGCTACGGACTGTTCACCGGCGGCCTCGGCTTTCATCAGGGCGGGGAGCGGATCGGCGCAACCGTCGTCCCCGTCTCGGGCGGGTTCACCACCCGGCAGGCGATCCTGCTCGCGGACCTGCGCGCCGACGTGTTGGTGGCAACGCCGTCCTACGCGCTCGTGATCGCCGGCGCGATCCGCGACGCGGGCGGCGATCCGGCCGCGCTCGGCTTGCGGTTCGGGCTGTTCGGCGGGGAGCCGTGGGGCGAGCGGATGCGCGCGGAGATCGAGTCCGCGCTCGGATTGGCGGCCGTCAGCTTCTACGGCCTGTCGGAGATGTGCGGGCCCGGCGTGGCAGCGGAGTGCCTCGTCGCCCGCGACGGGCTGCACGTGCAGGAGGACCACTTTCTGGTCGAGGTCGTCGACCCCGACAGCGGCCGGCCGGTGGCGCCCGGCACCGAGGGCGAGCTCGTGTTCACGACGCTGGTCAAGGAGGCGATGCCGCTGATCCGGTACCGCACCGGCGACATCGGCCGCCTGACCGCGGACCCATGCGCGTGCGGGCGCACGAGCCGGCGGCTGCACGGACTGCGCGGCCGCCGTGACGACATGCTGATCGTGCGCGGCGTCAACGTCTATCCCTCCAACGTCGAGCATCTGTTGCTCGGTGTCGAGGGGTTGGCGCCGCACTACCGGCTTGTGGTCGAGCGCCGCGGCGCGCTCGACGAGCTGACGCTCGAGTGCGAGCCGGCCGCCCCTGGCGCCGCTGGGAAGGGACCCGCGCCGGACACCGACCGCGCGCAGTTGCGGGCACGGCTCGAGCTGCTGCTGCGCGAGCACACCGGACTGCGGATCGCGGTCTCCGTGCTCGACCCGGGGAGCGTCCCGCGCAGCGAAGGCAAGGCGGTGCGGGTGCTCGACCGCCGCTCAGTGCGTACCTGAGGCGAGCGCCTCGTGGCGGACCTCGCTCGGGGTCACGCCGAACTCGCGCTTGAACACGCGTGAGAAGTGAGCCGCGTCGCAGAAGCCCCAGCGGAACGCGATGTCCGTGACGGAGCCCCCGTTGCGCCGGCGCAGGTCCTCGAGGCAGCGCGCGAGGCGCTCGTTGCGAACCAGCGCCGCGACCGACGCGTCGGCGTCCTCGAACAGCGCGTGCAGCGCGCGGACCGAGATCGAGAACGCCCGCGCGATCGACACCGGCCCGAGCCCCGGCTCGGGCAGGCGCGCGCGCACGTAGCGGCGGATCTCGGCTCTGAGCGCAGTGCGCTCGGCCGCGCGGCCGGTCGGCAGCCCTGGTTCGACGGCAGCTCGCAGCAACTCGAGCGCGGCCGTGGCTGCGGCGGCGCTGGCCGCCGGCTCGAGTGCCGCCAGCTCGAGCGCGAGCGCGTTCATGTAGCGCACGAGTAGGCGCGCCGGTCCCGAGCCGTCGAGCGACGGCAGCGCGTCGCACTCGGCAAGCCGGGGGCAAACGGCGAGCGCGCGGTCGCGGGGAAACATCAGCGTCCGCTTGTAGAACGGTTCGATGATCTCGACCTCGGTCGGCGCCAGCCCGTCCCACAGCACCACGTGGCCGGGGGTCAACATCAGCTCGCGACTCCCCTCGCGCACGCGCTCGACGCCCTTGCAGACGAACTGGAAGCCGAGGACGTGCTCGTGCGAGGCGGCACCGTGCGCTCCGATCAGGGCCGCGCTGCGGCGCCCACGAAACTGCGCGGCGGCGCAATCGACCAGCATCAGGTCGTCGATCGGATGTCTGGTGACGACGCCCGCGAACCTCGTCGGCGTCGCGTCCGTGGGGCTGATGTCGAACGCCAGGTGCGTCGTGGCCAGGATCTCCGACCAGGACTCGAGGCGCCGTGAAACGCTGCCGCCGCTGACCGACCACCGCTCTGGCTGGCTGATCTGGGAACGGGCGATCACTGCTGTCACCGGGATACCTCCATCTCCATCTCAGTCGCCAGCGCGACGAACGCGTCGAGCGCGTCCGGCTGCGCGAGCGAGCCGCGGCTCGCCACCTGCTCAGGCGCCTCGCCGCGCAGGATCCGCTTGACCGGGGATTCGAGCTTCTTGCCGGTCAGCGTGCGCGGGATCGCGGGCACGGCGAGGATCCGGTCGGGCACGTGCCGCGGCGACAGCTCGGCGCGGAGCCGACCGGCGATCCGCGCGCGGAGCGCGTCGTCGACCGCGACCCCGTCGGCCGGGACGACGAACAGCAGCAACTCGCCGGCGCCACCGCCCGGATCCTCGAGGTGGACCACGAGCGCGTCGAGCACCTCCGGCAACTCCTCGACCACGGCGTAGAACTCTCCCGTGCCGAGGCGCACGCCGCCGCGGTTGAGCGTCGCATCCGAGCGACCCGTGAGCACGCAGCTGCCGCGGTCGGTGAACATGATCCAGTCGCCCTGGCGCCAGACGCCCGGGTACAGGTCGAAGTACGCGCTGCGATAGCGCTCACCGTCCCGGTCCCCCCACAGCGCCACCGGCATCGACGGCATCGGCGAGGCGATCACCAGCTCGCCGAGCTCGCCGACCAGCTCGTTGCCGGCGGGGTCGAATGCGTGCGCGTCGACGCCCAGGCATCGACCGGAGATCTCTCCTTCGTACACGGGCTGCGCGAACGAGCCCTGCACGATTCCGGTGCAGACGTCGGTGCCGCCCGAGCCGTTGATCAACACCGCACCGGCCGGCAGCTGCTCGAACGCGTACCGGTAGCCCTCGGCCGGCAGCGGCGACCCGGCCGTGCACAGCACGCGGATCGAGCTCAGGTCGAGCTCACGGCCGGGCGCCAGCCCGGCCTTGCGGCAGGCCATCAGGTAGGGGGGGCTGACACCCATCATCGTCGGGCGCAGCCGCTCGGCGAGCCGCCACTGCTCGAGCAGGTCCGGCCACGCGGGGTCGCCGTCGAGCATCACGATCGAGGAGCGCACCAGCAGCGCCGAGACGAGCGCGTTCCACATCATCCAGGCGGTCGTGGTAAACCACTGCAGCCGGCCACCGGGCTTCAGGTCCCAGCTGAGACCCTGGTTCTTGTGGTGCTCGAGCAGCTGTCCGCCGTGGCCGTGGACGATCGCCTTGGGCAGGCCGGTCGTGCCCGAGGAGAACAGCACGTACAACGGGTGGTCGAACGCGACCGGCTCGAACTCGAGCGGCGCCGGCTCGGCACGCAGCTCGTGCCAGCCGAGCGTGTCCGGCAGCTCCGCGTCGCCGTAGGGGATCGAGACGACGTGCGTCAGGCGCGTCAGGCGCGCGCGGATCGCTTGCACCTCGGCGCGTCGGTCGACATAGCGGTCGCGGTAGCCGTAGCCGCCCACCGCCAGCAGCACGCGCGGCTCGATCTGCGCGAAGCGGTCGATCACGCTGCGCGCGCCGAACTCGGGCGCGCACGCCGCCCAGATCGCGCCGAGGCTGGCGGTGGCGATGAACGCGATCAGTGTCTCGGGGATGTTCGGCAGGTACGCCGCGACGCGGTCGCCGGGGCCGACGCCGAGCCGCTGCAAGCCGGCGCGCACGCGCCCGACCTGCTCGCGCAGCTCGCCGAACGTCAGCTCGATCGGCGGCCGTGTCTGCGAGCGCGAGACCACGGCGATCCGGTCGCGGTCGTCCTCGGCCCCGATCAGGTGCTTGGCGTAGTTCAGCCGCCCGCCCTCAAACCAGGGCGCCCCGGGCATCGTGCGATCCGCCAGAACGCGCTCGTACGGCGCGCTGAACCGGATCGCGAAGAAGTCCACGATCGAGCCCCAGAACCCCTCGAGGTCTGAGACCGACCAGCGCCACAGCTCCTCGTAGGAACCGAGCTCACGGCCGCGCTCGGTTGCCAGCCAGCTCATGAAGCGGCCGATCTCCGTCGTGTCTGCCAGGTCCGCGGGCGGCGACCAGAGGACGTCGCCGATCACTTCGCCCCCTCCAGCTTGAACAGTCGCGCGGCGTTCTGCTTCAGCACCAGCGGGCGGACCTCGTCCTTGATCGGCAGCCGCTCGAACTCCGACAGCCAGCGGTCAGGAGTGATCAGCGGGAAATCGGAGCCGAACAGCATCTTGTGCTTCAGCTGCGTGTTCGTGTAGCGGATCAGGTTCTCAGGGAAGTACCTCGGCGCCCAGCCGCTGAGATCGATGTAGACGTTCGGCTTGTGCACGGCGATCGCCAGCGCCTCGTCCTGCCACGGGAACGAGGGATGGGCGAGGATGATCTCGAGCTCCGGGAAGTCGGCCGCGACGTCGTCGACGAGCATCGGGTTCGAGTACTTCAGCTTGACGCCGCCGCCGCCCGGCATCCCAGCGCCGATGCCGGTCGTGCCTGAGTGAAACAGAGCGATCAGGCCGGCCTCCGCGATCACCTCGTACAGCGGGTAATGGTCGCGGTCGTTGGGCCAGAACGCCTGCGTGTTGGGGTGGAACTTGAATCCCCGCACACCCGCCTGCACGAGCTCACGGGCCTGCCTCACGCCGAGCTTGCCCTTATGCGGGTCGACGCTCGCAAACGGGATCAGCACGTCGGGGTTGGCCCGCGCGGCCGCCAGCACGTCGTCGTTGCCGATCCGCGGGCGGCCCATGCCGGCCTCGTCGTCGACCGTGAAGATCACCGCCAGCATCCGCCGCTCGCGGTAGTAGTCGGCGACCTCCTGGGCGGTCGGCTGCGGCGGATGGCCGCCGAAGTACGCCGCGGCAGCCTGCAGGACCTCGAGCGTCACGGGATCCTGTGGCTGACCCGGGAGCCGCTCGGCGTGCGTGTGCACGTCGATCGCGACGATTTCGTCGAGGTCGATCGGAGTCATTGCGCCACCCCCACCTCGATCAGCAGCGGCTGCGTGCGCGCCGCCGGGTCGGCCAGCGCCTCATCGAGCGCGCTCAGCAGTTGCTCGTGGGTCTGCACGCGGATCGCGGCGCAACCGAGGCAGCGCGCGATCCCGGCGATCTCGACGCCCGGGAACGCCGGCCACGCGCCGATGCCGCCACGAGCCTGCGCCTGGGCGTCCATCGCCCCGTAGCCGCCGTTGGCCATCACGACCATCAGCACGCCGACCTCGTAGTGGGCGGCGGTCCACAGCGCCTGGATCGCGAACAGCGCCGAGCCGTCGCCGAGCACCGCGACCACGGGTCGGTCAGGCAGGCCCATCCGCAGCCCGATCGCGCCCGGGATGCCGAAGCCGAGACCGCCGTTGGCGTTGCTGACGAACCCGAGCGGTGCCCGCGCGCGGATCCGCTGGTGGAGCTCGGGCTTGGCCGAGGGCGACTCCTCAAGCAGCACCACGTCCGCGGGCAGCCGGTCGGCGAGCGCAGCGAGCACGTGAGCGGATCGAAGGGGCTCGCCCGGCCCCGGCGGCGCGGGCGCGGGCGGGCGCTCGAACGGCGCGGGCGCCGGCCCGTCGCGTCGACTGCACTGCTCGACCAGCGCCGCGCAGGCGGCCGCGACCGGCGCCACGACCGCAAGCTCGCACGGGCTGCGATGGGCCTCGGCAGGATCGGCGGTGATCACCGCTACGCGCGTGCCCGGCGCCACCGGCGGTTCCGGCTGCTCGAACAGGTACAGCCGGAACGCGTTCGTCCCGACCACGAGCACGAGGTCGTGCGGCGCCAGCGCGTCGCGCATCAGCCGCCGGCGCCAGTGCAGGTGCCCGGCGAACAGCGGGTGGTCCTGCGGGAAACCGGCGCGCGCGCCGAACGGCTCCTGCCACACGGGACAGTGCAGGCGCTCGGCCAGCGCCACCAGCGCGCCCCACCCCTCCGGGCTGTCGGAGCCCGCGCCGACGACGATCGCGGGGTTCTCGGCCCGTGCGACGAGCTGGACGAGCTCGTGCAGCTCGGTCGACGAGATCGATGTGGCCCTGACGACGTGCGCCGGCGCGTTCGCCGAATGCTCGTCGGCGGGTTGCTCCCAATCGCTCATCGGCACGACGACGAGCGCCGGGCCGGCGGCCGCCTTCGCCTCGTGGTACGCGCGCGCGATCGTGCCCGGGACGTCCTGGGCGCGGATCGGCGTTTGCGACCACACGGGATATTCGCCGGCGAGCCGGTCGAGCGCACGGCCCGTCAGGAACGGCTCGAAGGCGATCTGGCGGCGGTCCTGCTGGCCGACGACGACGACCAGTGGGGCGCGGGTGTCACGCGCGTTGGCGATCGCGTTGATCGCGTTGCCGAGCCCGGGAGCCGTGTGGAGGTTGACGAACGACGGTTCTCCCCGCGCGATCGCGTAGCCGCTCGCGATCCCGACGGCCGAGCCTTCATGCAGCGCGAGCACGAACTCGATGTCGGCCGGCAGGTCGGTCAGGAACGAGACCTCGGTCGAGCCCGGGTTGCCGAAGATCGTCGTCATCCCGAAGCGGCGCATCACCTCGAAGGTGGCGTCCCGGACGGTCCAGGCGGCTCCGGACCGGCCCAGCCCCGGATCGCCTCCTGCGGTCGCCGTGACGGTCGCGGGCGTGTCCGTCATTGGACCATTCGATCACATCACCGACCCGATGTGTGGCATTTGTTCGGAGGTCGGCATAGTGTTCGCATCGCGGACATGACCGAGCAGCCCCGCAGCGCCGATTTCGTCCAGTCGCTCGAGCGCGGGCTCGCGGTGATTCGCGCGTTCGACAGCGAGCGGCCGGAGCTCACGCTCAGCGATGTCGCCCGCGCCACAGGCTTCACGCGCGCGACCGCGCGCCGGTTCCTGCTGACCCTCTCAGAGCTTGGCTACGTGAGCGCCACCGACGGCCACTTCTCGCTGTGCCCACGGGTGCTCGAGCTCGGCTATTCGTACCTGTCGAGTCTCGGCCTGCCGGAGCTCGCGCCGCCGCACATGGAGCGCTTGGTGGCGCAGGTGAACGAGTCCTCCTCGATCTCCGTGCTCGACGACACCGACATCGTCTACGTGGTGCGGGTGCCAACCCGACGGATCATGAGCATCACGCTGTCGGTCGGCACGCGGCTGCCCTCCTACTGCACTTCAATGGGTCGCGTATTGCTCGCCGGCCTGCCCGAGCACGAGCTCGAGCGGCTGCTGGCGCGGATCGAGCTGCGCCCGCTGACCCCGCGTACGATGACCGACGCCGGCGCGCTGCGCCAGCTGCTCGTCCGCGTCCGCCGGCAGGGATACGCGCTCACCGATCAGGAGCTCGAGGAGGGCCTGCGCTCGATCGCGGTGCCGATCCGGGACAGCGCCGGCGCGGTCGCCGCGGCACTGAACGTGTCCGTCCACGCGAGCCGTGCCTCGGGCGCGGCGCTGCGCCGCGACGTCCTGCCGCTGGCGCTTGAGACGGCCACCGCGATCGAGGCCGATGTCCGCGGCGCGGGCGCGGCGCCGCTGGGCCGTTCCCGATCCGCAAGCAGCCACGTGGCCGGCGACGATGATCTCCGCGAGCGGCTGAAGGCCCAGGACTAGGCCCTGGCCGGCTTGATCGTGCGGATCTGATCGCGGCCGTGCTCATCGGTGCCCGAGCGACCGAGACAGCGAGCGCGTCGCCGCCAGCCCGGCTTCCTTCTGCACTCCGGGTTCGAGCTCTGCGATCAGATCGGGTAGTGGCGGGCCAGCTCCTGGACCGTGATCCAGCGCAGCTCGGTGAACTCCTCGAGCGCCGCGCGACCGCCGAAGCGGCCGAAGCCGCTCGCCTTGACGCCACCGAACGGCATCTGCGGCTCGTCCTGGACCGTGGTGTCGTTGACGTGGCAGATCCCGCTCTCGATCCGCTGCGCCAATTCGAGCGCGAACGGCACGTTCGCTGAGAACACGGCCGCCGAGAGCCCGTAGTCGGTGTCGTTCGCGACCCGCACCGCCTCGTCGGGACCATCGACCGAGATGATCGATGCGAGCGGTCCGAACGACTCCTCAGAGTAGACGCGCATGTCGGGCGTCACGCCGGTGATGACCGTCGGCGGGAACAGGGCACCCTCGGGCTCGCCGCCGCTCAGCGTCTGCGCGCCCTTCGCGACCGCGTCGCGCACGAGCTCCGTGACGCGCTTGACCGCGGCCGCGTTGACCAGCGGCCCGATGTGCGTGGTCGGCTCGCGCGGATCGCCGACGTTGAGCGCCCGCGCCTTGTCGGCGAGCTTCTCGGCCAGCGCGTCGGCGACCGAGCGGTCAACGACGATCCGCTCAGTCGACATGCAGATCTGACCCTGGTGGAAGAACGCGCCGAAGCTCGCCGCCGCCGCCGCCCGATCCAGATCCGCGTCGCTGAGCACGATCATCGGCGCCTTGCCGCCGAGCTCGAGCAGCACTCGCTTCAGATGCCGTCCAGCGTTCTCAGCGATGATCCGCCCGACGCGGGTCGAGCCGGTGAAGTTGATCCGCCGCGTGGCGGGGTGGGCGATCAGTTCGTCGACCACGTCCGCCGCGTCCTCCGGTGCGTTTGTGACGAGGTTGATGACGCCGGGCGGAAGGCCTGCGTCCTCGAGCGCGTGTACCACAGCGGCGTGCGTTCGCGGGCAGATCTCCGACGCCTTCAGCACGACCGTGTTCGCGTACGCGAGCGGGGTCGCAACCGATCGAGTGGCGAGGATCACGGGAGCGTTCCACGGGGCGATCGCGACGACGACGCCGGCCGGCGCCCTGATGCCCATCGCAAGCTTGCCGGGCACATCGGACGGGATCACGTCGCCGACGAGCCCGTACGCCTGGGCGGCGGCTTCGCGCAGCATCCCGGCGGCCAGATCACAATTGAACATGCCCCAGCCGAACACGCCGCCGGTCTCCTCGGTCACGATGCCCGCGATCTCGGGAGCGCGTTCGAGCAGCAGCTCGGCCGCCTTCAGCAAGATCGCCCGGCGCTGTCCGGGCGCGCTGCGCGACCATTCGCCGAACGCGGCGTGCGCGGCGTCCACCGCCGCGTGGGCATCCTCCCGTCCCGCGGCCGCAGCGGTGCCGACCGCCGTGCCGTCGTACGGGAAGCGCTGCTCGTAGCTGCCTCCCGACCCGGCATCCGTCCAGTTCCCGCCGATCAGAAGTTGCTGCCGCGCAAGGTCCACCGTCGCCATCTCCGCTCTCCTTTCTCAGCGTCTCCCCGGCCGCGGATCCGGCGGCGAGCACGCTCGCCCACATTAGCCCAGCGAATGCGGCCGTTGGCAGGACCGCCGCCAGGCCCTCGAACGCCTGCACTGGCAGACAACGATCCGCGCTCTGAGGGGCATGCGCTCAGGACGGCCCCGGGGCGCGCGGTGAGCTGATCGTCGAGCTGAGCGCCGCCTCGTCGACCAACAACACGCCCTCGAAGGATGCTGGAGCTGCATCAGCCGCGAGCAGGGGCGCTGACGGGCGCTGCGGGTTCCCCTAGGTAGCCGTGCTCGTCCGCGTCGATGTGCGCGGCCAGCCGGCTCGCGAGCGCCATGATCGTCAGCGAGGGGTTGACTGACAGCGTCCGCGGGACGGCGGCGCCGTCGCCGACGAACAGGCGGCGCACATCATGGCTTTCGCCGTGGGAGTCGAGCACCGAGCGCTCGGGATCCGAGCCCATCCGGCAGCTGCCCTGTACGTGCGTGCTCAGCACCCCGGTGTGGTACAGGCGCTTGGCGCCTGACGCTCGGAGCACGTCGTGGGCGAACTCGAGCGAGCGGTCGATTCGTTCCTGTTCGCGGCCGTTGAACGCGAACAAGTAGCGGTCGCGACCGTGCTCGTCGACCCACGCGGTGCCGCTGTTCTCGTCGTTGATGAGCGTCAGCAGTCCCGTGATGTAGCGGTAGCCGCGGACCGCCTGCACGAGCTCATCGCCCCACAACGGCACACCGTGCTCGTCGCACAGCGCGGTCGCGAACCCGATCGGGTCCTGCACGGTTGCAGCCTCGACCACGAAGCCGCCGTCCTCGTCACGCTGGAACTGCATGCAGTGGGCACTGATCGGGTACACCATGTGGGCGTCCTGGAGCTCGTCGAACAGGCCCTCGACCAGCCGCGCGACGTGGAACCCGAGGTTGCGCCCGATCAGCCGGCTGCTGGGCGAGTCGCCGGCCGCCTCCCGCACGCCCGAGCGCAGCAGCAGCCCGGGAGTCGCGAGCGCGCCCGCCGCGACGATCACGACATCGGCGCCGACCGCGTGGCGCTCGCCGTGCGCGTCGAGGTACTCGACGCCGGTCGCCGCGGGGCCCCCGCCCCGCTGTTCGATCAGCACCCTGCGCACCTCGCAGTCCGCCCGCAGCTCCAAGCCGCTGTGCACGATCGCCGGCTGGATGTAGGCGTTCAGCGACGACTTGCCGGCGTTCGTCGGGCAGCCCTGCAGGCACGACCCGCAGCGCATGCAGTTGGCGTCGGTGTACGACATCACGGGCTCGAGCTCCGCTCCGAGTGCCTTGAAGCCCGGCTCCACCGTCCTCACGCACCGCTGCCAGTCGCTGCGCTCGCGGACACCGAGCCGTTGCTCCACACGCTGGAGGTAGGGCAGCAGGTCGGGCTCAACGAACGGCTCGCCGCGATCGTTGACGAGCCCGGCCGCGGCGTGCCACTTCTCGTAGTCCTGCTCACAGGGGCGCAGCGCCACCTTCGTGTTGATCGTGGTCGTGCCGCCCACGCAACGACCGCGGAACATCACCAGCGGTGGCTGGTCAGGGGCCGGCGGCTCGGCGAATGCCGCCGGCCACCACAGCTCGTGGGTCGCGCGGGCCTCCCAGCGCGTGTGATCGGCGGCCGATCTATGCGGGCCGCACTCGAGCAGCAGCACCCGACGCCCGGCCTCGGCAAGCTCGGCCGCGACGACGCCGCCACCCGCGCCGGAGCCGACGACGACGATCTCGTAGCGCTCGCTCATCCCCGGACCCCCAGGTAAGACCAGTCCTTGTCGAGCCGGGCAGCCAGCGGTGGCGCGAATCCAATCTCCGACCAGGCGCCCGGGCCAGGAGCGCCGGGCGCGACGAAGTCGCTGTAGAACGCCTCGCAGGCGAGCGCGCGGAGCAGCATGAACTCGGGCGTGAACGCGCGCTGCGCCAACGCGTCGGAATCACCACCGGCGTCCGCCTCCAGCACGGCGATCGCCGCCAGCGTGGCCGCCCGGTCATCGTCAGGCATCCGCGCCAGCAGCGCGTCGACGTAGACCTCGGGCCAGACGCGCGCCGAGCCCGGCACGAGCCGCTCGCACAGCGACCGCACGACGGTCGCCTGTTGATCGTCGAGAACCTGCATTGCTGTCGGCCGAGCGTAGGGCGGCGCTCGCCTGGGCGGCAAGCCCGCGGACCGCGCTGTGCACTCGTTGCCGCCCCAGTCTGCGCTGGCGATCATGCGATCCGGCGCCAAGGCCAGCACGATTCACTGAGACGAAGATGACGATCTCGCAACGGGCTAAGGTCCACGAGGTGGGATACGACGTGGTCCCCTCCATGCGCGCCCGCGAGCTCTTGCGCGGCGCTTACGACACCCACGTCCACGTCGCACCCGACGTCGTGCAGCGCAAGATCGACGACGTCTCACTGGCGCGAGAGCTCCAGCGACTCGGGATGGACGGAGTCGTGCTCAAGTCCCACTACGGCAGCACCGCCGAGCGCGCGGCCGTCGTGCGCGCGGCGGTCCCGAGCGTGCAGACGCTCGGCGCGATCGCTCTCAACCGCGCGGTCGGCGGGATCAATCCGCTGGCGGTCGAAATCGCCGCACGCGAGGGCGCGCGGACCGTGTGGATGCCGACGGTCGACGCGGTCAACGAGGCGCAGGAGCGCGAGGCACCGCCCGGGGCCAAGGTCCCGGTGTGGGTCCGGCTCCAGCTCGAACTGCGCCAGCGGGGGCTTGAGATCGAGCCCGTACCGGTCGTCGACGCCGACGGCCGCGTGCTGCCCGAAACCCGCGAGGTGCTGGCGCTGATCGCGCGCCACGGGATGCTGCTGGCGACCGGCCACCTCGGGCGCGAGGAGATCTTCGCGGTGGTCGATGCGGCGCTCGAGGAGGGAGTCGGCGAGATCGTCATCACCCACCCTGACTTCCCCTCGCAGAACCTCTCGATCGACGACCAGCACGCGCTGGCCCGGCGCGGCGCCGTGCTCGAGCGCTGCTTCACGACGCCGCATACCGGCAAGATCAGCTGGGAGCAGTGGATCGACGCCATCCGCGCTACCGGGGCGGCGAGCTCGGTCCTATCGACCGACCTCGGTCAGGTGTTCAACCCCCCGGTACAGGACGGGATGGGACTGATGGTCGACCGGCTGCTGGCGGCCGGGTTCAGGGACGACGAGCTGCACGCGATGGCGGTAGTGAACTCGCGGCGGGTGGCCGGAGCGGAGCCCTGGTGAGCACGCGGCGGATGCTCGTGATCGGCGCCCACTCGGCCGACTTCGTGTGGCGCGCGGGCGGCGCGGTCGCGGTCTGCGCCGCCGGCGGCGGGGTTGCGCGCGTGATCGCGCTGTCCTACGGAGAGCGGGGGGAGTCCGGCGAGCTGTGGAAGCAGGAGGACCAGACACTCGAGCGCGTCAAGCAGATCCGCCACGGCGAGGCGGAGCGCGCGGCAGCGGCGCTCGGGGCAGACTTTCGCTGCCTCGACCTCGGCGACTACCCGCTCGAGATCGACCGCGACGAGCTCGTCGCGATCTCGGACGAGATTCGCTCCTTTGCGCCCGACGTGCTGATCACCCACACCGACACAGACCCGTTCAACCCGGATCATCCGATCGCCTATGAGGCCGTTCAGCGCGCTCGCGGGCTCGCCGCCGGGGCCGGCGTCGCAAGCGCCTTCGAGACCGTCAAGCCACCCGCGCTGTTCCTGTTCGAGCCCCACCAGCCGGAGCTGTGCAACTTCACGCCGACCACGTTCGTCGACATCACCGCGGTGATCGACCGCAAGCTCGCCGCGATGGCGGAGATGGAAGCCCAGCAGTATCTCCAGACCTACTACACGCAGCGGGCCGAGCAGCGGGGCAACCACGCACGGCGCGCCTCGGGCGACGCCGCGATCCGCCATGCCGAGGCGTTCCAGCGCGTGATCCCACAGGTGGTGCGCGCGCTGTGACCCCCCCGTACGACGAGCTCGCCGGGCTGGGCTCGGCGACCGTCTACGAGGCCGGTGGGCGTCGTGGCTACGTCGACGCCGACCTCGTCCAGGTGCTGCCGGGCTCGCGCGCCGCCGGCCCGGCGCGGACCGTGCGTTGCGGCCAAGACGACAACCTGATGGTGCACGCCGCGATGGCGTCGCTGCAGGCCGGCGAGGTGCTCGTGCTGACGATGCCCGTTCCCCGGCCGGTGGCGCTGCTCGGTGAGCTGCTCGCCACACAGGCCAAGGCGCACGGCGCGGCGGCCGTGCTGGTCGACGCCGCGGTCAGGGACCGCGAGGAGCTGGTCGAGCTCGGACTGCCGGTGTGGACCCGCTGGGTCAGGATCAGCGGCGCGGCCAAGGCACTGCCGGGCTTGATCGGCGAGCCGGTATGCGTCGGCGGCGCGACGATCCGGCACGGGGACGTGCTCGTGCTCGACGCCGACGGCGTGGCCGTGATCGAGCACGAACGGGTCGACGATGTGCTGGCCGCCTCGCGCACGCGGGCCGAGGCCGAGCGGGTCAAGCGCGCGAAGCTCGAGCAGGGCGCACTGTCGTTCGAGCTCGACCGGCTGCGGGAGCGGCTCGAAGCGATCGAGGGCTCGTGAGCGGATGACCGAGCCGCTGCACGATCTCGCGCATATCGGCCACGCCGAGCTGCTGACGCCGCTGCCCGAGGACAGCCTGCGGTTCTTCGTCGAGCTGTTCGGGATGGAAGTCGAGCACCGCGATGGCGGCTCGGTCTACCTGCGCGGCTGGGGCGACTACCAGCGCTACAGCCTGAAGCTGACCGAGTCGGAGCTACCTGGCCTCGGCCACATCGCGATGCGCGCCTGGAGCCAACCTGCGCTCGAGCGCCGCGTAGCCGAGATCGAGCGCAGCGGGCGCGGGATCGGGTGGATCGATGGAGATTGCGGCCACGGCCCGGCCTACCAGTTCACCGATCCCGACGGCCATCCGATGGAGCTGTACTACGAGAGCGAGCGCTACGAGGCGCCCGAGGGGCTGCGGCCGGCGCTGAAGAACGTCCCGCAGCGATTCATCGGCCGCGGCGCAGCGGTCAAGCGCCTCGATCACGTGAACCTGCTCGCTGCGGACGTTGGCGCCAACCGCCGCTTCGCCGCAGAGCAGCTCGGGTTTCGCCTGTACGAGCAGATCATCAACGACGACGGCACCGAGATCGGCGCCTGGATGAGCCTCACGATCGCCGCCCACGAGCTGATCTACGTCGCCGATCAAGCGGGCGCGAGCGGGCGGCTGCACCACTTCGCGTTCTTCGTCGACACCCGCGAAGAGCTGCTGCGCGCGGCCGACCTGTTCCTCGACGCCGAGGTTCCGATCGAGGCGGCGCCGTCGAAGCACGCGGTCGCGCAGGGGATGTTCCTGTACGTGTACGAGCCGGGCGGCAACCGCGTCGAGGTGACGACCGGCACGCACTTCATCTATGACCCGGCGTATCAGCCGGTGGTCTGGACCCAAGCCGAGCGGGCCCGCGGCCAGGCCTGGGGGGTGAAGACGATCGAGACCTTCCACAGCTACGGGACCCCAGATCTCAGCGGCACCGCGAACGGGCCCCCGATTCCGCCGACGAGCCAGATTCCGCAGCTGGGCGACATCCACGCTTGACGCGCCCGAGCTCAGTCAGATACTCAACCCCCCGTCCACGACCAGCTGCGTTCCGGTCATGAACCTGGTCTCGTCGCTGGCGAGGAACACGACCGCGGCCGCGATCTCGTCGGGCGAGGCGTGCCGAGCGAGCGGGATCATCTGCTCGAACGCCTTCGCGGACTCCTCCTTCGATGCCCCGATCGCCTCGACCTCGATCGCGCTCTGGAACTCGTTGTCGGTCGGGCCCGGGTGCAGCGAGTTGACGCGGATCCCGCGCGACGCCATCTCCTTGGCGGCCGTCCGGACAAGACCGACGACGGCGTGCTTGGAGGTCGCGTAGGCGGCGATCCCACGGTCTGAGGTCAGGCCGACGACGCTCGAGTTGACGATCAGACTGCCGCCGTCCGCCATCGCCGCGAGCGCGTGCTTGGCGACCAGAAAGCTACCGATCACGTTGACCGCAATGACGCGCTCGAACACCTCGACCGGGTAGTCGGAGACCGGCGCCACGACCCCGAACACGCCCGCGTTGGCGAACGCGATGTCGAGTCGCCCGAACTCCCGCACGGTCGCCTGGACTGCCGCCCGCACCTGCTCGGAGTCGGTCACGTCGGTCGTGCGCCAGACCACGTCGTCGGAGTCAGACGACGCCGCCGCGCGCACCAGCGCGTCCTCGCTCAGATCGGCGATCATCACCTTCGCGCCCTCGGCGACGAACGCGCGTGCGGTCGCGAGCCCGATACTGCCGGCGCCGCCGGTGATCAGCCCGACCTTCCCGGATAGCCGCCCGGTCATCGCAACCGCCTCAGACCACCCCGACCGCGGCACCCACGCCGGTCGTCGCTGCGATCAAATCCGACGCGCGCTCGGCGATCATGATCGTCGGGGCGTTCGTGTTACCGCGCGTGATCCGCGGCATCACCGATGCGTCGACCACGCGCAGGCCCTCAAACCCGTACACGCGCAGCTCGCTGTCGACCACCGACCCGATCGCACACGTCGAAGTCGGGTGGTACACGCTCTGCGATGCCCGCTCGACGAACGCCTGCAGATCTTCGTCCGAGCCAGACGCAGGGACGCTGAACGGAGCGCGCTCCACCGCGCGCAGCGCCGGCTGCGAAGCGATCTGGAGCGCCATCCGGATCCCGTCGAGCATGCTGCGCCGATCCTCGTCGGTGGTCAGGAAGTTGCACAGCACGCGTGGCTTTGAGTCCGGCAGCGGCGCGCGCAGCATCACCCGCCCGCGGCTCGTCGGATGGATCACGACCGGGCCGAAGCAGTAGCCGTGATCGGACGGCGCGGTCAGCCCCTCATCGAAGAACAGGGATGGGGCGAAGTGGAACTCGACATCCGGCGCCGGCAGTCCCGGCCGGGTGCGGAAGAAGCCCGCCGCCTCGGGGATGTTGGAGGTCAGCGGGCCGCGCCCCTCGGATTGCAGCAGCGCGATGTTCTCAGGCGTCGCCGACATGAACAGCGATTGCTCGTCGGTCAGGTAGTTGAGCTGCGCCATGCAGTGGTCCTGGAGGTTGTGCCCGACCGGCAGCGACTCGCGGAGCTCGATTCCGAACGGCGCAAGCTGGTCCTCGGGCCCGATTCCCGACAGCATCAGCAGCACCGGCGACTGGTAGGTACCGGCCGACAGGATCACCTCCCGCTCGGCGCGCACCGTGCACACATGCCCGTCACACGACACCTCGACGCCGACCGCGCGCGTGCCCTCGAACACGATCCGCAGCGCCATCGCACGCGGCAGCACGTCCAGATTGGATCGCTGCTGTGCCGGTCGCAACCAGGCGTCCGCGGTGCTCTCGCGCCAGCCGCCGCGCTGGGTCAGCTGGAAGCGGCCGACGCCCTCCTGACGCGCGCCGTTGAAGTCCGGGTTGTGCTCGTGCCCAGCCGCCCGCGCGGCCTTGAGCATCGTGTCGACGAGCGGGTGCATCGAGCGGCTGTCGGCCACCTGCATCGGACCGCCGGCGCCGTGGAACGCGTCCTCGCCGCGCTCGTTGTCCTCCGAGCGCTTGAAGTAGGGCAGCACCTCGTCGTAGCTCCAGCCCTCGGCGCCGCCGGCTCCCCAGCCGTCGTAGTCGGCGCGGTTGCCGCGGATGTAGATCATCGCGTTGATCGAGGAGCAGCCGCCGAGCATCCGCCCGCGCGGCAGGTACAGCCGGCGATTGCCGAGCCCGGGCTCCGGCTCGCCGAGCAGGTCCCAGTCAAAGCTCGACTTGAACAGCGCCGGGAACGCCGCCGGGATGTGGATCTCCGGCTGGGAGTCCTCGCCACCGGCCTCGAGCAGCGCCACCCGCGCGCCGGGATCCTCGCTCAGCCGGCTCGCCACGACACAGCCGGCCGACCCTGCACCGACGATCACATAGTCGTACGACGCACCGTCACGCAGCGCGGATCACCACCTTCATCACCTTGGTCGGATTGCGAATCGCGAACTCGAGCGCCTCGGGCGCCCGCTCGAGCGAGAACTCATGGCTGATCATCCGCTCGAGCGTCGGCTGCGAGCGCTGCACCAGCGCCACCGCCTGCGCGAACTCCTCGGCGCCGCAGCAGCTCACACCGAGCAGGTCGAGCTCCTTCTCGGTCAGGCTCCCGATCCGGAGCGAGACGTTCTCGTTCGACATCCCGACCTGCACGGCCCGCCCGGCGGACGCGACGATCTCGACCATCGCCCGCACCGCCGCCGGCGCCCCGGTCGCGTCGAACACGACCGGCGGACCGTCCGGACCGGCCCAATCGCGCGCCGCGGCGACGACCGTCTCAGCGCCGGTCCAGACGAGCGTGTCAGCCCCCATCGAGGCGCTCAGCGCCAAGCGGCTGTCCTGCAGGTCGACCACGAGCAGCTCAGCTCCGCGCTCACGCGCGACGAGGCAGATGCACTGGCCGATCGGACCGGCGCCGAGCACAACCGCGCGCTCGCCCGCCCGCAGCTGCGCTCGTCGGACCGCGCGCACGGCGATCGACAGCGGCTCTGCCATCGCGGCGACGGCTGGGTTCTCGGCCCGGATCGGGAACACCTGGTCCTGGCCGGTGTGCAGCTGCTGCTGGAGGCCACCGTCGAGATGGATCCCGATCAGCTGGAAGTTGTCGCACGCATTCGGCCGCCCGACGCGGCACGGATAGCACTCCCCGCATGCCTGCAGGGGCCACACGGCGACCCGCTGGCCGAGCTCGAGCTCCGCTCGGCAGCCGGGTCCAAGCGCGGTTATCCGACCGGCTACCTCGTGGCCCTGGACGCGCGGGAACCGCGAACCCCCTGCAGCCTCCGACAGCTCACCCAGGAAGAAGTGGTAGTCGGAGCCGCAGATCCCGACCGCCTCGGGCGCGAGCACGACCTCGCCCGGCCCGGGTGCGGGCGCATCAGCGCGATCGAGCAGCGCGATCGAGCCGACGCCCTCGGTGACCGCGGCGCGCATCAGCGCGGCCGCTGCGCGATCCGCGTCAACCCCACACCTCCGCCGCGGTCTCGACGATCAGCTCGAGCTTCGCCACCTCCTGCTCGTAGCTGAGCGCGTTGCCCTCGACGGTCGAGGAGAAACCGCACTGCGGTGACAGGCACAGCTGCTCGATCGCGATGTGCTTGGACGCCTCCTCGATCCGGCGCTTGAGCTCGTCCTTGGCCTCGAGCTCGCCACGCTTGGTCGTCACCAGACCGAGCACGACCAGCTTGCCCTTGGGTACGAACCGCAGCGGCTCGAACCCGCCCGAGCGGGCATCGTCGTACTCGAGGAAGAAGCCGTCGACGGCGAGCTCCCCGAACAGCGCTTCGGCGACGAAGTCATAACCGCCGTCGGCGACCCAGGAGGAGCGGAAGTTGCCGCGGCACAGGTGAGTCGTGACCGCCAACCCATCCGGGCGGTCCGCGAGCGCGCGGTTGATGTTGCGAATGTAGGTCTCGTGCAGGTGCTCGGCGTCCTCGCCCTTACCCGCCATCTCGGCTCGCTGGGCCGGATCGTTGAGGTACGCGAGGCTCGTATCGTCGAACTGCAGGTAGCGGCAGCCGAGCTCGTGCACGGCGCGGACCTGGTCGGCGTAGGCCGCGCTCAGGTCGGCCCAGAACTGCTCGGTGTCGGCGTATACGTTCGGGTCGAGCGCTGCGGCGCCGCCTCGGTAGTGGACCATGCTCGGCGACGGGATCGTCAGCTTCGGGGTGACCCCGGGCTGCACCGCATCCCTCACGAACGCGAAGTCCCGCTCGAAGATCGTGTGATCGAGGTGCACCCGCTCGCCGATGTGGATCGCGGCCGGCGTGAACTCGATCTCGCCGTCGGCGTTGCGGAAATGAACCGTGATGTCCCCCGGCGCCTTCTCCACCCCGCCGAGCTGGTAAATGAAGTCCATGTGCCACGTGGCGCGGCGGAATTCGCCGTCGGTGGCCGATTGGAGCCCGGCGTCGTGCTGCATCTTGACCACGTCACGGATCGCCTGGTCCTCGATCGCGCGCAGCTCCTCGGTCGTCAGCCGCCCGGCCACGAACTGCTCGCGCGCGCGTATCAGCCCCCGCGGCCGCAGCAGGCTGCCCACGTGGTCGGCGCGGAAGGGTGGAACCGTGCGGCGTCCGGCGGTCGCGCCGGCGCTCGCTGTCTGTGCGTCAGTCATCTGCACCTTCCTTCGTCGTAGGAGCCGTGACGTTGATCTCGACGCGCGTCCCGTCGGGGTCATCGAAGAACAGCTGGCGCGGGCCACCGCCCGGCACGTCGTTGCGGGTCGGCTGGACCCCGAGCCCCGCGAGGCGCCGCTCCAGCGCGTCGTAGTCGCCGGCGCTGAACGCGATGTGGTCCACCGGGCCACGCCCGTCGGCCGCGCGCGGGACGTCGAGGCCGAGCGTGCGCGCGTGCGCCCGGTAGGAGTCACGATCGGCGATGTGCAGGCACGGTCGGACGCCGGCATACAGCCAGTAGCCGTCGAACTGCAACGGCGGCCGGTCGCCGGCCCGGAGGCCGAGCGCGCGCTCGTAGAACTCGCGGGCGCTCTCGATGTCGGCGCTCAGTACGAGCACGTGCTCGAGCTCTGAGACGCCCGGGCCGGCGCTCATTCTCTGGCCGGCAGCGGCTGGGCCGTCGAGGAGGCCCCGTTTCCACGCGCGCGCAGCAGGTAGGCGGAGTGCAGCAGCTCCGAGTTCTCGCGCAGCTCCTGCGCGTTGCCCGAGTACTGGATCCGCCCGCCCTCCATCACGTACGCCCGGTTGGCCAGCCCGAGCGCGAGCGACGCGAACTGCTCGATCAAGAGGACGCCGATGCCTGACTCGGCGATGCCCCGGATCGTCGGGATCAGTCGCTGGACGACGACCGGCGCCAGCCCGAGCGAGAGCTCGTCGATGATCACGAACCGCGGCTCGGACACGAGCGCCTGCGCGAGCACGAGCATCTGCTGCTCGCCGCCCGACAGCGACCGCGCCTGCGCGCGCAACCGCTTCGCCAGCTCCGGGAACAGCTCCAGCGCCCGCGCGCGGCCGGCCTTTGCCTGCGCGGACGACAGCGAGTAGGTCGCGACGCTGAGGTTGTCCTGGACGGTCAGGTCCCCGAGCAGCCGTCGTCCTTCGGGCACGATGGCGAGCCCGGCGCGACGGATCCGTTCCGGGCGGCGTCCCGCGAGCTCCCGGTCTCCGAGCTTGACCGAGCCCGCCTTGAGCGGCAGCACGCCGCCAATCGCGAGCACCATGCTGGACTTGCCGGCGCCGTTGGGTCCGAGCAGCGCCGTCACCTCTCCCCGCGGCACCTCGATCGAGACGTCGCGGACGACGTCACGGTTCCCGCGTGAGACGACCAGCCCGGCAAGGGTCAGCGCGTCACTCATCGAGCGCCTGGTTTCCGAGGTAGGCGCGAACCACGTTCTCGTCGCGGAGCACCTCGGCCGTCTGTCCCGAGGCGATCACCTTGCCGAAGTCGAGCACCGCCGTGACCGAGCAGCACGAGGAGACGAGGCTCATATCGTGATCGACGAGGATCACGACCGTGTCACTGTGCTCGGGGATCCGCTTGATCACGTCCCCCAGGTGCGCCGTCTCCTCCTCGGGCAGGCCGGCGGCCGGCTCGTCGAGCAGCACCACGCGCGGCTGACCGACGAGCGCGCGGGCGACCTCGACCAGCCGGCGATCGCGCGCTCCGAGCGTCCCGACCCGTTCCTGCGGGTCGGTCTCGAGCCCGACGAACGAGATCGTGTTGAGCACATCCGTTCGGCGCGAGCTCGAGGGCGCCTTCGAGTGCTCGTGGGCGAGCGCCACGTTGTCGTAGACCGACAGCTCCTCGATCGCCTGCTCGGTCTGGAACGTGCGCCGCACGCCCCACCGGGCGCGACGGAAGTGGGTGATCTTGAGCAGGTCGTCACCGAACGCGGTCACGCTCCCGGAGGCCGGCTTGACGAACCCGCTGAGCACGTTGAAGAAGGTCGTCTTGCCGGCGCCGTTGGGCCCGATCAGGCCACAGGTCCCCTTCTCGAACTTGACGGTCATCGCATCAAGTGGCGTGACGCCGCCGAAGCGGACGGTGAGGTCGGAGACCTCGATCACGAGCTCTCTCCGGCGCGTTCGGAGTCCCGGGCGGCGACCGCCGCGGCGCGCTCGTCGGCGGACGGCGCGCTCGCCATCGCGGAGGCGTCCTCGGAGCTGGCCGCGGGCTCCGCAGGCGGCTGACGGCCACCGCCACCGAGTCTGCGAATGCCCCGTCCAAGCCGGCGGATGTCCTTCGGCACCTGGTCGATGAGTCCCGCGGGCGCGGTCGTCAGCACCTGGAGCACCCCGACCCCGAACAGGATCAGCAGCCAGTCGGATGAGACCCCCCAGCTGTTGAGCAGCGCCGGCAGCAGCTGCATCAGCAACCCCGCGATGATCGCCCCCCAGAGGCTGAAGATGCCGCCCATCAGGACGACCGCGAGGATTGTGATCGAATCCTGCGTCTGGAAGCTGATCGAGTACAGGAACTGATTGGCGCCCGCGAGCAGCGCACCGGCGACGCCGGTGATGAACGAGGCGAGCGCGAACGCCCACATCTTGTACACCGTGGTGTTGATCCCGGCCGCCAGCGCGGCCGATTCGCTCTGCCGGATCGCCGCCCACGCTCGTCCGGGACGCGAGCGGACGTGTGCTAACACGAGCACGAACGCGAGCGCCGCGAAGATCACCGAGTAGCGGTAGAAGGCCGTGTCCGACTGCGCGATGCCCGGGCGGCGGATCGCCGGCAGGTGAAGGAGGCTGCCGTTGTATCCGGAGAAGCCGTGACCGCCGTTGGGGAAGTTGATCGTCGCCAGCGCGACCGTGATCGCGCCGGCCAGCATCAACGTGATCAGCGCCAGGTACATGCCGCTCAGCCGCAGCGCCGGGAGGCCGACCAGGCCACCCAGCACCATCGTGATCAGCCCCGAGATCAGGAGCACGACCTCGAACGGAAGCGAGGTCGCGAACAGCAGCCTGGCCGCCACCCAGGCGCCCATCGCCAGCACCGCGGCCTGGCCGAGCGAGACCAGCCCGACGCGACCGACGAGCACGTTGAGGCCGAGCGCGACGATCGCGTAGATCGCGACCTGCGTGCCGGCGTCGACGTAGTAGATGCTGACGACTGCGGGGATCGCGAACAGCACCAGCAGCAGCAGCGCGAGGATCACCGCCGGCCTGACCAGCGACCGCGGCTGCAGACGGCCCGGTGACAGCGAGGACCGTTCGGCGCTCCCCACGCCCGTCGCGGCCATCGGCCTAGATACCCGTCCGGGAGATCGAGATCACGCGCTTTCGGTTGGCGACCAGGAGCGCGATCGCGGCGAGCACGAACGGCGCCATGTCGTGGTAGTTGGAGAAGCCCTGATTCGGGCTCGCCTCGATCGCCGCATCGATGACGCCGATCACGAGCGCCGCGATGAACGTGATCACGATCGACCGCAGCTGCGCGATCAGCGCCGCGGCGAGCGAGGAGATCACCAGGAATGTCAGCGTCGTCGCGTCGAGCGCGACGAGGTCGGCGAGCACCACTCCGGCGAGACCGGCGAGCACGCCACAGCCGAGCCACGCCGCCGCCTCGACGCGCCGGATCGGCACTCCGAGCGTCGCCGTGATCTCCCTGTCGTTGGCCATCGCCCGCATCGTCGTGCCGAGCTTGGTGAACCGCAGGAAGGCCCCGGTTCCGACCGTGGTCACGACCCCGGCTGCGAGGCAGATGACCTGGGTCGTGGTCACGTTGATCTGGCCGAGCACGAACCCGTGGTTGTCAGTCGGCAGCAGGATCGCGCGCGACGCGCCGCCACTCGACGTCCACAGCAGGTCCATCGCGCCAAGCAGGATCAGCGTCAGGCCGAGCGTGGCCGTCGCCTTGACGACCGGCTCACGCGCGGCCAGCGCCGAGCCGAACACCATGCCGTAAGCGAGCGTGATCACCGCGGAGAGCACCACTGCGACGAGATACGCGAGCCAGATGTTCCAGTGCGACTGCGTCAGCTGCCAGGCGACCAGGGCGCCGAAGGCACCGACCGCTCCGAACGCGAGATACAGCACTCCCGTCGCTCGGTACAGGACAACCATCCCGACGCCCGACAGGGCATACACGGCACCGAGCGCCAGCCCGGTGATGAGGAACGGCTGAAAGTCCTGCCAACTCGGGAACAGTGAGCCCACGAGAAGCACGGTCGGATTACCTTAGACGTCCTGGTCGGTGATTTCGACTGGGTTGAGCTCCTACTGGCTGGGCGGGTAATTGACCCCGGCGGCCGTCGCGACCTTCCTGTACTGGGCGATCTGCGGGTCGGCGGGCGAGATTGCCGTGCACCCCTGGGCCGTGACCATCTTCCCGTTATCGGGCGTGACCGTGTAGTCGGCGTTGTTCGGGATGTGGAGCGCCAGGTGGCCGTACGTCCACGGCTGGCACAGCATCTCGGACTTGTAGGCCTTGATCCCGACGATCGCCTTGTTGACGCTCGCGATCGTGTAGGGCGGCTTGACCGTGTCGAGCGCCTGGACGAGGAACTTGGCCAGGAGGAAGCCGAACTGGCTGAACGAGCCGATGCCGCCGGCGACGCTCTGGCCGTACTTGGCGAGAATCGCCTTGTAGAGCTCTATCTCCGGGCCGCTGTGGTCATCGGCGTCGACCGCCTCGGCGTTGACGAACAGCTTCTTGTTCCACTTCGGTCCCAGCGCCTTGGCCAGGAAGTCGGTGTCGCACGGCGTCGAGCAGCCCCATGACTTGACGCGGTCCTCGAGGCCGAGCTTCTGCGCGGCCTGCAGGATCACGAGCGCCTCGGGCGGGGTGAAGTTGAGGATCACGGACCCGTCGGAGCCGGCCTCGTCGACGAGCTTGAGCGCGACCGAGTTGGCGTCCGTGATCGGCACGTTCTCGGTCAGCTCCGTGATCGGCACCGCGGAGGCCTTCGCGATCGCCGCGGGACCCGCGGCGATGTAGCCGGTGCCCGGGACGTTTGACTGCACGAACACGATCTTCTTGGCCTTGACCGTGTTGATCGCGTACTGGACGGCGCCGTCCGAGCTGTAGCGCGGCCCCATGTTGACCGCGGCGCTGTTCGGGGTCGACCAGCACTCGGGCGAGATTCCCGCATCCATCTCATAGATGCCGAGCTGCTTCCAGTACGTCGCGTCGAGCGTGCACTCGAGCAGGTCGAACACGCCGTCGATCGCGACCACGTGATCGGACTGGATCAGCTGCTTGGCGTCCGCCGTGATCTGCGCGGGATTCGTCTGATCCAGCTCGACGAACAGCTTCAGCGGGTGGCCGTTGATGCCGCCGTTCGCGTTCACGCACGCGAAGTAGGCGTTGATCATGTTCGGGCCGTCGGTGAAGTCCGTGCCCGGTTGATGGGTGTCGATCGTGCCGATATTGATCGGGCTTCCGGTTGCCTTGACGCCGGGCTTCGGACCGCACGACGATGTCGCCGACGCGCTGGCCGCCGGGGTCGTGCCGCTCGACGACGACGCCGCCGACGTCGACGACGCCGCCGACGACGTGCTGGCCGCCGGGGTCGTGCTGCTCGAGCTGTGACTGCTGCTACTGCTCCCGCATCCGGCCAGGACGGTCACGCCGACGGTCGCCATGAGCGCCAGGCCCACGCGAAACCGCGGCAAATGCTGGTACTTGCTCACGCTCTCTCTCCTCCTCGGCTGATCGAGGTGTGATTCCGCCCCCTCTTCGAGGCGGAAACCCATACTAGATTGTACGCTCTGCTGCATGCAAGAGTTCCCTAACAGGACCGCAAGGATCGGTCTTTGCGGTTTTCGCGCCGTTTGTCGGACTTCATTGCATGCAGCACCCCGGCCGCGAAAACATCTGCATCGACGCTGATCCGCGGCGACCGACAATGGCGACGGCAACACATCGGACCCGGATCACGCGAGCGCTCCTGCGCTTGCGTGAGCTGATCCTCTCTGGCGAGTTCGAGGCTGGCGAGCGGATGTCCGAGCTGCCCCTGGTGGAGCGGCTCGGCGTCTCGCGGACGCCGCTGCGGCTGGCGCTGGCCGAGCTCGAGCACGAAGGCCTGCTGCGCGGACTGGCCGGCGGCGGCTACGTCGTGAGGGAGTTCACGATGGACGACATCCGTGATGCGATCGGGCTCCGCGGCGTGCTCGAGGGCACCGCGGCGCGCTTCGCGGTCGAGCGTCGCGCCGCCCGCCGGGACCTGAAGACGCTGCGCACGCTCAACGATTCGATCGAGGAGCTCGTCCACCGGGCCGACTACGAGTCGTTCGAACGCTACGTCGACCTCAATGAGCGGTTCCACGCGCGGCTGCTGAGGATGGCCCGCAGCCCGATGCTCGAGCGCGCGCTGGCGAGTATCGTGTCGCTGCCGTTTGCCGGCCCGAGCGCGGCGTTCGTGATCTCCGAGGCGGAACTCCCCGAGTCGCGTGAGATCCTGGTGATCGCCCACCGCCATCACTCCAACCTGATCGAGTCGATCGAGCGCGGCGAGGGCGCCCGCGCCGAGAGCCTCGCTCGCGAGCACGCGCAGCTGGCGTTGACGAACCTCGAGATCGCGCTGCGTCACCGCGAGGTGCTCGAGCGAATGCCGGGCGCATCGCTGCTCGCGCTGCCGCAGGCGGGCGAGTAAGCCAAGGGCTCGGCGAACGCTCATCGCGCGCCGATCCGGTCCGGCGTCGGCAGCTCGGGTTTATCCCACTCGATCGCGCTGACGGCGGCGGTGTACACCTGCTCGGCGCCCGGGCGGTGCGCGTCCTCAAGCGGCGGGCTCAGGGGAACGGGCGTGAACGGCGCGCCGACTCGCTCGATCGGCGCCTCGAGGCAGTCGAACGCCACGCTCTGCACGCGTGCGCACAGCTCGGCGCCGAAGCCCCCGGCGGTGACCGCC
>Ga0302314_10002452_pt1 | contig 34307 bp, 27 predicted proteins | sample III_Palsa_N2_3_FD_200533 | JGI IMG/M metagenome (GOLD analysis project Ga0302314, IMG submission 200533) | Peat permafrost microbial communities from Stordalen Mire near Abisko, Sweden - III_Palsa_N2_3 | ecosystem: Environmental > Terrestrial > Soil > Palsa > Peat permafrost | place: Sweden...
GCTCAAGGATGCTGCGCTCGGGTTTTACGGTTGTCAATTTCCAAAATTACCCATCACCGGCATTGAAGCATAAGCATTCTTTTCGCGAGAATTTGCTGTTTTTTTCTTGTCATTTCCCGCACGAGTCACCGCAGTTGCACAGCTTTGTTTGTGCCAGTCCGCCACTCGCCACCGCAGAATGTCGCCATCTCTGCCGCACTGAATGACAGACGGTTGACAACCGTGTGGTACAGCAAGACAATCCGCGCGCCTTCGGCGCCCCACGCCGGCCGGCTCTTCCATCGATCATCAAGGCTTATGGATACCTACCCTAGTCGCCATGTCGACATCCGCGAGCATCGGGTGCCGGCATCGCATCACACATTGACTGCCTGTGGCGGCCCTCTGCGGTCGGTCGGCGCTTTCCTCGACTAGGGAAGACCGGCCCATCTCCGACGGCACCGCAGTGCCGAACGAGGAGATGGGCTATGAAGAAGCTCCTTCGCGATTTCCTGCGCCTGCGTACCGCAGGTCATATCTTGCTGCGTGGTCGTCATGTCGTGCAGCCACGCCACTGGACGATCACCGTGCCGGCGCCGCGAGACCAGACGGCACATTCGATCGCGGACCCAGGCGCTTGAGCTAGATTCACTCGGCTAAGGGTTCCGGCAAAAAGATCTTGTCGAGATCAACGTCTGCTTGCAGCCAGATGCGCATGCAAGCGGCCATGGCTCTGCCTGGACAACAACAAAAACCAATGCCGACGATCGGCAAGCACATGGCTACATGCACGGCCACGCCCATGCATGCAGCCGGCCCGAAATCCATCGGGCGGATAAGGAGAACGAATATGAAAGGCACCTTCGCCCTGCTCGATATAGCCGGCTACGTCGCCCTTCTGCTGTGGGGCACGCACATGGTCACCAGCGGCGTATTGCGCGGCTATGGCAGCGCATTGCGTCGCTGGCTGGGCCGTTATCTCGGTCGGCGCCCGGCTGCCTTCACGTTCGGCGTGTGCATTACCGCGCTCCTGCAGAGCAGCACCGCCACCGGCCTGATGGCCACCTCGTTCGCCGCCAGCGGTTTCCTCGGGCTCGCGCCGGGGCTGGCGGTGATGCTCGGCGCCAATGTCGGCACGACCTTGATCGTGCAAGTGATGTCGTTCGATATCTCGCTGGTGGCGCCGATGCTGGTCTTGCTGGGCTTCGTGGTGCATCGGCGCAGCGACGACGCGCGTTTCGAGAATCTGGGCCGTGTGGCGATCGGGCTGGGCCTGATGCTGCTCGCTCTGCACCTGCTGGTGCAGGCATTGGCGCCGGTGGAGAACGCGCAGGTATTGCACGCCATCTTGCAGAGCCTGGCGAGCGAACCAGTACTGGCCATGCTGGTCGCCGCCCTGCTGACCTGGGCCTGCCATTCCAGCGTGGCGGTGGTGCTGCTGATCGTCTCGTTGGCGAATGCCGGCGTCGTCGATGCGACCGGCGCGCTCGCGCTGGTGCTCGGCGCCAACCTGGGCGGCACCATGCCGGCGCTGCTCGAGGCGCACACGCCGGTGGCGCGACGGCTGCCACTCGGCAACTTCCTGGTGCGTGCATTCGGCTGCCTGCTCTGCCTGCCGCTATTGCCCGTGTTGGCCAACCTGCTGGCGCCGTTGGGTGCTGCGCCGGCGCGCATCGCGGTGAATTTCCATACCGCTTTCAATCTGGGCCTGGCCGTGCTGTTCATTCTGCCGGTGGAGCGGCTGGCGCGACTGCTGGTGCGGCTGTTGCCGGAGCCGCCGCGCCCAGCCGACGCGGGCCTGCCGCAATACCTCGATGAAAGTGCACTGGATAGTGCCAACGTCGCGCTGGCGAATGCGGCACGCGAATCAATGCGCATGGCCGACATGGTCGAGCGCATGCTGACCGGGCTAGTCGAGGTATTCGGCAAGGACGACCGCGCGCGCGCCGCCGCGATCAGCCAGATGGATCCACTGCTGGACCGGCTGGGCGTGGCGATTCGCCAATACCTGGCCGACCTCGGCGGCGAAGCGCTCAACGAAGAAGATGGCGAACGCAGCCAGGAGATCCTCGCCTTCGTCATCAACATCGAACACATCGGCGACATCACCGCGAACAACCTGATGGAGTTTGCCGCGAAGAAGGCGTTGCACGGGCAGGATTTCTCGGCCGACGACATCCAGGATCTGGCCGCGATGCATGGCCAAGTGATGGAGAGCCTGCGGCTTGGCTTCACCGTGTTCATGCGCGGCGACGTGCGCGCCGCGCAGCAGCTGATCGCGCGCAAGGAAGTGTTATGGCGGATGGAGAACGAGGCGTCCGAGCGGCATATCCGTGCCCTGCGTGAACGTCGCGAGGGCGGTGGCGGCGGCGATGTCTATCTGCGCATTCTGCGTGACCTCAAGCGCATTCACTCGCACCTGGCCGCGCTGGCTTACCTGCCGTTGGAGCGAGCCGGCCTGTTGCAGGATCGACTCATACGCGAAGTGGTCGTGCCGCCGGCGACCGTCTGAGGCCAGACCCGCGGCGATCGAATCCGCGGGTGTCGCCACCAAGCTGGCACCCTCGCCCTTCGGCTGAGTGGCTAAGACGAACAGCCAATATCGCGGTGCCAGCATAGGTTATCTAATGGAGTCTGCTTGGCAATGGATGAGCGGCATGCCCACCACCGGATTTAACATCGTACCCGGCCTGGAGCTGCGCAAACAGGCACTGACTGCCGTTGGTGGCACGTCGTTCGACATGGCCGTGGCCATGATGGAAACCGAGTCGATGCTGCCCAGCCCTAACGGTTACCTGCTAGGTGATGTGGACACCAACGGCGCTCCGAAAACCGGTGATGCCGCCAACTTCGGCATCTTCAAACAAAACTGGCTGATGATCCGGCAGGCATGGCCGGCTTATAACAACTTGAGCGCGTCGGATTGGCGCGTGGGCGATGCGTTGAATCGTAGTCTGACGCTCGATGTCAGTGTGCTTCATGCAAGCCTCACCCGTTTCGGCGACAACTGGGTCAACGGCCATCGCCAGGGCGAAACAGGCCTGCGTCTGCAGCCAGTCTGCATGGCGGCCACAGCGCGCATCTGGGCGGACATCGCGAACTATCTCCGAGCGGTCCGGTGGATCCAGGGCCAACTGCTGGTCGGCCATCTCACCGACGATATCCGCTTCTGGGACAACACGGTGCCGGCGATCTAGGATCGCCGGCCGCATCGGAGTGCCGGATCCATCGATCCATATCGCGTCTGCCTGTACTCAATGAGTGCCGTCGGCGGTCTCTACATCCCGTCGATTCCACCAGCCGCCGCCGAGCGCCTGGAACAAGGCCACGGTATCGGCATAACGGTTAGCCCTCGCCTGCACCAGCACGATCTCGGCCTGTCGCCAGGTCTGTTCGGCGTTGAGCATGGTCAGTTCGCTGATGTCTCCCAGCGCGAGCTGTCGCTGCGCGATCGTCAGACTACGCGCCGCGGCACGATCGGCGCGATCGGCGGATGCCAATGCCGTGGCATCGGACTGCACCGCATGCAGCACATCGGCGACGTTCTGCACGGCATTGATCACCGTGCTGCGGTATTGCGCGGCACTTTGCCGATAGGTGGCCTCGGCCGCACGCTGGCGATGCCTCAACGTGCCGGCGTCGAACAACGGCGCAGCAAGATTGGCGCCGATATTCCAGAAACCTGTGCTGGTGCCGAGCAACGATCGGGCATCGTCTGCGGCGCTGCCGATATTGGCGGTGATCTGCACATTCGGCAGCCGGTTGGCGATCGTCACGCCGACCTGCGCACTGGCCGCATGCAGTTGTTCGCTGGCCATGCGTACGTCGGGACGTTGCTCGACCAGCCGCGCCGGCAGGCTCAGCGGCAAGCTGTCCGGCAGCTGCAACGTCGCCAGAGTGAACGGCATATCGATAGCGTTACTCGGCATGCGTCCGCTGAGCGCGGCGAGCAGGTCGCGCTGCTGGGCTAGTTGTTTCTCCAGCGGCGGCAAGGTGGCGCGGCTCTGTTCCAGCGCGGCCTGCTGCGCGGCAACCGCGGCCTCCGGCACATCGCCGAGTGTCTGCTGGCGCTGCAGCGTGGCCATGATCCGCGTCTGGTCGTCGATGATCTGCCGGGTGGCCTCGATCTGTGCGCGCAGCGAGGCCTCGACGATGGCACCGTTCACCACGTTGCAGGTCAGGGTGAGATAGGTCGCTTCGAGCTGGAAGCGCTGCGCGTTCGCCTGTGCCACCAGCGACTCCACCTGACGACGGTTGCCTCCCCACAAATCTGGCGCGTACGACACGCTGACCTGGGCCGTGGTGAGGTTGTACAAGGTGCTGTTCGAAGTGACGTTGCTCGACAACACCGAGCCGGTCTTCTGCCGCGTGGGATCAACGCTGGCGCTGACACTGGGGAAATACGCGCCGCGTTGCGCACGCACATTCTCCCAGGCCGCCTGCAATGCCGCCTGCGCCGCCTGCGCATCGGCGTTGTGCTTCAAGGCATCGTCGACCAGCGCATTCAGCGGCGCGGAATGAAACAGCGTCCACCACTGCCCCGGGATATCCATGTCCTGGACCAAGCGCTGCGTGTTACCACCTGGACCCGATGCATGCTCGGTAGCCTGCGGCAACGCATTGGGCGCATAAGCCGCAGCGGCCGGAGGTTTCGGTCGCTGGTAGTCCGGCCCGACCGCGCATGCCGTGAGCAGCATGCTCAGACCAAGCGCGAAACTGTTGCGATATAAAGCGATCTTGAAAACGGCGCGCATGGTCAGACCTCCCTTCCCTGCGGCAAACGACGCTGGCGTTTCTCGATGAAACGCTCGGTCGCGAAATAGAAGCCGGGCAAGATGAAAAGCGTGAGCAGCGTGGCGATCGGCAGGCCGCCCACCACCACGGTGGCCAGGCCGCGCTGCACGTCCGTGCCGATGCCGGTGGCGAGCGCAGCCGGCAGCATGCCCATGGTCGCCACGGTCGCGGTCATCAATACCGGGCGGAAGCGCTCGGTGGCGCCAGCCAGTACGGCCTCTTCCAGTGGCAGGCCTTCCTTGCGCACACGATTGATGTTCGACACCATGATGATGCCGTTTTGCACCGCCACGCCGAACAGCGCGATGAAGCCGACGGCGGTGGCGATATTCAAAGTCTCACCGCGCAGGTGCAGCGAGACCAGGCCGCCGACGGTGGCTAGCGGCACCACCGCTAGCACCATGAACGCCTGATGCAGCTTGCCGAACTCGGCGAACAGCAGCACCGCCATGATCGCCAGCACCATGCCCAGCACGATCACCAGTCGCGCCTGCGCGCGCTGCTGGTTCTCGAAGGTACCGGCCCACTCCAACCGATATTCCTGCTTGTCGAAATGCACCTTCGCGTCGATCTGCTGCTGCGCGTCGGCCAGGTATTCCGATAGTGCGCGATCGCGGTTGTCGACGCGGATGGTCAGTTCGCGCTGGTTCTGCTCGTGCGCGATCGTGCTCTCGCCGGTCTGCACGCCGATCCGCGCGACCAGCTTAAGTGGAACCTGCGCACCGCTGGCGGATGTCAGCGGGAGCGCGCCGATCGCTTCGATATTGTTCGCCACCGCATTCGCCACGCGCGCGGTCACGTTGTAGACGCGATCGCCCACATAGACCTGGGTGATCGGCGCGCCACCGATGGCGGTCTGGATCAGGCTGCTGATGTCGGCAATGTTGATGCCGTAGCGCGCGGCCGCATCGCGATCGGCGACGATGGTCAGCTGGGGAATCGGCGGCTCCTGGAAGATTGATGCGTCGGCCGTGCCACGCACGCCTTTGAGCACGCCGACGATCTCGTCGCCGATGCGGCGCAGCTGCTTGAAATCGTCGCCATAGATACGCATCACCAGCGGGCTGTGCGCGCCGCCGACCATGTCATTCTCGCCGTCAACGATCGGCTGGCTGATGCCCGCGCTGATGCCCGGGATCTGCTGCAGCCGCGCATTGAGCTTGCGCACGAAGGCCGCCTTGTTCTCGCCGGCCGGCCAGCGATCATAGGGCTTCAGGCCCACACCGGATTCAATGTGCGACGGCGTCCACGGATCGCTGCCGGTATCGTTGCGACCGAGCTGGGTGACCACGTAGGACACTTCGGGAAACGCGCCGACCACGCGGCGATATTCGCTGGCCATCTCGCTCGCCTTGTCCAGCGACAGGCCGGTCGGCAACTGCACCTGCACCCACAGCGAACCTTCATCCAGGTCAGGCAGGAATTCGCGGCCGATCGTGGAGCCCAGCAACAGCACGCCGAGCAGCGCCGCGCCGGCGACGACATACACCACCGGCAATCTATGCAGTAGCCGATCGAGGCCCGCATGGTAGGCCGCCTGCAGCCTGATCAGTGGCTTGTTGCGGAACATCTTGCGCGGCTTGCGCAAGGCGATATACGCCAGCCCCGGCGTCAGCGTGACCGTGCACAACAGCGCCGCCAGCAGCGCGTAGCCCACGGTGAAGGCCATCGGTCGAAACAGCTTGCCCTCGGCATGTTCGAACGCGAACAACGGCAGATAGGCGGTGATGATGATCAGCGTGGCGAAGAAGATCGAGCGGCCGACGTGCTTGGTCACCGTCATTACGTCGTCTTCGGTGAGCAGCTCGTCGGGCTTCTCTTCGCGTCGCCGCAGGATCGCCTCCATCACCACGATGGTGCCGTCGACGATCACGCCGAAATCGATCGCGCCGAGTGAGAACAGGTTCGCCGGCATGCCGGTGAACTGCATCAAGATGAACACGGTCACCAGCGCCATCGGGATCGCGGCGGCCGCCACCAACGCCGAGCGCGGGCTGCCCAGGAACAGGATCAGCACGATGCAGACCAGGCCGACGCCTTCCATCACCGTGTGGAAAACTTTTTCCTTGGTCGCATCGACGAGATTGTCGCGGTCGATGTACGGCACGATGCGTACATCCTGTGCGGCAAAGCGCTGATTGAGTTCGGCCACCTTCGCGTGGATGTCCTTCAGCACGCGCGAGGGGTTCTCGTACTTGAGCAGGTCGACGATGCCCTCGATCGTGTCGGGGTTGTTGTTCTTGCCGAGGATGCCCTCGCGCACCTGATGTCCGTACTGCAACTTGCCGAGGTCGCGCACGAACACCGGCACACCATTGGACTGGGTGACCACAATGTTGCCGAGGTCTTTCAGCGTATGCACCAGGCCGATACCGCGCACGATGTACGACTGTTCGCCACGCGTGATACGCCCGCCGCCGGCGTTGGCGGTGTTGGCGGAAATCGCGCTGGTCACCTGGCTCACGCTGACGCCGTAATGCAGCAGCTGCGCCGGGTCCAGCTCCAGCTGGAACTCCTTGGTGAAGCCACCGAAGATATCGACATTGGCGACGCCGGGAACCTGCTCCAATGCCGGCACGATGACCCAGCTCTGCAGCTCCGACAGCTGCATCAGATTCTTGCTGTCCGATTCGAGGGTATAGCGATAGATTTCGCCGGCCGGTCCCGAGACCGGATCGAGGCTGGGCGTGATGCCGGCCGGCAGCGTGATCTGACTGAGTCGCTCGGTGATGCGCTGACGTTCCCAGTAATCCTCGGCGCCGTCCTTGAACACCATCGTGATCAACGACAACCCGAACGTGCTGCTCGAGCGCATGCTCACCACGCCGGGCGTGCCGGCCAGCCCGCGCTCCAGCGGCGTGGTGATCTGCTGCTCGATTTCTTCGGCGGCGAGGCCGGGCACCTGGGTGGTGACCTGCGCGGTGACGTCGCTCAGTTCCGGATAGGCCTCGATCGCCAGCTGCGTCCAGGAGTAATAACCGAAGCATGCGACCAGGATGGTCACCACGATGAACAACATGCGCTTCTGGAAGCAGAAGTGGAAGATCGCGTTAATCATTGAGCAGCACTCCGCCCTTGACGATCACGCGATCCCCCGCCTTGAGACCCTTCACCACGCGCGCACCGGCGGTCTCGTCGTAGCTCAGCTCGACCTTGCGGCGCTCGAACGTCCACGGCGCCACCTCGACGAACACGGTGGTGTCGTCGTTGTTCATCAGCAGCGCCGATTCCGGCACGAACACTTGCGCCGGCTGCGGAATGTCGAAGCTCGCGCTGGCAAACATGTTCGGCTTCAGCCGTCCATCCGGATTCGCCACCGCGATGCGCACCATGTCGCGCCGCGTATCCGATTGCAGCATCGCGCTGACGAAGCTCACGCGGCCGTGGAAGACCTCGCCGGGATAGGCGGCCAGCGTGGCATCGACCGGCTGCCCCTTGGCCACCAGGCCGACCTCGCTTTCCGGCACGTTGGCAGTGATCCACACCGTGTCGAGGCTGGTGATCGTCATCAACGCCGCGTTCGGGTCGTTGAGGTAGGTGCCCGGCGATGCGGACAACGCGGTGATGTAACCCGAAGCCGGTGCGATGATGTTCATCGCGCGCGCGGCGCCGTGCGCACCGGTGGCGCCGCCCACCGCGCTTAACCGTGTCTGCGCGCGATCGTATTCGGCCTGCGCCTGGTTGTAGCTGCTCTGCGCCGCCTGCAGATCCTTCACCGAGGCACCACCAGCCTGCTGCACGCCGCGCGCGCGATCCAGACTCTTTCTGGCGAGCTCAAGGGTGTCTTTCGCCTTGTCGGCATCGGCATACGCCTGCGCCAGATCGCCGGAATCGATCACCGCCAGCAGCTGCCCGCGATTGACATGATCGCCCAGGCCCACGTTGAGCTTGAGCACCTTTCCGGTCAGTGCCGACAGGACATTCGCCGTATGGGCCGGATCGGCCTCGACCGTCGCCGGGAACACCAGCGCATGCGGTGCGGCGCGCATCTCGACCGCCTGCACCACCAGATGCGAGCGCAGCGGCGAGTGCTCCGGCACCTGCACGCGGCCATGCTCGGTGATCACGGCTGGTGCCGTCGGCGCGGTTTCTTCAGGACCGCGCGAACACGCGGCGAGCGAGAGCGCCAGCAGGATGGCGGCGGACAGGCGTGGCAGATTTTTGCAAGCAAGGAACGACATGAGCTTCCCCTTCGACTGAAGGTGCGAACGTGCCCACGCCGGTCATGCGACCGGCAGGCAATATATACGGCTGGGAGCAGGTCGTCCGTCGACGGATCGTTGATCGACAAACGGCAGGCGCATTCCCGAACCGCGGTTGGACCGTCAAAGGTCTCCGCGTCCGGGAATCGCCTCAGGAAGAAGCGTGCGCGGCGCGGAGTCGATGCGGCTGACTTGGGGGTGGTTGTTCGGTGGAGTGACTACTGGGCAAGGTCGGAACTCTCCAATGTGCTTGCGGCTGATGACAGAGGTGTTATGCCCCTGCGCGAGGCCGGCGCTACGCGCATCCCGTGAAGAGGCGGCCGCATGGATTACGCGCCCGCGACGAGCGGTGCGTGATGCCGATGCCAGTGCGCGACCGGGCGGTCGCCGGCCGGATCAAGCTGCCAGTGCATGTCGATCGCCAGCGCGGCGGGTGCGGTCAGGTCCCGCGGCGCCGGCACGGTGATCGTCCAGTGACGTGGCTGCACGACATGACGACCACGCAGCAAGATATGACCTGCGGTACGCAGGCGCAGGAAATCGCGAAGGAGCTTCTTCATAGCCCATCTCCTCGTTCGGCACTGCGGTGCCGTCGGAGATAGGCCGGTCTTCCCTAGTCGAGGAAAGCGCCGGCCGACCGCAGAGGGCCGCCACAGGCAGTCAATGTGTAATGCGATGCCGGCACCCGATGCTCGCGGATGTCGACATGGCGACTAGGGTAGGTATCCATAAGCCTTGATGATCAATGGAAGAGCCGACCGGCGCGGGGCGCCTGAAGGCGCGCGGATTGTGTTGCCGCACTGCGGGGTTGTCAACACTTCGTGTAGGCCGGACGCAGGCCCTGTTGTCGCGCGCTCAGACTCCAACGGTTCGCGCTGAGCGATAGGCCAATCCCTCCTGGCGAGGGATGAATCGGCGGTTCAGTCAATTCACGCCGCTGGGACAACTCGGTCTCTATATCTGCCCCGTCGCAATTCAGCGGCAGGAGCATGTCATGGACAAGAATCGCATCGAAGGCACCAAGCACGAAATCAAGGGCGCGCTGAAGGAAGTGGCCGGCAAAGTCACCGGCAACAAGACCCAGGAAATCAGCGGCAAGCTCGAAAAGAACGCCGGCAAGGTGCAGAAGGAAGTGGGCAAGGCCAGCGACTCGCTCAAGGATGCCAATAAGCGCAGGCCGTAATGGCAAGCCGCAAGAAGTTCGGGTGTGGCGCGTCTTGTGGGACGACGCCACATGCGGATGAAGGGCGGCGGTTCGACCGCCCTTGTTGTTCAAGCACCGACTCGTCCAAGTCAGCGATCAGCGAAAGGACCGCACTCGATTCTGCCGGTGCAGCAGCACAGTCAATCCCCTAGCGCAGCAACTCAGTCATGCTTCGCCGCGCTCGCGGCCGAAGCCGGCATCGACATGTCCGATGGCATATCCGGCATCGCATGCTCGTCGCCATCCATATCGTCATCCGGCGGCGCCTTCGCCACGATGTCCTTGTATTGCTGCGGCGTGAGCCCTGGCAGCTTTTGCAGGAACGCGACCATGCTCCAGATCGTGGCATCGTCGTGACTGCTTCCCCAGGCCGGCATCGCGCTCATCTTGATGCCGTGCTTGATCACCCAGAATGCTTCGCGTGGATCGATGTGCGCCCGGGTCAGGTTCGGCGGCTGCGGATAGAGGCCAGGGCGAATCTCGGAATCGTGCTGGCCGGGCTTGAGATGGCACTCGGTGCACATCGCCGCATATTGGCCGGCGCCCTTGAGAATGAGCGCTTCGTCGTTGAGGTCGGGCGCCGTGAGATTGGCCGCGTGCGCCTGGATCGAGCGCTCGCGCAGTGTCTGCAACACCGCGAATACCGGCCGCGTATGCGGCGCATCCGCACCGATATCGTAGACGCCGGCATAGATGAAGGCAGCGCCGCCGGCAACGCCGATGACGACGAGGACCAGCACGGTGAGAACGATCAGTTTGAGTCGATGCATCTGTAATTCCCTAGTTGAGTCATCAAAACCAGAAGCGCACGCCGGCCACCAGCTGCCGGTCGAATCGTGGTTCGCCATAGCCATCGCCGAAGCGACGCGACCAGTTCACGCCGAGATAGGGCGCGAATTGGCGGGTGAATTCGTAACGCAGGCGCAGGCCGAACTGCGCGTCGGAAACACCGCTGTCGATGCGGCGCGATGGATCTGCCTTGCCGTAGGCATTGAGTTCGAGCTCCGGCTGCAGAATCCATCGCTGGGTGAGTAACAGCTCGTAATCCGCGCGAAACCGAGCCGCGGTACGCCCGGAGGGACCGACATAAACGGTCGCCTCCAGTTCGAACCAGTACGGTGCCAGCCCCTGGATACCGAATGCGGCCCAGTCACGCGAAGCCCCGTTGCCGAAGTCGTGGCGCACGCCGAGCTGGGTATCCCAGAACGCGCTGATCGGCCGACTCCACAAGGCTTCAATATCCGCGTCGTCGAGCCGACCACGCGTGCGCTCGCCTTCGCTACGCAGCCACAGCTTGTCGCTGTCGGTGCCATACCAGCCTTCGGCCTGCCAGGTCTGGCCGTTTGCGTTGTTGCCATGGAACGCTTCCAGCTCATCGACCAGCAGCATGCTCTGCGCGGCGTTGTCGTCCATATCCATGCCCTGCATCAACGCAGGCTGCATGCTGCTGGAATGATCGGCAGCATGCGCAGCGTTCGGCGGCGGCGCCATCGACATGCCCGGCGTCGAGTCCATGTCCATCGACGCTTGTTGCGCGGCGAGGTATGGCGGGATCGCCATCGCGGCGACGAACAACGCGAGGCAGATGCGGTTTTGTTTTTTCTGCCGCGCGTTCATGCCACCACCACTTCGCGGAACATGCCCGCTTCCATGTGGTAGAGCAGATGGCAGTGATAGGCCCAGCGCCCTGGCGCATCGGCGGTCACCGCGTAGCTGATTCGCTGCGCCGGCTGCACGTTGATCGTGTGCTTGCGCGCCTGGAACTGGCCCTGCGGATTTTCCAGCTCGCTCCACATGCCATGCAGGTGGATCGGGTGGTTCATCATGGTGTCGTTGACCAGCACGATGCGCAGTCGCTCGCCGGTGTTGAAGCGCAGCGGCTTAGCGTCGGAAAACTTGACGCCGTCGAACGACCACATGAAGCGGCGCATATTGCCGGTGAGATGCAGCTCGATCTCGCGGCCGGGTTCGCGCGCATCCAACGCGCCACCGAGCGTGTGCAGATCGGCGTAGCTCAGCACGCGACGGCCGTTGTCGCGCAGGCCGATGCCAGGGTCGTCCAGGTTCGTGCGCGGTGTGTCAACGCGCATATCGACACCGGGACCGCGTTCGCTGCTGGCGTGATGCACCGCCGGCATCGCCATGCCGCTCATGCTTCCCATGTCCATGCCTGGCATGTCGGGCATCGCGGCGTGCTCCGTGCCGTGAGCTGCTGCATGCCCGCCCCCCATGTCCATGGCACCCATCCCGTCTTGCATCGGCATGTCGCGCATCGACAGCCACGGCCGCGGGTCGAGCGCCGGCACCTCGGCCTGCAGGCCCGGTCGCGGCGACAGCGTGCCGCGCGCATAGCCGCTGCGATCGATCGACTGTGCGAACACGGTATAGGCGCGCTCGTCGGTGGGCTCGACCAGCACGTCATAGGTCTCCGCCGCCGAGATGCGGAATTCGTCCACGCTGACCGGCTCGACGTCCTGCCCGTCGGCGGCGATCACGCGCATTTTCAAACCGGGGATGCGCACGTCGAAAATCGTCGACGACGATCCGTTGATGAAGCGCAGACGAATCTTTTCGCCGGGCCGGAATGCGCCGCGCCAGTTGCCCGCGGGCGTAACGCCATTCATCAGGTAGGTATAGGTATGGCCAGAGACGTCAGCCAGATCGGTCGGGTCCATCCGCATGCGGTTCCACATCCGACGCATTGCCAGTGCCTCGGCAATGCCCTGCCCGCGCGCGTCGCGCAGGAAATCGGCGGCGGTGGGCTGGGCGAAGTTGTAGTAATCGCTGCGCTTCTTCAGGTGCGCGTAGATATGCTCGGGATCTTCGTCGGTCCAGTCGCTCAGCAGCACCACATAGTCGCGTTCGCTGGGATGACGTTCCGCCTCGGCAGGTTCGATCACCAGCGCGCCGTACAACCCGGTCTGCTCCTGGAAACGCGAGTGCGAGTGGTACCAATAGGTGCCCGACTGGCGCAGCTGGAAGCGGTAGACGAAGGTCTCACCGGGCGCGATGCCGTCGTAGCTCAGGCCCGGCACGCCATCCATATTCGCCGGCAGCAGGATGCCGTGCCAATGGATCGAACTCGGCGTGCGCTGGCGATTGCTCACGCGCACGGTGACGGTGTCGCCCTGCTTCCAGCGCAGCACCGGGCCGGGCACGCCGCCGTTGACCGTGGTCGCAATGCGCGGCAGGCCGGTGTAGTTCACCGGCGACTCGCCGATCTGCAGCGCGACATCATGGGATTGGCTCGCCGCAGGCAACGCCGGGTTGCTGCCCCAAGCAGGCGACGGGCGCAGCAGGCCGAGGCCGGCCACCGCGCCACCATAGGCAAGACCTTGCACGAAGCGTCGTCGCGACAGATCGGTCGCGGACGCAGGATAACGTGGTTTCATCGAATCTCTCCATCGCCTGGGCCATCGAACGTCGATAGCCGTCGGCATTGCCGGAACGCGTCGCTGCCGTGTGGCAGCGAGCGCGTCATGCGTCGAAGCTGGGGAGACTCAGGCCGCGGGCGGGCGCAGTGGTGGCGCGGCGTGCGATGCCGGCGTGCCGGGTACGACGGGTCTGGCGTAGTTCGATGCCAACGCGGCGGGCATCGGAATGGAAAGCAGCGGCGGCAGCAGGCCTCCGCTCATTACCGCGCAATGGCAGGTGGAATCCGGCACCGCGTGGCGGGCACCCTCGTCGCAACAGGCATGCCCGCTCGGGTTCGCCGGCGTCTTCATCGTGCTGCCCGCGTGGCTGTCGGCCGCCATCGTCATAGGCATGACCGACGAAGACATCACATGCGTATGCACGGGTGACGAGGCCATGCCCATCGCCGCCATAGGAGATACGCCGACGGGAGCCGCAGCAACCGTGTGCATCACCAGCATCAGCCACGCCAGCACCGCCATCGCGCGGAGGCGTGGCGAGCGGGCGATGCGTTGCAGGGAGAACCTCATCGTTTGAGCTTAGCCGCAACCGCGCAGGCGCTCAACCGGACGGCCGCGCGCTTGGAGCCTGATCGATATCTTTTGGCGATGACGTGGTGCCTGGCAACCTGGCTCGCTTGCAGCGGGCTTTCGGACTGCTACCGCAGCCCGAGTCACTTTTCTTTGCTGGCCCAAAGAAAAGTAACCCAAAGAAATGGCCTGGGCGCAACTCGATGGGGTTACAAGCAGGCACGACCTTGCTTTGCCTACCAGTGCTCTACTCAAAGAGTCATTGCCGCCGCTTTTCCGCGACCGCTCGTTGGCCGTGGCAAGTGAACCTGGCTCGCTGCGCATTGCCAGGCTGAGGGTTCGAGAGACTGTCTATGAACTTGCAACTTCACGTTGCACTGTTATCTCCCTTGCCGTGATTCCCGAGCGGTCGCGGTATAGCGGCGGCAATGACTCTGTGAGTAGTGAACCACTTCGGCAAAGCGCGGTCGCACACGCTCTTGGCCTCGACGGGCTCGCCAGGCCATTTCTTTGGGTTACTTTTCTTTGGGCCAGCAAAGAAAAGTGACTCGGACTGCGGCAGCAGTCCGAAAGCCCGCCGCAGGCGAGCCAGGTCGCGAAGCGACTATGTCACCCATCAAAAGATATCGAACAGGCTCTCAGGCCTCCTCTGCCACACGCAGCACCAGCTTGCCGCGGTGGCTACCGTCGAACAACCGATTCAGCACCAGCGGCGCGTTCTCCAGCCCGTCGGCGATGGTCTCGTCGGCCTTCAGCTTGCCTTCGCGGATCCAGCCACCCAATGCGAGCACGGCTTCCTTGGTCTTGGTGTAGTCGAATACCAGGAAGCCACGCACGCTGAGCCGGTTCACGATCAGCACGCTGAAATCGTCGCTCGGCTTGCTCTCGCCGCCGTAGCCGGAGACCAGCCCGCTCAGCGCGACGCGCCCGCCGTGCACCATGCGCGCCAGCACCGCGCGCATGATTTCGCCGCCGACGTTCTCGAAATTGACGTGGATGCCGCCGGGCGTGGCCTGCTTCAGTGCGACCTTCCAGTCGGCCGCCTTGTAGTCGACGGCGGCGTCGAAGCCGAGTTCCTCGGTGAGATAGCGGCACTTGTCCGCGCCGCCGGCAATGCCGACCACGCGCGCACCCATGATCTTGCCGATCTGCCCGGCGACCGAACCGACCGAACCGGCCGCGGCGGACACCACCAGCGTTTCGCCCGGCTGCACCGGCGCGATCTCGGTGAGGCCGTAGTACGCGGTGATGCCGCTCATGCCGCAGGCGCCGAGCAGGGTCGGCAGGGCCACGCCGGGGTCAGCCGGCATGCGCACGTAACCCTTGGCATTCGACTCATCGAATACGAAATAATCCTGCCAACCGCTGAGCCCCTGCACCAGGTCACCCACGTTGTAGCGCGCCGATTTCGATGCCACCACGCGGCCGATGCCGCCGGCGCGCATCACTTCGCCGATCGCCACCGGCGGCATATATTGCGGAATGTCGCGCATCCACACGCGGTTGGTCGGATCCATCGAGATGTACAGCGTGCGCACCAGCACCTCGCCATCCTTCAGCTCGGCGACCGGCTGCTCAACCAGGTCGAAATCCTCAAGCCGCACCGCGCCTTCGGGGCGATGCTTGAGCCGCAGTTGTCGATTGATCAGCGTCATGGTTTTTCCTTGGAATGCGATGAAGAACGATACCGGCCTCAGACTGCTGAGGCGCCGCCGTCGATGCGGAATTCGGCCGCAGTGACGTAGCGGCTCTCGTCGGAAGCAAGATAGACCGCCGCATACGCGACATCGTCGGGCTCGCCGAGACGCTGCAGCGGAATGCCGCGGGTGAGCTTGCGCACCGCCTCTTCCTCGCCGAGCTGTTGGAAGAACGGCTCAACGATGCCGGTGCGGATGAAGGCCGGATGGATCGAATTGCAGCGCACGTCGATCTTCTGTCGCGCGCAGTCGATCGCGATCGACTTGGTCAGCGCCGCCACCGCCGCCTTCGAGGTGTTGTAGACGGTATAGGCGGGGTCGATCTTGAACGCGGCCAGCGAGGAGATATTGATGATCGACGCCGGTGCGCTTTCGCGCAGCAGTGGCAACGCGTATTTGCAAGCGTAGTAGATGCTGTCCACGTTGACCGCCATCACACGCTGCCATTCGCGCGGGGTCAGTGACTCGACGCCGCCGATCGCGCCGATGCCGGCGTTGTTGACCAGCACCGACAAGCCGCTCATCGCGGCCTGCGCCTCGGCCAATGCGGTCTGCCAGCGCGCTTCGTCGCGCACATCCTGCGCGGCGGCCGAGGCGACAGTCGCGCCCTGCTTCGCATTGATCTCGTCGGCGAGCATGCGTACCGCGGCTTCGTCCAGGTCGGTGAGGAAAACTTTCGCACCATGCCGGGCGAACAAACGCGCGGTGGCGGCACCGAGCCCGCCTGCCGCGCCGGTGATGAAAGCGCGCTTGCCAGCAAGTCTTGGAGCGATGGCATCGGTCATGGTGAATCCTTGCAGGGGTTGGATAGTGAGTTCGATCAGGCTGACGCGAGCTGCGTACGGGCCAGAAAATCATCGACGATCTGGTTAACCATGGCCGGCGCTTCCAGTCCAGCCAGATGGGCGAGGCCATCAACCACCCGGAATTCGGCACCCGGAATCGCCGTGGCCATCGCCCGGGTTTCCTCGACCGGGAAGGTGCGATCTTCCGCGCCGGCCAGCACCAACACCGGCGTGCGGATTGTGCCGAGCAGGCCGAGCTGATCGGGACGATTCGGCACCACGCTGCGGATCGCCCAGTGCACCGAGCGCCCATCGACGCGCGTCATCGCCTTGCGGATCGCCTCGATCACGTGCGGGCGTTCGCACTCGGTGGTCGGCCCGACGAAGGCTCGCACCGGCAGAAAGGACAACCGCGGTGGGATGCCGCCCAATGTGCGGACCAGCCGTATAAACACCGCGTATTCGATCTTCTGGCGCAGGTTCGCCGCTGAGCCTGTGCAATTCATCAGCACTGCGGCGCCGACCCGATCCGGATACAGCGCGACGAACGTGCCGCCGATCATGCCGCCCCAGGAATTGCCGACGTAGTGCGTGCGCTCGATGTTCAACGCGTCGAGTATCTGCACCACGCACTGCGCGCATTGCTCGAAGCTGAAAGTGCCGCGCAGGGCTTCGCTGTCGCCATGCCCCGGCGGGTCAACCAAAACCACCTGGAAACGCTCGCCGAAATAGTCCGCCTGCGCGTCCCACATCGAGGCGCTCATCAGCAGGCTCGGCCAGAACATCAGCGCCGGCCCGCTGCCGCCGACCTTCACGCGCAAGCGCCCGAGGCAAGTTTCGACATCCAGGCTACGGAAAGAAGGCATCGAATCAGACCGAGAGATAGCCGCCATCCACGTTCAACACCGCGCCGGTGGTATACGACGACGCGGACGAGGCGAAGTACAGCACGGCGCCGGCCATCTCCGAAGGCTGCGCCACGCGGCGCAGCGGCACATGCATCAGCGCCTGCTCGAGGATCGCCGGCGTGTTGACCAGCACCGAGGCGAACTTGGTGTCGGTGAGCCCCGGCAGCAACGCGTTGCAACGCACGCCGATGCCGGCGCATTCCACCGCGAACGCCTTGGTCATCGAGATCACCGCCGCCTTGGTGATCGAGTAGATGCCCTGAAAGTGGCCCGGCGTGACACCGTTGACCGAGGCCACGTTGACGATCGAACCGCCGCCGTGCTTCTCCATCAGCTTCACGCCGTGGCTGCACATGTAGAAATAGCCGCGGATGTTCACGTCCACCGTCTTCTGGAAAATTCCCGGATCGGTGTCCTGGATGCTGCCGAAATAGGGATTGGTCGCCGCGTTGTTGACCAGTACGTCGAGCCGACCATGCTTCTGTTCGAGGCCGGCGAACAAGGCGGCGATCTGCTCCATCTCGCCGATGTGGCAGGCCACGGCTTCCGCCGAACCGCCGGCCGCGACGATCTCGTCCACCACGGTCTGGCAGTCCGCCTGGCGCCGGCTCGACACGATCGTATGCGCGCCATACGAGGCGAGCAGCTTGGCGATTTCGGCGCCAATACCGCGGCTGGCACCGGTGACGACGGCAACTTTGCCGCTGAGGTCGAACGGATCGGCTGTGCTCATGCTGCGGTCCTCAATAGATTGGGAAAAAAACGATCGTACGTAGTGGCCGATCAAATCGAATCGACGGGATCGGCCTGGTTCGATCTAGCCTGGTTCGATCTAGCCTGATTCAATCTAACGATAAGTAATGAGATGTTCGTCACCGGCGCGCTCCAGATGCGGCCAGGCGTTGTAGCTGATCAGGCTGTCGTGGCGACCCAGCGTGACGCGGGTCATCGAAGTGTTCACCAGTGGCCAGCTCAGCGTGAAGGTCTGCTGCGGCGGTGCCTGCAGCAATGCGTTGACGATAACCGCGATCGGCCCACCCGAGGTGTACACCCAGATCGTCCGCGCCGCGTGCTCGCGCAACTGTTCCAGCGCCGCCAGCACCATGCCGCGAAAGCCTGGCCAGTCCTGCCGGTAGTCGGCGTCGAAGTTGCCGCTCATCCAGCGAGCCACCGCCGCGACGAAGATCGCCTGCAGGGCGCGGCGCGGATCGTCGGCGCGTGCCAGCTCGGCACTCCACGCATCTGCGCCATCCAGATCGGGCCGATGACGCGCCAGGATGTCGATGTGGTCCAGCTCGCTCAAGCCATCCAGCGTGGCGCGAGGTGCCTCGATGCCGGCCGCGTCGAGGCAGGCATCGACCGTCTGGCGATGGCGCAGCAGCGGTCCAACGGCAACGAGATCGGGCCGCTGCCCGGTTTCGCGCAGCCAGCCGCCGAGCCGGCGCGACTGTTCCTCGCCGAGTTCAGAAAGCCGGTCGTAGTCGGCCGCGCCGAAGCTGGCCTGGCCATGGCGGATCAACAGCAGCTTGGAAGCGCTCACAAGGACGATTGCCCGATCAGCATGCGGCAGCGCTGTCCCATATAGGTAGCAGCCTGGCCGAAACCGGCGAACTGCGGATTGCTGGTCTGGCCGAGCACGAAGCGGCGATAGATCTGCTGGATGATCACCATCAGGCGGAACAGGCCGAACACTTCGTGGAAGTCGAAATGCTCGACACTCCAGCCACTGCGCTCGCCGTAGTAGTCGATCACCTCGCGCCGCGTCAGCATGCCGGCCGCATTGGTCGGCTGCCGGCGGAACGCCTGGAAGATCGCGTCGTCGTCGGCCTGCACCCAGTAGGCGAGCGAACCGCCCAGGTCCATCAGCGGATCGCCCAGCGTGGCCATCTCCCAGTCGAGTACGCCGACGATGCGTAGCGGGTCGGCGGGGTCTAGCACCACATTGTCGAAGCGGTAATCGTTATGGATCACGCAGATCGCCGTCTCGCGCGCCGGCTGCTTCGCCGCCAGCCAGGCCAGCACGTCCTCGCAGGCGTCGGTGTCGTCGGTCGCCGCCTGCCGCCAGCGCTCGCTCCAACCGCCGACCTGGCGCGCGATATAGCCTTCGCCACGACCCAGTGCATGCAGTTCGGGCAGGCTCGTATCGACCCGGTGCAATTCGAGCAGCCGATCAATGAAGCCGAGGCAGAGCTTGCGCACGCCCGCCGCGTCCAGGCCCAGCTCGGGCGGCAGGTCGCGGCGCAGGATGACGCCGCGCAGGCGTTCCATCACATAGAAGTCAGCGCCCAGCACGGCAGGATCGTCGCAGCTCGCGAGAATCGTCGGCACATGCGGATAGTGCGGTTTCAGCGCGGCCATCACGCGCGCCTCGCGCAGCATGTCGTGCGCGGATTTCGCCTTCACGCCAGCCGGCGGGCGACGCAGCACCAGCTCGCGCTTGTCCGCGCCATCGCCATAGCTCAGCAGATAAGTGAGATTGGAGGCGCCGCCAGGAAACTGCCGCACCTCGGGCCGGCCGTGCAGGCCTTCGATATGCTGCTTGAGGAAGGCGTCGACCCGTTCGACATCGAACATATCCTCGTCGCGCACCGCGCGCGCCTGGTCCGTCGTCGCCGTCATCCTTCCATCCTCGCCATCGCCGCAGCGTACTGGGCTTTGAATTCCTGCTTGGCGATCACGCCACGATGCACTTCGTCCGGGCCATCGGCCAGCCGCAGGGCGCGCGCATAGGCGTACAGCATGGCCAGCGGGAAATCGTCCGATAGGCCGGCCGCGCCGTGGATCTGGATCGCCGCGTCGACCGCCTGCTGCGCTACCGCCGGCGCGACCACCTTGATCTGCGAAATCTCGCTGATCGCCGCGCGCACGCCGTGCGTGTCGATCGTCCAAGCGGCCTTGAGGGTGAGCAGCCGCGCCTGATCGATCGCCATGCGCAGGTTGGCGACGATGTCCGCATTGCCGCCGAGCTTGAGCAGCGGCTTGCCGAACGCGGTACGTGTGGCGGCGCGCACGCAGAGCAGTTGCAGCGCACGTTCGGCCATGCCGATCGCGCGCATACAGTGGTGGATGCGGCCGGGACCGAGCCGGCCCTGCGCGATCTCGAAGCCGCGCCCGGGGCCGAGGATCACATGATCGACCGGCAGGCGCACGTTGGTGAAGCTCACTTCGCCATGGCCGGAGGGTTCGTCGTAGCCGTGGAAGACCGGCAGCATCCGTTCGATCTTCACGCCGGGCGTATTCAGCGGACAGATCACCATCGAGTGTCGCTGATGCGGCTCGGCAGCAGCATCGCTTAGCCCCATGAAAATCACGAAGCGGCAATGCGGATGGCCGATGCCGGTCGACCACCACTTGCGCCCGTTCAACACGATCTGGTTGCCCTCGGGCGTGGCGGTCGCCTGCATATTGGTGGCGTCGGACGAGGCCACGTCGGGTTCGGTCATGCAGAACGCGGAACGGATTTCTCCTTCCAACAACGGCTGCAGCCAGCGCGCCTGCTGTTCGGCGCTGCCGTAGCGCAGCAATACTTCCATGTTGCCGGTGTCCGGCGCGCTGCAGTTGAATGCCTCCGAGGCGATGAACGAGTGGCCCATCGCTTCGGCCAGCGGCGCATAGTCGACGTTGCTCAGGCCGGCGCCGTGTTTGCCCTCGTGATCGAGGTGCGCGGGCAGAAACAGATTCCACAAGCCGGCGGCGCGCGCCTTGCGCTTCAGTTCCTCCATCAGCGGCGGCTGCCGCCAGCGCGTCCAGTCGTTGCCGCCGAGCAGTTGCGCGGCATAGTCGCGTTCGGCCGGCTCGATCTCCTCGCGCATGAAGCGCGTGAGCTGGTCCAGCAGTGCCTGCGTGCGATCGGAATGGGCGAAATCCACGGTCGTTCCTGTTGGTTGAACCAGCTCGAATCCAGCGAGCCCACCCTGTTGGGCCGACTCAGTCATACCGAGCCTACGCCCGCCGCGTTCAATCAGTAAAGTGAATATGTTTTATATCCACCCATCGATTTGGCTAATATGTAGGCCCTGCCCTGTGGACGCGCACCATGACCCGCCCCGACCTGCGCATGGACCTCAACCTATTCCGCGTGCTCGACGCGATCTACACCCAGGGCGGCATCAGCGCAGCGGCGCGCGTGCTGCACCTGACCCAGCCGGCGATCAGCCACTCGCTGAACCGGCTGCGCGAACTGTTCGCCGATCCGCTGTTCGTGCGCCAGGGCAATCGCATGATGCCGACTCATCAGACGCGCACGGTGATGGCCGAGGTGCAGCTGCATCTGAAAGGACTGCAGGCGACGACACAGATGCATGCGCGCTTCCGCGCCGCCGACCTAGACATGCAATTCAGTGTGGGCTTTCGCGACGTGCTCGAAACAATCGCCTTCCCGCCGCTGCTCGCACGTCTGCAAACGTCGGCGCCGAAGCTGCGCATCATCAGCCGACGGATTGCAGCGGCCGAGGTGGATCGCGAACTCGGCGCCGGCGGCATCGACCTGGTGATCGACCGTCGCCTGCGCGTTGGGCCGCGCGTATGCAGCGAACATCTGCTGGACGAATCGCTGGTCGTGGTGATGCGCGAAAACCATCCGCTGGCGGCCGGCCCTTTGCGTCGCAGCGATTACCTCGACGCCGGCCATCTCGCGGTGTCGGCGCTGGGCGAGCCGGTGCCGCTGGATGTGCTGCTGGCGCAGGACGGTCGTGCACGCACGATCCGCCTGACCTGCCAGACCTACTTCGCCGCGTGCCAAGTGGCCGCTGCCAGCGACCTCCTACTGACCATGCCGCGTTCGTACACCGCGAGCTTCATGCGACTACTGCCACTCACCAGCCAGCCGCTACCGATCAAGCTCAAGCCGATCCCGATCCTCGCCTACTGGCACCAGTCGAAGAACGACGATCGCGCGCATGCCTGGTTCCGTCGTCTGGTGATCGAGACGATCGCACAGGCGCCGGAATTCCACGTACCTGCTTCGGACTGACGGTAGCCCGTTGCTGCAAGCGTAACCACTCAGGATCATCCAGGAAGGAATTCGCGGATGGCCGTCGCGATTTCGCCAGCGTGCGTTTCCAGCGCGAAGTGGCCGGTGTCCAGAAAGCGTACGCTCGCGCCCGGAATATCCCGCTTGTAGGCTTCGGCACCCGGCGGCAAGAAGAACGGATCATGCCTGCCCCACACCGCCAGCAACGGCGGCTGATGCGTGCGGAAATAATCCTGAAACACCGGATACAGTGCGACGTTGCTGGCGTAGTCGAGCATCAGGTCCAGCTGAACTTCGTCCGCACCCGGGCGGCTCATGTAATAACTGTCCAGCGCATGGCCGTCCGGCGCCACCTCGCTCGGATCGGGCACGCCGTGCGTGTACTGCCATTCGATCGATGCCGGTGTCAGGAAGGAGCGCAAGGCCGCGCGATTAGCCGGCGTCGGTTCGCGCCAGTAGGCCTGGATCGGATTCCAGCCCTCGCTCAGGCCTTCCTCGTAGGCATTGCCGTTCTGCGAAATGATCGCGCTGATCCGTTCGGGATGCTTCACGGCGATGCGGAAACCGGTCGGCGCGCCGTAGTCGAATACATAGACGGCAAAACGATCGAAACCGATCACTTCGGTGAAACGGTCGATCACGCCGGCGATGTTGTCGAAGCTGTAGGTGAAGTCTTCGCGTGAAGGCATGTCCGACTGGCCGAAGCCCGGCAGATCGGGCGCGATGATATGGAAGCGGTCAGCCAGCAGCGGAATCAGCTCACGGAACATGTGCCCCGAGGTGGGAAAGCCATGCAACAGCAGTAGTTTGGGAGCCCCGGCCGTGCCGGCCTCGCGGTAAAAGACCTTGCGGCCGTCGACGTCAACGGATTGGTAATGGATGGCAGTCATGGCGTTTCCTCGGATTGGACGTAATGGCTATGGGCCGAAAGTGTGTAACCTGTCAAAGTCACTTTTGTAGGTTACGTCCATTCGTGGTAACCTGTCAAATAGATTTGAACAGGTTAGCGTCTTAATGCGCGAAACCGCCCTGCCACGAGGTTGTCCCGATGATCCAACCCCATTCACAAGCCCTGTTCGTCGCCGATGCGCCGGGCCTCGATTTTCTGAATTCGGTGGCGACCCCTGCGGATACGCAGGTCGACTGGATCGACAGTGGCGCCGCCCTGTTGGCCTGGTTGGAGCAGGCACAGCTGGTACCGCCGGAAACCCTGCATGCCATGCGGGTACAGGCGCTGCCGGGCGAGCTGGATGCCGCCGCCGCGCAGGCTCGCGCCCTGCGCGAGTGGTTCAGGAGCTTCGTGCGCAAGCACAAGGGTCGGCATCTGACCGGCAAGACGTTGCACGAACTGGAGCCGCTGAATCGACTGCTCGAACGCGATGAGGCCTTCAGCCAGATCGTCGCGCAGGGCAAGCATGGCGCGCTTGAATTGCAAGCGACGCGCCGCTGGCGCTCGCCGGAGTCGCTGCTATTGCCGATCGCCGAGGCGATGGCGCAACTGGTCTGCGAAAAAGACTTCGCGGACGTGAAAGCCTGCGAAGGTGCGCATTGCACGCTGCTGTTCGTGGACGCCACCCGCGGGCGGGCGCGGCGCTGGTGCAGCATGGCGATGTGCGGCAATCGCGCCAAGGTGGCGGCGCACCGGGAGCGGCGGCGGACGCAGGCTTAGGCCAATGGCCTACTCAATATCTTTGGGTGAGTGGCATTGTTTTGTGCGATCAGGTTTGTTTGTGGAGAGGGGTTTCGGACGCCTGCGGCGCCCGAGTCACTTTTCTTTGCTGGCCCAAAGAAAAGTAACCCAAAGAAATGGCCTAGGTGAGCACGCCGGGACTAAAAGCGGGTGCGATCTCGTCTTGCCGACGAAGTTTGCTACTCACAGAGTCGTTGCCGCCGCTATGCCGCGACCGCTCGGGAGCCAACGCAAGGGAGGTAATTGGCAACTTGAAGTTGCAACGGCATACGCACCTTCGGAGCCACAACCAGGCGACGTGCAGAGAGCCACGCTTTCCTCGCCTCGGCCAACGAGCGCTCGCGGTATAGCGGCGGCAACGACTCTTGAGTAGAGGTCTGATAGATCAAGGCGTGACCTCGTCTGCTTGTAACCCATCGAGTTGCGTCAGGCCATTTCTCTTGGTTACTTTTCTTGACTCCGGGCATCCTGCCCTCCGCCCTTCGGGCCAGCTTCGCTGTTCGTTCGCGCTCCAAGCGCGAACGTGGGCCAGCAAAGAGAAGTGACTCGGGCGGCCGGCAGGCGGCCGAAAGCCCGCCGCAGGCGAGCCAGGTCGCGCAGAACACAACCTCGTACCCAGCAAACTATTAAAACTCAGCCCGCCGGAAACCCGGCGGGCTGCCTGATCACATCGAGATGCTCAGCCCAGCGTCCGCGACGGATAAGTGCGTAGATGATAGACGCGATGGATATGCCCCGCGCCCAACCAACCGCCGACGGCTGCCGCTAACAAAGCCAGGAAGCTGCTGATGAAGGCGATCCACAGCGTCATCGCGGTGTAGTGTGCGGCACGATCCGCTGCGGTCTTCGCGGCGACTCGCGCATTGCTGATCTCCGGCGCGAAACGCTGCAGGGCATGCGTGGCATCGCCCAGCGAAGTGCCGTTGTCGGCCGCGAGCAAGCTGCTGGCCGTGACATCGTGACCGGCGACCAAGGCGGCAACGATCGGTGCGGCGGCGCCGCGGTTGTGTTCACCCAGCAGGCTGGCGACGTTCGCATCGAGCACCGCAATGGCCTCGCCATCGTCCGTCGCCATCATGCCTGGATGCATGCCGCCGCGATCACCACCGCCATGCATATCGCCACCCGGATGTCCGTGCATCGCATTGGCCAGACCCAGCGCGAGCCATAGTCCAGTGGCGGTGACTGAAAGGCCCCACACGGTGACGCCGTGCAGGGCGCCGCTGGTCTGGTCGTCGCGACCGTCATACCAGCTGGCGAACAGGCCGCCGAGCAGCAGCGCGACCACCCAGGTCACGATCATCCAGACCGCACTGCCGATGCCGATACCCTTGGCACTGGCTTCGGCATGCCATGCATCGAACGAGGAAAAGCCAAGCGCCAGCCCGGCTACATACAACAGACCGGCCACGCCGGTCGCTACCAGCCAGCCGGCGACGATCGCGCGAAAACTCATCGGCGCATACACCACGGCCTGCTCGGCCGCAATTCGATTTCCAGGCACATAGGCCATCACACTCTCCTGCAGAAGGAAAAACGGGCCGGCGGTATGACGGTGCCGCCAAGACGAACACAGATCACGCGCAGCCTCGCAGCAGCGCGAACAAAATCAGCACCGGAATCGGCACGCCCATCAGCCACAGCAGCACATAGCCAATGCCGCCCTTCTGCTTGCCGGCGTCGATGCCGGTTCCCCGCTGTTTGATATCCATGTCCACCTCTTCTGATGTGTGAATTCACCGAAACGCCGCAGGCTGCGGCAATCGTTGCGGCAGCCTGCGGTCTGTCACGTCGATGGATCGTGATGCGCACGCGACGAGCGCATGCACATCAGCAGCGTCGATCGATCAGGCATCTGCCTGACCTGTCTCGGCTAATTGCGGGGATGTCGCAGCGCCTGCAATTGCTTGTAGCCCGACTGCACCACGTCGTAGGCATTGGAGATCAAAGTGCGGGTCGGCAGCGAAAGTTCTTCGTCGTGCAGCGCGTTCTCGAACAGCGCCTTGAGCTGGCCTTCGCCGCGCTCCACTTCCTCAACCACGGCCTGCTCACCGGCACCCAAGGTGCGCTGCAGATTTACGAACATGCGATGCGCACCGGCGATCCCACCGCCTTCCTCGGGGTCGCCGCCCAGCGTTTCCAGGCGCCGCTGCAGTACCTGGGCAACCTGGCTGTGCTCGCCGGCGCGGCGCTTGAAACTGTCGCGATAGGCCGGTACTGCGGCCTCGCGCGCGGCTTCGCTATAACCTTCGGCGCTGTCGATGGTGGTTTCGATCAGGTCATGCAGGACCTTGATGTCGTGATTCGGATTGGGCATGACGCGGTTCCCCTCTGGGTTCGCTGGCGACGCATGGGTGACATGCATGGTCTGCGCATCCGTGTGCAGCGCGAGCGATGTTGCTGTGAAGGGGACGCATCAATGCCTCGTGGATCGATCGGCGGATGTTATGCCCAGCACGACGCGCAGCTTGTGTGTCTGCCCGTCGTCGACCAGACGAATGCGCACCGAACCGTTCGTCGGCGCGATCGCGACGCCGTCGCACGATGCTTCGCGCACGCCGCGGCTCGCGCCATCTGGGTTTTCCACGTTGATCTCATAACGGGTGCGGCGACTGTTCTTGCCGCTGTGTTGGTAGACCAGTTCGAAGCCCGGCCAGCCCGTTGGCACGCAGGGATCGATCTCGAGTTCTTCGCCATGCGGGCGAAATCCGAGCACGGCCTCGACGCCGGCGCGATAGAGCCAGCCGGCACTGCCGGTGTACCAGGTCCAGCCGCCGCGGCCGGCCAGCGGTTCCACCGAATAGACGTCCGCGCAGGCGATGTAGGGCTCGACCTTGTAGCGCGAAATCGCATTGGCCGAACTGGCGTGGCGCACCGGATTGAGCATGTCGAACAACATGCCCGCGCGGTCGCCGTCGCCGAGCCTGGCCCAGGCGAAGATCGACCAGCTGGAACCGTGTGTGTACTGGCCGCCGTTCTCGCGCAGGCCCGGTGGATAGCCCTTGATATAGCCGGGATTGAGCGGCGTGTGATCGAACGGCGGCGTGAACAGCAGGCCGATCCGTTCTTTGTGCATGATCAGTTGCTGATCCACCGCATCCATCGCCTGCCGCTGATGCGCGGGATCGGCGCCGCGGCCGAGCACGCTCCACGATTGCGCGATCGCGTCGATGCGGCATTCGCTGCTTTCGTGCGAACCGAGCGGCGTGCCGTCGTCGTAATAGCCGCGCCGATACCAGCCGCCGTCCCAGGCGGAGGTTTCCAGGGCGATGCGTTGCGCCTCGGCCCAGCCCTGCCAACGCTGCACGCGCGCGGCATCGCCACGCGATTGCGCCAGCGGCGCGAAGGCATCGATGGTGGCGAGCAGGAACCAGGCCAGCCAGACGCTTTCGCCGCGACCCTGCTCGCCGACGCTGTTCATGCCGTCGTTCCAGTCGCCGGTGCCGAACAGCGGCAGGCCGTGCGCGCCGACGGCCAGGCTTGAATCCAGTGCGCGCGCGGCATGTTCGTAGAGGCTGCCCTGCTCGTCAGCGATAGCCGGCTGGAAGAACGAGTCGAGCTGGCCTTCCTTCAGTACATCACCCTTGAGGAAAGGCACGGTTGCGTCGAGCACGCCGAAGTCGCCGCTGACATCGACATAATGCGCGGCCACGTAGGCCAGCCAGATGCGGTCGTCGCTGATCCGCGTACGGATGCCCTGCCCGGCCGGCGGCAGCCACCAGTGCTGCACGTCGCCCTCGACGAACTGCCGGCTGGCCGCGCGCAGCAGGTGCTCGCGCGCGAGATCCGGCCGGCTGATGCACAGCGCCATCGAATCCTGCAACTGGTCGCGATAGCCGTAGGCACCACTGGACTGGTAGTACGCCGTGCGCGCCCACATGCGGCAGACCAGCGCCTGATACAACAGCCAGTGATTGAGCATTAGGTCCATCGCGCGATCGGGCGAGCGCACCTGCAGCGTGCCGAGTACGCCATCCCATTGCGCCTCGACTTCGCCGAGCAGCTGATCGATGTCGGCCTGGCGATAGCGCGTGGCCAGCGAGGCCGCCTCCGCCGGCGAAGCGGCCTCGCCGAGCAGCACGATCAACTCGATCGCCTCGCCCGGCGCCAGTTCGATGCGGGTCTGCAGTGCGCCGCACGGATCTAGCCCGGCGCCGACGCGACCATCGAGCACAGCATCATCGCGCAAGGCCAAGGGGTCGTGCACGCTGCCATACCGGCCGAGGAACGCACCGCGATCGCCGCTGGCGGATTGCTGCGCGCCGGCCATGTCCAGCACGGCGACCCGCTCGTTGAATTCGGCGCGCCATGGATTGCGTGCCAGCAACGCGCCGGTGGATGCGTCAAGCGTGGTGATCACGAACGGCGCCGGCACGCTGCCGTTCGCACCCAGCGCCCATTCCACATAGGCGGTGACGCTGAGCCGACGTGTGGTGGCGTAGCGGTTGCACAGGCGCAGCCGCGAAATCTTCACCGGCCCATCCACCGGCACGAATTGCAGCAGATCCACATCGATGCCATGCGCATCGCTGCTGAAGCGGCTGTAGCCGGCACCGTGTCGCACGCCGTAATGCGCCGTCGGCACGCGGATCGGCAGCGCGGTGGCGCTCCAGACGTCGCCGCTGTCCTCGTCGCGCAAATACAGCACGTCGCGCGGCGTATCGCTAACCGGATCGTTCGGCCATGGCGTCAGCGCATTCTGCTGGCTGTTGAGCGACCAGGCATAGCCGCCGCCCTCGACGGTGACCAGGAAACCGAACGCGGCATTGGCGATCACGTTCGACCACGGCGCCGGCGTGCAGACCTCGTCGTGCAAGGCGATTTGGTACTCGCGCCCCGAGAGCGCGAAGCCGCCATAGCCGTTGGCGAATTCCAGCGTATCCGCGGTGATGCGCTCGGCCTCGAACGCGGCACAGGATCTTGGCTTGGCCGGCGCCGGCAGGGCGCTCGGGCTCTCTGTCGTCGCGCTGGCTGCCATCGACGGCACCCAGCCTTTCGCCGCATCCAGCACGACGCGCGCCACGGTGGCGAGGCCATCGCGCAGGTCGTCGCCGATGGCGTTGTCGCGCAAGGCAAAGGCCTCGACCTTGGTGGCGTCGGCCGGCGATTTGAGGGTTTCGCGCTGTGCATCGACCGCCTTCTGCAGCGCATCGAATACATCGCCGCCGGCGGTGGTGTCGAGCAGCACCACATCCACGGCCAATCGGCTGGCACGCCAGTAGCGCTGTGCAAGCAGCAGATCCTGTGCCTGCGGCAGGTCGGCCGCTGCGGCGATACGCAGCAACACGATTGGCCGGTCGCCGGAAATGCCGCAACTCCACAGCACCGGTGCGCCGCCGTGGCCGTGCAGCAATTGATCGACCGGCGCGCGCCAGCGTGTCTCGGTGTACAGCAACGGCGCGAGCAGGCTGTCGAAACGCGCGGCCTGTGCCGTACCGACGCCGAGCGCGGCCTGCTGCGCGCGCTGCTGCTGCGCGGTGCCGTTACGCAGCGTGTCGTCGTTCGTCTGGCGCAACTTGGCCACCAAGGCCAACAGCGCTTCGCGCGTATCGGCCACGGCAGTCCAGTAGTCGATGACCACGCCGGCGCCCGGCTCGATCGGGCGAGTCACGCGCAGGCTGAACACCGGATCGAGCACGGTGCCGCTGCTGCCCGATAGCGCATCGCCGTGCCGTAATGCGAGCGCATCATGCAAGGTGTGACCGCGACCGAGGAAGCATGCGCGATCACTTTCATAGGAAGGCTGCGCATCAACCTGATCGGCGGCGTCGAAAATTACGAAGTGCGCGGCCCACACATCCGCGTCGCCCGGCGTGCGCTTGCGGCGCGTCGCCAGCAACACGCCGCCGGTGCCATCGGCGTTCCGCTCCACCCATTCGGTCTGCACGAACATTTTCGAGAACGCCGGATGCCCCGCATCGGCGCCGGCCGGACCGAGCACCAGCTCGGCGTACGAGGTCAGCGAAATCTCACGTGGCACCTCGCCATGGTTGACCAGGCTAATGCGGCGCCGTTCGGCATCGTGTTCGCCATCCACGATCACTTCCAGCGTGCTGGCGATATCGCCATCGTGACGTTCGAAGCGGGCGCAGCCCTGCGCAAAGCCGGCGTTGGACCCTAAATCGCCCGCACCCACACCGGCAGGCCACACCTCACCACTGGCCGCGTCACGCAGCAACACATGGCTGCCCCAGCCGTCCGCGGTGGGATCTTCGCGCCAGCGGGTGATCGCAAGATCCTTCCAGCGGCTGTAGCCGCCGCCATGGTCGCTCAGCATGACGGTGTAGCGGCTATTGGAGAGCAGCCCCACCGTGCGCGCTGGCGCATCGGCCGGCTGCGCATCGGCAATGGATGTAAAAGGATGATGAGATGACATGGGAACTCCGGCTCTGGGCGAGGCAAGCGTGGCGATGGACAGCCGTAACCACCGATAAGAGCCGATCGGGCATGAACAACCCGTCATGCCGTGCGCACAACATCATTATTTTCACGCGCCGTGCCGCAAGCTGGCGTCAACGATGGCCCGGCAGCGATGAGTCATCGGAGCGGGCGGGGTCGGCCTCATGCTGCATGCAGGAAATCTCCAATCTATGAGCGATACCTCGAATCTCACGGACGATGGCTTGCTCGACCAGCTGCAACACGCGGCTTTCGACTACTTCCTTGAAACCTACAATCCGGCCAATGGACTGATACCTGACACGAACCGCGAGAATTCTCCGGTGAGCATCGCGGTAGTCGGTTTCGCGCTGTCCAGCTATCCATCGGCGATCGAACGCGGCTGGATGCAGCGCGCGGATGGCGCGCAACGCGCACTGACGGCGCTGCGCTTTTTCCAGGGCAGCGACCAGAGCGGCAAGCCCGACGCCACCGGCTATATGGGTTTCTACTATCACTTCCTGGACCTGCACAGCGGCCGGCGCGTCTGGCAGTCCGAGCTGTCGATGATCGACACCGCGCTGCTGATCGCCGGCGCCCTCACCGCGGCGCGCTATTTCGACGCGGACAACGCGGACGAAAACGAACTGCGCGCGATCGCCGATGCGCTTTACCGCCGCATCGACTGGCGCTGGGCGCAGGACGGCGGCGACACCATCCGGCAAGGCTGGAAACCGGAATGCGGTTTCCTGCACTACGGCTGGGAAGGCTATAGCGAGGCAATCCTGCTGTACGTGCTCGCGCTCGGTTCGCCGACACACCCGATCGTGGGCGATTGCTACAAGGCCTGGACCAGCACCTACCAATGGGAAAACCTGTACGACTACGACTATCTCTACGCGGGCCCGTTGTTCGTGCACCACTTCTCGCATGCCTGGATCGACCTGCGCGGTATCCGGGACGAATTCATGCGCGAAAAAAGTTCGGACTACTTCGAAAACAGCCGCCGCGCGGTGTACATCCAGCGCGAATACGCCAAGCGCAATCCGAACGAGTTCACCGGCTACGGCGAGAACGGCTGGGGCCTGTCCGCCTGCGACGGACCCAGCGATGAGTTGCCGAACGAGAGCAACGAGCCGCGTCGGCTGTTCGGCTATGCCGCGCGCGGCGTGCCCTACGGACCCGACGACGGTACGCTGTCGCCCTCCGCGGTGCTGGCCTCGCTACCATTCGCTCCGCAGCTGGCGATGGACGGGCTGCACAATCTGCTGGGGCGCTATCCCGAAATTCTTACCAAGGGACGGCTCGCCAGCAGCTTCAATCCCTCGATCCTCGACACCGCCGGCAAACCCTGGGTTTCCGCCGGCCACTACGGGCTCGATCAGGGCATCGTGACGATGATGCTGGAGAACCATCGCAGCGGATCGATCTGGCAGCTGATGCGCGGTTGCCGTTACGTCGTCGACGGACTGCGCGGGGCCGGTTTCGGCGGCGGCTGGCTGGCGCAAGTAGCAACCGGTGAGGCACGCTGATGTCGCCGGATACGATGCAAACCAACACCCTCTCGCTGACCGCACCGCAGGATGAGTACGAAGCGATCCGCGCCGGCAACGTGCACCCGGATGCCTGGTGCAATCCGCAACCAGCCGGCGAATATCAACTGCTGGTGATCGGCGGCGGGCCGGCCGGCCTGGCCGCCGCGGAAATCGCTGCACGGTTGGGCGTACGCGTAGCCTTGGTCGAACGCGATCGGCTTGGCGGCAACTCGCTCAACACCGGCTGCGTGCCGTCGAAGGCGATCATCCGCACCTCGCGGCTGTATGCGCAGATGCGCGACGCGCAACGCTACGGCGCGCAGGTTCCCGCCGACATCCGGGTCGATTTCGCCACGGTAATGGAGCGCATGCGTCGCATCCGCGCGCACCTGAGCGGTGATGGCTCGGTGCGCCGGCTGGTCGCCGCGGGCATCGACGTGTTCTTCGGCCACGCGGAATTCACTGGTCCACGCAGCTTGACGATCGAGGGCACTACGCTTCACTTCAAGAAGGCCCTGATCGCCACCGGCGCGCGCGCCAAGGTACCGGTCATTCCCGGACTGGCAGAGGCCGGTTACCTCGACAATGCCTGCGCCTTCGATCTTACCGAGCCGCCGCACCGGCTGCTGGTGATCGGCGGCGGTCCGTTCGGCTGCGAAATGGCCCAGGCGTTCTGCCGGCTCGGCACGCGTACCACCATCGTGCAGGACCAGCCACTGTTCCTCGGCAAGGAGGAGCGCGACGCCGCGCAGATGCTCGCCGACGCCTTCGCCCGCGACGGCATCGAAGTGCGGCTGAACACCACCGTGGCGCAGGTGCGTGTCGAAAACGGCCAGAAACTGGTCGATCTGGTCAACGACGATTATCGGAACACCATTGCGGTCGATGCGATCGCCGTAGGCATCGGGCAGTCGCCGAACGTCGAAGGACTCGGCCTCAAGGCCGCCGGCGTCGACTTCGACTGCGACAATGGGGTCCTGGTCGACGATTTCCTGCGCACCAGCAACCCGGACATCTACGCTGCCGGTGACATTTGCCTGGATCACGCGTACACGCACATCGCAGCCTCCGCAGCGCGCATCGCGGTGCAGAACGCGCTGTTCGGCGGCCGCGAGCGGCTGAGCGAACTGGTGGTGCCCTGGTGCACTTTTACCGATCCGGAAATCGCCCACGTCGGCCTGTATGTGCGCGAGGCGAATCAAAAGAACATTCCGATCAAGACCTTCACCGTGCCAATGCACGAAGCCGTTCGCGCGGTCACCGACAGCGAGATCGGCGGCTTCGTGAAGATCCACGTGCTCGAAGGTACCGACCGCATCCTCGGCGCCACCATCGTGGCGCACGATGCCGGCGACATGATCAACGAGATCACCCTGGCGATGGTCGCCGGCATCGGCCTGCGCAAGCTGTCGCAGGTGATCCATGCCTACCCGACCCAGGCGGAGGCGATCCGCATGGCCGCCGACGCTTACAATCGCACGCGCTATACGCCGCAGCTCGTCGCGCGGCTGCAACGCTGGCTGGCGCGACGTTAGCATTCGATGGTGGGCCGCTGGCGGCCAACATTCTTCCTTACCCAACTCCAGAAAGGACAACGCAATGAAAATCGGCATGATCGGACTCGGACGCATGGGCGCCAACATGGCGGAACGCCTGCTGCGCGGCGGCCACGCCGTGGTCGGCTTCGATCCCAAGGCCGAGGCGCGCCAGGCGCTGGAGAGCAAGGGGGCCGGCTCGGCCGCCTCGCTGCAGGAACTGGTGCAGAAGCTGGAGGCACCGCGTACGGTATGGACGATGGTGCCGGCCGGTGCGGTCACCGAGAGCACCTTCGACGCCTTGCTGCCGCTGCTGGCCGCCGGCGACACGGTGATCGATGGCGGTAATTCCAACTACCGCGATTCGATGCGCCGCGCCAAGGTGCTCGGCGACCGCGGCATTAACTTCATCGACTGCGGCACCAGCGGCGGCATCTGGGGCCTGGCTGAGGGCTACAGCATGATGGTCGGCGGCGACAAGGACGTGGTCGAGCGGCACAACCCGATCTTCGAGACGCTCGCGCCGGGCAAGACCGCGGGCTGGGGCCACGTCGGTCCGGTCGGTTCCGGCCACTTCACCAAGATGGTCCACAACGGTGTCGAGTACGGCATGATGCAGGCGTATGCCGAGGGCTTCTCGATCCTCAAGCACAAGGACGATTTCAAGCTCGACCTGCATCAGGT